>JGI24739J22299_10000028_pt1 | contig 41698 bp, 42 predicted proteins | sample KBSCornC5_FD_22299 | JGI IMG/M metagenome (IMG submission 22299)
CCGCGCGCCAGGAAGTCGTAGCGCTGGAAGTAGGCGCTACGGATAAAGGCGTAAGGATCGCGTTGCTGTTTCAGGATTGCATCCGAGTCCAGCAACTGTGCGCGCGATTCGATGCCTTCCAGCGTCCATTTACCGATGGACATGGGCCAGGTCAACCAGCCAAGCACAGGATAAAGCGTATCGACGTAATCACCGCCGTCCTGACGTATCGTGAAGCTGCCATAGGCCGGTAACTGCACATAAGGGCCATAGCCCACGCCATAGTGACCGAGCGTGGTACCAAAACGCTGCGGTCCCTGGCGCGCCAGTTCCGGATTGGCTTTACCGGCGACATCAATGAAACCGCCCAGCCCCAGCACCGTATTCAGGAAGAAACGTGTAAAGTGGATACCTGCATTGCGCGGCTCGCCGACCAGAATCGCATTTACCATACTGGCAGGTTCACTGAGGTTGCCCAGGAAGTTGCTGAGGCCCGCGCGCGCAGGCACGGGAACATAGTCGCGCCAGGCCACTGCCACAGGGCGCAGCACGTAAGGGTCCAGCACGTTATAGTTGAAGTTAAACATTGTGCGGTTAAAACCTTCAAGCGGATCGCTACGCCCTGCAGGCGCATCGTCAGCAGGCTTTGAACTGGCACAACCAACCAGAAGCACACTGGTCAAAGCCAGGCTGGTAAGGCGGTGATCCATTTTTTTCTCCCTGTGCATATAAGTTATTTATACCCTGCTGAGTTTCAGCGGGTAGATCAGCGCAGTCCAGCAAGCATAGCTGATATCTCCCGTGCGGTTGGCAGATTCAGACATTGCCAGACGCCAGCCGGTTAAGGCTGCTGTTTATCAATCGCGACGTCAATGTGCTGATGGCCATCCCAGGGGACTATCGCGCTGACGCCAAACCAGTCGCCCGGCTCAGGATTTGCGCGGCCATTTCGTGCAATCCTGACGCGAACCTGAATCTGTTTCTGCGTTGAAAGACGTCGCTCTTGCAACATCGCATTACTGTCATCCAGCGTCAGCGACACGGGAAAATGTCCGGGCGAGACGCGTTTCACCGCGACCGGTACGGGCGAGACGCCGTCAGTCACCGAAATATACATGACTCCGCCCGGCGGTAACATTTTTTCTGCCTGGGGAGAAAGCGTGACCTCGACCGTTAGTTGACTGCTTTGCTGCCCGGCATCGGTTTTAGCGTGTTCAATGCTGCGCGCAATGCCCTCACGACGAGGATCGTCGACCGGTAACACCTGCAACAGGGTTTGCCAGCTGTCTATCGCCTGCGAGTACTGCTGTTGTTCAAACGCATTATAGGCCAGCAGGCTTAGGGTGCGGATATCCTGCGGATGCTGTTTAAGCAGAGCCTTGAGCAGCAGCACGGCCTGGCGGTTATCCTGAGGATCGCCCGATCGCGTCAACACCTCAGCATAATCCTGCTGCAGGGCAAAATTATTCGGTGCCAGCTGCAACGCATGCTCGAAAGCCTGACGCGCGCCCGTGGCATTGTTGAGTACCATACCGAGGCGGCCCAGCATCGCCCAGCCACTGAGGTTATCAGGTTCGGTTTGCAGCTGGCTGCGCAAACCGAGCTGCAGGCGAGAGAGCTGCTCTTGGGTAAGTGGCCGGGCATGGGGATCCATGAGCTGGGCGCGCAGCGCCGGATACGCTTCCTGCACCTGGAGCCAGCCACTTAACTCCGTTAATCCACCGGTTTTAAGATAGCTTGCCAGTGACACGATTACTAAAACGATCAGGCCGGGTAACAGCACCCAGCGACGGCTGCGGTGCGAGTGGGCATCCGAAGCGGGCGGAATATCGCTAAGCAGGATTTGCTGTAACTCCTGCTCCATCACGGCGCGATCGGCAATCACGCCCTGCTCTTCGTCCAGGGTCATTTCAGCCAGTCGCTGCCGATAAAAATGCGTATTAAGGTTGTCGCGCGCCGCCGCGTGGGTTTCACGTTGACGCCAGCCTGCTGCTAAAAACAGTACGCTGGCCGCCAGCAGCAGCAGAAAAATCGTGAGTAAAAAGACAGCCATTATCGTTTCCTGTCCGACTTCAGAATCGCCGCCAGACGCTGTTGTTCCTGGTCATCAAGCTCGCTTCGGGTTTTACGCTGACGACTACGCCACACGATCACGGTACCGCCCACAATCACAAACAGCGCCGGCCCGGCCCACAGGATCAGGGTTGAGGGCGTGACAGGCGGCTGGTAACTGACGAAATTGCCATAACGCGCCACCATATAGTCGATGATTTGCTGACGGCTCTGCCCCTGCTTCATCAGTTGATAAACTTTCAACCGCATATCTGACGCAATCATCGCATTAGAGTCGGCGATGCTGTTGTTCTGGCATTTGGGACAGCGCAGCGAGGCCGTGATTTCACGGTACTGCTCCTCCTGCGCCACGGAGTCAAACGCATAGGTATCAATCGCGGCCCACAGGCTGGCGCTAAACAGCAGCCCACAGAGCATCATCATCAGGGATCTCATGCGCCGCTCTCCTTCGTGTATTTATCCCACAAGGGTTTGACTTCCTGTTGCCAGACGCGCGGGTTCAGATCGCCAGCATGGCGATAGCGAATAATGCCTTTGCCATCAATCAAAAAGGTTTCAGGTGCGCCATAAACGCCGAGATCGAGGCCCAACATCCCTTTACCGTCATACAGGCTGAGCGCATAAGGATTACCCAGCGTGTTCAACCAGGTTACTGCCTTCTGGCGATCGTCTTTGTAGTTCAAGCCTACGACCCGAACGCCCTGCTCTGCCAGCTCATTAAGATAGCGATGCTCGGCGCGGCAGGTCGGACACCAGGTTGCCCAGACGTTCAGCAACAGTGGTTTACCGGTGATCAACGTTTGCTGATCATAGGTTTTGCCTGGCTTATCCAGCGCCTCCAGCCTGAACACGGGCAAGGGCTTACCAATTAAGGCCGATTCCAGCCGTGAAGGATCGTCCCCTTCCGCATTACGTGACAGCTGCCACAGCAGCGCGGCAGCCAGCAGTAAAAATAATCCCAGCGGAACAAACAGAATTTTTTTCATGTCCGCACCTCACGATCGGCTTTCTTGCGCGAGCGATAGCGCGGGTCCAGCAAACAGAACAGCCCTCCGACGGCCATAAACAAGCCGCCAAACCAGATCCAGCGGACGAAGGGTTTGTAGTAGATACGCACCGCCCAGCTACCGTCACTGAGCTCTTCACCCAGCGCGGCGTAAAGATCGCGGGTAAAGCCGCCGTCGATCGCCGCCTCGGTCATCATGGTGCGCGCGGCAGAGTAAAAGCGTTTTTCCGCATACAACACGGCTTCCGGCTTGCCCTTGCGGGAAACGTCAATGACCGCCACGCCGCCGCTGTAATTAGGGCCCTGTAAGTCCTGAACATCACGAAAAACAAAATGGTAGTGATGGATATCGACGCTGTCGCCCGCTTTCATGCGCACGTCGCGCTCAACGCTGTATTGGGTACTGAATGCAATGCCAATAACGGTGACGCCCACGCCGAGATGTCCAAGCACCATGCCCCAGTGACTGCGCGAAAGGTGACGTAATCCGGTAAAAAAACGATGACGATGAGTGGCGCGCTCATGCAGCTCCATCAGGGTCAACAGGATGATCCATACCGCCATCAGTAATCCCACCGCCGTCATGGCTTCAACACGATCCTGCAACCACCAGGGCAGCAGCACGGAGGCCAGCAGCGTCACGAGCAGCGCTATCAGCAGACGACGAACCAGCTTTTGTGGTTCATCGCGTCGCCAGCGCACTAACGGCCCAATACCGAGCATTAACGCCAGCGGAGCCATTAACCAGCTGAACATGGTATTAAAGAAGGGTTCGCCAACGGAAATGCTGCCCAGCCCTAACTGTTTATGCACCAGCGGTAACAGCGTGCCGAGCAGGACCACCAGCATGGCCGCGATTAGCAGCACGTTATTCCCCAGCAGAAAAGATTCTCGCGACCAGAGCTCATTTTGCACCCGACTGCGCACCTGGCCGCCTTTAATGGCATACAGCAGCAGCGAGCTGCCAATCACGATGACCAAAAATGCGAGAATAAACATGCCGCGCGCCGGATCGGAGGCGAAAGCATGTACCGAGACCAGTACGCCGGAACGGACCAGGAAGGTGCCGAGCAGGCTCAGGGAGAACGCGGTAATGGCCAGCAGCACCGTCCAGGCCTTGAAGGTGCCGCGTTTTTCCGTAACCGCCAGCGAGTGCATTAAGGCGGTGCCCGCCAGCCACGGCATAAAGGAGGCGTTTTCCACCGGGTCCCAGAACCACCAGCCGCCCCAGCCCAGTTCGTAATACGCCCAGGCGGAACCCAGCACAATCCCAATGGTCAGGAATAACCAGGCGGCGGTAGTCCAGGGACGCGACCAGCGCGCCCAGGCGGTATCCAGCCGTCCCGCCATTAATGAGGCGATGGCAAAAGCAAAGGCCACGGAGAAGCCGACATAGCCCATATACAGCAGTGGCGGATGAAAGATCAGGCCGATATCCTGCAACATTGGATTAAGATCTCGACCGTCTACGGGAAAATCGGGCAGCGTCCGGCTGAAGGGATTAGAGGTGAGGATGATAAACAGCAAAAAGCCCAGATTGATCATCCCCATCACTGACAACACCCGGGCCAGCGCGTCCTGCGGCATACCGCGACTGAAGATTGCCACGGCCAGCGTCCAGCCACTCAGCAGCAGCACCCACAGCAGCAACGATCCTTCATGCGCGCCCCAGGTGGCCGCAATGCGGTAGTAAACCGGCAGCAGTGAGTTTGAGTTGTTGACGACATAGCTCACGGTAAAATCGTTAACGATAAACGCCCAGACCAGCAGCATAAAAGCCCCCGCGACGCAGGCAAACAGGCCAACGGCAAGCGGACGCGCCATGCCCATCAGGCGGGCATCCAGGCGCCAGGCGCCCCACAGCGGATAGACGCTGAGCAGCAGCGCCAACGCTAATCCAAGACAGAGTAAGAAACTGCCCAGTTCTGGCATCATGGTGTACGTCCTGCCGGGTTATTCGCGGCCTGTTGCGCAGAGGGTGCGGGTTTCATCGCGGTGCTGATTTCGGGAGGCGTATAGTTTTCATCATGTTTTGCCAGCACTTCTTTGGCTTTGATCAGGTTGCCGGGCTCAAGTACGCCCTGCGCGACAACGCCCTGACCTTCGCGGAACAGATCCGGTAAAATGCCGACAAAGCTCACGTTGACCACACCGCGACCATCATAAAGCTGGAAGGAAACCGCCAGCGTGTGGGGATCCCGCGTCACGCTGCCAGGCATCACGACGCCGCCCACGCGCAGGCGCTGTCCGGGCTCAGGCTTGATATGCGCATCGCCTTTTCCCTCCAGGATTTCACCCGGCGTATAAAACAGATCGATATTGGACCGCAGCGCATACATCACCAGTGCGGTCGCCAGTCCAAGTCCGGCAAGGATCGCCACCACGACATACAGGCGATTACGACGGCGGGTATTCACTTCTCTTCTCCTGCCGTAGGGTTGGCGGTACGTTGAACGTTGGCCGCTCGCAGGCGGCGCTCCCGTGCATCACGCTGGCGAATGTCCGCCAGCAAACGTCGGTGTGACCACCTACTATGCAAGATCAGGGCGAAAAGCGGCACCAGCGTGCCTGCCACCGCCAGCCACACATAAAAGGCGTAGCCGCCCATGGCAACGAAGTCATGCCATGAGGCAAAAGCGGGCGTCATACTTTGCTCCTTGTCTTCGCCAGGGCAATTGCCCAGGGACGTTTACGTTCCGTAAGCAGAATCAGGTTACGTAAGCGCATCAGCGTTAAGGTGATAAACAACAGCAGGTCACCCAGGATGGCCCAGCGCAGCGGCGTGCGCATCGGCGGCGCGATCGCCTGTTGCAGCAACCCGGACGATCCCTGATGTAAGGTATTCCACCACTGCACAGAGAAATGAATGATGGGCAGATTGATCACCCCGACCAAAATGAGCACGCCTGCGGCCCGCCCGGCCATGCGACGATCGTCGAAGGCCTGATACAGCGCAATCACGCCCAGATATAAAAACAGCAGCACCAGTTCTGACGTCAGTCTGGCATCCCATATCCACCAAGTTCCCCACATCGGCTTGCCCCAGGCAGAACCGGTGACCAGCGCGATAAAGGTAAACACGGCACCGATTGGCGCAATCGCCGCTGACACTAAATCGGCCATTTTCATCTGCCAGACCAGCCCCGTGAACGCCGCAACGGCCATCGCGCTGTATATCCCCATCGACCACATGGCCGCCGGAACGTGGATATACATAATGCGAAAGCTGTTACCCTGCTGGTAGTCTGCCGGTGCATAGCCAAATCCCCATACCCAGGCCAGCAGCAGTACCGCCGCACTGGCCAGAGCAAACCACGGCAGCAGGCGACCGCACAACTGATAGAGCCGTTCGGGCTTAGCCAGCTGATGTAATCCTTTCCACATGTTCAATTGCTCACATTAAAATAAACGCTAATAACACGTCTGAGGCGTGCTGATTTAGTGCAGCGTAATCCGCAACGCCGCGGCGGTGGCAAAAGGCGCCAGCGTTGCACTCGCGACCAGCATTGCCCCCAGCAACGCCAGATAACCGCCAATGGCGACGCCCTGTCCTGCGGCATCAATGGCCGCACTGGCAAAAATCAAGACAGGAATCGCCAACGGCAGGACCAACAGGCTGAGCAGCACGCCACCACGACGTAATCCCACAGTCAGCCCCACCCCAATTGCGCCAAGAAAACTCAGCGTCGGTGTTCCCAGCAGCAGCGTCAGTGCCACCGCTCGCCAGCTCGGGATATCCAGGGACAGCAACAGAGCCGCCAGCGGCGAAAGCAGGATTAACGGCAAGCCGGTGACCAGCCAGTGGGCAATCACTTTGCCCAGCACCATGACCGGCAGCGGCGTGGGAGACAATAAAAGTTGCTCCAGCGTGCCGTCATTGAAGTCATCGCGAAACAGCCTTTCCAGCGCCAGCAGCGAGGAGAGCAACGCGGCAACCCAGACAATACCAGGCGCGATCCGGGCCAGTTGCTGAGGATCGGGACCGATACCCAACGGGAAAAGCGTAATCACGATCAGGAAAAACCACAGTGGATTAACCACCTCCGCACCGCGACGACAGGCGATGCGTAATTCACGTTGAATAAGACGACACAACATTACTGCCACTCCGTGGCATGCAGGCGAACGGTTTTTATCTGACCGTTTAGCCCCGGCAGCGCCTGATGACTCGTCACAATAACAGAACCGCCCTGTTGCGCGTGTTCCGCAAAGCGCCCCATTAAGGTCTCGACGCCGACAGGATCAAGAGCGGTTAAGGGTTCATCCAGAATCCACAGGGTTGCCTGAGTCAGCCACAGCCGGGCCAGCGCGATTCGCCGCTGTTGCCCTGCAGAGAGCTGCGCGGCTGGCACGTCTTCATAGCCCGCCAGTCCGACGCTGGCCAGTGCAGTAAAAATATGCTCATCGCGGCAGTTCGGATGATAAAAGCGTAGATTTTCCAGCGCCGACAACGCCGAGGTGATCCCCGGCAGATGCCCAAGATAAAGCATGGCCTGATGCCAGACATCGCGTTGCTGATGAATTTGCTGCGACTGCCAACGCACCTCGCCGTGTTCAGGCGTGCTCAACCCGGCCAGAATCCGTAGCAGCGACGTTTTACCGGCCCCGTTTGGCCCTTCAATTTGTACGATATCACCTGCCGACACGCGAAACGTGAGCGCCTCAAAGAGCGCACGTTCATCACGCACACAAAGCAGATTCATGATTTCCAACATGGAGGGGTAAATCGCGCCAGCCAAATAAGGCGCAAATGATAGCACAATGTTGCAGTGTGCCGAAGACCGTGCGCGGCCCCCTTTCCCACTGAGGTTAGATATTCGTGCTTTTCACGACGTTAAGCGGACAAAAAGCGCACCACAGCAAAATGTTGTAACTTTTGTTAGCTGTTGTAGAAACAATTTCGCGGGCCAAAAAACGACTACGCTTATAACGCATTTGCACTGTTACCAGGAGAAAACATGAAGCCTTCATCAAGCACCAGTCAGGGACCTAACGACGTAGACAGCGAAGAGAAAGAACAGGGCAAGGAGGATATTGAAGTGGATGAAGACGCCCTGCCCTCTCGCGCCGCCGCTATCCATGAGGAGATTCGTCAGGACGGGGAAAAAGAGCTGGAACGTGACGGCATGGCGCTGCTGTGGTCAGCTATCGCTGCCGGGCTGTCGATGGGCGCCTCGCTGATGGCTAAGGGCATTTTTCAGGTGCATCTGGATGGCGTGCCCGGCGCGTTTTTACTGGAAAATCTTGGCTACACCTTTGGCTTTGTGATTGTGATTATGGCACGGCAGCAACTTTTCACTGAAAACACCGTGACCGCCGTCCTGCCCTTTATGCACAAACCCACTGTGAGCAATCTTGGCTTATTGCTTCGCCTGTGGGGCATTGTGCTGCTGGGTAATCTTATCGGGACAGCGTTCGCAGCTCTGGCGTTTACTGAAATGCCGATTTTTGATGAAGCCACCCGCCAGGCCTTTACCGACATCAGCATGAAGGTAATGGAACATACGCCGGGCGAGATGTTTGCGAATGCGGTGATTTCAGGTTGGATCATTGCCACCATGGTCTGGATGTTCCCCTATGCCGGTGCCGCCAAGCTGTTTGTCATTGTGATGATGACCTGGCTGGTCGCGCTGGGCGATCTGGCGCATATCGTGGTGGGTTCCGTCGAAGTGCTTTACCTGGTATTTAACGGCAGCATTCCCTGGACCGAGTTTCTCTGGCCCTTTGCTATCCCGACGCTGTTGGGCAATCTGACGGGCGGTACGTTGATTTTCGCCCTGATCAGCCATGCGCAGATTCGCAATGATATGGGCGAAGCTGCCCAGGCAAAGGCGAAAGCGGAACGACGTAAAGCGGAGAAAAAACGTCAGCAGCAACAAGAAGAACGCTAAATTGCTGACAGAATGAGCAAACGCGCGGCGGTGTAGTGAATCCTGCCGCCTAACTGCGGTATACTGCGCTGGCGTCTCCTTAGTTAAATGGATATAACGAGCCCCTCCTAAGGGCTAGTTGCAGGTTCGATTCCTGCAGGGGACACCATATGTTAGCCCACCTAAGTATTTTAAAGTCTAGTCAACTCTTCAACTTCAAAGACTTACCTTCCGTTTGTAGCCCGTTAACGTACACCGTCATATTTCAAAATCCACGCTGTTTTGTTGGTACATATGTTGGTATTTTAAGTTCGATAATGCAGATACCATCAGAAGAGGGTTTTTAGTATGGCGCTAACTGAGTTAACAGTAAGAAATACAAAGCCTTCTGATAAACCTGTCAAATTGACAGACGGTAATGGTATGCATCTTTTGATTACCACAAGTGGTTCCAAATACTGGCGTTTCCAGTATCGCTTCGCTGGCAAACAGAAAATTCTCGCACTGGGTGTATATCCTGAGGTTTCATTGTCTGAAGCCAGACGACGAAGAGACGAAGCTCGTCAGCTTGTCGCAAACCATGTAGACCCAAGTGAGAAGCGAAAAGCGCAAAAGATTGAGAGCAAGGGCTTGCTAACATTTGAGCAAGTTGCACGACAATGGCATACCAGTAACAGAACCTGGTCAGACAGTCATAGAACAACTGTTTTGAACAGCCTTGTTTCCCATGTGTTCCCTGTCATCGGCAAACATAATATCAGCGAGCTAAAAACTCGTGATTTATTGATTCCTTTGAAAAAAGCAGAAGCTTTAGGACACAATGAGCTGGCTTCCCGCTTACAACAGCGCATTACGGCGGTAATGAGGTATGCCGTCCACAATGCGTTGATTGAACAGAATCCTGCAAATGACCTCGCTGGTGCTGTTGTTTCCACTAAAAGTGTTCATCGCCCTGCCCTTTCTTTGGAGCGTTTGCCAGAACTGATGAATAGACTGGAAGCATATAAAGGAAAAGGTATTACTCAAATTGCAGTGCAGTTGACACTCCTGACCTTTGTCCGTTCGAGTGAATTACGATTTTCCCGCTGGTCAGAAGTTGATCTCAAGAACTCATTGTGGACTATCCCCGGAAAGCGAAAACCTATGAACGGGGTAAAATATTCTGCAAGAGGGGCAAAGATGAAAACCCCACATCTGGTTCCACTAAGCACACAAGCTAAAGCACTCTTGAAAGAGCTTCACTCGATCAGTGGTGACAAAGAACTTATGTTTATCAGTTTTACTGGGGACGACAAACCTATCAGTGAAAACACTGTCAACAAAGCGCTGAGGACAATGGGCTACGATACGAAGGTAGAAGTCTGCGGGCATGGTTTCAGAACTATGGCATGTAGTGCCCTAATCGAATCGGGATTATGGTCGAGAGATGCTGTGGAAAGACAAATGAGCCACCAGGAACGCAACAGTGTCCGGGCTGCTTACATACATAAAGCGGAGCATTTGGAAGAACGGAGACTCATGTTGCAATGGTGGGCTGACTATCTGGAAGCTTGTAAAGAAGCAGCACAGACACCTTTTTCCTTCTCTGTTCAGCATTCAGAACAGTGAGTAGCAAACGATACGTATTTAATATTTTATAATCGATAACTCAATGTGGGCTGCGAAAATCTATTAAGAATTTAAAGCTTTCCTTTTTAAGATAAATTCGAAGAGGTTACTCATGAGCATATCGAAATAAATCTGATATTTGTGGTAAGAAACTTCGCGATTTAGACTAATAACTTCAAACTGAATAAAGCCAGCAATCAATGCTTGGCTTTATATTTGACAGGAAAATTATTTTTAGATAATTTATAATCTTTTCCTAAAATCATCATACTCACCATTATCAGGATTTAATATACTAATTACCTTAACTTTTTCTTCTTTCACCCTTCTTCTGACCAGCATTTCCTCAAGGTTGCTCTCAAAATTATTATCAAACAATTCTTTTACGATCCAATGCTCAATCCCACCATTTGTTTCGGTATAATAACCTGATAAATCAAAGTTATTTATTATGAACAGTGCTTTTTCAGCAAATTCAAGTTCAAAATGTTTCCAAAAAATATCGATTACTATATTCCACCCTGGAAATTCCGTGAAGTGTTCATATACTCCTCTTTCAACAAGTAATTGTGATGTAGTCTCTCCAAGCCTAACCACAACTTCTTTTATTTCATCACCTGTTATTTCTCTCTTATCCATAATAAACCTCCTCTTTAATCAAAAATCATATAAACTATTAATCTGATTTTCTATAAAAGTCAAACCCACTCAATTAATTTATAACTAAAGAAAAATATTTTTTACTTAATTCTTATAGGAGTCTCATCGAATATAAAGATTGATGTGTCCTTTTTTGATTTATTCAATTATTTATATCCTCAATATCAACTAAGCAATATTATACAAAAAATATTTTTCTTCTGACTCTTTCACAATGTAACTTTCTCATCTTTAAACCGCCCTATTATTGATTCACACTTTAAGATGAAATTCTATGAATTCTTCTTGTTTCATACTGTCCTAACCCCCACAAACTTAAGCACTTACTCTCACATAGAAGTTGAGGGATGGACCATTTGAAAATATGCCAAGAGAAAAGAAAAAAGAGTTGCAACTGATAAAGAATTGATCAATTTTTATACAAATCAGTATTTCCACAGTTGCACAAAGGCACTGCAATGGACAATAAAAAAGAGCAAAATCAGAAGGTTAAAGTAGCCCAATATTTACGGATGTCTACAAACCATCAGGAGTTTTCGTTAGACAACCAGGCTCAGTTCCTCAAAAAATATGCTGACGACCACAATATGGATATCTTGCATACCTATGATGATGCAGGTAAAAGTGGAGTGTCCACGTCAGGAAGGCATGATTTTAATAAGTTAATCAATGACATACTCACCAAGGAAATTAATATTGAAGCTGTACTTGTATATGATGTAAGTCGTTTTGGGCGCTTTAAAGATCCACAAGAAGGCATTTACTATAAATATCTACTAAAAATGAATAAGGTAGATGTTATCTACTGTGCTGAAAATCTTCCTGCTAATAGTGATACTGAGACATTCATACTTTCTTCACTTATGTATGCGGCGGGAGCCTTTAGTAAAAACCTTTCAATAAAAGTGTTTGCCGGACATGTAAATCTTGTTAAGCGAGGATACTATCAAGGTGGAGTGCCTGGATATGGACTTAAAAGAAAGTTAATTGATAATAATAATAAAGCAAAAATGATACTCAACAATGGTGAGAGAAAGAGTTTGCAAACAGATAGGATAGTCTTAGTACCAGGAAGTAAAAAGGAAACGGACTTAGTAAAGAAAATATTCAATATGTTCATTTTTGAAGGATTAAATGAGTATCTCATCGCTTCAAAACTAAACCAAGAAGGATATAAATACAGCGACAGATCGGATTGGACACGAAGCCGGATACATTCTGTGCTTATAAATAATCGCTACACTGGTAAATATACATATAATCGAACATCTCAGAAACTGAAAACTAAAAGAGTTCAAAATCCTGAAGAGGATTGGATTGAGTATAATTCCTTTTTCAAACCCATAATTTCAGAAGAAAAATTCAGGTTAGCGAAAGAGATTATCGATAACCGCTCAATAAAAATGAGCAATGAAGAGATTCTTGATTTTTTAAAAAAGATCCTTTCGACCCATGGAAAAATATCAGGTTTTATCATTGATGAAGAGGATAATGGCCCATCAAGCAGTGTAGTAGCAAGCCGCTTTGGAGGACTTCTTCCAGCATATAAGCTGATAAATTACACACCCGAACGGGATTACCGCTATTTAGAAATAAACTCAGCCTTAAGAATTAAACATGACAAAATTGTGAATAAAATACATCAAGAAATTAATAATAGCGAAGTATCTATATTAGATAACAAACTAATCACCATAAACAAAAGTTTAACCTTTACCATAATACTGTCTCGATGTCGAAAAATAGGTTCTGGAAAATGTAGATGGATAGTTAGATTAGACAGGAGCTTAAATCCCGAAGTTAGTGTAATTGCAAGAATGAACAGCCTTAATACCGAACCTGTAGATTATTACATCCTACCTTCAATTGAAAGTTTTGAAAATGAGTTGTGTCTAAAAGAGAATAATAACCTTCTATTCGAAATGTATAGATTTGATAACATCAGGACATTCTTAGATATGCTTTCAACTGCGGAAATAGAGGTAGCCTAAATGAACGATGATCAAATTCATATGCTTGAAATATCAAAAATAAAAGTTGTAATCCCTCGTTATCGGAACAAATTCAAACATGCTGAGATAACAGATAGTATCGACACAAGTGGATTAAGAAAGCCAATAACAGTAAGAAGGATTTCGGATAGAAAATATGAATTCGCCTTAATTTGTGGTCAGGGTAGACTTGAATCACTCACAGCTTTGGGAGAAAAGCTAATACCTGCTTTCATACTGGACATTGATGAAAACAAAGCATACATAATGAGTTTGGTTGAAAATATGGCTCGCGTAATACCAAGAGCGGGCGAGCAGTTCCAACGAATAAAAGAAATGAATGAGCAAGGTTTATCTAACAAAGAAATATCCTATTCTACTGGCCTATCATTGCACTGGATTACCAGCTTGACTATGCTAATTAGCAAAGGAGAAAACAAACTATTATCTGCTGTAGAATCAGGAAGCATTCCAATCTCGCTTGCAGTTGAAATTGCCAGAGTAGACTTCGAAGGTGGGCAAGAATTACTAATTAAAGCTTTTGATGAAGGTTTAATAAAACATAAAGATGTTGGTAAAATCAGAGATATATTGGACTCCAGAGATGAAGGTTTGAAAGGATTTCTGAACAATAGTTTCGGAGTTGCAAAGAAAAAGAAAAAACTCACTACTGATCAGCTTAAACAAATATATCAAGATAACATTTCACAGCATAGAAAAATTAAAAATAAAGCTGAATATGTTGAGAGAAACTTACTAATAGCCAGTCAAATATTCAAAGAGTTATCTGATAACGAAGAGTTTAGTAAAATCTTAGACGATGAGAATTTAAATGAAGTAGTGAAAGTTATAATGAAAAATACTTCTTGCTGAGGTCAAAATGATTAAATACTGCTTTAATGAAAAAACAGTCAGCTTTAGATTATGTGATCTTATTTATACTAAGAAACTTCCTACCAACTACAAAAGCAGCCAAAAATACATACAAATAAAGAGCACGATATCTGCACTTGGATTAGTCGAACCTATACTGATTTACATTGATGGAGCTAATGGCAATGCAAAAATCCTTGATGGTCATCTGAGAGTTGAAGCATTAAAAGATATTGGTGAGGAAAGGGTTGCTTGTCTCGTTTCAACTGTTTACGACACTTATACTCCCAACAAAAAAGTTAATAGAATCACAATAATTCAAATTCAGAAAATGTTAAAAGAAGCTGTTCGAGTAGGGGTTCCTGAAGACATGCTCTGTTCAGCTTTGAATATAAGCTCCGATTCATTAAAAAGTAATCTATCAGTTCTTAAAGGCATATGCCCTGAGGTTATAGAATTATTTAATGATAGAGATATACCGAAGAACACATTTATGATCTTAAAAAGAATGATCCCTTTTAGGCAAATTGAATGTGCAAACCTAATGATAAAATTTGATAATTATTCAAAAATTTTTGCTCAATCGCTTTATCACAGTTCATCACCTGAGCTTTTAAACGACAAAGGTAAACCTAACACTGATGAGAGATCTGGTAATAGAAAAGCAATTGAAAGACTTGAAAAAGAGATGGCTCAGGTCCATTTCGATACACAAAAGATAAAAGAAAACTACGGTTCCAATAGTTTGAAGCTAACGATTGTTATCTCTCACATTAAAAAAATACTCGAAAACCCCAAGGTTTTCCATTGGCTTCTTAGGAATAAACAAGATTATCTTAGTGAACTTACCAAGATATCTGACATTGATAAATTATCTTAGGTCTTGTTCTTTTGTGGTTTACATAACTTTTTTTTGTAAATATTGGGATCTACTGCTATTTTGCAGATCCTAACTTCGTATCCAAAGTTGCTAATGCTCTTATGAAAGTTTTTTAAATTTATTTTTGAAAACAGAGGCAAATCTTCAGGGATTTTTTTGTTCGTAGCTATAGCGAATACTAATTTATAGTTTTTAGCATCAGGCCGTATTATATGATCAGCTAATTTTATATGAACGGGAAGTTTCTCATTAAGTTTTCCTCGAAAATCTGAATCGCTTATGAAAAGTTCAGAACCGACAAATCCTTGTGAGAAAAGATGGCTCATACTTTGTGAGCCACTATAATACTTCACATGAATAAAATCTGATGCACCTTTTATAAGGTCGCAAAATTCAATTTTACTTTTCCCACCACCATGATGGATAAATTTTTGATCCATGTGTGTAAATGATTTGTCACCAAGACAAACATTTTTATTGTAATCTTCTTCTCTTTTATAGGAGTATACCGGAAACTTATCAGACTCCTCATAATGTAGAATCTTTTTCATCTCATCATCAATGGTTGCTACGAATTTTCTATCAGCCACATACCATATGGAGTCTCGCAGAATGTAGTTTTGATCGCCTTCTTTTATTTCAGCATAAATGCATCTATACAAAGACCACTTCTTTATCGTTTCATAATCGGCATTTAAAACATGCAAGCAACTTCTTTTAAGTTCATCAACAGTAATATCCGCTTTTTTGCCATCAAAATATTCACATATGTGATCGATTGAAAGGCTTTCATAAATAATGCTTCTTTGCTTTCTCTCGAAACAATATCCTATTTGATTTTCCCAATCCACAATTTCTGGCTCACCTATCCATATGTCACTGAATTCTCTTTTTTTTATCAAATCAATCAAAAGGGAATCTAATATTTCAACTTCGGCCTCATCAGCTTCTTTTATATTGTTAACCCAATCGAATTCTTCAGGGAGGGGTAATTTATAAATAGAGTCAATTTTTATTAATAATTCAGGAATGGTTTTCAAGTCAATATCTGGCACAATTACAAAAGAATCTTTCCCTGTGATTTTATTCCCTAAAACATCTTCAGTGGAAGTGCCCGTGAGGGTCGTAAGAATATCCATCTCAGAATCTATTTTAAGATTGTATATATCGACTTCTTTACTACTCTGACTACGAGTTAGAAGATTGGTTTCGTTATGACTACCTTTATCCAAGCTGCGGATTTTTTTATGCTCGATACAGTTAAGGGTTGTTTTCAGTCCAAAACCTTTGACAATACTATTATCATTGATTAAGTGATGACCAGTTCCAAACGGAATAAGATACCTTGAGTTATCAACCTCAACCACCAGAACTGCTCCAGTGCTACTATTCATACCAAAAAAATCGGGTTTTATGTCCGTTTTCTGGCTTGTAAATAACGTTGCCCATTCAGGTAGTACTGGGTCAGAAATTTGCTTTGCATAAAGGTATGCTCTTGCGTCATCCATTTCAAATTCAATAGGCTTTTGGACTCTTTCCAAATTCAAAACCTGGTCAATATCATCTGCAATTCTTTTTGTTTTATAAATTGAAAGTTTTATCTTCATTATATTTACCCCAAATATCTTATCGAGCCAGTATATTTAAAGAGTTCAATAACTGAGTGTCTAATGTTTCTCTTACTGGAGTAGGCAATCCATTTGCAACTCTATAATTCTTGATGGCAGTTCGTGTCGCAGGCCCCATACTTCCGTCAATGTTGCCGTTATAGAAACCTTTATCGAGTAAGGCGAACTGCACTCGCATGATTAACCGCTTACGTTTTTCCGTATCCGAAGTTAGCCCGCTACTCGCTCGATTGGCACCTGTGGCTCCTGCTGAGTTTGTTGTGGTTGTGCTATCTGTGTCATTTGAGCGAAGTGAACGGACAGAGGAGGAAGACGACGAATGAGTTCCTGAACTGGATGAATCTGAGGTGCTAGGTGAGCTGTAAGTTTTGGGATAGTAAGGTGTGCTTCCACCATAGTAGCCACCGCCTGATGAGGAACGGTGTGAGCTGTGGCTACGGTGAGAACTGTGACTTCTGTGTCCTGCAATGTAGAACGGCACTTCGGTGTTGAGTGGTGCTATCACTAAATCATGTTCGTTCAGAGTCATGCCAGGTAAGTTACTGGCACCAGTAGATGAATCACTTGCCCAAACAGAGTTATTAAGAGCCAAAAAACCAGGAAGTAGAGCCGCAAAATTAAACTTTTTCATATTATTGGTCTCGGAGGTTGATGAAAACGGCCTTTTGATGAACTGAAATAACCAGCACAGGAAGACTTCTGAGTGCATTCATCACATTCTTTTGGATAGTAATTTTTCCAGTCAGAGATCGACTGAGTTGCAAAATTCCATGCCCTTTCATGAAGGTGGCATAGTGGATAATTGAAGATGGTAAAAGGGATACCTGACCTGTGTGCAGTGTCTAAAGCCGAAAGGATTTGTTCGCTGTAGTTGTCGTGCTCTATGAAGATTGATGACCAGTTCTTACGGGCCCATCCAATCGACTCTAACCCCATCAGGGAGATCTGGTTAATGTTCGAGAACACACGACCAGCAAACTCTACTATGTCATCAAGCTCTGTGTAGTTCGCCTGAGTAGGGATGACTCTGAGTTCAATGTTGATGCCTGAGTTACCGGCATTGATCATTCCCCTGACTGTTTCATCAAATGCTCCCTCGCTTCCGACCAGATAGTCGTGCACTGATGCTCTTGAGGAATAAAGCGGTATCCCAAACGTGATTTTGATCTTCTCGCTTCTTTCTTTCATCTGCTGGGTAAAGCTGACATCCGCAAACTTCCGTCCGTTGGTAAGAACATGCAGTGCTGTGTCAGGGGAATTTTCGATTATGAAGTCCAGAAAATGCAGGAAGTCTTCGCCATAGAGCAAAGGCTCTCCCCCGCTCACTCCCACTACTCCATTCAGAGAGAAGGAAGCTATAGCCAGAGCTGACTGGTTAAGAAGCCAGTCATCGTTTCCAGCTTTAGGAGGCTGAGAACAAAACAGGCAACTGTTGTTGCACCTTTCAGTGACAAGGACAGTGTTGTGGTTTGCTCTGCGGGACAGTATCACCCGGAGCATGTTGCCATTGTTGACGATCCCAATGTCACCATCTTCAATGGAATCGAAAAGTTCCTGGCTCACAATCGAATTTGCAAAATATGCAGGCAGTCTGGAATCGAGTTGTGTTGTAGTGACAAGCAAATTTGGCAAATAGAATTGAGGATTTTCAGGCTTGGTTTTGCACAGGCGATAGAAGCCTTGCTGAACTGGTAAGTCCGATGAAAACCGGAAAATATCGTTTCTCAGCACCTCAGACATAAGCCCACCTTTTGAGCATCTCAGCCATTGGTCCATCCTGAGAGATTTCATTCAGCAGGAAGCGGAACATCCCTTTGTGATACTGGCAGAAGGTTGACCGACTTTTGTCACCAACAGGCTCGCCATGAACACTGATGTTCTGACAAGGATCTGCTCCACAGAAAGGTTGGTAAGCACAGGTATCACAACCGGGCATGGCGAAATTAAATGAAGATGAGAGAGCGGAACGGTAGTATTCGTTGCTACTGAATGACAGTGAAGCAAACTCTCCTGCACTGAAATCTGCTTCGGGATTTACTTTCTGAAGCATACGGCTTTCATCGCTACCGTATACCTTGCCGTCATAGTTGAACAGGATGCAGTTTAGCACTACTCCGCTTGGTGATTTCAGATCTGCATAACCACTGAAGCCCGGATTGAAAATTCGCTTTAGATGGATTGAAGCTGAATGCTCAACGACAGGTATGCCCTTCTGGTTCTGAAGCAACACTTCCTGCATTAACTCTTTATAAAACTCAAAATATTCAGGCATTGAAAAAGTGAAGCTCTGCTTCTGAGCAAACCCGTAAGGACTTACTGGCCTGATAAACATGTCGGTCAGGCCAAGAGACAGATGAGCATCCACTATGGAAGCTGGCTCTTTTGTCAGCTCCTTAGTAACTGTGGTGACAGTTGCTACACGGTTTGCTCCCAGCTCTTCTGTGATTTTCTGAATTCCTGTAACGGCTTTGTTGTGAGCCTGAGAGTCGGTGAGGATACGGTTTTTATTGTGGACAGCTTCATTACCATCAAGAGAGACAGAAAAGGTGATATTCCGTTCTTTAACCCAAGAGAGGATGCTTTCATCGAGTATTGAGAGGCTCGTAGCAATAACCATTTCGAAAGCATCACTACCTAACGAACTCACACACTCTTCATAAATTGACTGGACGAGATCGAACCTGAGAAGCGGTTCTCCGCCCTGCACTTCAACCTTGTATGGAGGGGTGCCCAGCTTCTTAATGGTGCTTACCATTTGCGGTATCAGTTCAGGGTTCAGGTCATAACCATCAGCAGTGACCGATGCCCTGCTGACCTGGCAATACTTGCAGGTGTGATCGCACCTGAGAGTCGGCACAATCATGAAGATTGGTCTGACGGCCAGTTCGTTCATCAGTCGTTTGGCAAAGGCTGAACTTAGGGAGGCTTTTGAAACTGCCTGAGTAGCATCGTCTGAAATGAACAATCTGCTTTCAAGTAGCCGGGAGGTTGTTTGTTCTGGAGGGAATTTGTTATCGGCAAGAAGATGTAGCTCTTCGTCATCGACGAAGCTGTGAAAGCCAGCAAGGTTGCTGATGAAGACTTTGCCATTGCTTAGGCGGTCAAAGTTGAATGGCATCGTATTCATTCGGCAAGTCTCGTATCGATGCTCCTCAGAACATTGTCGATGATAGAAGTCCTGACCTGTCCGGTATGAGCCTGAAGCTTCTCCCTGAGCTTGTAGTCATTCAGCAGTCGTTCGAACTCGAACTCAATATCGCCGCTCCAATGTTCGAATGAAACAAGCCAATGCTCTTCGTCTTCATCAAGCTTCCAGCGAGTGAAAGTGCTCATCCAATAAAGGCTGTTTCTCAATACCCACTCAGAAGCTTCTGTTTTCCTTAAAGTTCCTTTCATAGCATCAACCATCCTGATATGGGAATAGAAAATTAACAAAAATAAATTACCTTTTAGCGGCAATGAAAACTATTGCAAAAGTTAACAAAAGTGAGAGCTGCAACATATGCAATTGTTTTTTAATGAATTAAATTTCAACGTTAACAGATTGTTCTTATTTTTCATCGTAGTGCCTATTGCACTTAAATTTAAATTGGTTTATCTTTCTTCACAAGGAAGCAAAAAAAACATAAATTTAACTTATGTTTTTATAAGTATATCCATTGTTGGAGCCTACAAATTTTATATATGCGAAATTCAATTTAATACAAAGTTCTTCAGTATATAAAGGTAGCAGTATCTAAATTAAACCCATTGGTAAATTGAATTTATAAATTTAAATTTGTCAGATCAATCTTTCAAATACTAGTAAAGTATTAGATAAATTTTAACTAAAAGGCGTTCATTGCTGACAAGGAAATAAAATGACTGATAAAAAATTGGTTGATGGAATAAAAACCGTTCGTAATAATATATTTAGAAAAACATTTAAAACAAGTGACGCTTGGTTCATTATCGGTATCTTAGGTATAATTGCTTACTGTAGCTTTTATTTTTTTCCAGCAAGCTATTTTTTTAGCCTCAGTGAAAAATATATTGACCTACCTAACCTGGTTAGTGCTTCGCCTGCGCTTGCAGGTGGTTTGTTAATAGCTTTATGGTTTGTTATTCGTGGTAAATCCATCAAAAATCTAAATGATTTCATATTGTTTTTTTTTGCTAGCTATGCCATTTATCTCTTCATATATGACTATCAAACCAGTCAAGAACTTAATAAAATAGAATACATTGCAGAAAATAAAACACACCTTGTTATAAGAGTTGTTTTATTGGTAAGTTCCCTAGCTAAAACGATGATTACATTCATAGAGTTCTGGCGGGAAATTGTTCTGGAAAAACAATCAGTAATAAACAAATTAGATAATCAGGAAGTTCATGACAAAAAACCTTCAGATGATAGTAGAGATATCAAAACTATACCTGAAGTTGCTGAAGGTGCTGAAGTTGCTGAAGTTGCTGAAGTTGCTGAAGTTGCTGAAGTAAACAAGGACATGAAAGTTGATGTTCCTAAAAAGGAAAATAATAATAACCATCGATTGACAGTCATAATCACGATAATTGCATGCTCATTGTTAACTTGCTTCCCTTTTATTTATTATTACTCTCCTATCTTCATAAATCATTTTTTTCACCACTAACTAAAATCATAGAAAATATCACTATAAAAAAACATAAATCGATTAACACCAATGGCTCCTTCATGCTTGGTGCAAAATAAAATGTGAACATATTTAATGATAAAACCACTACTAATAAAAATATCTTTGACATAAATCACCTATAAATAAGAAAATTCTAGATCATTAATAACACTAATTTTTAACTTGTCAACTCTTTAGTATTTAGCAAGGGCTAACTCATAGATGCTCCGCATCTTTGAGTAGCCTTGCTTTTTCTGCCCTTCGGTTGAAAAAGAAAGATCAAAGCAAAAACCTCAGTCCCAACCCATTGACGCAATTGATCTTTATGGTATTTATTATAGTTAGCATATGGATATGCTATTAATCAAAATATCAAAAGGAGTTGATATGAAAAAAAACAATATTATATTCGACGATGAGTTTCCTTCTACATTTACCAATGATCCTGCCGTTAAAAAATCACCCCCTAATCGTCTTCGCAAACACTCAGTAACAGTCAGATTAAACGAAGTCGAGCTGAGCAAAGTAAACCAGTTTAGAGGACAGCTAAGCAGGAGCTGTTGGCTGAGATCCTCAGCTCTTCAGCAACTACCCCCTTCTGTTCCCGAAATCAACAAAGAAGCCTGGCAAGAACTTACTGGTTCCCTTCAGAAACTGAATGATCTTACTTCGTTCCTGCTTCGCAGAGGCGAAGATGCTCAGCCTCTCTCACAAGAGTTAACTGCTTTGAAAGTCAAACTGTCGCATGTAAGAGATGCTCTGCTGACACTTGAAAAGTGATCATCCAAGATGAAGGGTATGAATAAAATAAAAAGGGGTAAAAACTTCCGAGGAGTCATCTCGTATGCGCTTGCCCCTGCTCCTCATCACATGACTACACCAATGGTGATTGGTGGCAATCTTGTAGGCATTACTATAGACGAGCTGACCGCCGAGTTCGTGGAGACTCAGAATCTCAGAGAGGATGTGACGAAACCAGTTTGGCATAACTCTCTTCGTCTCCCTGTCGGTGAATCACTCACAAATCAACAATGGAGGAACATTGCTGACGACTACATGAAGCGAATGGGCTTCTGTGACACTCACCTGCGTTGTTATGTCCTACACAATGATGAAGCTGGTCAGCACATACACATCATTGCTTCCCGTATAAACGTTCTAGTAGATGGCCAACTTTACTTGGGTAAGAACGAGAATCTCGTTAGCACCAGAATCATTCAAGACCTTGAACGGGATCATCAGCTCACCAGAACGAAAGGCCCTTCTCCTCAAAAAGCCTCTCATAAGCAAAGGAAGCTCACTCGTAACGAAAAGATGATGCAGGACAGGACCGGAGAGAAACCTTCTAAAAAAGTGATACAGGAAGCTGTAGATGCGATCCTGACCTTCTTCGATACCATCACTATCGAAGACTTCATATATGAATTACAAAAGCAAAACATATCAGCGAAAGCAAACATCGCATCTACTGGCAAGATGAACGGTTTTTCATTTGAGCATCAGGGAGTCGCTTTTAAGGCATCACAGCTCGGTAAGGCATACAGTTGGTCAAACATGAGTAAGCGAATCACAGTGACTCAACCAATAGGGGCTGTTGTTCCTGAATCGATTGCCGACAATGAAAACGTTTCGAATCCCATTGAAGTTCATCCCACAGCTCCCCCCCTCACGGCAAATCCCAGAGAACATATCCGGTCTCGCTGGTTGCAGTGGATACCTTACCTTGAGGAGCTTGTTGCCAGTTTAAAAGCTGTTGGCTCAACGATTCTTAACCCACTCAAAATAAATGTCATCTATACAGCAATAAAAACCGGCGACTCTGAAGCCCCAGAGATTTCTAAGGTAAATTTTGAAAATTCAGCGTTAAAAAAAGTTTTCAAACGACCTTAAAGAGCTAGTTTTCAGTGAGTTAAAATCACTCACTAAGTAAAAATCCATAAATATTTCCATTCTTTTTTCAAATCGATAGGAAAAAACGATCGATCGTTATTACTGATCAATTTAATACACATGATAGCCTTAAGCTATCAAAAGAAAGCGATCGATCGGTACAAATGATTTGCTAGACCCCATTTCCAAGCCGTAATGTAACTTCAAACGGAAACACATAGCACACTGATTTATCAGCAGAATAAGCTGATGCATACGTGCGCCTTCGATTCAGTGAAACTAACCTTGGACGAACCTATGACAGCAACAACTGAAGTAAAACAGCCCAACTTTCTTATGATGAAACGGGTGTGGATTGCTATTGCACTTCCGATTGTCATTTTCTATTTCTCTGGAATTCAGGGGTTGGTCCAGCTCGCTATCGTATGGATTTTCGCAAGCATCATGCTCTTGATGTTTGCCTACAAAAAATTTCGCATTAAGAAGTGGAATGCCAGCACCAGAGACCATTTTGGCGAGCAAGACGGGATGTGGAGTCATGAATTCGGTTCCACTTTTATGAAGCTCGACCAGCAAAGAGGACTTATCCATCTCAAGGAAGAGAACAAACAAAAGACCTATCCGTTCTCAGCAATCAAAGAGTGGCGATACAATTTGTCTACTACGAGAGAACGGGCTGGTATCAACAAAGAACTCAACCGCACTCATGATTTCAGAGAATCGGGCTTTTACATCGCAGTGGACGATGTTCAGTATCCAGAATGGAGAGTAATGTTCTTTCCCCAAAAGGGTGACTTCAACTCGCAAGAAGGCATCCGGGATACGGAAATGCAACTTAAGCGCTGGATGCATATTTTTGACAACTTAATTAACAGATAAATTTTAAAGTGTTATTTATCATAAACTTAAAAAAACCAATCATCTGATTGGTTTTTTTTTAACTCTTAACTGTAAAGATAAACTTAACCAATCCGATAAGTTCTATGTTTTCACAAAATTTCAATAGGGACTTAGAATGGCTGAAGCGTTAAACGAAGGTAAAATCATGCAGGCTCTGAACTGGGCCTACGATAAGGCTCTGGATGGAAGCATACCAGGAACAGACTCGGCCTATGAAATGGCGGAAAGCTATCTAAAAGGTGATGACACTTTAGTTGAAAAAGTAAACTCCCTCATTCGGTGGCAAAATACTAAATCAGCCACAACAGGATTTGTCTCCGGCCTTGGGGGAATAATCACCCTCCCTGTAGCAATCCCCGCAAGCATAGCTACAGTCATTTACGTTCAAATCCGCATGATCACGGCTATCGCTCTAATGGGCGGATATGATGTAAAAGATGATCGCGTAAAAACCATTGTCTATAGCTGCCTTGCAGGTAATGCCGCAAAAGATATACTCAAAAGCACGGGCATCATCATTGGTTCCAAAATGTCCACTCAGTTGATCAAAAGTATTTCAAAAGAAACCATTTTTGCCATCAATAAGCAGGTCGGTTTTAGACTGCTGACGAAGTTTGGTGAAAAAGGAGCTATAAATTTAGGCAAGATGATACCTATTGTAGGCGGGATCATAGGGGGCACTTTCGATGGTGTTTCAACCAATATCGTTGGAAATGTTGCTCGTAAAACCTTCATTGAAAATAGCGCATTACAGTCGAATTGATAATAAGAATTCTTATTAAAAGAAACTAATACTGAAAAGTTTTTAGCATTAAATTATAGAATTTTTCGAGCGATTTTAATATATTTTCAAACTTGGCACTAAAATATTAATGAGTTAAGGGGTTAGCAATTATCACTCCTTAACTCACTATCTCAAGGAATTACTTATGTCTCTCCGCTTCAGAAAAACATTTACCCTCTTTCCTGGAGTCCGTCTTAACATTTCCAAAAGTGGTATTAGCGCAAGTATAGGAGTGCCTGGAGCAACGGTTAATTTCGGACAAAGAGGGATAAAAGCAACATTTGGGTTGCCTGGTTCGGGTTTATCATATTCTACATCGACTATACCCTATGAAACCAAACCTTCAATCATTGAAGAGCCAGATATTGCATCCCAAAAGAATTTATTCAATATACCGCAATCATTTGATGACAACATTCCTTCCAATGCAAAAATATATATGCCTCAATGCGGTATGAATGAGATATCAAGTGCATCAGTTGAAGTTTTAACAAGTACCTCACTTTTACCTTTGAGAGATTTAATTGCTAAAGCACGAGAGCAAAGAGAGGAAGTAAAGTCTGATTTGAAAGAAGCTCTTGCAGAAGAATCAATGCAAAAAAAAGAATTAACACGTCGGAAATCAAGTTTTTTCCGATGGTTTTATAAGAAAAGCATTGCTGAACTTGAGATGAAGTTACCTCAAACGCAGGCCGAAATATCTCGTTTAAAGTTGTGGGAAGAAAACACCAAAATCTCTATAAACTTCGAAAGCAGTGATGCTTCACAGCGAGCATATGCAGCAATGGTTCGTGCATTTGACGCTTTGAAGTCCAGTATAAAAAAATGGGATATAACCGCCGATAAGTCTACTGATCAGTTCGCGGAAAGAACTCTCGCAACGAGAACTGTAAATCGTCATCCCGTAAGTTTCGATTACAGCTCTACTGAGCTTATTCAGTTTGCAGGAAGGGCTATGCGCTTTGAAAATATCAATGGTGACGATATTTTGCTCTATCCAGGCGTTGCTGTGATCCCTCGTGTTGATGGGGCATTTGCTTTAGTAGATATAAGAGAGTTAGACATCAGTTGTGAGGCTCATGGATTTCATGAGGAAGAAGATGTTCCTAAGGACACAGAAATAGCTGGCTATACTTGGGCTAAGACGAACAAGAATGGCTCTCCTGATCGTAGATTTAAAGACAATTATCAAATTCCGATTTGTATTTATGGAAATATTACATTTCGGTCCCAAAGTGGTGTAACTGAAGAATATATGGTTTCAAATGCAGATTCAGCAAGAGTATTTGCAGAAACAGTTAAACTTTATCAGATGTCATTCGCTGATTTTGGAACAACATATTGATTATTATTTTCGGGAAATGGATTGCTCAAATTATCAACTTTCTTAACTAAAAAAACGAAATAAATTACCATTAAAAATTATAGGAGACAAAGAACATGTGGGAGATAAAAGCATGTCAATCATGAGTAAATCATTACTGCTAAAATTAGTTAGCATAACATCTATCGCTGGATGTGTTTATTTTTTAGGCGTATCAACACTTTGGTTATATTTATATAGATTGGGGAGATTGGACTTATTCCATAGCGTTATAGAGAAAGAAAAATCACTTGACATAATAACCTTTTTCCTTCTTATTTCACTACTAATCATTTCACTTGCTTTATTTATGCCATCTATATTTACAGTTTTATTTTTAAATGAAAAAAGCAATAAAGAAAACATTCCCGACAAAAATCCATATTCAAAAAAAGCAATATTAATAACATCCTTAGTTACTATTATTACAATAGATGCAATATCATATTTACTTCCTTATAGTATCGCTGTAAGTTTGATACTTTCTACTTTCTTACTTTCAATTATTTTAAACATTGTGGCTTTTTATTTCTTTGAAGGAAGAAAATACAATACTTTATCATAATATGTTGATACGAGCATTCCCAAAAAAATTACTTTTCTTATAGCTCCTCCCCTTATAATAAGTTCGATAGCAATCCTCCCATTAACGTTTTTAATAGGACTATATCCACTTCTGCAAATTGAGAATGAACCTAAATCATTAAGCTTAATAAGCATAATAACAATGTCATTACTTGTAATATTTTTAAGTTTGATTCCAGCAGATCTTTTTTTAGGAAAAAAAGAAAAGAAATCTCTATTCATAAGAAGTTACCATGCGGTATCTTCCTCTCTAATGATCATTATTATATTATCTTTCGTTATAAACCCTATCCCTGTTATAATAATCGATACATCGCTTCGATTTTCTGGTGTTACGGATTTCAGAGTGCATGATTATACTATAAATGGAAAAGTTTATACTGAGGAGATATTTGATTATCCAGAATGGGAAAAGAAAAGCCTAAAATCTGAAAATAAGTTCACTATAGCTGGTGTAACCATTTTTTCTTATAAAGACATAAGCCTGATATGTCCGAGTAACATTATTGAAATCTATAAAGAATCGCGTAAATTCTCAATGTTTAATAGTAAAATAGATGATGAAAATTTAAAAAAACTCAGAGAGAAAACACAGGAATGTTTCATTTTCGATAAAAAGGAAATCATGCAATGGAATCCTCCTCATAAATAATTTTTTTAATTTAAAACTTAATGCCTGTCGGCATTTATTTAAGTATATACAACTAATATTACTTATTTAAACATATACTGGACAGTCTGAAAATAGTTATAAATTGTAAATCCACTAAAAATACAATTTAAAATCTATTAAAGTATGGAGAGAAAAAAATGATCCAGCAGAATTTAGAAGAACGCTTTGGATTACTTGAAAAAGAACTCGCAGATGTTTTATCCACAAAACATCTACAATATAATGCATTAATGAACACAACTGAAGAATATGTTGACCACACAAAATATACAACATGGATATCTAAGGCTAAAAAGCTTTTAGAAGACAGTTTTGGAAAGGATTCAGATTATTACAATGATTTTAAAAAAGCCCAAAAGGGTTTCTATTCAACAAGCTACCACATACTAAGCAAACAGTTAAAACCTGTATTCGATGCTGCTAAGCAGGACTTAAAGTATACAAAATCGGAATCAACAAAAAATACAAACGCTCCGAAGGATAATTTAGACATAATTATCAACTTACTTAATAGATTCCCTGCTTTTTGCCGCCAGCTAAGTAAGAGGTATAACAATAGAGAAACACTAGAAATAAAAGATGAGTATGATGTTCAAGATTTAATTCATGCTTTATTGAAGTTACATTTTGATGATATAAGACCTGAAGAATATACGCCAAGTTTTGCTGGCGCAGCTTCACGACAGGACTTTCTGCTAAAAGATGAAAAAATAGTAATTGAGGTAAAAAAAACAAGAAAATCATTAGGTGCCAGCAAGATTGGTGAGGAACTTGTTGTTGACATAGCTCGCTATAGTGTGCATCAAGATTGTGAGACTTTAATCTGTTTTGTATATGACCCAGAATACTGGATAAATAATCCAAAAGGAGTGGTGGCCGATCTTGAGTCACTTGATACGAAGGGAAAAGTAAAAGTCATTATCACCCAACTTTGATAATCTTAATTCAAGGCATTCATTACCGGCTTCATGTATTGATAGATATTTGTTTTCATGCTCGACTCAGGTTACTTTAAGATCTGATAATCATCGTTAAAGAAAGGTGCCGTTATGGATAACTACTGGGACAGGAACAGACAATCTAACTACTTTCTAAGTATGGCAAGTCTTGAGGCTAATCACTTAGTCAATGTTGCCACATCCCTCTCACAGTTCCATCTCAAGGATGCGCTTGTCCGTGTAAGGTTTCAGGATGAAATAAGGGAGTTCACCCGCTTTCAGATCCAGACAATCCGCAATTCTACCTCAGATGATAAGTGTCAGGAGTGTATCCAAAATCTTAAGCAAGAAGCCCAAAACTTAAAGATTCAGGACAGGATGCTCAGAACAGGAGAAGCCGTAGTTTCGTCTTCAGTGAAGTTTTACCATGACCATGAAAAGATTATTGGCTATGTCATCGATGGCATCGGAGTTGTTCTTGGGACTGTTCAGTTAGTGGCTGGGGTAGGCTTGTTTGCTGGATCACTGTTCAGTGGAAATGTTATCGGTGTTGTTGCTGGTTCTGCATTGATTGCTAATGGTGCAGGTTCAATGGCGGAAAGCATAGACAAGTTAAGAGGAGTTTCAAATCCTTCCAATCCGGTGATTGAAGCTTATCAGGATGTAGCTGAATTTTTTGGATTTGATAAACGCCTGGGTCTGCTTGCTTACCAAGTGGTTGATCTCACTACATCTTACTACGGAATTTTCAAACTGACTTTGAAACCCGAGGCTTGGAGAATATTCAAGTATCTCCCAACTGATTACTATCGCCAAGTGCAGATGATGAGCAAACAAGACTTGGCTTTAAAAGGTGCAACAGCAGTCTGGAAAGGTAGCGCTATAGGTGCGAACCTCTACCAGATGAATCACAACCAAAATGGAAACTAACTTTTGCTATTACTTGCAAACCTGTGTGCTTTCCAGGCCAGATTCATTGGTATGACAAAGTAAACAATTATGGCACCGATGATAAGGACGATAGCATAAGAAATCAGGCTTTCTTTATGCCCTTTCGCTATACCATAAATGAAAATTGATAAAATAATGAGCATGGAAATTATACCAGCCCAAAAGCGCTTGCTTAGCTCCTGAATGAGAGACTGAAGTGTATCTGATTTGTTCTCATCTCGGGTAAGAATTTCATTAAGCTTGCGGATATCCTTCGCCGAAAATCCATTCTGAAGGAGCTTTTGCTCAAAATCGTTCATTTCATCATCCTGAAAAGCCATAAGATAAAAGAAAATATATCATACATTAAAGCTGAGATGCCATATGATCCATTTGCAGAACACTCGCCCTAAGTTAAGTGTAAAGATCATATGGCATAGTTATTGTATCGCCATACTCAATAAAAAGTATATCCTAAACCCTTTTCTTCATTTTGAAACCATCTGATTTAAGCTCTGGTGAAGGCGTAAAACTCTGTTTTTGAGTAGCAAATATTCTTTCTACTTCATACTCATTCCAGATAATGTATTCGATGATAAACTTGTAGAAATACAGCACTCGTTCAAGGCTGACAGTTGAAGGTATTGTATAGAAGTTTGGACTGAGCAAAGCCGAACTCAAAACTGCAATAATGTTGCTTGGTCCCTTCAGATAAGGATTCTGATAGTCTTGCTGATACTTCAAAAAGTATCCTACACAGAACAGGTAGGCATCTTTTACGATTTTTTCTTTATTGCAGTCTGATTCATCGTATCTAAGAATGAAGCGATTGAGGAGTATCAAAAATTTTTGATCTGGCAAATATCTGTTTAATTTATTCATAGTAGCATCCTTGCTGTTGTGAATGTCATCCTGACATTTAAAGAAATATCATAATATTCAATCATGTCAATAGTTAAAACCTATCAATTTATATTTGAATATCTTTTTTAGGTAAAGGACGATTAAGCTCATCGACTGTTATTTGCTTTAAATGAGAGTTATACAGCCAGATCTTAAACTGCTCTAAATATCTGTTATTCAATGCTTTCAAAGCTTCGTTTTCAATTTCGAGCCTTTTTATTCTCTGACAAGCAATTTTCAAATTAGCAGGTTTAACCGCACATGTTTCTTTCACACCAGACTTGAGAAGCTTCTTTTTTGAATTAAAACAATCCGCAATTTTAACATGACTACTCAAAGATTGCCTTGAAGGTCTCTTACCAATAATCTTTATCAACTCGTCACATAAAGCCTCCCAGGTCAGCTTCTCATCGTCATTCCAGGTATTAATAACTTTCATTATCGATTTTTCATCATAACCAGTAATATGTTTAGCCATTTACTCTCCTTTTATTATTTTAGTTTGGAATTCATACCATTTATCAGCATTAACATTCCCGTCATTTTTATCATAATTGGTTTTTTTAAGAATTTTAGTGTGTATCATCATTAGTTGGCCATCATTCGTTCCAGAGTCTTGTAGTGGATAATAACCACACGGATCAAAAGCATAGGAGTGCTTGCAGTAACCGTGCTTAGTGACGAGCACAGCTCCATTCTTCAATGAATCGAAATCAGTTATGTCCATAACAGCTATTTCTTTTTTCCTGTGACTGTTACCGCCCCCCACTGAAGTTTTATCTTTCATGAGTTTGATCATTTGTAAGTGTGATCGGTGATCGTAGGAAAAATTTTGTGAGACCAACTTCCTTCCAGACCATCTGGCGATGCTAAACTCGTCCATGCCATTGATTTGAGAAAACGTATTAAGTAGATGTCTTAATTGATGGGTCCTAAGCGAATACGGGCTACCATCTTCGTTAATATAACCGTGTCTTTTAAACAAGTTTGTAGTGCCTTTGATACTTGCAAAGGCATCAATATCCGTTCTAAAAAACTGAGCAGTGGGTCTGAACAAAGGTGCCAAATGATTGCTCGTTTTCTTACATAATTGCCCCTCAAATAACAGACACAAAGCATTTGAATATTTGATTTTCTTCTCTTCATCATACCAGGGAAAATTTTGAGGTTTTTTACTAAAGAGTCCATATCTATATGACTCAGGAACCTTCCCTTCCATCGTTTTTGCAACAAACCTTGGATGGGTGGACAGCTTTCTCAACCGGGCTATGGCCTTTTTAGCTACAGGGACCATTACTGAAGGAATCCATTTGATGTCTCCAGCATACCCCTTCGCTGAAAAAAACCTTAAACCATATCGTTCAATGCCGTTCTCATCATGCTCTGTAATCTCACAATCCGCAGGAAGGCTTAAAATTTCCGAGATTCGTCCTGGTGCACACATCAGCAGTGCAAGAACAGACGTTGTGAATATGTCCCTCACAGACAGTTGGCTTTCATCTTTTGAGAAAATCTCCGCAATGGCTATGACGGATTTTATATCTGGTAATTTTGAGTGCCCTTCCAGCGAAGGTTCATAACCTTGCCAACTCTGAGTTATTTTATGCCTTAACGGATTTACCCAAAAAAAGTATGATGAACTTGTCATTCTGTTTTCACTCAAAAATAAACATAGTTTCTCAAGTTCCTTACCAATTCCAACTGCTGTTAATTTCGTATATTTAGCCGTTGCTACTCTTACACACTCATCAAAAATGTTATTATTACACTTGAGGACATTAGCTTCACCGTATGATTTCAATAATACAAACTCAACAATCTTCAACATTGCCAAAGCATTCTGATTTAATTTTGACTTATTAAAAGAATGAATATGAAACATATAAGCTTTAGCAAAATCAATAAACATCTCATCTAATCTATCTTTGCTATTTCGATTATCCTTCATGTCAAATTTATTGAATCTGTAACACCCCTTCCATACATTGTTTTCCCAAGAACTGGTTAAGCTGGTATTAAAAAAATTACTCTTGCAAAATTTAATAAAACTCTCAACATTTAAATTTGGGTTGTTAGCATTGATTGGCTCGAATAAAATCACATTGGTCATTCAGAACTCCAGGCTCTAAAGTTTTTGCAGGTAAAACACTCTACGTTTTCGTGTTTACAATCAGTGAATCCAAAAGAATTTAAAACATATTCTGTAAAGAGCTTCTTGTTCTGTGTGCTATCGCTACCCTGAAATATCTTCGATAGAGGTTCAAAAAATGAATGAAGTTTCATATCAATATAGTGAACATTATCTGGGCTATTTTTTACGTATATCCCTGATGAGTTAATAGATTTATGGTCTAATGCTTTAGCGATCACTTCAACTGAGGCTCCTTCCTTTGCTAAACGAGAACCAAGGGTATACCTGAATCGTCTGGCATTTAGCCTTATAGGATTATGGGTTCTTGATGACTGGATATTAAATTTAGTGGTAATTTTATCTAATTCTTTAGAGATAAATGAATTCTTCATATGAAAAAAATCAGTTGCCATAATGGTGTATAAATTTTGACCAGACTGGATTGATGTGGTTTTTTTGGAGTCCATGAATATAGGTAATTCATTTTTTATATGGCCAATGCCCTGATTAATACTATCTTCGATATGTTTTTGATTCACATCAACCAAGCTTGTTAGTTTTTCATAAAGGCAGTCATCGATACTTACCAAGCTAAACTCACTTCTAAAGTCCTTCCTTTGTTTTACTTTCGGTATGTTTAGAAACCAACCTTCTCCCGTTCTGATGAGATCTTTCGCTTTTAAGGAGGTTAACTGTAAAGGCCTCCTTCCCGTTGTTGCTAAAAGAATGACATAGCAATAAAGATACATGGGGACTTTATCTTCTTTCAACAAATTGCTGATACTCTCAAGAATGAACTCCAGTTCTTCTCCAGTTAGCGGTCCACTATTTGGATCTCTTCGTTTGACGGCTTCTCCTGTCAAATTAGTTTTGATTTTTATTTTTCCCAGCATTGTTAAAGCTGAAGCTTCAACTCCTACATAACCGAGCTTTTTCCACTTCGTTAGAAATTTCTTTATAGAATTTAGCTTGTAGTTTTTCTCAGGGCCTAAACTAACATTAAATTGATAAACCGCATTAGCATCTATCGTCTTAAGGTCTATCATCCCTAACCATTGACTAAAAATCTGGTTTATGTTTTTTGTGTAACCTGCACTGTATTCAGCCGAAAAGTATGCCAAGGTAGTAAGGTAACCAATACGCATCGACTCTGGCATTTTGTCGGCAATCTTATGTGGAAAAATACAAGTCTCTTTATCTAATTGCCATTTGATATCAGAAAGCTTGAAGCTATACCCCTGCATCGTTGCAAAAATCAGATTCTCTTTTCTTAGATTACATGTTTCCATTATATTGACCCTCAGTTATCTTTTTCAAAGATTCATAAACTCTTCCAATAATTTCCTTTTCTTTTTCTGATATATGTTTGGAATTATAGTTTTCTGACATTTTAGAATCTTTTGACCACCCCATGAGATAGCATCTCAATCCTGATTTTCGACTAATATCCAAATTTGAACTATCAATTTCTTTTGAATAGAAATAGTTCCATGAATGCCTCAATCTATGCCCTGATAAACTCTTTAATTCCGGGCTTGCTTTTTTAATAGTTGAAATTATTTTCTCATATGCTGAAACAGATAATGGTTCTCCTACCGTTTTACCTGCGCTGTGAGTTACAAACAGGAAGTCATGTTTTTTCTTTTTAGTGGTTTTACTTCTACAAGTTTGTATGTAATCGAAAATTTCCATCGCTAACTTATCTGATAATGGGATTATCCTTTCGCCAGTTTTAACTAATGGCTGATTCAGCCTCCGGTCTTCAATGCAGTCATGTCTTCTGAAGATACTCAGTGTGTTTTTTCTAAGATTTAGATCATTTACTTTAAGGTTTAGTAATTCACCTGCTCTCAACCCACAATTCAGTAGCAAGGTAAAAATGAGCCTGTTCCTTCCCTGAACCTCCTTCTGAAAGGGGTTTTGGCTCCCTTCGACTTCCAACAGCTTAAACAGAGTTTTTATTTGTTCTTCATTCAATGATTTGTCTTTTCTGTCGTTCATGCTGTGTGATTTATTTCGTGGGAGATGTGCTCTCAAATTTTCTATGAAAGTATCGATTTCATATCTGGCATGGATTCCCTTCATAGAATGAATCAATCCGCACAACCACTTTAGGTAATTTGAAAAAACGTGTATCCTGTAACTAAAAGTTCGTGTAGCAATCTGCTTTCCTTTGAGTAATCTTACATTCGTAATTTTTTGTTGATCGAATCTTTGCTTTGCATACCGTATCAGGTCATCTACTTCGGCTACACTTAGGAACCGCTTGCTTTCAATTCTATCAATGATTTTAATGTTCCTGCTTTTCATAAAATTGCTAAGGATAAGTAGATTCGTTGCGACTATCTCCATCGTTGATGCAGTCGCACTTCTGTTTCTGACATTAGTTGTGAGATAAAGGTTCTGATAGTAAACTGGTAGCAGTGTTTCTTTGTTGAGAATCAAGCAGCCTCGCTCCCCATTACTCATGACAAATTTTTTTATTTTGAATGACATTATAATAACCCTCCGAAAACTTTACATTTAGTAATCACTACGGCTTATCATTATTTTATCTATTTAAACTTTGCAATTTTATTTTGTTATTTTTGGGTTTATTTATAATCCATTTAGATACTTAAAAAATTTCTTTCACGTGAAAGAAACCAGTACGGCTAGTTATCGGTAGTCATACCCGATTCAAGAAGAAAAACTAATAAAGCCTTATTGCATAAGTAATACAGCGGCGCCAAAAAATAATTTGGAAAGTATTCTGTTAAATTTTACTATTTTTATAATCTTAAAACTTTACATTTTTAAAATGATGAGATTTTAAATAGTGATTTGTATTGTTGTTCGTCCATTGTAAATACTTTCTACTTCGTTCCAGTATTCCTCTTGAATAACTTTAACTTTACTGCGAAGTTCATCTCTCATATGAATTATCAATGCTCCTCTTTCCAACATGTCACACAGCAAAATTTTTGTTATATATTCAGTGCTTAGCTTAAGAAGGTCAATGTCATCTGTCATGAATGAATCTTCATCTGGGAGGAGATTCGGCATTGTGTCCACATAATGGTTGAGCATACTTCTTTTAATACTTAAGCCACATAGCAACACATAGTCTTCGCCCTTTTCAGTCTTTTTTACAGCGATATTAATTTCATTCTGTGTGATTTTCTTTGATAACCCTCTCAGTAGCTCATTACATTTGACCACTGACAGTATGGTTTCATAAATATAGTTTCGACTATCTTCATCTAACTCAGGTAAAACTTGGAATGGATTGTATTCGCTATCTTCGAGGTAATAGCTTAAACAGGCCACGGATTTCTTACTCAATGTATTAACAGGTAATAACCTGATAGCTTCAGCATCAAAAATCTTATCAAAGCTTTTTTGCCTAACAAGCAGCGAAAGGTTGCCCATATCTAAGAATTCTTTTATTTCCACATTGTCCTCACTTTGTCGATGTTGTTCGTCTAGAGCCTAACTATGAAGCTGTTCTCGAATTGCTAATGGTGTCAGAAATCCAATCATCGACTTCAATCTCAATGAAAGCTACAGACCTTGCTCCCAGCTTGATAGGTTTAGGGAATTTATTTTCAGAAATCAATCGGTAAATCCATGCTTTCTTGTAACCTGTTTTATGCATGACTTCTGGTAAGCGGATAAGTCGTGTGGTTTGTTTAGTAGATGTGTTCATGATTGTATCTCCTCGCCTTGTCGATGAGTTGATACTAAATAGACGGGAACAGGCTTTGAAGGGATGTAGTGGACATTGTTTCATAAGAGATGAACTACTTGCGATATGCTTGATGAGAAAATTTATTTTGTTTTGTGCATTGACTTTTCACTGATAAAATGGCCGTTGATTTTTTTTATACATGAATGTCGAATTTTACTAAGCGAAATGATATGAACATTCTTTCCAAGCTATTACACAAACTATGGGATTTTTAATAAAAACCTGCTGCCAAAAATTCAAGAAATCGCTGGCACCTTCTAAAAACTTCATTTATAAATATTTATGCATTAATTTTTCTTTTAATTCTTAGATTTGGAATGATGTATATGGGTCTCAACAATAAAAGTATGCCAGCAACTGGTCCCGCAGGTGAAGGTGACTATAACTTGCCATATGACAGATTACCTGTCCCTGAAGTTTTCGAATCTTTTTGCCGCTCCTTAATTCAACTTAAGGAACAAAATCATCATAACGTATTGTCTGTAAGTGTTAAATCTACTGGTGGTAGAGGCTGTGTTCAATTAGGTGGAGATATTATAGTTAAAATTACTGACAACAATAATGAGTCAGTTAATGACTTATATGATTGCAAAGGTGGAGCAACATTATCTGTATCCAAATACATAAAAACAGTTGACAAATTCATTGGCAGCGTAAAAGAATGGGATTTTAAATTAAGATCTTTTAATATAATTTCAGCAAGTTTCATTTCAGCCAAAGTGCTCAATACTATATCGGAACAACAAGAGCGACTGCGTAAATTCGGTATCCTCCATGAAGTTTATGGCCGTGAAGATATTGAGTCTTGGATGAAGTCAGTTCATTCTGATAATTTGATAGTTGAGTTTTTTAGTAAGGGGTATATTGAAAGACTTCGTGGTGAAGAAGGACTCTGGCAAATAAAGAATCAGGGTATCTGGGGAAAACTAAAGCAAAACTCTTGGAATAATTACCGTGGGGAGAAAGAAAATAAAGAGTCAGAACCCTATAGTTATATTAATGAGTATGTAAATATTGTTGCCTATTTACCCACACCAGACAGGCAATCAATTTCATGCTTTATTGATCTTAGACATCATGATTACAATCATTTGTCAGTTACTTTAAGCCAAGATTTTCTTTTAAGTTATGCTTTCGAAGGTTCAGCAACACCACCTGAGTCCGAGTGCCGTCCGTGGCTTTTCAAATCCAACGATAATGAATTTGTATGTGACCTTGGAAATCTACGGATATCTTTACCCTACAATAGCGTTAAAGGTATATGTAACGCTTTTGATAAACTGTGGTTTGCTTATAAAGAAAAAATCCAACAAATTGGAGATTTATTTTGCAGTTATAACTTTGATGATGATGGCTATTGCAAAAATAGTGTTCCCATCATGAAGATTCCTCTATGGATGTGGTATAGATTGCATAAGTTCTGTACAGATTTCGATTATGTAGAAAACGAAGGCGAATGGGCAATATTTAACGCATTGCATAATAGAATCATGGTCTTTAATACTTTAAATTATAATACATTCCCCTCTCGTTATGTTTCTTTTAGAATAGTGCCCCCAAAACGCATCGATGAATTCCATATTCGCGAAGCTATTATTCTATGGGAACCACCTAAATCATTTAGTCTAATTATCCAAAAACCATCTGATTTAGCTATCAGGGAAAACGTATATGCTGATGCTTTGACCACTCACGATTGGCTAATCGAATTTTTACTCCCGACAGCTCTCGATTGGTATTTGAATACAAAAAAAGTATCCTTTCTTACTAAAATTAAACCTTCATATTTATTTAGAGACAGGAATGAAGAAAGGTTTGACATTAACCTTATTTCTTCACTTTATAAAAAACCTTCTCCAACTCTTCTTTCAACCGATTATGAGATGACGGTTTTTTCTAAATTGGTAGCTGACTTGCAAAGTTTTTATCACTGCGGTTCAGATAGCATTGCATTTCCAAGAGACGAAATGCTTTCTCTATTCAATGCACTTTTGATATTAATAAATAATACTGAATTCAGATATTTAGGATACATCTGTGGATGCTTAAACGCATATCCATCAACTTATGAAAATTTACTATCATCGATAAATAATTTGAAAAAAAGAATTAACGATTACGATAAAAGAACAATGTTAATTGATATGATTTTTCGCTGCTTTATTGCTTGTGAAAGAGATGGAAAGCTCGTTCTTAATAAGCATAAAATCTCACAAATTAATAACCTACTCTCCCCATTTATTGATAAAATGCACGACAGAAATTTATTAATGAAACAAAAATTGAAAAATGGTTCCTACTGAAGATTCAACCTTTTAGTTGAATAATCATTTGCTAACTATAATTTCTTTAACATTGCGAGAGTGACATCCATAAGATGACGATTCTTATTTATGAAACTCTCAACGTTCTTACAGGTCTCACCTGACATAGCTCTCTCAGCTATTGGTCGATCTGTGTCCTTGAGTTGCTCATCTCCTCGAACCTCATCTGTGAGCTTAGGATAAAGAACTCTGGAAAGGATGGTGTTTGAAAGAGAGACATCATTTAACTTAGCCCACAAGAGCAGATCAATCATTGGAAGGATACGGTAGTCAACCAACTTTAGAATCTTTCCCAGCCCGAAAGCCTCTTGCTTCCTGCCCTTGATTCCATACTCTTTCCTCCACATAGGAAGTAGCGCACGAAGCGAGCCTATGATTTCGTCATCCGAAGAGCTTTCGAGGTCAAAGTAGGTATACACACGGCTTTCGTTTGTTCCCAGAACAACGGCTCTCATACTTTGAGTAAGTGCCTTCTCCCTGACCTCTTTCTTAAGTTGATCACTACCTTTGACAAATGATTCTTGCGAGAACATTTCAAGAGATCTTCTGAGGCTTTCAATATGACCAAAAGTGACTTGTCGTATGTGCGTTTGGCTTTCTGCCAGATGAGTGTCGAGGTCAATTGTTTTACTTATTAGAGGGTTACCAGCGAGGATTTGGTTAAAATAATCATTTCCTTCCCCAAAAAACTCAATTGAATCGAGGATGTTTTTTCTTACCAGTAACTCTTTATGCAAACCTTTCAAAGTGCAAGACTCAACATCAACATAGTTGTCGTAGTCAAACCAAACTTGTAGCTCTTTGTAGATCTGAACCGTATCCATACCGAGGCCTTACATTTGTGTTTTATAGCTCAATGTAGAAGTCAGCTCATCATCACCTTGAACCAGCTCTTCAATCAACAAGCTGTGAAACAGTAACAACGGCTGATAAAATTGAGTATAATTAAGACGCTTTTTTCAGTATCTCACAACAGTTTTTAAGGTTATTTTTGAGTGTTGGTATCTATGATGGTATAAAAATTCTAACTTCAATAAAAAACCTTTAAATCAGCAAGATAACTATCAGTTCGATTTCTGCAGGGGACACCATGTATGCCTTTCTTCAAGTCTACTTAACCTCATTTTAGACATTCATCTGAACCCTTCTTCCTTCAGTTAAGCTACTAAAAACTTAGATGTGTCTTCATAAACAACATCAGGCCACTTACATGACGAAGCGTTAAAGACGAATCAATCTCTCCTGTCCTTCGCTACGTCAAATCCCGGGTTCATTGCCCCCTCTTCTTCAAACCTTGCTTTGGATGTATTTGTTTTGTTTCTTAACCCACGCTACTTTAATATTCGATAAATCCTGCTAAACAAAGGTATCGTTATGGACAACTACTGGGACAGAAACAGGCAATCAAGCTACTTTCTGACTATGGCAAGCCTGGAGGCCAATCACTTAGTCAATGTGGCAACATCCCTCTCACAGTTCCATCTCAAGGATGCCCTTGTTCGCCTGAAGTTTAAGGATGAAGTGCGAGAGTTTAGCCGCTCGCAGCTTCAAACCATCCGCACTGCTACCTCGGATGACAAATGTCAGGAGTGCATCCAAAATCTCAAGCAAGAAACCCAAAACTTGAAGATTCAAGACAGGATGCTCAGAACAGGAGAAGCTGCCGTATCGTCTTCTGTGCAGTTTTACCATGACCATGAAAAAGTCATTGGGTATGTCATTGACGGTATCGGCGTCGTGCTGAGTGGCATGCAAATTGTTGCAGGGGTTGGGCTAATCGTAGGCTCTGTAACAACAGGCAATGTTGTCGGAGTAGTGGCAGGCTCAGCCCTGGTGATGAATGGTGTGGGTTCTGGGATTGAGAGTATAGGTAAGCTAAGTGGTGTGCCTCACCCATCTAACCCAGTAAGAGATAAATATGAAGACGCAGCCGATTTTCTCGGTTTTGATAAGCGCTTAGGATTGTTAACCTACCAGGTCGTGGACCTGACAACATCATACTATGGCCTTTTCAAGCTTACCCTAAAACCTGAAGCATGGAGGTTATACAAATATCTACCAACCGATCACTATCGCAAAGTCCAGCTTCTGAGTAAACCAGCACTCGCTCTCAAAGGTTTGGGTGCTATACACAAGGGAACTGGAATAGGTATGAACCTTTACCAAATGAAAAACAATCCTGCACAGAACTAATGTTTATTCTTCCTGATAAATTTGTATGATTTCCAGGCTAAGTTAAGAGGAGTGACGAAATACACCACGAAGAAAGCGAAAGTCAGGACGATGATGTATGGGATGGCATTTGAAGAGTCTGCATTAAAAATGCCGTTCAATCCAATTAGAGCCAAAATAACCAGAGCAATGACCCCTCCCCAAAAGCGTTTGCTAAGATCAATCACGAGACTCTGAAGTGTATCTTTTTTAGATTCATCTTTGTTAATGATGCTTTTGAGTTTACCGATATTCTTGGCAGAAAAACCGTTATCGAGAAGTTTTTGCTCAAAATCGTTCATTCAGTGCGCCCTGAGTCGATATGGTATTAAATTTATCATATCATAGCTTAAAGTTAAGATGCCACATGTTCTGTTGACGGAGAATTATCATCGAATTCTTTTATAGGAGTAATCCAGCACAGCAATCATATATCAATGTATTTAAAGAAACATATCACTTCCAAGCTCTTTTCTTTACGTCAAACCATTGCTTTTAATAAAGATTGAGAATTAAAAAATAGATATAATCTGGCTGCTTTATAAAAATTCAGCACATCAAGGGCAACTTTCAGATCGTTTCAGACAGAATGAAAACCTTGCCTGAACAAAAAAAAGCCATGACACTCATCACACAATTAAAATATAGCCACCAAGCTAAAACCTTCTCAAAAATATCTAAAGTTAGAGAATGTCAGAATATTTTCGCTTTTCCTTTTCCTTTTCCTTTTCCTTTTCCTTTTCCTTTTCCTTTTCCTTTTCCTTTTCCTTTTCCTTTTCCTTTTCCTTTTCCTTTTCCAACCTTAATGAGTTTCACTTTGAAATTAACATATAAAAAAGAAAATATTTTTCGGCATGCATCTATAAGACTTAAATGTAATAATAAAATATAGCACCATTTAAAAAATCATTTACGTTAAACACCTTTTCGCTTATGAGTACAAATTACATCCTTTGGAAATACACTTTTATCAAATCAGAATTCACTATCCAAATATTCTCTTCATTGTAAAAACCTTGCACTACCTTCATCCAATTCAAACATCGAGATTATTTTGATTTCAAAGCAGTATTTTGCTTCGACGTTCTAAAGGTGCTTCCCAATGAAAAACACCTTCAGGTGCGCTATTCG
>JGI24739J22299_10000029_pt1 | contig 41673 bp, 31 predicted proteins | sample KBSCornC5_FD_22299 | JGI IMG/M metagenome (IMG submission 22299)
AAAAAAAATGCCCGGCGGGCCCCGCCGTGGAATGGCCATTTTTACCAACGGGAACAACGGCTTCGCCTTGATCAAGCAGGTCCTGAAAGCGGCGTTTCACTTGAAAGAACTTACGTCTTAAAGTAGAGAACGGCTCCGAAATTAACTGTGGCGGGCGGCAATCAGCGCCAGGGTACTCCTCCTTTGACCATATTCGTTCAGCTTCATTTATTTAACCCTATTTAGCGGTCTGTTGGAAGCCATTCCCTTTTATGCTGCGGTTTTGCCTTTGGCATCTATTAACTGAAAGCCCGCCTTCACGGCCCTCGTTTTTTTCATATAGCGTACTTCCAGGGAATCCCTATAATTAATGGCCAGTTTAATTTTATCCGGGCTTAAAAAAGTAGCTGTAAAAGGATAGTTTTCTCCTATGGTGATCCTTCCGGCGATGTAATTGGCCTGTTGATCACGGATCTTAAAATAGCCGGTATAACAATGTAGTTTTCTGGTTACGCTTATCTTGCCGCCGGGAAAAAAGGCGATCTGAAAATTTTTTAACGAGTCCGCAACCGGATCTTTCTCCGTCCAATAGCCATAAATGGTATTGGCAGGTTCTATTCGTTTGGTATAGGTTTTGAAATCAAAACCTGAACAAATACCGAGAACNATAAAGCTGCTTAATACGATAGTTTTCATAGCGATCCATTTTTTTATCACTCATCTAAAATTAGGTGAGAATGAAAAGATGGTCAACAGATTTAACGTTTTTTAACAACCATATCTTGCCAATCGGCGTTCACCTATGTATAGCAACGCTATACTTTGTATGTTTTTCTCATCTAATAAAACGTTTTACCAAAATCTATAGATACCTGTCTTTTCTCCTGATGCTCAGCGAAAAGCGAGGCAACACCGTTTTTCCGTTTTTCACCCTTTGTTTTTTCCCTCACCAGCCTGCTTCTTTCTTGCCTCCCAAAGCATCGCAAATTTTGCCGCTTCTATCTCGTAAGACTTTTATAAAAGGCTACGGCATAATAAAGCATTCTGCTTTACCCTTGGGGACTTAAGCGGCTGAAGCCGTCCCTGCGCCGACCAAAAAAGGGCCATTGCCTGGTTATTTTGCTGCGCTCAATTAGAAAAGATGCATAGCGCTGGTTGAACTGGCGAACACCGATGATTTATTTAAAGAGCTGAACGCTTAAGTAATAGTTCAATCCCAATTGAATTCAGAAGTTGCCGGAATCGAACACAAATCGTCCGTTTTCGTTACAACCTGTTTTTGCTACCTTGTCATAAATAATTAATTTTCAATGATATTCACCCATGGAATGCGTATTGTTGCAAACTTTTTATTGGAAAACTTTACAATAAAGATCGGCATTACTGAGATAGTTTACCTGGGAGCGATCTATAGTAGCCTGGGTATGGCTGCACTTCTGGTTGTTGATAAAAGAAGCCCGAGGAAGGATTGCTGGCCATTAGCAGTGGCCCTGGTCTTGATGCAATTTTCCCTTGTGAGCATCGTGGCTATAAAAGGGCGGTTCCCTGTTGATCTGCCAGACAGCCTCATGGGTTTAGGCCCTCTGATTTACTTTCAGGTATTGAAGAAATGCCGGCCACTTGAAAAGCTTACATCAATGTACACATGGCATTTCCTTCCCTTGCTCATCACTTTAGGCATTCCGTTATGCTATCCCGCAAAAGCGACATGGCTAAACGCGTTCTCCCCGGTTTCAGTCCTGCTTTACCTGGTGGCGGCTCATCGGGAAATAGTGGCCATGTATCATAGCCGAACCTTTATCGAGGGTGACCGTAACAGGAACGAAATAGAATGGCTTCACCGGCCTTTGATAATGTTAGGCGCAGTCTGGCTGCTCTTGTTAATTTTAGGGACCGGACATTATTTAATGATCAAAAATCCGGTACTATCCGCGATTGAACACTTCTTGTACCTGCTGTCAGCCATGTTGTTGATCTGGCTCGCCTTCCGGACTTTTATTCGGACGCAAGGAAATTTGGATGTACCAGGAACCTCAGCTATAAAGCTTAACTTGAATGCTGATCTGAGACGTAAGGGTGGCCAATTGAAAGCAGCTTTGAAGCTGGAACACTACTACCGGGACCCGGAACTGGACCTCCGGTCGCTGGCTGAAAAAATGGATGTTCATCCTAATGAACTTTCCAGGATCATTAACGCGGTATTCAAAAAGAGTTTCAATGAGTTGATCAATGAATACCGGATCAATGACGTTATGCGAAAAATGCAGGACAGAAATTATGACCACCTGACCTTGCTCGGCATTGCTTATGAATCTGGTTTTAACTCCAAATCCACTTTCAACCGGACATTCAGGGAAATGACAGGACAAAGTCCCGCCGAATATAAAAACGAATTAAAAAATAAGCGCCCAACTTATAACCTGGGACGAACAGGACACTTCGCTGGCCGACCTTCGGGTCATAAAACAGCCACGATTCAGGCTAAACTGGAATTAAAGCGAAAACTCATGTTGAAAAATTATTTAAAAATCGCCTGGCGTAATTTAAAGCGAAACAAGATCTACACGACGATCAACATTACCGGATTATCCGTTGGTATTGCAGCCTGCCTGCTGATATTCCTGGTCATTAAATTTGAAACGAGCTTTGACGATTACCACCAAAAGCGTGATCGGATCTACCGGGTGGTCAGGATCAGCAACGGGCCTGACGGGGTGCATGCGGGCGTTGGCACACCGTTGCCGATAACCGAAGCTTTGAAACTTGACTTCCCGCAACTGGAGCAGGTGGCCAATATCATGCAAAATTCTAATTCGCACTACACCGTGGATGACCTGCAACATACAGGCGTTGCCCGAAAGTACAGGGAGCCGCTGGCTTATTACGCCGATCCGGAATTGTTCGGCGTGTTCGATTTCAAGTGGCTGGCGGGTGATCGAAATACCGCGCTTTCGGCACCAAATACCATTGTGCTGTCCCGCGAGGAGGCCAATAAATTTTTCGGCGATTGGCGGACCGCCGTGGGCAAAACGGTGAAGTTCGAAAATGCGCACGACCTGCAAGTCACCGGGATATTTGATGATACACCGGTCAACACTGATATCCCGATGAAACTAGCCGTTTCATGGGCGACATTAACGGTGGCAGGCGGAGAACTTTATGATAGCCAGCAAGACTGGGTCAGTACCTTTGGGGCGAAGAACTGTTATGTGGTTTTGCCGCCCGGTTTAACGGCCGAACGGTTTAATAAGGACCTGCTTGCTTTTGCAAAGCGCCACTTGCCCGCAACTCAGCAAAAAGGTGGAAGCTACCAATTGCAGCCATTAAGCGATATACACTACAATACCGACACGACCGTTTACAGCGGACATCCTTTCAGCAGGCAGCTGATCAATGTGATCGGCCTGATCGGATGCTTTCTGTTGCTGATCGGCTGTGTTAATTTTATCAATCTCGCTACCGCGCAGGCGGTCAACCGTTCAAAAGAAGTGGGGGTGCGAAAGGTAATGGGCAGCAGCCGGCTGCAACTCGTTCTGCAATATATGAGTGAGACTTTGATCATTACCACCCTGGCGGTATCGTTGGCCGTTGTGATGGCGGTATTGGCCGTGCCGATGCTCAATAACTTGCTGGATACTGAATTACGCCGTTCTTTTTTAAATGATCCTGTTATCATCATGTTTTTGTTGGGCGTCATTGCCGCCGTTACGCTGGTCGCCGGGCTTTATCCGGCCTTTGTACTTTCCGGTTTCAATCCCGTCGCAGCAATGCGTAACCAGGTGACCGCCGGCAGGGCCAGCGGCATGTCGCTCCGCAGGGTATTGGTACTGGCACAATTTTGCATCGCTCAGTTTTTGGTGATCGGAACACTGGTCCTGCTGCGTCAAATGGACTATTTTCAAAACAAACCACTGGGATTCAATAAAGACGCAGTGATCACTGTCCCGGTTCCTGCAGACAGTTTGAGCCGATTGAAATTAAACAGCCTGAAGAATGAGCTGCTCACGCAATCCGGCATCAAAAATGTCAGCCTGAGTTTGTTCGGGCCATCTGATAAGAGCGGTTGGGCTACGGATATCAAGTACGACAACGCTGCCAAACCGGCAAATTTCGCGGTTAACTTAAAATGGGCAGACCGGGAGTATTTCAAATTATACGAAATGCAATTCGTTGCCGGCGGGCCATATCCGCAAGGCGATGTGGTAAAAGGCTATGTGGTCAATGAAGCGCTGGTTCGGCAACTCGGCATCTCCGATCCGAAACTGGTCATTGGCAAATATATTATGCTTTGGGACCGCAAGGATCTCTACGCCCCGATCGCCGGCGTTGTTAAAGACTACCATATCAGATCTTTGCAAAACGCCATTCCACCGGTTTTGATGGGCGCTTCTTTGAATCAGTACGCAAAACTTAACATCAAGATCGATCTGCACCATGTTGATCAAACGCTTTCAGCAATTGAACGGCTATGGAACAAAACCTATCCTGCAGGAGTCTATGAGTATCAGTTCCTGGACCAGACCATCGCCAATTTTTATAAAAAGGAAAATGCGCTTGCGGTGCTGTATGAGATCTTCGCATCGGTTGCCATTTTTATATCTTGCCTTGGCCTCTATGGTTTGGTTTCGTTCATGGCGGTACAACGAATCAAGGAAGTCGGCATCCGTAAAACGCTGGGCGCGTCGGTGATCAATATCGTCTATTTGTTTTATAAAGAATTCACGGTGCTCATTCTAATTGCCTTTGCCGTCGCTGCGCCGATTGGCTATTACTGCATGGAAAAATGGCTGCTGGATTATACCTACCGCATTCAGATAGGACCCGGCGTATTTGTGATAGCCATCGCCAGCTCCGTTTTTATTGCCTGGGCTACTGTCAGCTCAAAGGCGATCAAGGCGGCGTTGACCAATCCGGTAAAGAGCCTAAAGAGCGAATAATTTTTTAATGTTACCCAGATCAACGGGATTGTAAGAGGCACTATATGGATATTCCGGTATGCTTGACCATGCTGTTACGTGCTTTTTAGAGCAACGAATTGTGTTAGTGGATCTTAAACTTGGCTATTTACTTCAAGAAGATAGCGTGGTCAAAGTGTAACGGAACACTGTGAACTCTTTTTCGGAATGCACTGGTCAACAGATCCGGATTATCCATGCTGGCTTTTGAGTAGGATTTTTTTGCGTTGAATTATGGCTGGGACAGAACATCTAAAAAAAGACCGGTAATTGATTCCTTTATTTTAAAAAATATATTTTCGGTCTGGACAACTTGCGATGCCTGCCAAACGCTGCTTTTCAAGTATATCCCTGCCACATATAATAACATTCAAGTTTCGTATTTAATCGTCCAATCGTAACGCTCTATTTCGTCAATCCAACCCGTTTATTGTCGAAATAAGGTCTATAACTTTACTATGAACACACGCTTAGTCTGAAAATCAATATTTTAAAAACTGGCATCGGTCTTGTCTCGCTTTCCCTATAATGATAGCTTAACACATCTGGTTTAACTACAATTCCAACAAACAAAATAATTAACCCTCAAAAAATTAAAAAGATGAATAGTGAACAATTAATTGAATTAACCCGGGAACTGATTTATCACGCAACGCATTTTGACGTGGAATACGTTAATAAAGCTTATGCTGATAAATTACTTATTGTAAAAGTTGACGAAGATGGTGTCGTTGACACTATGAATAAAGAACAACTCATGGCTTTCATAAAGCAAAACAAAGATTTAAACACCGAGCCATTATCTACTAAAACCGAATATCACTACGCTGTATGTGATGGGGATATGGGTATGGTTGTAATTACGCGTGAATTGGTTTTTGATGGAAAATTGAACAGAAAATATTTTACAGTGATTTGGGAATATCTATCAGGCAGATGGCAGGTTGTTAAAGAATCGGCAGTGGTTCGTAATTAATAAATCACAACCACATTCTACCTCATATTATCTTCCGTCTTCCGACCGCAATGGCCTGTACAGGTCTCCATTATCAAACAACCAACAGCGTACTGTCTTGCTGTTGGTTGTTTGAGTTTTAAAACATATTTCCGAAGCCTATCACTTTCCTGGCCGTGAAAAGCCCGCCATTTTAATTCGCTTATCACGGGTGTAAAAAAGCTTTCGATTCCGCCTTGCTTCTCTCAAGGCCCTATCCTCTCCTTCAATACGCTGTATTTGGTGTAACATCAGCATGTTCGGCGAAATAAGGTGCAATTAAAACTCAACCAAATCAACAAACAACTCAAAACCAATTAATTACCAGATGGCACAAGGCTTGCAAAAAGTAAAAAGCCGTCTCGCTGATGATCCAGAACATCAATACAGACTGAGCAAGGCGATAAATAAGGCTGGCAACAATTTAAACATTAAAAAAACATCAACATGGGAAACTGGCTATTCGGATCGCACAGCGATCCTCACAAAAAGAACGATCAATCAGAAGAAATGGCATCAGAAGGTTACGATCCAAATGAAGAAAGCCTTGAGGAAGGAGGCGAATATATGGACGACTCATTAAGGATGGTTGAACAGCCGCTTCAGGATGAATAAAGCGATCTGAATATATATCCACATAAAATCTAATTAAAACATTGAAGGAATGAACGAAGATCATAGGGGAACCATTTTTATTGTAGATATCAGCGGCTATTCAAAATTTGTTACCGAGACGGAGAATGAAGCAGGAAGCCTGATTGTTTGCAGTCTGCTTGAGTCAATTATTGATGCCAACCGGCTTTCATTCAACATTTCAGAAATTGAAGGTGATGCTATACTTTTTTACAGTCATGGCCCGGTTTTCCCTGTTAAAGAAATCCTTTCACAATTTGAACTTATGCTCGAGGCATTTAAAAACAGGCTCAAAACCTTTAAAGAAAGTTTTCCGCAAACCAGCTTTCTTTCAATTAAACTGGTGGTGCATTACGGGGTGATCGGGAGATTTGCTGTTGGGAGTTATTCCAAACTATTCGGTCAGGCTGTTGTAGAAGCGCATAGGCTTTTAAAAAACGGCATTGATACGCATACCTACGCGCTGATCACTAAAGAATATTTCAACGAACAGCGACAAAACGATTTTATGCTACCAGACGAAGCCACCGAGGTTTGTGAACTATATGATGTTGGCCGGCTTTGCTACACCTATTTCCCGTTCAATACCGGTCCGCTCCCATTATACCCGCAGGATTTAAACCTCGGGCAAACAGGCACCTAAAACCATAAAACTTCATTCAAAACAATCATCTATCAATATGCACGCCGGAAAATCATATAAACTGCCAGAGTTCCTGGTTTGGACCAGACGAAAAATATACAAGCTTTTTGTGCTTGGCCTTATACCGGTCATCCTTTATGAGGTGCTGGGGTTTAAATGGCTTGATATTCCCTGGGCTATTATAGGATTGGTGGGTACAAGCGCCGCATTTATAGTTGGTTTTACTAACACGCAAACTTACCGGCGTACCGACGAAGGGCAACAAATGTGGACCAGCATATTCAGTCAAAGCCGGGCATGGGGACTTATCAGCCGCGATTTTTTTAATAATCCAGAGAAAAGCAAACTACTTATTTATCGCCACATTGCCTGGCTTACGGTTCTGCGTTATCAGCTAAGGGAAGAGCGCATTTGGGAAAGCGTTGGTAAAAAGCACAACGCCGAGTACCAACAATACTATACCGTACCCGAATGGAAAACGCCACTTGAGAGTGAACTCATAAATTATCTTCAGGACGATGATTTGAGGCACATCATCAATACCAATAATAAAGCCACCCAGATTATGGCCTTACAAAGCGGAACTATTAAACAATTGTATGAACAAGGCGAAATTGCCGTGCTACAATTTGTAGAAATGGAACGCGCCATCCGCGATTTTTATACGCAGCAGGCTAAGGCTGAGCAAATAAAAAACTCACCGTATCCCCGTCAATATGCCATTATCAATACCTTTTTTGTCTGGCTGTTTTGCATCATCCTCCCTTTTGGCATGCTTAAGGATTTTGATCATCTCAATAACGAGGTGCAAGGTATAATGAAAGGATACATGGTTTGGTTAGTGACACCGTTCAGCACGCTGATATCATGGATCTATACATCTCTTGAACAGGTTGGCGAAAGCACCGAAAACCCGTTTGAAGGCAGTGCTAATGACGTACCCATTTCGCAAATGAGCCGGAGCATTGAAATTGAATTAAGAGAGTTTTTGGGCGAAAAAGATCTGCCAATCGAATTAACGGCTCAAAATAACATTGTAATGTAAGCGATACCTGATTTAAAACTCTGAAACATAATTAATGAACCTAAAATAAATTAAAGATGGAAACATTAAACATGGAAATTAAAAACACGGCACCTGTTTTAACCAATCTTTTACAGATTGTAGAAAGCGGTTTGCTTTCAGAAAACATTTACCTCACACTTACAGACGAAGGTTCAGAACAATCTTTATCCGGCTTAAGGATAAACAAACTGGGTGTTACCGAAGCACCAATCCCTGAAATCCTAAAGCTTTTAGGTATCCGCAGTATCACCTTAAATGCAAGTCATGATTTTACCGAGCTGTCAAAACTAACGGTAACACTACCACCTGCGGAGGTTGAACAATACTTATGGACATTTTTCAGGGATGAAACTGTTATTGCCGAACTACGCTCATTATTTAGCAATTGCCGCACTATTGCTTTTGATGATTGGGCAGCCATCACAGGTGCCTCTAACCTTTGGAACGGTTTATTGGCTGAGGTTATAAGGCCACTGGGCAAGAAAGATCTTGAATTTATCTTTTACCTGGGAGATCCCGGGAATAAACTTTCCTTCCAGGTAGATGAGGCAATCGATCTTATCAGCGAGTTTTCGCACCATGGCCAGGTAACCTTTGCCCTTGATGCAAGCGAGGCGATGAAGCTATGGATGGTATTGAACGGTGTAAACCCCGATACTCCATTAGAAGGGCAAACCCCGTCCGATCTTAACAAAAAATACTTCTCCATTTATAGAACGATGGACGTTAGCCGCCTGTTGATATACTCAGCCGACAATGCAATATTATTCTCAAGCGATCAGCAATTTGTACTTAGTCGAAAAAAAGTTGAGCATCATATTGAAATAAGCGCAAACGCAAGGCAAGATTTTATTGCCGGCTTCAGCATTGGCTTGTTAAAGCACCTTGACATTGCTCATTGTATAGCACTCGGTCTTATTGTATTTGGCTGCTACGGCGAATTTAACTCACAACCCGGTCAGCAAGATCTGTCGCTATATATCCAAAACTGGATCAAAGATCTCGAAAAACCCGATAGCATACACCTTTACGAATAAATAACAATCTTAATTTAATTATCAATGGAACAAAGAATCGATCTATTTGCCAAAGGGGCAAACACACTTAAATCGCTCTTTCAGGCTGGAGCTTACCTAAAACATTCTAAGATAGAAGCACCGCTTCAGGAACTGATTTTTTTCAGGGTATCCCAAATGAATGGCTGTGCTTATTGCCTGGATATGCACTCAAAAGATGCCCGCGCGCACGGTGAAGCCGAGCAGCGTTTGTATGGAGTAAGCGCATGGCGCGAAACACCGTATTTCACAGATCGTGAGCGTGCAGCTTTAGGCTGGGCTGAGGCCGTAACTAAATGCGACGTGTCCGACAGTGTTTACGAACGTGTAAAACCTCATTTCACCGATGAAGAGCTTATCGATCTTACACTCGCTGTTACAACCATTAACACATGGAACAGGTTTAACCTTTCCTTTCCACAGGTTGCAGGAACTTACCAGGTAGGTCAGTTTGGTTGATCAACCTTTTGCATGGGCCGGGCTTTACCAGCCCATGCAAATTTCAGCAAACAGCCAACACAACCATGACAACCACCCAGAATCTTGATATGGATAAGAACCCCGCTTTTAACGATGAAAAACAACCAGGGCAATTAACGTTAGATGAACTGCTGGCAAACGCTCCCTTAGCAACGTTGCCGCCGGATTTTAAACCTATGAAACCGACTCTGGTTGATGCTCCTTTTAACGATCCCGACTGGCTATTTGAAAACAAATGGGATGGTTACCGGGCAATTGCCGTTATTAATAAACATAACACCAAACTGCTTTCACATAACGAAGTTTCATTTGCCAAATACTATCCCATTATTGATGTACTAAATACATGGCCATGCAATGCAGTTATTGATGGCGAGATAGTAGTAATGGGTAACGACGGAAAAACCGATTTTGGAGCTTTGCAAAATTGGGAAAGTGAAAAAGACAGTACACTGGTATACCAGGTATTTGACATCCTATGGTATGAGGGCCGCAATCTGATGGGGTTACCGTTGAAACAACGGCAGGCAATTTTAAAGTATATTATACTACCGGGCAACCATATTATCCGCCGAAGCATACCTGTACCTGCTAATGGAACAGTTCTGTTTGCAAATGCCGAAAAGCACGGCTACGAAGGTATAGTTGCCAAACGTGCCGATAGCGTTTACACGCCAGATAAACGCTCAAAAGCCTGGTTAAAAATAAAAGTACAGCGCAGGCAGGAAGTAGTTATAGGTGGATTTACTAAAAACAAAAGCACCATCAAACCATTCAGCGCTTTACCATTGGGCGTTTACGAAAACAACAAATTGCGGTTTGCTGGAAAAGTTGGAACGGGCTTTTCGATAGACTTGCAAACCAAAATGCTGCAAAACTTTACGCAATATATTACTGATACCAATCCTTTTGATACTGAAGGCACAAGCCAGATATCACCGCTAAATAAAAGGGTGCCGGGCGAAACATTTACCTGGCTTAAACCCAAGCTGATATGTGAAGTTAATTTTGCCGAGATCACTAAAGACGGGCTTTTAAGGCAGGCATCATTTAAAGGGATGCGCATTGATAAACAGGCCATTGATGTAATATTAGAAACACCTAAAGATATCATTGCAACCATAGCCGGTGAAGAAAGTAAAGGGAGTACTTCTCTATCATCTGATCAGCCCCCAGCAACCACTTTTATTCCGCGGGGCAACGATTCGGCAACAATTAATTTTAACGGATCCGAATTGCAGTTTACTCATCTTAATAAGATTTACTGGCAACAGGAAATGGTGACAAAACGGGACATGCTTAACTATTATATAGCTGTTGCCGAGCATATGCTCCCCCATCTCTACGGCAGGGCGATGTCATTAAATCGCTTTCCTGATGGTGTTGGCGGCCCGCATTTTTATCAGAAAGATGTTACAGGCAGGGCCCCTGCCTGGGCTACCACTTATGCACACGATACAGCCAAAGGTGAACATCATAATTATATAGTAGGTAGCGATATTTCGAGCCTGTTGTGGATGGCCAGACAGGGCTGTATTGAGATAAACCCATGGCTAAGCCGTGTTAACTCACCCGAAAATCCTGATCATTGTGTGATTGATCTTGATCCTGACGAACATAATACTTTCGATCAGGTAATTGAGGCGGCGCTTATGGTAAAGAGAATAGCTGATATGCTTGGCATTCCTTCATTCCCAAAAACATCCGGATCAACCGGCATCCATATCTACATTCCACTGGGCGGGGGATATACTTATGAACAATCGCAGGTGCTTGCTAAACTCATCGTATCTGCCGTTAACAAGGAGTTACCTCATTTTACTACGCTTGAAAGAATGACAACTTCCAGGCACGGCAAAATGTACCTTGATTTTCTACAAAACCGGCCTGAGGCTACTATAGCCGGTGTGTATTCGCTCAGGCCTAAACCAGGTGCAACCGTTTCGATGCCGCTACATTGGGATGAAGTTAAACATGGACTAAAAATGCGTGATTTTACCATTTTCAATGCTATAGACCGGCTTAAAGAAACCGGCGACCTTTTTAAAGGGGTATTAAACAACGGCATTGACCTGCTCAACACAATTCAAAAAGCAGAGAACCTGTTTGGTAACCATTGATTTATGACGACGTGCTAAATAAAATATATTAAAGGACAGCTTGCCACCCGCCGTAACGAAGATGACGGGTGCCAGCTTATCGAGGATGTTGTAATGGGTATGCACTTTCCACCCGTTCGTGCATAAAACAAACCTACGCCGGCATAGCATAGCTATGCAAACCGGTCAGCAACGCGATAAGTCGGCGGGCGGTAACACCTTTAACTATATCTGATTTATCAATCACTAATCCTTTTCATCAGCTCTGCAAATACCGTCACCGGCTGGGCACCGGTTATTGAATACTTTTCATTGAATAGAAAAAAGGGGATTTTGCCAATGCCTATACGTTGTGCCCGGTGTTCATCGGCCCTTACTTCGGCCGAATAGTTATCACTTTCCAAAAGTGGTTTCGCATCAATACCAATTTCAGAGGCCAGCGTGATCAATTGTTTTTTACTGCCGATATGTTTTCCCTCCTCAAAATAGGCTTTAAAAATCCTATTATTCATTTCCACTTCTTTACCCTCATCTACAGCAAAATGAATTAGCCTGTGTGCATCAAAAGTATTTGTTCGGATCACTTTATCAAAATCGATGATCAATCCTGCTGCCTGGCCAGCGGCTGCTATAGTATCTATTGTTTGCTTTGCTCTTAGTGGAGATAATTTATATTGACGCGTTAAGGTGATATACTGTGTTTCATTATTATCAACCGCTATTTCCGGATCAAGCTCAAAGCTACGGAGCACAACGTTTGGCTGCTCACCGGCATGTAGCTTAATAGAGTTTTCTAAATGCTTTAAACCGATATAGCAATAAGGACATGCCACATCAAACCAAATTTCAATTTTCAATACTTTATGTTTAATCTAACTAACAACCAATATGACCGGATTGGACAAGATTTATAATATTTTATTTCATACCTATAAATCCTATCTTCAATAATTGTCCATATTTAATTGTACTGACCTCATTTAAAACACCATATTTCGTGACTTCTACTACCCGTCGTCGAAATGAAGTATAAAGCCAACCCACAAAACAAGATAAAACACTAACCAACAACACGTTAATACGTGGCATCTACATTGTCAAATTCATGCTCAAATACAGCATTCTAAAGTGTCGTAAAGTGTTGTTTTATAAAATGAACCGATTACACCATGGAAAAAGATTTAAAAGGCAATATCTTTATTATTGATATCAGCTATTATATAAACTATATTGAAGATATCGATAACGAGATACGCGCATGCATTATTGATAAATTATTAAGATCTATAATCAGGGCTAATCATTTATCCTTTCTGATATCAGAGATAGAAGACGATACCATACTCTTTTTTCGCTATGGACCAGCCTTTCCGGTTCGGATAATTTGGGGACAACTGGAAGCAATTCTTGCCTCGTTTAGCTGCGAATTGGATTTGCTGAAATATTATGTACCTGCAGCCCATCAGCCATCTGTTAATATCGTTATACACTATGGTAACCCTGGTAACTTTTCAAAAAAAGAGCGCTCGGAGTTGCAGGGAACTATTATAGCCGGTCCTTATAGTTTGTTAAAAAATAAAACGGTACTGCATACGCATGCCTTAATTACAAATCAATACCTCGAAGCGCAAGTACAGGAAGCAATACCTACCGAAGGCCGGGTTTGTGAATTATACCATGCAAGTACGCCTCGCAATTTGTCGCTGCAAATTGGCAGCTTTTCAAAAACAGCATAAGCCAACCGCAATTATTAATGCTAAATATTAAAATGATGCAAGCGTTTGAGATGGAAATTGTGAATTCGGCCCCGGTATTATCAGCACTTGTTGAAACGATAAAACAGGCGGGCAAATCAAAAAACACATACCTGCTATGTGAAAAGCAAAGAAAAATGACGGACTCTAAACTTCACAAAACATCACCAAATTCATTAGGAATAAAGGAATTAACGTTACCAGTTTTTTTTAAAAAATTAGGTATCAAAAGCCTGATGATGTGCAATGGCTATGACCTGTCATCATTAACCAAATATGAGTTTATTGTTTTAAACGAAAATAAATGCGAAAACTCCTGGCATGACATAAGAAATGACCAGCTAATTGCCGACCTGCATCTCCTGTTCAAAAAATGCAGGGCAATAACTTTTAACGATTGGACAGATCTGGTAGGCGCGTCGGGCTTGTTGACAGGGCTATTTGACGATGTGATAAAACCGCTTAATAAATCAAACCTCGACTTTATTTTTTATTTAGACGATCCAGGCAAAACCCTTTTTTATCAGATTGATAACATCCTTCAAATAGTCAGCAAATTTGGTGTTAAAGGTAAAGTTACTTTTGTACTTGATGAGTTTGAGGCGGTTAATCTTTGGATGGTACTCAACGGTGAAATGCCCAATACAACATTCAATATCAATACGCCTTATGGTTTAAAAAAGAAGTGCTTTTCCATATTACGCACTATGAACATCAACCGCTTGCTCATCTATTCGGTAAATAGCGTGATCCTGTTTTCAGAAGACCAGCAATTTATATTTGCACGAAGAGATTTTGATCAGATAGCCGAAATTGCCGCTGATGCAAGGGATAAATTTATTACCGGCTTTAGTTTCGGATTACTCAGCAAGCTTGATATTCAGCATTCTATAGCACTTGGCCTTATTATGCTTGGAGTGCAAACCGAAATGAATATCTCCGCCGACACTGCGCAACTTCTTTTGTACATAGAAAAATGGCTTGCCGATCAGGATCAAAATAATGATAAATATTTGTACCAGTAAATACCGACTTTTGTTTAACCATCAAATCATAGATAAAAGATTATGAAAGAATTTCTATTTCTGTTTAGAAGGGATTACAAAACAGCCGAAAACCAACCCACTCCCGAAGAATTAAAAACGCATTTAGAACATTGGCAAACCTGGTTTGACGAGCTTGCAAAAAAAAATATACTTGCCAGGCCAACTCAGCGCTGGGATGGCGTAGGAAAAGTTATTGAGCGGGGTAAAAGTACTACCAATGGCCCATTTGCCGAAATTAAAGAATCAATAGGCGGAATGATCATCATCAGGGCGCTTGATTATGATGAAGCTGAAAAAATTGCACAAGGCTGTCCTATTTTTGAACTTAACGGTTCGGTAGAGATCAGGATGGGATTATAAACTAATGAGGCTGACGAAGATGATTGTATACAGGGCGAGGATTTTATGAATAAACCGGATTTAATTCCAAACCTTTTCCGCACCGAATATCAAAAAATAGTATCGGTGCTCATTTATCTATTTGGCATCGAATATATTGAAATAGCTGAGGATATTGTAAGCGACACCTTTCTTTCAGCAACCGAACTTTGGGCTACAAAAGGGACCCCCGAAAATCCAACAGGTTGGCTCTATACCGTAGCAAAAAACAAAACCCGCAATTATATTAAACGCCACAAGGTTTTTGAAGAGAAACTGGTTGCGGCGTTGAAAACAGAAGAAACTGTAAGTAAAGAAATCGAGGTCGATCTATCTGTTAAAAATATAATCGATAGTCAGTTGGCAATGATCTTTACTGTTTGCAATCCGGTTATATCAAGCGATTCGCAGGTGGCACTCGCTTTAAACCTGCTTTGCGGCTTTGGCATTCAGGAAATTTCGGCCGCTTTTTTAACCAATAAAGAAGTAGTATACAAACGGATAAACCGGGCCAAAGAAAAGCTCAAAGAAGCCAAAATAGCGATTGAACAGCCATCGCTTAGCCAGATCACCGCCCGGCTTGATAGCGTTTTAAAAACCCTTTATCTTTTATATTCTGAAGGATACTACTCTACCTCACAAAATATTCTGTTGCGCAAAGATCTTTGTGAAGAAGCCATGCGCCTCACTTTATTACTTGCCGGCAACAACACAACAAACACGCCTGAAGTTAACGCGCTACTGGCCCTGATGAGTTTCCACTCCTCCCGCTTTGATGCCCGGTTAAGCGATGCCGGCGACGCTATCCTATACCAGGATCAGGACGAAAATTTATGGAACCAGGAATTGATTGAATCGGGCTTATATTTTTTAGACCGATCGTCGCGCGGCGACCATTTAAGTAAATATCACTGCGAAGCCGGAATTGCCTATTGGCACACCCGCAAAGCCGATTCGCCTGAAAAGTGGGAGAATATCCTACGGCTGTATGACCAGCTATTGCTTATAGAATACTCCCCTACCGCCGCGCTTAACCGCGTTTTCGCACTATCAAAAGTAAAAGGAAAACAAAAAGCCATTGCAGAGGCAGAAAAACTAAACCTTACAGATAACGTTTTTTACTATTCGTTACTGGGAAACCTGTATACCAACGTTAATGATAGTAAAGCATTGAGCAATTACAAAACTGCTTTGAACCTTTCAGCCTCAAATACCGACAAAGCTACGATTCAAAAAAATATCGAACTTTTAAAAATAAAGATGGCTAATTAAGTCTACCGCCATTTTCGAAATGTCTTTTAGTTATTAAAGAAATTGGCAAACCAACCAGTACCATGTGCCAGATAACGCTGATGACAACAGCACTTAACTCTACCGGAGCCGGTTGAATTTTGCTAAACGGGATAATTACCAGGTTCATGAACAGCCAAATGGCAATCCCCAGTAAAAGCCCCGAAATAACAGGCCATTTTCTTAACGGGCTTATTACAGGGTACAGGTAAAAATAAACTGCGGCGATAACGAATGCTATCATTAAATGCAATAATGTACCGATAATAACCGTGGTGGTGCCTCCCGAAAATGCTTCAGCGCCATAAATCGCGCTCGCGATGTATTGCATAACCTGTGCCGGGCTCAGTCCCAGCTTGAAATAAAATACTACCGATGCTGCCATGCTATCCAAAATGCCGGCAATGATTCCCGCTGTTAATATTGTGCGGGCAGCACCTATTTTTTGTTCGGTGTCTGCCAGGATGTTTTGTCTCATATCCGTTTTAGTTGAATTGAAAACCTAACAACAACCGACATTTTATTTTTGGACAACCGCATTGTTTTTTTCACGACGAATTTCTGCCCGGGCTACTTATTTCAGATGCAGCAGAAGGAATATAGCTAAAAGGAGTTAGGCGTTATTTGGTGGCAGAAGTCACAGCCGGGCGGTATTTCGTTCGTGTGCTATACCCCTTATCCCATCAATACACTTACCATTAAGCGTTTATCATAACTGGCATAGTTTTATATAAATCCAAATTGGCTTTTAACCTTTCGGTAAAGTCATTTTAAATTATATGAAAGATACAAGTACCGAATATTTCACAGACGATATGATCACAGTGGCAGAAGACATGGAGGCTGCTGAACCTGTAACCGAACAAGAATGGGAAACCACACTCCTGCTTGATTTTGGTAACGCAATAGCTGCCGTAAGGAGTAAGGAAGATCTTTTTGATACCGTAAAGTTGTTTTTGCGAAGATTAAATATACTTCGGGGATATGCCATCAGAATGATTAACGATGATGGCAAAACCATGAGTACCTATGTACATGACCGTGCCGTTACCACTCCTGATGATCCCCTGATACTTGAGGTGGCCAAAGCGCGCTATCCTATTAAAGATGGGATACAGGATAGGGTGTTAAATAGCGACACACCCGTTTTTTTAATAGTTGATGAAGAGATTGCGCGAGGCCACGATGCAGGGTATCTGCATTTTTGGAAAAGTGTGGGCTTTGTAAAAGTAGCCGGAATGCCTTTGCAAACAGCCTCCCGAAAATGGGGTATTTTATGGCTGGCCATGGAAGAAATCAACATTCAGCTTGTTGAAAGCCTTTGTTCGCTGATATCAATTGCCATATCAAACATCAAAACCAACGAACAAATCCTCATTCTTAAAGAAAAACTGGAACAAGAAAACCAATACCTTAACGAGCAGCTTAGCAATAGCTATAGTGCCGAAATTGTGGGGCAACATCCTGCAATGCACAATGTATACAAACTCATATCTCGGGTTGCGGGTGCAAGCTCTTCGGTATTGATACTGGGCGAAACCGGTACAGGAAAAGAACTTATTGCAAGGGCCATACATCAGGCTTCTCCCCGAAACAACAAATTAATGATCAAGATCAATTGTGCGGCAATGCCGGCAAACCTCATAGAGAGCGAACTCTTCGGTCACGAAAAAGGATCGTTCACCGGCGCGTTTGAACGTCGCATAGGCAAATTTGAACAGGCACACAACAGTACGCTATTTTTAGATGAAATAGGTGAGCTCCCGTTAGAGTTACAGGTAAAACTATTAAGGGTTATCCAGGAACGTGAGTTTGAACGGATAGGCGGAAAAAACACCATTAAAATTGATGTAAGGATAATAGCAGCCACCAACAGGAATCTTGAAGAAGAGGTAGAGGCCGGCAGGTTCCGTGCCGATCTTTATTACCGTTTAAATGTTTTCCCCATTCAGCTACCGGCCTTAAGGGAACGCAAAGAAGACCTTATTCCCTTAGCCAACTTTTTTATCAGCCGCTACAGCAGGCAAACCGGCATAGCGGTAAAAGGCATGACTGCCGAAGTAGCCCGCACTTTGCAAGACTATGACTGGCCGGGTAATGTACGCGAACTTGAACACTTGATTGAACGCAGCATCCTGCTCACAAACGATAACAAGCTAAGAGACGTTCATCTTCCGGGAATTAAAATAGATCAATCTGTTCAAGACGACGCTCCGCCATTAACCATGGAAAGCAGGGAGCGCTATCACATAATTGGCACGTTAAAACGCTGCAGCGGAAAAATAGGCGGCGAAGGCGGAGCCGCCGAGATATTAGATATTCCGTCAACCACACTTCATTCAAAAATGAGAAGGCTGAAGATCACAAAAAAAGAATACAAGTAACATCCCCTTTTTGACGGCGAACAGGGTAAAAAGGGATCTTAGACAAATAAAAAAAAGAAAAAGGAGGCTAAATGCTAATGGAAAGTGAAGACGAACGGGACGAGATAATACTTTTGTTAAAATGCGAACTGGCAAAAGTTAAAACGCAGGCGCAATTAATGGTAGCGATCGACAAAACCTTAAAAAAACTGGTAAACTTTAGCCAGGCCACATTGCTGTCATGCCAGGAAGATGAAAGTACTTACCGGATCTTTTTTATGGATAAGGCCTCTGGTGGCTCTACTGGATATTCAAGCTATAATGAGATCATATCCTGTTCGTATTCGTTTTGCGACGATTTATCCGGGTTTATTTCAAAAGCTGATAAAGCACAAATTTTCGATATCCGCACATTTAACTTAGCCGTAGCACCTCAATGGCTTAAGTTAAACTACGCGTCGGGAGCCCGTGAACTCATTGTAAAAAACCTGCCCGGTGCCGGGGATACTAAACATACTCTTATCCTCTTTGCAGATAAGTTAAACTCGCTTACAGATACACATATACAGTATGTAGAAACAATAGCAGGGCAAATCGGCAAAGCCATTAATAACATCGCTGCCCACGAAGCTGTATTATACAAAGAACACAACAAAGCATGCCTNCTTAAATTTGCTACTGACCTTGCTGCTGTCAAAAAAAAGGGGGATCTGGAAGNCGCTATTTTTNATATTCTGGATCAACTTATAGGCATAAAGCTATCTATGATCAGGCTAATAGAAGATGATGGAATTACTTTAGTTCCTTATCTATATGATAAAAACGCCGTTTTTAAAGATGAAGAGCTATTTAAACAACTATTGGCAAAAAATATAACTATCGACGAACCTATTTCGGCCAGAGTACTGGATAGTGATGAGCCCGTTATATTTAATATCGAAGCTGAGCAAAAGAGTGGCAACAGCAGCCCGTATATAACCCTTTGGAAAAAGGCGGGTAAAAAACATATGTACGGCGCCCGTCTATGTATTGGGAATGAAAATATAGGAACACTTTGGCTGTTGATAAACGAACTGAATACCCATCTGTTGAAAGGCCTTTGCTCACAAATATCGGTAGCCATATTCAACATCAAAGCCAACGAACGGTTATTGGCCTATCAAAAGCAACTGGAAACGGAAAATGATCATTTGAAAGAACAGATCAAAACCATCCACAATTTTTCGGAGATAATTGGTATCAGCCTGCGAATGCAAAAGGTTTACCAGTTGATGTCGCGGGTGGCCGATTCAAATTCAACAGTGCTTATTTTAGGAGAGACCGGTACCGGGAAGGAACTGATTGCGCGTGGGATTCATGACGCCTCGCCCCGGAAAAACAAATTTATGATAAAAGTAAACTGCGCTGCTCTTCCGCCCAATCTCATCGAGAGCGAGCTTTTTGGTCATGAAAAAGGATCGTTTACCGGTGCTTTTGAACAACGGATAGGCAAGTTTGAGCTGGCCAATAACAGCACTTTATTTTTGGATGAAATTGGTGAACTACCGCTGGAGCTGCAGGTTAAATTACTCCGTGTTATCCAGGAGCGGGAGTTTGAACGCGTAGGCGGAAAAAGCACAATAAAAGTTAATATGAGGATAATAGCAGCAACTAACCGCAACCTGGAAAAAGAGGTAGTGGCAGGTAAATTCCGATCTGATCTGTATTACAGGCTTAATGTATTTCCAATCAATTTACCATCATTACGTGAACGGGTCGAAGACATACCCCCATTGGCAAACTTCTTCCTCAATAAATATAGCAGGCTTACAGGATACAAAGTTGGCTCAATAGCACCCAAAGTTTTGCAGCAATTGAAATCGTATTTATGGCCGGGAAACGTACGGGAGCTGGAGCACATTATTGAAAGAAGCGTTTTAATGACAACCGGCAACGTATTGCGGGAGGTACATTTGCCAAACACAAAACAAAGCGATAACCAGGCCATCCCCCATTTTAATCAAACTATCGAGGAGATGGAACGAAACCATATTATTAATATCCTGAAACAATGCGAGGGCAAAATTTCAGGAGCGGGCGGTGCGGCCGGGGTATTGGCTATTCAACCAACCACCCTGCATTCTAAAATGCGAAAATTAAATATCGCTAAAAGGGAATACATGAACCATGCACAGTAAGCTAATAGAAAAAAGGGATTCACTATTTGAATAAATGAATCCCTTTAGCGCGTGCATATTGAAGGTTCAAAGGTAAGAGCCCAGCCCGCCTCCCTAAATCAACGCTAATATTTTGGTACCGGTCAATTATAGCCTTTTAATTATCGTAAAACTGCTCCGTTAAATTTCGCCACCATTTATTAATCGGTACATTTAGCTAACGGATATGCCACCATCAACAGGCAACACCACCCCGGTAACCCAATTGGATCCTGAATCGATCAATAGCGCTGTATTAGCTACAATATCTTCAACATCTCCTCTTTTTTGTAAGGGGATAGTTTTTGCTTCACTTTGCTGGATAGCGAGTATAATATCTGCCGAAAGGCCGGCATTTTCTAAAACGGGGGTATCTGTAGGGCCGGGTGCAACTCAATTTACACGAATGCCGAGCGGTGCCAGTTCCAAAGCCCATATCTTTGTAAGCATGTTAAGGCCGCTTTTTGCCGAGCCGTAAGCGCTAAGCTGAGCGTAAGCTTTTATACCATGGCTACTGCTTACGTTAATGATTTGCCCTTTGGTGGCAGATAAAAATGGCACACAACCCGCAGCGAGTAAGCTTGGAGCTATCAGGTGAACCTGGTACATCTCTTCTAACTGGTCCCTGCTTATTTCGGGCAAGGGTGTAAGGGCCACATGGCCTGCATTGTTTACCAGCACGTCAAGTTTGCCGTTCCATTCATCTTTTATGAAATCGATGATCTTGTTTTCCTGTGCGTTTTTCAGGCTATCGTATACGATGGTATAAATGCCGGGTAACTCTGCCGCCAGTTTTGATAACTTAGCGTTGTTTCGGCCGGTTGTCAATACCCGCCAGCCTTTGTTATAAAAATGTTTGGCAAGCCCCTCTCCTATACCCGAAGATCCTCCTGTTATTACAATGTTCTTTTGCATTTTTTGTGTATCTAAAATTGTGTTCTAATTATTCATTTGAGTCCCTTACAATCATGCAACCGCGTTAAAAGGACGCTGGAAATGAAGCCTGAATGTTTGCGGAGCAGTTTTAACCTGTTTACTAAAAAAACGGATAAAATAAGAAGGATCATCATAACCAAGTTTATAGCCAATTTCCTTTACCGAGAGATGCGTGTAAACCAAAAGCCGTTTAGCTTCCAGTATTATCCGTCTCTTGATTATTTCATTGGGTGTGTAGCAGCTGTGTTTACAAATCCGTTTATTCAATGCTTTTGCACTGATATTTAAAATATTAGCATACGATGCCACATCGTGGTGTTTAAAAAAATTGCGCTCAACTAACTGGATAAAGAACCTGCAAAAAACCGAATCGTGCTGAGCAGATAGAATATCCGGCCCCTGAATACGCTGGCAAATACGTGCAGCCTTAATGACGATCTGTTTTAATAAAACCCGGACCATTTCTTCCAGGTTAATATCATTTTGGGTTATCTCCTGCCTTACCTCGTCAAAAATAGATAAGATGATGTCTGCATCCACAGTGCTAAGTGCTATACCAGATACCTTTTGAACTTTATCAAAAAGCAGTTCATCGCAGGCTATTTCCTGGCTATGCAGGCTTACTCCATAAAGATCCTGATCATAGTATATGATGCTGCCCCTGAAGCCTTCAGAAAGCTTGAGCATTTGCGCGGCAGTTACAAAAACAATCCCGTCCTGTTGTACCAAAACATCTGTAAAATCAATACTCAACCTGCTTCCATGCCTTACATACACTATCTTAATAAAATCCCTGAGCTGATCGATGAACTGGTCGGACTGGTTTCGCCCCTGAAAATCCAGGATCCCAAATCTGTTAAAGGCTTTTTGTTTAAAGTGTTCCATCTTAATAATCCATANCGGCAGCAATGCCGCTCTGNCTAATGGATTACAATCAATATACCATGAATTAAATAATTGACTATCAGAACAATAAACAACAACCACCTTCCACCGCACACCTAATACAGCGGATTAAAAAGTACTTTAACGATATTGCGAGCAATCGCTGTCAGGAGGCTTGCGACAAATAATCCGTTTTGGAGATCTTCAGCTTTTTCATTTTAGCATGTAAGGTAGTTGAAGGCGTACCCAACACATCCGCAGCCCCGCCTGATCCTGCTATTTTCCCCCCGCATATTTTGAGTGTTTGAATGATGTGGGCACGCTCAATTTCTTCGAGCGTTTGATTAACTGACAGGTCTTTTCCAAAACGGGTTTTAGGTAGGTAGATCTCCCTCAACGTGCTGCCGTTGGTTAACAAAACGCTTCGCTCCAGCAGGTGCTCAAGCTCCCTGACATTACCTGGCCATTGGTAACTTTTCAGCTCCTGCATTACTTTGGCTGATATAGATGTCACTTTCATGCCGGTATTTTTACAGTGGCGGGCAAGGAAGTAATTGGCCAGCGGAGCTATATCCGCAATCCGTTTGCGCAAAGGCGGCAGACTGATGGGGAAAACATTAAGCCGGTAATAAAGGTCGGCCCTGAACCGGCCTGCATTTACTTCTTCTTCCAGGTTGCGGTTGGTGGCCGCTATGATCCGTACATCAACCTTAATGGTAGTTTTACCGCCTATCCGCTCAAATTCGCGCTCCTGAATAACCCGCAGTAGTTTTACCTGCAATTCTAAAGGCAACTCGCCTATCTCATCTAAAAACAAAGTGCTGTTATGCGCCTGTTCAAATTTACCGATCCGCCTTTCAAGCGCGCCGGTAAATGCGCCTCTTTCATGGCCGAAAAGTTCGCTTTCAATCAGGTTGGCAGGAAGAGCGGCACAGTTAACTTTTACCATTAACTTATCCTTTCGCGGTGAGCTTTTGTGAACTCCCCGTGCTACTAATTCCTTGCCTGTCCCGGTTTCGCCCATCAGCAATACCGTTGAATTTGTTTTGGCTACAATCGACATCAACTGATAAACCTGTTGCATTTCAGGGCCGCTACCAACAATTTCGGCAGAATTATAAATGGTGTTTATCTGTTCTTTCAGGTGATCGTTTTCAACCTCCAGCATACTTTTATAGGTAATAAGCTGCTCGTTAACCAATACATTCGAAATAGCGGTAGAGATCTGCGCGCAAATTCCTTTCAATATGGCAAGGTTAACCACATCCGTTTCCATAAAAAGAATGCCGAGATCTTTACTTCCTGTTCGTAATGCTACACCAATCATTTTCCGCAGCCCCATATCGCTCCAGGTACGAACGTATTGTGGAACTACCGGGCGCCTCATTTCCTGATCGGTGATAAAAAGAATTGGTTCGGTGCTCCGCAACACCTTATCCTGTATCCCATCCTTAATATCAAACCTGGTCGCGATCATTTGCTTAAACCCCGGGGCATTTTTAAAAGTAGTAGTGCTGTCATAAACATACGAACTGGTTGTCCCCCCCTCGTTATCGATAAGCCTAATGATATAGCCCTTTACCGAGCTTAGCTTTTTTACCGCCTTTTCTACAGCTACAGAAAAATCGTGTTTGCTGCGCACTGCAGCGATATCATGGCTAAAATCCAACAGGAAAGATTTTTCTCTTTCCTTATTCATGATCTCCTCGTTGGCAGCAATGTTACTTGCCGCCGTAAATAACTGACTGGAAATACGTTCAACAATATTCAATGCCGCAGCATCAAATGTTCCCTTTTTGTCGGCAAATAAAATAAGGCTTAACTCAAGTTCGGTTTTACCGGGCAGCAAGTTGATCACCATTTCGCGGGCACCGGCAGCATAGTTTAGTTTAAACCAGAGCGGAACTTTATTGAGATCAAAAGTAGTCATATCAAGCACCACAGGGCCATCACAGCCCGATGCTGCGCTATAAATGCCATCATTAACCGGATTTGCGCTCTCAAGGGCTGCAACGTGCCGGGGGAATTTTTTCGTGGGCGAATCCGGATCAGTTACATATACACTGTAGTTTTCTCCTGCCTCATCGAGGATGGTCATTACATTATGTGTAAACTTTACAAGCTTTTTAAGGCCGGTATTAACAACGGTAAGTAAATCTTTTCTATGCCGTACGGTTGCCAGGTTATTGCTTATATCCAGTAAAACCTCATTTACCCACTCTTTAAATTCAATTTCTTCATTTATTTTAATGTTTGATACCGCGCTGGAAAGCTGGGAGCTTATCATCGATATGAAAGCCTTAAAATCGTCAGAAAAAGCCCCGATACGGTCTGAATACATCAAAACATGCCCGATAGTTTCCATTTTACTTTTTAGCGGAACTATCATTGCTTCTTTTATCCCGCATTCGTAATTCACTTTTAAAAAGCCGGGAATACCGGGTTTATGTATAATATCGTCCAATAAAAATGATACCGGCATATCAGAACCATGCGCCTGGCCTATAAACGGATCGTCAAGAAAAAAACGTGAGGCGAGCAATGACGGCAACTCGTCACGATGCTTGATCTGTAGCGCCTCCCTGTCAATTAAAAAAGGATAATAGGTTTGCTGCTGCTTATCAACCAGTGATACAACCGCGTGTGTAAAGTAAAACAGGCTTTTAAGCCTTGATGAAAAAACCGTAATTAAATCTATCTTGGTTCTTACCTGGGTGATATCATTACTTAACTCCAGCAATACCTCCTTCTCATTTTCATAACACCGCACGTGCTTTTTAAGTACTTTGAGAAAATTCTTTTTGTCTGTCAACTGATTTTCGAAATCATCAATCACTGTTAAAAATCCTGGCTTTTCCATTTTGTAACAATTGGGGTAAAAAGGCACCAACGCAGATTTTACCGCGCCCATGGTACAGGCCGGCAAAACCAACAATCATAAAAAATGCAGTGGCGGATTCAATTTTAAGCGATTTGCGCTATAGCAATACCTTCCCGTCTCTTAACCGGCGTTAGCTTGACCTCTAACATTACGAGAGTTCCTAAAACATGCCGTTATCCTATTGCATAGTATTGCTATCAAATCCCTCCGCACCGAACACTCCCACTACTCGCATTTACAGTTGATTGACAATCGACCTTCCGGAATTGGACATAACCGATAACTTTTTCCGAAACAGGCTTAAAAAGTAACGCCCCCGGTTATCCCGGAGGCGTTACTTTTGATAAGATTATAGTTGACTATTTAAGTGCCTTTTTAATCTCGGATGCTACCTGTAACATCGCGGCCCGTGTGCCGGGAACATTGGCAATTGGGTTAAGCAAACCAAAATCGTGGATCATACCATTGTAACGTACCGACGTTACTGTCACACCCGCTTCATCAAGTTTGCGGGCGTAAGCTTCGCCCTCGTCACGCAGCACATCGTTTTCGGCTACTAAAATGAATGCCGGCGGCAGGCCTTTTAACTGTGCGGTGGTTGCCTGTAACGGTGACGCGTAGATCTGTTTGCGTTCATTAGGATCGGTAGTGTAATTATCCCAAAACCATTGCATCATTTTTTTGGTAAGGAAACGCTGGGTAGCGAACTGATTGTACGATCCGGTTTCGAAATTGGCATCTGTAACCGGCCACATCATCACTTGCAACTTAATTTGAGGGCCTTTTTTATCTTTTGCCATGAGGGCTACTGCTGCGGTCATGTTGCCGCCAACACTATTGCCTACTACTGCCAATCGTTTACCGTCTACTCCTATTTGCAATCCGTTTGCCGCAACCCATTGAAGAGCGGTGTATTCCTGGTTGATAGCAGTAGGATAATGAGCTTCGGGTGATGGCGTATAGTTTACAAATACCGCCGCCGCACCTGAGTTAACCACCAGGTCGCGTACCAAACGTTTATGGGTAGGAAAATCGCCCAACACCCAGCCGCCTCCGTGTATGAATAGAAATACCGGCAATATCCCTTTGGCCTTAGCTGGTTTAACCACGTTTAAAACAAGAATACCGCCTTCGGCCGTAATTGTTTTCTGCGTTACCTTGATGTCTGAATAATCGAACTTTACAGATTCCTGGGCACCTGTAAGTACGGCCCTTGCTTCTACTGGACTAAGCTCTTCAATTGGCTTACCTTTGCCGGCGTTCAAAACTTTTAAAAACGCTTTGATATTACTTTCAATATGCCGGTCCTGTGCCGGATCAATAGTTTGCGCGTCAACTTTACCGCAAACAGCTACCGCAAAAAGGGCGGTTAAAATTGTAATTTTTGTCTTCATTTTTTTGAGTTAGTGTATGAGTTTAACACCACAAANTTACCTTGACTCCTTATGACACTCAATGCACATACGGCTAAAAGCAATGGACTTTTTTCCCTATGGAAGGCGAATCAACTCAACAAAAAAGCCCCGTCGCTTTGCGCTCCGGGGCAATAACAAATGTCTACTAATTAAAACAACTATTTTTTCTCCGAGGCGGCGATGATCACCTTGCCTACAGCATCCGGGTGCGACATAAAAATCACATGGCTTCCTTTGATCTCGGTGACGTGTGTATTTGAACGTTTGTACATTTTACGTTCAATTTCAGGGTTGATGCTTTTATCTTCGGTTGCTACGATGCCATAAGTTGGCTTAGTTTTCCAGGCAGCATCCGCCACGGCGGTCTCAAAGCTTCCGCCAAAAATAGGTTCCTGCGAGGCAAACATAAAATCGGTTTCGGCCTGGCTTAAATCGCCTGCAAAACCGCCATGAAATTTGGCTTTATCATAGTAAACAAAACCTTTTTCATCCGGAGGTAAAATACCGTATTCAGGCAAAGTTGGCGCGGTTGCAGCCCATTGTAAAGTATTTTCACCTTTATCAGGCTGATATGCTGCAACGTAAACAAGACTGGCAACTTTTGGATGCATACCTGCTTCGGTAATCACCACTCCACCCCATGAGTGGCCCACTAAAATAACCGGACCATCCTGCTTATCGAGAATGCGGGTGGTAGCATCCACATCATCTTTGAGCGAAGTAAGTGGAATTTGCGCCGCCGTAACATGGTAACCTTTTTTAGTAAGAATCTCGAAAACACCTTTCCAACCCGAGCCGTCGGCAAAAGCGCCGTGTACAAGTACTACGTTTTTGATCTTGTCCTGCGCATTTGATAAAACTGGCGACAGTAGTAAAAAGCTTAACATAAATGCCGTAATAAACCTCCGGCCCATACTTAATTTTGATTTGTTTGATTGTTCCATTTTCATAGTTAATTTTTTTTAACAAAGGTATTTTGGCTTCAAAAGCTCATCAATGGACAAAGAGGCGCTACTAATGGACATTTTTCCCTTTCGATTCTACCACTCCGAAAAAATTGATTTGATCAGATGATTTCAGAAAACAACGGGCAAAAAAATAGCGGGATGTTCTCCCGCTATAAAACAATAAATCGTTGTAAATCTACTTTGTTAGATGAGCCCTTAGCATCCAGGCCATTTCTTCGTGTGTTTCTAAAAGCGCGGTAAGGTAATCGCTCGAGCCCATGTCCTGGTATTTTTCGGCAAAGGGGGTAATGTTACCGCGCAGAAACATGATGATGCTTTCATGATCGGCTAACAGCTCCTTAACATATCCCTGACTGTTGTTGCTATTTTCGAGCTTTTCGGTTAAATGAGTAAGCTGTAAAAACTGGGTTAATGTGGCCGGGGCATAGTGACCAATTTTACGCATCCGCTCCGCAACACCATCAACCACCTCTTCAAGCTGCTGATATTGCGATTCAAAAAATACGTGAACCGTGTGAAAGTCGGCACCCTCAATGTTCCAGTGTGCGTTTCTGGTTTTGGTATACAGGATAAATTCGTCGGCCAATAGTTTTGCCAGTTCGTCAGACACAGCCTTTCTGCCTGCATCATTAATTCCAATGTTTGTTTTTATGTTGATATAATTGTTATTTTTTGTTGGTTGGTTTATAGTTATCCCGCCAGGCAATGGCTTTATTTATTGCTATTGATCTTTAGTTTTTATCATCAGTAAAATTGTTATACCAGTGCGTGCCATCACAAAACGGTTTATTTTTTGAGCCTCCGCAGCGGCACAGGGTATAATGTTCTTTCGATGCTCCTTCCAAAAAATCGGCATCCAGTTTTATGCTTCCTTTTACACGGTACGGTCCATTTTTTGAAACTGTAATAGTAGGTTCGTTAATTACCGGTAAGTTCAGCTTAGGGTTGGCAAAACTGAAACTTAATGCTCCCGATGGGCACCTTTTAGTTTGCTGACTTATCCTTTCACCGCTGGCTGCCGTTTGATCAACAAAAGGTTCTTTTCCCAGCCTGAATACTTCGGGCAATTCATCAGTACAAAAACCCGAGTGCTGGCAGATACCACGGTTATCGCATACGGTAAAATCGGTTACGGGATATTTATCCAACCGATCAGGCGTTCGGCCGGATAATTTACTGCTATCAAAACCTATGCGGGCATGGGTGCCATCGCAAAACGGTTTATTTGCCGAACCGCCGCAACGGCATAATGCCATTTGAGGCTCTGCAAGTAGCCTCTCGCCTTTTGAATTAAGCAGATTACTTACACCTTTTACCAGGTACGGCCCGTTGGTGGATGGATTAATCTCAGGCTCAAGTTTTGCAGGATCAACGAACTCAACCTTCGGGATAATTTTTTGCGCCTGCGCGGTTTTTTTTATAAAAAGCTCAGAGAGTGCCTGTAGGGCCGCAGATGCTTCTTTCACCTCTGGTGGGGATGTTTTTTGCTCGGCTAAGGCGGTGGCTTCTTTGGCAAGGTTAAAAAGCCGCTCACAGAAAAACACCCATGCTGATTCTTTATGCGGCAGCAACGTAATATCCCTATTGTAACCAAACCCAGGGCCGGCCATTAACGCGGCATTTGCCGGATCACCGAGAGGCATTTTGGCAAGCGCCTCGCCCATTGGGCGAATTACGGTAGTCATTATCCGCAGTGTAGCACGGGATAGCATTTCCAGCTCTTCCTCAGTTTCATCGCTGTGGGCAAAAAAGCGGAGTAACATTTGCAACATGGTATCATAACTCATGTTAAAGATATCGGCCGCGCAATGCGTATCCTCATCAAGGATTAACGTGCCTCCGGTAGCATCGTCATAAAACCGGGTCATGGGGTTTGAGGCCATTTTCCTCACGGGATCGAATACTGTATTCGTATTCGCTCCTTTTTCCATTTCGCTGATGTATTGCTTCCTGATGGTATCAAAGATCTCAAAATGGCAATCAGGGTGCTGTTGTGTTGGTGCTTCTCCCTGCTCCACAATCATTTCAATAGCCTGCAAGGCAGATTCCCTGTTTACTACGGAGATCAACTTTCCGCTCAAGTCGACATAACGGGCATTGGCCTGCGCCTCCCTCGGGCCGATAAACAATACATCTTCAGGGATACCTTTAAAGCCCGATGCTACCTTGTGATAAAACTCTCCAACAGTTGTAAAATCAATTTCATAAGGTTCCTGGAATTTAAAGGCTTCGGAGCCGAAGCGGGCTATCAATTCAGGTTCGGCTTTAAAATGCCGGGGCTTTAATTCGGCATATTCCAATTCCTGTTCTCTTACAACTTTATTACGCAGTTCATCATATTGAGCATGTATAACGGGTTCAAGTACGCCTTCTTCCGGTAGTTCAAATATCACCAGCCGCTCAATTGTAGCAAGCGAAAATGGCTCAAGAGTTAACTTAATGCCGAATGGAAAAGCGGATACAGGTAAAGGAAAATTGGCCCTTTTAAAATTAGGTGCACCACCTATTGCAGTTAGCATGTTGTTAACCTGGGCAAGGTGCAGCATTTCTTCTACCGCTACCATGGCTAATTTTCGCTTCCAGGTTTTTACCATGGTAAGTTGCTCTTCAGTCATTCCCCCTTCATCAAGGTTCGATTTTAGCGAATATGCTGCATAGAGATATACACAGGCCAGGCCATGTTCCAGTTCGGATGCCCGCGAGAGCAAATAAATAAGTTCCTCTCTGCTTTCTACGTCTTTAACTGCCGATTCACGGTGAGTTGGATTATTCATATTTTAGATGTTTTAATGAGCAAAATTATTGAGGGCTGACCTGCCTGAAGGGGACCAGATGGGACCCCTCCAGGTAATCCAGGCTTTGGCAACGATGGGGGCTTCATTCATCGTCATAATTCAAGAACAGGAAGTTAATTTCACCAGGATATCCACGGCTTTTGAAATCTCCTCTTCAGAGAGTGATGCAAACCCAAACCGGATCCCGTTATCATTCGGGTTGCCGGCAAGCCTGAACGGCATGCCAATCATACAAAGCCCGGCATGGGCGGCATCATTAATTATTTTATTTACAGGATATTGCCGCTTAAACCTAAGCCATATAGCCATGCCGCCAAGCGGCCGGGTAAACTCAACTGCGTGCGATAGTTTTTTGGTAAGCAGATCACAAATAAAGTCACAGCGCCGGGCGTATAATTTGTTCGACCGGTTAATATGCCGCACTAGATCCCCATTAATGATCATCTGCGCCAGCATAAATTCAATAAAGGTATCCCCTCTTAAATCAATCAAACGCTTCAGATCCGTCGCTTTTTTTACGATATCGGGCGCGGCTATCATATAGCCCACCCTTATTGAAGGCGCAAGCAGTTTTGTAAACGATCCAATATAGATTATTTTACCGCCATGAGGGCTGCTGGCCAATGGAAGGATAGGATTATTGGTATAATGAAAATCGTAACCATAATCATCCTCAATTACATAAAACCTGTACCGTTCAATCAGTTGAAGCAATTGCTGCCTCCTCTCGGCCGACATGGTTATGGTTGTAGGATGATGCAGATGAGGAACAATGTAAAGCATTTTTACCGGCGACTTTTTCAGGATCTGTTCCAGTTGATCCAAAGCCGGCCCTTCTGCATCTATTCCTATTTTTGAAATGTGAGCGCCGGTGTTTTCAATGATCTCGTCGGCATAGCGGTAATTGGGTTCCGTGACCACTACATGATCACCTTTGGCTAATAATACCGTAGCCGCTATATAAATGGCCATCTGCGCTCCGCGGGTAATCACCAGATCATCCTTCCTGATATTTAAGCCCCTGGTTTCGTTTAAAAACAAAGCAGTTGCCTCTTTAAGCAACGGCAGGCCACCCTGATCCCTCAAACACATTAATTGCTTAATTCTGGCACTGGTGGCCTTATCCCGGTATACTTTACTGATCTCGTTAAAAGGCGCAAGTTCCGGATCTGGATAGCCATCATTAACTACAATATCCCAACTTTTGGTTGTCCGGTGCTCTGGCTGTGATCCCCCTTGTAAGGCCAGGTTTCTTGCAGTCATGTTATCGCAGGAAGAAAAAGAATTTGGTGGCTGAAACGACCGTGGTTTGATTATTGGAAGCTCGGGCGTTACCCTGTAGCCCTTCCTATCTACTGACTCTATCCAATCTTCCGTCATCAGCTCTTCGTAGGCATTTATAATCGTTTTACGGTTAACGGTGATAAATTCGGCCATTTGCCGGGTGCCCGGGAAGAATGTACCAGGCGGAATTAAGCCTTCCCTTATCAGGCTTATCAGGCGATTGGTAATTTGCCTGTAAACAGGGAGCTGGTTTTGCTTATCGATAACAATCAGGTTGTGGTAAGGAAGCATCTTATTTTGTAATTAAATTTGTTTGCTGCCCTACTGAAAAACCCGATTCAAAAGCTTGCCAAGGCAGGGCATTGCACTTTCACAACCCACATACCAGATATCAATTATTTAAAAATCAACAACTTATCAAAATAAACAACATCAAACCACTCCATATTTGGTGCCAAGGCACTCTCTTACACTATATAAAGCGGATATTTTGTCAAAACAAAAACGCCCGTCACTTTGATGATGACGAGCGCTCAAACCATAAAACAAAAAAGATAAACTATGCCTTTTTAGGCTGGTTCATGTACCAATTTTCGAAGTTGATATTAAAGATCTTAGCATCTTTACCCGGCACCAGCATACCGTCATTTAATTCTACACCATAATAACTTGCATGTACATCAGCAACAACTTTACGAGGATCTCCATTTTTAGTTAAATACATCTGAACAAGATCTGATAGGTTGAACTTATCCGGCCCGGCTATTTCAACAATTTTATTCAATGGCTCCATCAATGCTACTTTAGCAACCGCAGTGGCTACATCGGCAGACGCAATTGGTTGAATATGTGCCGGCGACAGGCGGACAGTATCTCCTTCAGTTGCAGCATTGGCAATCCCGCTTAAAAATTCAAAAAACTGAGTTGAGTGGATAATTGAATATGGAACACCTGATGCTTTGATCAAATCCTCCTGTGCCTGTTTAGCACGGAAATATCCGCTATCCTGCAAACGATCTGTCCCAACAACTGATAACGCCAGGTGATGCTTAACGCCCGCAGCAATTTCGGCTGTAAGCAGGTTTTTGCCCGATGTTTTGAAAAACTCCATAACCGCGGCATCTTCAAACGAGGGCGAATTTGCTACATCAATTACAACATCTGTTCCGTTCAAAACCTCGGCAACACCTTCGTCGGTTACGGTATTTACGCCGGTTGCCGGTGAAGCCGCTATAACTTCATGACCTTGCTCTGTAAGTTTATTTACAACCTGCGAACCTATCAGTCCGCTGCCGCCTATTACTACTATTTTCATAATTTGTATTTTTAATGGCCGGTAAAGGCCGTTTTATAATTCTGTTATTTATTAATTGTGCAGAAAATGATCCTGGTAAATATCTTCATCAAAGCCAAACAAAAGAAAATCTCCGTCTTCAATAACCGGGCGTTTGATAATACACGGCTCTTCGACCAGTAATGCGAGCGCGTTTTCAGCCGTTTTTATTGAAGCTCTAACTTCAACCGGCAATTTTTTCCAAGTGAGGCTTTTGGTATTGACAAATGTGGAATAACCAGCTTTTGCATCCCAGACTTTGAGTTTATCCGACGAAATGCCTTGTGTTTTAAAATTCTGAAATTCAAAACCTACATTGTGTGCTTTTAGCCAGGCTAAAGCCTGGCGCGTGCGTATGCAGGTGGTTAAACCGTAAACTTTCATAAAGTTTGCTTGTTATTGATGAGGTTATTGCTTAATTATTTTGCAGCGGTTATGAACGGCAATTCTTTTGGGCCGATGAAATAAACCAATAGCTTGGCCTCTTCGGTTTTGCTCATATTTTTGCTTTCGGCATGTAAACCGTTAGGGTCTTCCCAAAATGCTTCGCCCTGTTTGTAAATATGGGTTTTGCCATTAAAAGTTGAAGATATATTTCCTTGTAATACATAGGCGATAGTAGGGATCGGGTGTCTGTGAGCTCCGGATACTTCGCCGGGTGCAAACTTCACAATCACCATTTTAACCTCCTGGCTTTTGATTTGAGGTGTAGTAATGATCCTTTTAAAAATAACTTCAGGTTCGTACTGTGTAACATTTACGTTTGCACATTTGGGGTCCTTTTTTGCCTGGGCATTAACGCCTAAAGCTGCACAGAACGCCAATAAGGTTAAACTTATTTTTTTCATAATAGAATAATTATACCCAAACCCGTTATTGAGTTTGTAAGGCAAAATTATACCGTATATAAAGGCTTAAACTGGTCCAGAGATCAGCCTTGAGAGGGACCAGGCAGCATTGCCCGGAAGTGGAGATAAGGAAATTAACTAAATATGTAAAAGAAACGGTAATTGAAACGAAACGCCATTTTACAATAGCGAAACCTCGCTGCCGGGTAATACAGCAGATGACTTTTCAACTTTGAATTGTATGGTCACAACAACTCCCCGGTTGCTTTTAATATCAAAGCTGCCACCCAACTGCTTACTGAGGGCCTTCATCATTTCCATACCCAATGAGGAGGTTTCGGCGAGTTCAAAATCAGGAGGCAGGCCCTTTCCGTTGTCTGTAACACTAAGCGTAATTGTATCCGGCGGTGATAAAAGTGCTTTAATAAAAATCTCTCCCCCATCTTGATCAAATGCATATTTAATACTATTGGTAATGGCCTCGTTTAATATCAGGCCCATAGGTACAGCCTGTGATATATCCAGGCTTACAGCATCCAGTTCTTCTCTGAATTTAATTCTTCGCCTGTTGCAATCGTAGCTGGTGTTCAGATATCGGGCCAAATCGTTAATATAATCGGCCATTACAATAGTCGCCACATTACTTTTATTATATAGCTTTTGATGGATAATAGAAATGGCCTGTACCCGGTTCCGGCTATCCTGTATCGCCTCGATGGCATCGGTATTTTGCAGATATGCCGATTGCGTGTACAATAAGCTCATCACTATTTGCAAGTTGTTTTTAACACGGTGGTGTACCTCCCGAAGCAGCCACTCTTTTTCTATAAGCAGGTCTTCTTGCCGTTTCAATAAATCATCCTTATCAGCAAGTAGTTTTTCTTTTTCTGAAAGTAGGGCTGACAGTATATGGTTTTGCCTGTCAATCTCTTGCTGTTTAATTTGCAGGCGTACATTGCTCCGTTGTTTGCCGCGATAGGCAATATATATCACAACCGCAAACACTACCGAAATAAGTACCCCGGCAAACGTGATATTTCTTTGCCGGTTAACTTTTTCCAGCTTGCCTTTTTGTATCTGCGCATTATTATTGAGGCTCTGAATGGTTTTATCTTTTTTAATAGAATTATAGTTAGCTTCTAATTCGTTAATTTGTTTAACCGTGGCGGCATTAGTGAGCGAATCTTTCATGCGCCTCATATATTGAAACCCCTTCAACGCGACATCAAAATTCCCCTCGGCCGAATCAATTTTATATTTATACCCGGAGATAATTATCCGTGAAGNGGTCGATAATCTTTTTAAGGGCAGGGTTTGAAGATATTTCAACTCATCCNATAGTTTTGTCCACTGTTTTGTTTGAATGAAATGCTGAGGAAGTGCGTCGTAATTTTCAACAAATCTGTCTACTGCATAAAACAGCGGATCATCATTAAGCGTACCATATAGCTTACCAAATACTTTTCTAAATGCTGGCACCTGTTTTTCTGCTTCCTCATTCCGGTTAAGAAAATTGTACAGTTGCATTTTTCTTGCAACATACTTACTTTGTTCTCCGAGGGTTTGGCTTGGAAATTTTTTTGGTGTTTCGCTTAAATAAGTAAGGGCAGTACGATATTTTTTTTTCGTTATACAACAACCAATAGCCCCGTCAATAGCACTGTAATAATAATTTTGGTTTCTTATTTTAAGCGCTAATTCGGCCCCTTTTATAAAATATGGTAATGCTACACTGTCCTTATTGTTCTTCCTGTATGACAATGCTACAGCAATATTAAAAAAAGAAGCATCATAGTCGCTCCTACGCACGTCGGCATCACAACTGTTTATACATTCAATACGGGTAAGTAATTCTTTTTGAAGCTGATCTTTACGCGAGTATACTTCGGCTAGGAGGTAGTAACCGTAATAAATCCTCGGAAACTTCATAGCCTTATAGTCCTGTATTACAATGAGCATCTCTTTTTCCGCTTTGTCAAGCCGTCCTTCGTTTAGGTCGGCATCTGCAATTTTGCCGAGGGCGTCGGCTATTTTAAGGCGGTCTGTTCCCTTTTTATAAAGCTCATACGCCTTATTATAACATTTTGCGCGTGTAGCAAGCAGGCGTTTATCATTAAAAGATAAATTGTTTCCATACAAGGTCCAGTATTCAGCTTCTTTTGAATAGTTACTTGTTTTATGGTAATAGCCGGTTATCTGGTTAAATAATGAGTCGGCAGCTTTGAAATCCTCCTGCTCAATAAATGTTAGTGCCTTTTCAAACAAAGCACGGTGCAGAAAATCGGTCGATCCTATTGCCTGGCTCAACGTTATTGCCGAGTTAAAATAAGTACGGGCAGTATCAAGGTTTTTTAGATCCCAAACAGGCTTCTCCTTAAAATGTCGCCCCAACTTTATTAGCGCGACGATCCGGTTAGTATCCTTTTTAGTTTTGTTGAGTTCGGTTGTTAAAGTTTTGAAATCCTGGGCATAAGCAAATAGCGACAAACAGCAAAGTAAAAACAGAATAAAAGAATGTCGTATCGCTGAATGCTTCATGAAAATCTACTATAATGCACCGGGATGTAGTAAACCCTAAACAAATGTTTAGCGCTAAAAGTAGCTATTTTTCATGATCCGAAGCAGGCAATACCTAAACTTATGTTTATGCTTTTTGCGGAAAATAATCCTGCTTACCAATATTGAGCTTTTTCATTTTGGCATGTAGTGTAGTTGGCGGTACACCCAGCCATTCGGCCGCACCACCTTCGCCGGCAATTTTACCGCCGCATTTTTTTAATACCGCAATGATATGGCACCGCTCAACATCAATAAGTGTTTTGTTTTTGAAAATGTCCTGATCACCAATGTTTTTGTTTGTATCATTCGGCAAGCAAACCTCTCGTAATACACTATCGTCAGATAGCAGGATACTTCTTTCAATCAGGTGTTCCAGTTGCCTCACATTTCCGGGCCATGAATAGCTTTTGAGTTGCTGCAGTGCTTTATTAGATATGAAACTGATTTTTTTACCGGTTAATTTGCAATAACGAAGCAGGAAAAAGTTTGCCAGTTCGGCAATGTCCTCCTGTCTTTCTCTTAACGGCGGCAAGCATATCGGGAAAACATTGAGGCGATAGTACAGGTCTGCCCTAAAACGATGCGCGTCAACCTCCTCCTCCAGATCGCGGTTGGTAGCTGCAATGATCCGGACATCAACTTTTATGGTTGTTTTCCCTCCAACCCTTTCAAACTCCCGCTCCTGGATCGCACGTAATAATTTAACCTGCAACTCCAACGGAAGTTCGCCAATTTCGTCAAGGAAAATGGTACCCTGATGGGCCAGCTCAAATTTGCCAATTCTACGGTCCATGGCTCCTGTAAATGCTCCTCTTTCGTGACCAAAAAGTTCGCTTTCTATTAGGTTTGCCGGTAGTGCCGCGCAATTAACAGTCACCATCGGTCTATTTTTTCTGGATGATGACAGGTGGATCCCCCTTGCAATAACTTCCTTTCCCGTACCTGTTTCGCCGAGCAGCAAAACTGTTGAATTACTTGGCGCAACCATGTTCATCAGCCTATACACTTTTTGCATCTCGGTGCTGTTGCCAATAATGCCGGGATATTGATTGTTGAAGACAGAGCCCCGCGCCGGACGATTTGTACCCGTATTTGCGCCCGAATCAATCAGGATACCTTGAGGTAAGTCAAACTGTAAATTCAGGTTCTGCATTTTGGCTTCCGGTTTGGATGTTATTCTTTCAGTGATCATTCCAATTTTATTTAGGGAGATTTCATTACAACTGCTTCGAATTTTATGCCACAGCCATAACAATTAAAAAAAGAACATTTTACCTTATTAGCCGACGATATATCGGCGCTTTCGTTTTTTTGTGAATCTTATTTCGTCGGTTTACATTGCGAGTATCGGGCACTTAACGATGGGCGCTCTTATAAAATTCGCCGAAGATTCTCAAATACCTTAGTTTTCAGGACACATTTGGCAGATTATTAAAATAGGCCGAAATTGTATCATGTTATTTTGACCGCGGCACACGTATTGGATAGGATGTTTCATAACTAAAAGACTATTTAGCTAAATTTTCCTGGTCGAAAGAGTTTCGTTAAGGAGAATGGCATTGTGAAATAGCTTTATTTTTGCATAATATATTGATGAAGAAAATACTGATAGTAGAAGACGAATCTCTTGTAGGGCATCATTTAAAACTGATCTTAACATCGGCCGGATATAAAGTTACAGGCATATCAGAGTCAGTTAATGAGGCATTATCTTCTATCGACGAACAAAAGCCCGACCTGGTATTGCTTGACATTCACCTGAAAGGTGCACTAAACGGCATTGATCTTGCCAGGAAACTTACTGAACGGAATATGGCTTTTGTATACCTCACCGCAAACTTTCAAGGCACCTTATTGGAAGAAGCCAAATCAACAATGCCATTCGGTTTTATAGTTAAGCCATTCCGTGAGGACGACTTGCTCACTACGCTTGATGTTGCTTTTTACCGGCATCAAAACAGTATTGAATCAAGCAGGCAGCAAGAAATGGAACTGAACCAAAAGCTGAAAGATATCCGTAATTATGACGGCGATAAGGTGCAAAAACTATTGCGGCTCGCCGATAAGCTGCAGGCATATGTGCCGTTTGATTACCTTAATTTCATACTCAAAAACGCAAATATCCCAAGCATCACCAGCGTTGGTTTTTTAAGGATAGGCTTTGATGAATACCAGGTGCTTGGAGAACAGGAGTTGGTGAATGTAACCGGCACAGATCATGCCACGCTGAATAACATCTATACCTCGTTACCAGCTGTAAACAGAGCAAAATACTTTAATGATGAGGAAGTTGATCACCTTTGCAATCAAAATCCCTTGAGCAAACTAATCGCCGATACCTATGACTTCGAATCAGCGTTGTTTTTTCCAATTTTGCAAGACAACTCAACCTTAATAAGATACGAGTTTTACTGCCGAAGAAGCAATACCTATGGCCAACAGCATATTGCATTATTAAGCCGTTTGATTAACGTTTTGGGTAGCGTGCTTGAAAATGACAGGCAAAAGATCACTGCAGATCAACAGCCTTCAGTTCCCTCCGCCGAACCAGTATCGTTTAAAGAGCGTACCCGCGATTTTGACGGCATTGTTGGGCAAAGCCGCCCTATGCTAACTGTACTTGATCATATCAATACTATTTCGCCACTTGATACCTCAGTACTTATTCTTGGTGAAAGCGGCACCGGTAAGGAAAGAGTAGCTAAAAGCATCCATTCGCTATCGGCCAGGTCGGGCAAGCCTTTGGTGGTTGTTAATTGCGCGGCACTACCGGCCAACCTTATCGAAAGCGAGCTTTTTGGGCATGAAAAGGGTGCCTTTACCGGTGCTCTTGAAAAACGGACCGGTAAATTTGAAATGGCCAACGGCGGCACAATTTTCCTGGATGAGATAGGCGAACTGCCGATAGACCTACAAGTAAAGCTGCTTCGTGTATTGCAGGAACAGGAAATTGAACGTCTTGGCGGTAAGGGGCCTATAAAAATTGATGTTAGGATCATAGCTGCTACTAACCGCGATCTGGAAAAAGAAATGGAAGAAGGGCGTTTTAGGCTCGACTTATATTATCGCCTCTTTGTATTCCCTATCATTATCCCTTCTTTAAGGGAAAGAATTGACGATATACCTGCGCTCACTGATCATTTCATCTCGCACTTTTCAAAAAAATATAAAAGACAAATTAACGGGATCTCTCCCGAAGCGATGGCCCAAATGCTTGATTACGCATGGCCTGGGAATGTCAGGGAACTGGAGCATTTTATTGAAAGAACTATACTATTGTCAAAAACCTCAATTATAGAACAGGTTTTATTGCCCAAGCAGCCAGGTAATAAAACAAGCCTTGAACCCCAGGCAAGCACAAGAATGAAAACTATCGATGAAAATGAAAGGGACTATATCATAACCGTGCTAAAAAATTGCAACGGCCGAATAAGGGGTGCTGGCGGTGCCGCCGCGGTAATGGGACTACCTCCTACTACTCTTCATTCAAAAATGAAACGACTGGGTATTAAGTAGCCCAACTCCTTTTTCATAATATCACCGGAGTTATTACAATCTACAATAATCCGGATATCTATACCGACTACATATCGGACGGTGCTCTAAGTCCCGTCCGATATATCGCCTGCTTTGCATTCCAAACAAAAGACAAACAATTGATTTTCAAAACCTTATCCAGATGGCACAATCTTTCGTTTCCTGTATTTCATCTTAAGAGATGAGATGCCGGAAACTGAAACTATAATTAACTGATCCGCACCGGTATTAACACCCTTTTGAATAGCTATAACTCAAAAAAACTTTAGTTAAACCACATATCACGACGATGAAAAGGCTTGCCATTTGCATTTTTTTGATAAGCTACGCCTTCGTCGCCGGTGCCCAAAATGTAGTAAAACTGCTCGAAAAGCTTAATAAAACGAGGAAGGACACCAACCGTATCAACATGCAGCTTCAATTAGCCCGGCATTATTTGTACAAACCAGGCAGACCGCATACAGACATGGACAGCGCCGTATATTATATAACCCAGGCCGAAATGCTTAGTAAAACTATCCATGCCACAGCGTACCTGGATAGCGTGGTTTTTATTAAAGGAGAACTCGCTATAGAACAGAACAATTTGAGCCTGGCAAATCAAATTTTTACAGAAGCTGCTAACCATTATCAAACACATCGTCAACCATTAAAAGAAGCTAATGTATGGCGTTATTTTGCAAACCACATGCCTGCGTCAGATAAGGCTAAAACTGATGATAAACTAAAAATCCATAATAAGGCTTACGAAATTTATTTAAAAAACGGGTTCAAACTTCAGGCGGCTGATGAACAGTTCGATATCGCGTTAACTTATCAAAACGCCAATCAATTTGATAAGGCTGAGCAATATTATATTCTGGTAATCAAACAATTTGAGCTGTTAAAAAGCCCCCGAATTGCCGAGGCTTATTATAACCTTGCCGATACCTATTACAGAAAAGGCGATATGCCGAAAGAATTACTTGCCCGCATAAACTGCGTAAACGCTTATGAGGCCAACTCCAAACACGATACTTATTGGGGGCAGTATTATTATTTTACTTTAGGCGTTGCTTACTATAATAAACGGCAGTTTGGGCAAGCGCTCGTTTATCATCAAAAGTGCGTAGACATTGCAGCAAAGCTAAATGCTCATGAGATATATAACCTTGGTGTTCATGAAATACTTACCTGNTATATTAACTTAAAAAAATATCAAACAGCCATTGTCTATCTCAAAAAGACTTATCAAAAATTCCCTCAAAAAACAGTGATTGAGGAAAGCATGTTTCTTTCGGCCGAGATGAAGCTGTACAATCA
>JGI24739J22299_10000031_pt1 | contig 38713 bp, 27 predicted proteins | sample KBSCornC5_FD_22299 | JGI IMG/M metagenome (IMG submission 22299)
ATACAGCACCACCGACCCCAAGGACGGCGAGTGCGGACAGATCCTTGAGGCCCTCAAGGGACAACCGCCAAGCGACTACAAATTACAGATCTACGACCTAGCCATGTCGCTGCACCGGTGGAGCAGACGACTATCCCCCTACCACGCTGTCGCCGCCAGGTCGGTCAAATCCGCCTGAACCTAGTCCGACAAAGCTTCCTTGAGCACCTCATCTACCGTGATCATTCTGACACAGGCAAAGTCCTGCCCACATTCCGTTTCATCGTACCGAATTCCGCATCCCGCACATGGCACCCGACGTCCGAGAACAACGCCCCCGTAAACCTGTCCCCATTCCCTCAAATCATCACGCCCAGGATGTAGGCTGACCACCCTTGTTCCTCGTAGACTGGCCCAATGTTTTGGTCCGGAATCATTGCCAATCATTAACGAAGCACAAGCTAATAGCGCGTCCAAATCATCGAATGGAATCTTCCGGGCAAGGTATATTATCCGGCCGTCTTTAATAGCATCGCTCGGCAAGTCACTTTGCTCGCTTTCGTCTCCAGCCATATACAAAATCTTATAGCCTGCATCTAGCAGTCTCCCGGTCAATTCAGGGTAATGCGGCCATCGAAGAAATTGAGCAAAACTGGATCCCGTGTGAAGCACGACATATCGATCGTCTTTCGACAATCCATAACGCGCAAGTTGTTCCTCGCTCGGCTTATCTCGCAACAAAGGCTTGGCATCATTATCTAACCATAGTGCCAAAGCCTCCGAGACGGCGCGCGCTTTGGCTGTATGGGTCATCGGAGACAGATTGTCCCCGCCACCGGGCGAACGAGAATCAAAAGCAACTTCAAGAGATTCGACGTGATCAGATCTAGATACAGTTAGAGTAATAGGCGCGCCGGTGAGCGGCAAAAGCTTATTTGCATGCTCACTGTATAAAAAGTCTATTGCCAGGTCAAAGCGGTATCCGCGGCATACATTAATGAATTCTTCTTGCTGCCGCGCATCCATGACACGTTTACGTTGATACGTGTCGTCCGGAAAGTTAATGGCCACGACATCGTCGAAAATTCCCAATGAGCTTGCCAGCCCAATATTGGCAGGGCTGACCAGCCCCACTATTCGCGAGTCAGGTAATATCTCTCGCAGCCGACGCATAGCCGGAACGGTGACTACCATGTCTCCCAACTGATCGAGGCGCATCACCGCGACGGTATCCAGCTTCCCTGGATAAGAGCCGCGAGTGACGCGTCGCACCATCGTCGGTAGGCTATTAACTTGATCTACGACCGATAACGACGAGTTCGAATCAAGTTGTGGGATAAAAGCTGGGCTGTCGATACAACACTCTTCGGGAATCACCTCCGCAACGAACATCACCTCTCGGCGCCACTCTATACCCTTACGCGGATCCCCCTGGAGAGGAACGGCTCGAAAAACGATATCATGTTTACCAAGGGGCTTATCTGAGAAGTCGATCCAGGCATTAAATACGTATTTGCGCAGATCGGACGCGCCGCCCTCCCAACGAAGAGGCACAGATTTCAGCACCTCCGTGTGTATCAACTCGCTACCGAGAAATATTTCCAAGCTTTGACATGGCAGGGCCGAAATTATGTGCCCTCTCAGAGCCTCAACGCCTCGAACCGTCCACCCTGTGCCCCATCTCGTCCTCTGGCGATTGCCAAGCCGAGAGATAACAAAAGTCTCGTGGTAGACCCTGTGGATCTGTTCAATTCGCTTCGGAAGAAGGAGCGGGCTGACCAGCCCCTCATATCCGGCATCTTCCTTGCAAGCCGTTCTGTCGTTCTCCCGAGCAAGGCCCTCGCTATTATAAACGTGGTGTAGCTCCCGCGACACTTCATCCAGATTTGGATACCCATTCGCCAATGCAAGCGAATAGTGCTTCTGAGCTTCCCGATAGCGCCCTGTCGTCTTGTAGAAATGCCCCAGTTGCATATGAATTTCGGGGCTGTCCGGCGTTAACTCCAGAACTCGCAGATAGTGTTTCTCCGCTTGTGCAAAATCCTTACCTTCTTTGCGCATGTGACCAGCGGCCATCACGAGGCCTGCGCTCTCCCTGCCAAATGCCAGCGCATTTTCATAAAGTTCGGCCGCGGCAATAAAATCACGGCGATCCCGCGCATTGTCGCCCAGCCTTTGCAGCTCCTCGCGCCACCTCCTTTTAGAAATCTTAAGCATAACGCGCGTCTCCTGCTGCGCCTGTCGCTTCCATTGCCGCCGCGCCTTCCCAACGGCCAAGGTCAGAGGAGAGACGGACAACTTGGCCAAAGACCTCGTCAACAGTCACATCTTTGACGCAGGCAACGTCATATGTGCATTCTTCGTACTTTGAAATTGGAATTGAACCGCAACCCGCACAGGGCATCCTGCGGTAAATATACACCCCGCTCATTTCCGACTTCCATTCCGAACCACCCAACCTCGCCGATATAAGGCGAATGGCCTTTGCCCCACGCAGGGTGGCAAGATGTCCGGGCCCACTGTCATTGCCCAGGAAAACTTCACAATAGGAAAGCAGTGCGTCAAAATGATCAAATGGAACAATACCAGATATGAAAATAATATTGCCCTGGGACAATAACTCCTCAGATAAGGATTGGTGTTGGCTTTCATCGTTGGCGATGTAGACGACCTTCAGGCCCAGCTCCGAAGCGACGCGGTTGGCCAGCGCAGGATATCCAGGCCATTCCGTCGCCTTGATGCGCGATCCGGTGTGCATGACCACGTAACGATCGCCGAGCTCGATGCCATATTGCGTCAGCATATCGCGATTTAGATCATTACGTCGCTGTATGCGCGCTCCGCTGTCGAGCCACACTTCCAACGCCTTTACCAGCATTCCATACCTGGCGGCATAGTTAAGAACATTGCCGCCAGATTTTGGATCACGCGTATCGTAATATATGTTTACACTCTTCTGATCGTCACCGCCGAAGCCGATGGTGACAGGAGCACCTGTCATTACTGACAATTGCCGCGGCGCATCGCTGACCATTCCAGTAATAGCCAGATCAAACTTATAACTGGCCAATCGCTTAATCAGCGATAGCTGGTCCTCCCGGCTTAGGAAGCGTCCCTGCTTGTACGGACTCTCGGGAAAGTCAATTTCGATGACTTCATCAAATATTTCGAGCGCTCGACATCCATCAGAATTATCGGACGACGCTAGTACAACCAGCCTTGCCTCCGGCAATAGTTCTCGCAGCTTAAGAAAGAACGGCACAGAAACGGCGACATCGCCCAAGCCATCAAGTCTCAGCACCGCAACATTACGGATTGATCCCGGGTAAGAGTTTGTTGAGGCGTCGGCAATAACGCTTGGCAGGCTCCGGACCTGCTCAACCAGCGAAAGCTCTGACCTCCGATCTAATTGTGGCACCCTTGCCATTGCTTCCTCAAAGAAGCCATCAGGCAGCGGCGCATCGACAATTATGCTTTCTTTTTTCCAATTTACGCCTTCCTCGACGCTGCCACTGATACCGACCGCCCTGAACAGGACCTCATGCCATCCATATGCGAATTGCGAAAAGTCCACCCACGCATTGTAGGCATATTTTCTTAACCGCTGATCTGATTGCTCGTCATGGATGGGGCCCTCGGTAAGCTCGCCCTCGTACACCATATGGCCATCAATATAGATCACAATCTTGTGGTATGGCACTATCGACAGGAGATAGCCTCTCAGACTTCCGATACCGCGCACGACTGGGCCAGAACCCCATCGAGTCCGCTGATGGATGCCGATGAAGCTGGTAACGAAACAGGGGCGATGATTGTGGGTCGATTCCACGCGAGTAGGCTGAAAAAGAGCCGGATTGATCATTGTTCCGCGTGGCCGGCGGCTTAATGCGTCAAGCTGCTCCTCTTTACGTAAGGCCTCCTCTCTATCGACGGCCTCACGATCCGCTTCGGCCTTGACGAGCTTTTTGAGCTCACCCAGCTTTTCGGTCAAAAGGGGCCAGGTCGGGTCTATTTGCGCGGCTCTGTTATAGTATTCCTCGGCTTCCTTAAAATACTTCATTCTTATGGATATATCGGCCAGCTCAAGCTGAAAGCGTGCATCCTTGGGATTTAGGCGGATAGCATGAATAATACTCTTCTTCGCATCATCGAACCGCCCCATTTCCTTCTGCATAATGGCCATTTCTAGCCAATGATCTGGATTTTCGCCCCAGATCTCAATAATCTTTTCATAATACAGGACGGACAAGGCATAATTATTTTCACGCCGCGCAGTCTCGGCCAAGCCTAAAATTGTATCTCTGCTGATATCTTCAGAAATTTCACCTAGAGGTGGGCGCTGCCTCTGGCCAACCAACCGCTTGATACTCACCATCTTCTCTTCTCTAATCTCTAATTCACTGCCGAAGAACATTCGCCGCTTGGAATCATCTACATGCAAACGATACCCAAGAGCTTCTTTTGCGCCTAGTCATGTGATTAAGCCGTCTGTGGGTCAGAGAGGTTACACCTTCTGAAGGGGTTATAGCCCAGGCGCATCTGGCCGCAAGCTGCCACAAGGGATTCCAATGGCAGTGGGTAGGGCAGATCCGTATCCATATATGACGGGAGCGGACAAGAGCTGGTGCAGGTGCAATCCCCTCCAAGCGGGAGGGCCTTTGTGCGACGCTCCATCTCCGCACTGACCGCCCACCTAGCCTTTTTGGGATGCCCGACACCTCGTAGGATTCACCCAATCGTCAACCAAAGCCCGGTCAACATGGACGACGTCAACCAGCGCCTTTGCCCAACCGTCGCATGTCGCGATAAGGAAGATGGTTGCCCTTCCCGGCTTGTGGAGGCCTCTGGTGCCGGCGTCGATTCCTAGTGCGCTCGGGTACCGTCCCGCTCGGCTGACCGGTTGCTGCATTCTCATCATCGCCAGGATCGATCGGTCTACCGACGCGCGATTTCATCAATCACGGCGTGACGGAGTGGATCATCTCGCGCCGAAAAATCGTCGCTTACGGCGACGGAGTTCGCGCCTGTCGCAGCGCATCGACGTCACGCTCAGTCACATTACGCAACCGAGACTCATGCGAGATCTCTGAGGGCCCTCCCTTAACAGCGCTACGACGCCCCGCGCGCCGGACGGGGTGGCCCGATCGAATGGTGCTCTTGCCCACTAAAGCCCCCTACTGCATATGGCCGCGCGATGACGGCATTCCGACGCCTAAAGGTAGCCGCGCTGAGGTGGCTGCCCACCCGCCGGATTGCACATGGCTTGATTTCACGCGCTAATCAGGCGCGGGATCTCGGCCGTTTTGCTGAGGCGGCGCCGCTCTACGAAGAAGCCCTGCGTCTTTTGCCGAACTTCGCAGGGATTCACGTCCAAGCCGGGCACATGCGCAAGGAGATCGGCCATTTCGATGCCGCGCTGATCCATTATCGCAGGGCCGAAGAATTGATGCCCAACGATGCCGATCTGGCACTGCAGCTTGGGCATTTCTTCAATCGCACCGGTGGACATGTCGAAGCCGCGGATGCCTATCGGAAGGCGTTGCGGCTGGATCCGGAAGCTTCTGATGCAATCAAGGCCATTGAGGAAATTGAACGCAACGCGCGTCTCACCGCGGTAGGCGATTCAGAACATGCAAAGACCTCCTGGACGCAGGGGGCACGGGCCGGGCTTGTACCCGAACTGATGCCCGAACATTCCATAGCGATTACAAAAGAGCGTGACAGGATCGTATTGAAGCGCGCTGGCGGCCGTCTAGAAACTGGGCCTTGGGGCAATCACCCGACAATCCAGGGCATTGGAGCGGTGCGTGGATATCTCATCAGTCGTGAGCGCTTCGATACGGTAACAATCAGCCTAGATAGCGTTTCCATAAAGACTGACCGCCCCTCGCATCGCCAGCTGCCGGACGATAGCGTTGCGCATATTTTCAACGCATGGATTGACATATCAGGTCATGAACCTGGCCTAAGAAGGCTTGGCATTCGCTTCGCAAAGGGCAAACGTCCGGGGCCATCGACGCAACTACCGGTGGTCGTGGTGAACGGCCTCGAGGATGCGACCGCCCTGGAACGCGACGACATCATCGCGCCCGCTCAAGACAGACCAGCCGAGCTGGAGAATTGGATCAGGTCACTACCTAGCCAAGTGCGGTCCGTGCGTCCTTCGGCCGCATCGCTGTCGCCACGCACCATCCTAGTACTTCGCGTGGATCAACTCGGCGATCTTGTCGTCTCCGTTCCGGCGCTGAAGCGCCTTCGCGAACTCACAGACGGTGCACGGCTGATCGGCCTTCTTACGCCGGCCAATGCGGAACTCGCCACCTCGCTCAACCTGTTCGACGAGGTGCTTGTGGCGAACTTTCCCATATCCGCCGTATCTGGCGAACGCGTGATGTCTGCGGGTGATCAAGCCGCCTTGCGACAGCTCCTCCACAGCTATGCGTTCGATGCAGCGATCGATCTTGGCACCAGCCACATGTCACGGCCTCTGCTGCTGCTGTCGGGTGCCCCCAAGATATTTGGGTTCAAGACAAATCGGTGGAAATGGCTCGACGAGCAGCTGAGCAGCCCCGTGGTCCCGACCGAGGAGAGGGTAGGCCCGCATTCGGAACGTATGATCCAGATCGTCGAGCATTTCGCCATGTCGGTCGGCGCGACCGTAACCCGGCCGGTCATACCGCGGAACAACGACGATCGTGCGTGCCTGGCAACGCTTGGTTTGTCGCCACGTGCCTATATTGTTCTGCACGAGACGATCCGCCACGCGCACAATCGATGGCCAGGCTTCTCCGAATTGCTTAACCTGCTGCTGGCTGCGACGCCGTTGGATATCGCCTTCCTCACCGACTCTCCAAACCGCTTGGCCGATCTCACGACGCTTACTCAGCCCCAGCGCGAGCGTGTCAGGCTATTCGACCGTCGGCTGGCGTTCGACGATCTGGACGCATTGCTTGCCAACGCCGCGGTGTATGCCGGGGTCGATTCGGGACCGAAGCATCTTGCCGCTCTGCGTGGGGTGCCTGTTGTCAGTATTCATGCGTCCCGCAGCGACTGGCGAGAATGGGGGCAGGAGCAAACCGGCCTGATCGTCAGCCGTCGCCTTCCCTGTGCCGGCTGCGGCATCGGCTATGACGACGATGCGTGCGGCAAGGACGTCGCTTGTATTATCGATATTCGCGCAGAGGAGGTTTGTTCCTGCGTGCTGTCGCTGTTGGCGAATGACGATGACAAGCGTGCACGCTAGGCACATCGGCTCGTGGCCGACGTGCGCACATCATGCCCACGCTGTGGTGCATGACCCTCGCTTTTTACCTGCCCATCTTTTACCAGCCGCGGTAACGTAGCTGAGAATAGCGAAAAACGTCGCCGGGGAAGCCATGACGCGGCTCACGCTGGTGGCATCGATCGGGTAATCCACTGCTGGTTCGGAAGACATGCACTCCTATCTTGACCAATTCTCGCAAGCTCGTGTCGCGGTGATCGGCGACGTCATGCTCGATTGTTACGTTTCCGGATCGGTGAACCGAATCTCGCCGGAAGCCCCCGTGCCCGTGTTACGGGTTCTCGAGGAGCGAACCGTGCCTGGCGGCGCTGCCAACGTGGCCGCTAACCTTGCAACTCTCGGGCTTGGCGTGGAGATCGTTGGTCTTGCTGGGCAAGACGGCGCCAGGGATCATTTGGTAGACGCGCTTCGCAGCATCGGCGACATCAATTGCAGTGGCCTCCTCGGTGTCGCCGGTCGCCGGACCACGAAAAAACTCCGCATCATCGGAGCAAATCAGCAAATCGTCCGGGTCGATCATGAGGACGTCGGTCCGTGCGACGACGCCATACTCGGTCGTCTTGTCAAGGCAGCGCGCGACGCGATTGATGCCGCCCAGGTTGTGGTGCTGTCTGATTACAATAAGGGCGCCTGCTCTGACACCCTGATCCGTACAGTCATCGAATACGCTTCAGCGGTCGGCAAAAAGGTTTTGATCGATCCTAAGCGCTCCAACCTGGACATCTACCGAGGCGCTTCTGTCCTGACGCCGAACCGGAAGGAGCTGACAGATTCGACGCGGATGCCGTGCGAGACGGATGAAGAAGCGGCAGCTGCAGTCGCCCGCGCGCAGGCCGATTGCGGAGCCGATATCCTGCTCACCCGATCGGAAAAAGGGATGTCTTTCTTCCCCATCAGCGGCGCGCCGATTCATCTCGCTACCGTCGCGCAAGACGTATTCGATGTATCTGGCGCGGGAGACACTGTTGTAGCTGTGCTGGCGGCATCAATGGCTGTTTCCATGCCGTTCATCGACGGCATGCGGATGGCGAACCACGCGGCCGGAATCGTAGTATCAAAGCTCGGCACTGCTAGCGTAACGCGCGATGAGCTTGCCGCGTCGCTCCTGGGTGAGCATGCTGGCCCGGACGTTGGCGACGGCCGGTTGCTCGACTGGGACGACGCGGTCGCCTTGCGGTGGGCGTGGGCGCGCGAGAAGCTGACCGTCGGTTTCGCTAATGGCTGTTTTGATCTCATCCATCCGGGCCATGTGACATTGTTGCGGCAGGCTGCCGATGCCTGTGATCGTTTGATCGTCGCGCTTAACTCTGACGCTTCAGTGAAGCGTCTTAAAGGATCGACGCGACCTATCCAGGACGAACGAGCCCGCGCAGCGGTCATGGGGGCGATCAAGGGAGTTGCCGCGGTCGTCCTGTTCGAGGAAGACACACCGCTGGAATTGCTTCAGGCGCTCCAGCCGGATCTGCTCGTCAAGGGTTCAGATTACCGCGAAGACGACGTGGTCGGTGCCGACATTGTGCGGAAGCGCGGCGGTCGTGTCATGCTGGTCGATCTAAAGGAAGGCCACTCCACGACTCGTATCATTCGTACTTCTGAGCAGGGTGAACGGCCCAAGATGCAGGCCGTGAGGTAGTTTGACATGGATCGGTTCCGAGCCATGCCGGCGAATAGCGCCGATCTGATGTAAAGTTTTTCCGGGCGGTGTTCATCGGCCGAATTTCGGCGCAGAAGCGACGCCTGTTCCATCTCGCGGCGAAGGGGCTCGGCATGCGGGAGCCTCGGGCTTGAAGCGCGGATTGAAAAGGTGGGCGCTTTGATATGTCTGAACGTGATTCACCCATGTTTTGAAGTGGGTCATGGGCGGAGTTTGCTCGCGAAATCTTCGGAAACGGCCAACCACGTTGAGCTGATGCGGCGGCACATCCCGTTGGGCGGGGCGCCTGCGATTGCTGCCCTTTTCACGTTGCAATCCCCAGAACGATGATACACAGCCAGGGTTTCCACGTCAGTAGTTGCAGGCCGCGTTTGGTCTGCTGTTAGTCGGAATAGCAGAACCTCGGCATGATCCTCATCACCGGCGCCACAGGCTTCATCGGGTCCAACTTCATCGCCGACCTCAATATCCGCGGACGCACCGATATTGCGATTTGCGATTTTTTCGGAAGCGAGGACAAGTGGCGGAACCTCGCTAACGCGGCCTTCATGGAGTGGGTGCCGCCTGCAATGCTCTTTGAGTGGCTGCGGTCCCGGCGAGACCTCGAAGCCGTGATCCATATGGGAGCGATCTCCGCAACGACGGCAGCCGACGGTGACGTCGTGATGGACACCAACTTCCGCTTCTCCCTGCAATTGCTCGACTATTGCACTGAGGTGCAGGTGCCCCTGCTCTACGCATCGTCCGCAGCTGTCTATGGCGCCGGCGAGCAGGGGTTTGAGGACAGCATTACTCCGGCCGATATCTTAAGCCTACGGCCGCTCAATCTCTATGGATGGAGTAAGCGGCAGTTCGATTATGTGGTGGCGGAGCGCATTGCTCGCGCAGCAGCCTTGCCACCGGCCTGTATCGGCCTGCGCTTCTTTAATGTGTTCGGCCCTAATGAATACCATAAGGGAGATATGAAAAGTATCGTCGCCAAGATTGCGGCGCCGATCTCAAGGGGCGAGCGTATTACGCTCTTCAAAAGTCATCGCGATGGGATCGCTGACGGCGATCAGCGGCGCGATTTTATTTACGTTAAGGACGCAGTACGTCTCTCTCTAGCCTTATTGGATCGGGGACGTAGTGGCATCTTCAATATCGGGACCGGCGCCGCTCGTAGCTTTCGAGAGTTGGCCGAGGCCACTTTTCGCGCGTTCGGGCGCGAACCAGCGATTGATTATGTCGATATGCCCGTGCAGATCCGGGATAAGTACCAGTATTTTACTGAAGCATCCCTCGATCGGCTTCGTCAAGCCGGTGTTGAACAGTCTTTCGGGACTCTCGAAGAGAATGTACGCGATTATGTCGGTTCTTATCTTAACAAAGACAATCAATATAGGTGATGAGGCCTAAGTGAGATGAGATAAGGGACATAGCAGGGGTCGTCGTAGGGCGATGCCATGGTCTAAGAACCACCTGTGAGCCGACGATTGGTATCATCCTGAGCGGCCGCCGATTTGGCCCGCGCCCGTCGCCTCCTGCCGATTGCGATGCGGCCCACCGGAAAAAAGACCGCGCACACATAACGAAGTTCACCGTGTGGCTGACACAATGACGGCAGGTAGCCTGTCGAGGAAACGCTTCAGGAAAGGTTGCAAATCCGATGGACGAGATTCTGAAGATGAGACTGGCCGCTCTTCCGCCGTTGACTCCAAAGAAACGCCCCTCAGCATGTAAGATATGCGGAGGAGGCATCGAGCCGTTTGACGTCGTAGACTTCCTAAAGTTCTGTTCGGCGGATCCCTATGCGTTCGGCTACTCCGGCATTCCGGTACAATACTATCGGTGCAACCTGTGCAGCTTCACCTTCACCGACTTGATCGACGATTGGACCGACGACGAAGTTAAGGAATTTATATACAACGATGATTATGTTAAGGTAGATCCTGAATATACGGGCGCCCGGGCCGAAAGGGATGCCGATTTCTTTATCGAGATTCTTAGCGATTACCGCGACCAGACAGTGCTCGATTATGGAAGCGGAACGGGCGTTCTGGCTAGAAGGATGCGAGACGCCGGTTTCGACGCCGAATCATACGATCCATTCTCCAGCCCGCGCCGCCCAACCCGTCGGTTTGACATTATCACCTGCGTGGAGGTGCTCGAACATTCGCCCGATCCGGTGCGCACCCTGAACGACATGGTTTCCTTGCTGAACGATGGCGGTTGCATCCTTCTCGCCACCGGATTGCAACCGGAAAACTTTGACGAAATCCGTGCCGGCTGGTGGTACGCTGCTCCGCGCAACGGACACATCTCCTTGCAATCGATCTTTTCGCTAGTCGCGCTTGCGAGGGGTGCGGGCCTCACCAGCTATCCGTCCGAGCGTTTCTACGCGTTCGCCAAAGCTCCGTCGCCGAAGATCTCGGCGTTCCTAGCAGGTGTGGCCTCTCCGCTGCTGAGCCTCGTCTTGCTGGCTCCCGGCGCAGAGATGCCGCAATCAGGCCCGCGGCCGCGGGAAACAGATTGGCATCATCTCGAGGGCGACCAGTTCCGGTGGACCGCCACGCACGACGTAGTGTGGACGTGGCATCCCGAAGCCGTAGCGGGCGACCTGATCCTCCGGCTTCCCACCATCATGCAGATCGAGCCCGGCTTCCTCGAAAGGTCGCGACTGTCCGTTGATGACCGGCCGGCCGAGTGCAAGGTCATTCACGGCGTTCTCACGGCGAAAGCGAAGCTCACGGGGAACACTCCGATCTCGATCCGCCTGGAGACACCGGTACCGCCGGTTGCGAATGAAGTAAACGGCTCGGGTGACTCGCGGCATTTGGGGCTCGCCGTGCTGGCGCAAACAAACTGATCCGTCGGGCGAGCCGACCGCCAGGGAGGATCTACCTGATCCCGCCGGCCTCTTTCCGGCGGCGCCACGGGTCGGATGGCGAATGCCCAGCCCGGGCTGCAGGCTAAATGCCCCGGCATGGAAGGTGTTTGTTAAACGGATCAGCGTGACAAGTAGGTCGCCAACACTTCGCATTCCGGCGCGATGCGTCGACGCCACTACGCCGCCTCAAGCCACGACAGGCCTCGGTCCGTAATGATATCGCCGACTTAGTCCGCGGTGTTGACCAAGCGAAGCGGCCGATCGGGCGCATCGGCCAACATGAGGGTTTTAGCTGTCAGTCCGCCTGGGGAACGCGCCAGCGCCTGAACCATCGGTTCGATGCGTCAACTAGCGGCCAATTTCACGTGACTTTGTACCGAAGACCCACGAGGAGATGCCGAATCGCCTATGAGCCCACCAATCCGCGAAGTAGCCTCGCGAGTGGTAGTACGACTCTCAATGCCAGCGGTCCGCCATCCAGCTCCAGGCGCTCGAACAGTCTCCGCCATTCGGCCCGAAGGACATCGGTCTCGTCGCGAGCTTTGGTTAATTCGGCTTCGAGGCAGCGCATACCATCGCCGCGTCGAGATAATTCGCCTTCCAGCACTTCTACTCGCGCAACGAGTTCGGAAACCGATTTATCCGCGGCATCCGCCCGCCTGATGGTAGCGTCAAGCTCTTCCCTCAAGATAGAAATTTCAGCAGAATGTTGCTGTTTCAGGACCGTCAGATGCTGCTGAGCAAGGGAGAGGCTCTCAGCCGCGGCGTGCTCAACCGCCACAATCTGCCGTTGCGCCTCACGCTCTGCGGTGGCCGCCCGCTCATCGAATTCCTGTTCGAGGGTGAGTGCGTGGCTCCGGGCGGCCTTTTCCATATTTGTGGCCTGTACAAGCGCCTCAGCGGCACTCGCCGTGTAGAAGGTGAAAAGGTCTTGCTCGCGCCATAAGTCGCTAAGGAGCTTCAAAGCAAACTCACGATCATCTGACGATGCGTTCAAATCGGATAGAGCGCGGTCAACAGCGACGTCAATCGCAAGCTTACATTGCTCAACAGAGGCTATCCTGTAGGTAGGATAATCTATCTTGTCCTCTGCTCCAGACAAATCCAGTTGCACATCGATCCTACATCTTATCTTTTCTTCTATAGCATGCCTATATACTTCATCCGAGCTACCAAGCTCATTTATATCTACAACCAAATCAACATAGCGCCTTGCGTACACAAGAAAATACACATGAAACGCTATAAAATAGCAAAATACTCTATCATTTGTCTCCTCATTGAACCAGCACTCTAAAGAGCCTTTTTCGGCATCCGAAAAGAAAGACGATATGTAGGAGACAAATGGAACTTTGTCTCCTAAGTATATAGTTTCATATAACATTCGTACGAAGTAATTATTGTGGAATCGATTTTGACCAGAAAATGAAACCCACTGTCTAAAAAGGTTCCTAACGAGTAAGATATGCAATCCATCAAATCTGGCCTTCATTCCAGCCGCTATACCAAGCATTCTCGTGCAGGTAAGTACTGGAATCTTTCCTTTACGCTCGGATTCACGTATCAGTGAAACGAGATAATCTTCAACATCGGAATCAAGAGGGCCTTCGATACCCGCCCCGCCAATCAGGTTGCCCCCGCGGCTCAGCCGTGCTGGAAATCCCCGTACGCCATTTGCCTCGTGCAGCAGAGACGCGTACTCAAGCCAATAAAGCGCCCCATCGGGATGTCGCGATCGCCAGTCTCTGGGACTGGCGGTTGCCATCACAGACGGGGTCAGATGACTGAGCGCCTCGTTAAAGACCTCATTATAGCAGTGAAGCTGGTTATTTTCGCGCAGTTTCGACCAGAACCACGTGCTCGAAGTTCGATATCCCGAATAGACTACCACCACGGGCGTGCGCCGTGCAGCCTCCTTCGATTGCAAGCCAGGCCGCGGCTTCCTTGCGGGGGTTCGGGCGCTCTCGGTCATAGGCGGCAAGTCTCTATCGGGTAGCTGCCGACTTGGGAATGCTGTGAATCCCTACGCTAAAAAGGGCATCGAAAGCAGTAGCATCCTCAATACGTGTGGAACCGCTCAGACGCGCTCGAAGCGACAAAGAAGAGAGCTCAGATCGATTGGCTGCCGGGCTAACTGCCATTGAAGGAGCGGGATCGCCGCGAGGATCGCATAAAGCGCGCCGCATTGGGGACACGACGCAAATCGGACCGAACGATCGCGGCGCTGGCCAATCGCCTTGCTATAGACACGACAGCGACATCTGGTGGGCGGTGTCGTGCCAGATATTTGGGATTTTTGGCGATCCTCCGGATGGATGGCTTGGGACCAGGCGCGGTCGGAGACGGCTGAGCTCCGTGTCATCGAAAGGGCGCATATGATCCGTCGCACGGTTTGTACGGTGCTTTCTGGTGTGGCTTCCCTTGCCGCCAACGCCGGCGTTCGAGAATATCGCTATGATGTGCTTGGACGGCTCGTTCAAACATGCAACGCGCAACCTGGCGACGGCGAGTTGACGAGCTACGCGTTTGATCCAGGCAGTAACCGGCAAAGCTATTCCAATGCGAAGGCGGATATCATACTTATCCCAAACAGTGGGATATACTATCCCAACCGGAAGTTCATGCTGTGGATGCAGCCAGACAGCAATCTCGTTGTTTATGGCAATTTCGGATCGAGCTGGGCTCCATTGGGGTGGTCTACCAACACAGTAGGGTCCGGGGCTGTCCTTGCTTATTTCCAGAGCGACGGGAATTTGGTACTCTAGGGTCAGGACCCATTGATGTGAGCGTCGCGATCTGATTCATGCTCCGCGAGGAGACTGGAATGAGCGACCTGTTTTGGCTGACGGACGAGCAGATTGAGCGGCTGCGGCCGTTCTTTCCGAGGAGCCATGGCAAGCCACGGGTGGATGACCGGCGGGTGCTGAGCGGCATTGTCTTCGTCAATCGCAACGGGCTGCGCTGGCGAGATGCGCCAAGCGCCTATTGTCCTCATAAGACGCTGTACAACCGGTGGAAGCGCTGGGGCGAGCGAGGCGTGTTCACGCGTATGATGGAGGGGCTGGCTGCGAGCGATGCCGAGCCGAAGACCGTCATGATCGACGCGACCTATCTCAAGGCGCACCGCACGGCATCGAGCCTGCGGGTTAAAAAGGGGATCTCGGCCGCCTGATCGGCCGTACTAAAGGCGGCATGAACACCAAGCTCCATGCCCTCGCCGACGCGAACGGCCGCCCCTTGAGCTTCTTCATGACCGCCGGGCAGGTCAGTGACTACACCGGCGCGGCAGCGCTGCTGGACGACCTGCCAAAACCGCAGTGGCTGCTCGGCGACCGCGGCTACGACGCCGATTGGTTCAGGGACGCTCTACAGGCCAAGGGCATCCAGCCCTGCATCCCGGGTCGGCGATCACGTAACGAGCCGGTCAGATACGACAAACGCCGCTACCGGCGCCGCAGCCGCATCGAGATCATGTTCGGCCGTCTCAAGGACTGGCGGCGCGTTGCCACCCGCTACGATCGCTGCCCCACGGCCTTCTTCTCCGCCGTTGCTCTCGCTGCCACCGTCATCTTCTGGCTGTGATCAACGAGTCCTGACCCTAACGGCAGCCCAAACTATAAGAAGATTATAATGCGCTTATAATGACTTAGTTTGCGCGAGCTTGGTCCCGGGCGTGAGAATCGTGTCTGGACACGCGCCGCCGCCTTTAGCCTTGCGGCCTGGACATGCGCGGCGCCCACCCGGGCGGCGCGACGATTTGAGGTTGGGATCGACCCGTCGCGGCTCCGCGACGACAAAGGGATGAGGGCGCACGCCCGTCCGGACGCGCGCCCCGAGGATCAATCGTCGGCGAGTCCGTTCTTGAAGCGCATACCGCCTTCCGTATCCTCGTAGATGAAAGTGCTGCCCTCGGTGTCGGCACTCGCGCAGCCGAGCTCGATGACATCGTTGGTTTCGTGATCCTGTTTCATGACTCCGCTCCTTGGATTGATGCCATGGCCATGACCCGCACAGGATAAGGGCGGGACGGACTATAAGAAGGTTATAATCGGCTTGTTTCGAGGAGCGGTGGCGGACGGCGCCGGGTGTGGGATCATGATCTGGGCATGCGCCGACGCTTTTAGCCTCGCGGCCTGGACATATGCGCCGGCCGCCCGGGCCGAAGCGACGCGACGCAGTGGCGCCGCCGGACCAACATATGACAGGCGAGGCCTCGCGATGAGCAAAGACCTAACCATTTCCGCATATATCCTGTCACGGTCGACGCTGTCGGCTAGGCATTGGCTCACCCTTGATCATGCCCGCGCCTGTATCAGAGCGGCCGACGATGGATCGTTCGCAACGTCACCCGAGACGATCGCTCAAGTAGAGCTTGCAGCACCGAAGCCGGTTCGCCCTGCCACCAAGCGCTCGACCAGGCCCGAGGGTGTACCGGAGAAATCCTGCCCGGCGCCCGAAGGCTCCGTCCGCTACTGAAGCAATGCGACGGCATAGGGCGCGAGATCGAGCGTTCCGCGCACCATCGTCCCCGTCAGAACATCGCGCTTCTCGCCAGCGATCGGCATTGTTGCCCGAGCATTGTTCGTGTTGACGTAAAGGGTTCTCCCCTTGACGACGCGCGCCGTCACCCCCTTCGGTGTCTGCGGACCACGCTCGATCCCAAGCTCGACATAAAGCGAGCGGATCAGCGGTTCGAAGAACGCCTCCTGCACGGCGGTCGCGACATAGATGGCGCGGCCCTTGCCATATCGATTGATCGTGATGGCTGGGCTTTGCTTTGGTGTATTGGCAAACGTGGCGAGCGGTTTGGCGGTGCTCGGTTCGAGCACTTCATAATAAGCGTCGCTGCCGGTGAGGTCATGCCCGGCGAACCGCACCTCGAGCGGCACCTCGGATCGGTAGAATTCGTTCGTTCTGATGCCGAACACGTCGGTGAGCCGTCCCGGCAACGGCGTTTCGAACCACTTTCCGGTCTCGTCTACCTTGGCCGAATAGCCGGTCATGACCACCGTGCCGCCATTGGCGACGTAACGGCGCACCGCATCGGCCGTTTCCTTGTCCATCAGATAAGCGCTCGGCAGAATGACCAGCTTGTAGCGATCGATCGGATCGTGCCCGACGTCGATCACCGCCGCGTCGATATTGTCCTCGAACAAGGGCTTGAATGCGTTGACAGCCTGGCCCCAGTAGTTCGCTTTGAAATATTCCTGCATCGTATTGGGTCCGGGCGGCGGCGATGTCAGCCAGTTGGTCTGGTAGGAAAGGCCGATCGCCACCTGCGGCGGCTGATCGTATCGCGGGAAGCCGAGCGCTTGCAGCTTGCGGAATTCGCCGGCGATGCGCGCGAATTCGTCCACTTTCCAAGACGGTCTGCCGTCATGGTCGACCAGACCAAACAGCGCCTGCTCCTCGCCGCCGATGTGCGAGTTGAAGGTCCAGGCCAGGAAGGTCTGCGCGTAATTGAGCAGCCCGAAATAGGCCCACATGCGCGAACGGTTGGGGGTGCCATAATAGCCGCCACCGCCGGCGGTGAATTCGTTGAACCAGGTGGGCGTATCATGGCCCGCTCGGTTCATAGCCACTTCGAACGCCGCTCCCATCGGGTCGCCGGGATAGAAGCCTTGCGCACCATAGGTGGAGATCTGGTCCCACGACCGTAGATAGTCGAACCCCTTGGTGCCGGCGTTGGGCCAGAAATTCGACGCGGCGGGCAGATTGGGCGCATATTGCTTACGGACCGCCTCGAGATCCTTGAGCGCGCCGATCGTATCGTCCGACCAATAGCGCCTCAGATCAAGATTGCGTTCGTTCGGGCCCGGGCCATGGCCGTAAGGAAGGTCGACCTCGTCCCAGTTGTTGATGCGGCGGGACCAACGCTGCGTCGCCCACGCGCTGTTGAGATTGTCGACCGAGCCATATTTCTTCTTGAGCCAGGCGACGAAGCGCTCGCGGTCGCCTGCCGAATAGGACATCTGGCCATTGCCGATCTCATTGTCGTAGCCCACCGCAATCACTGCGGGGTGATGGGCATAGCGCTTCAGCATCTGCTCGGCGAGGCGGCGCGCAAGCCGCCGATAATCGGGATCGCTGATATTGTCCCAATAACGCGACGCGGGATGGATTTTGGCGCCGTCCTGATTGACGATGTCGACGCCGGGGTAATGTTTGTGCAGCCAGATCGGCGCGGGCTGACCCGGTATGTCGAGCAGCACCTTGATGCCGGCGGCGTGCATCTGATCGAGCACCTTGTCGAACCATTCGAACGTGAAATGACCCTCCTGCGGCTCAAACGAGTCCCAGGATAGATCGCCCATGCGGACCATATTGAACCCGGCCGCCTTCATGATGGCGATGTCCTGTCGGATCTGCTCGGGGGAGCGATCGACCGGCTGGTAGCAGGTCCCGACGAACAGCTGCCCGCGCCCCGGCCATTCCGGATGGCCGGCAGCGCTTTGGGCGGCAGCCGGGCTCGGCGCAACGAGCGGCGCAGTCGCGATCGCGATAACCGCGGCCGACGAAAGAGCCAGCCGCGTGAGGGATACTACAGCGTTCATGAAGACTCCGGTTTGAGCGAGGGTGTGGGGAGTGCACCGCCAAGCGGCACCGCGATGAGTTCGGCCCGAGCCGATCATGATTTTCGCAACTCAACAAAGGCAACGGCGCTGCGCCAATCGTCGGGACATGGCGACGATTGCTCGTTCGACATGCGGCACCGCGCTGCGGGTTGCCCCGCTGCCGACACGCCGGCGGACCGGGACGTCGACGAGAGCAAGGGGTCGCCATCAAATCCGGTTCCACAATTGATCAACCGGCGGAGCCTTGCGCGGGCCCGTCAGGAATTCGGCGTGGCTTGGCATCACCTCCGCGCCCCGGCGGATCAGGGCAGCCATCCGCCGAAGTTGCTCACGCACTTGCTCTTCGGGAAGATTTCGCGCCTGCAGGTCGAAACCGCGAGGGTTCAGCCCCTGCCCCAGCATAACCGCAACCCAGCTCGTTTCCGTGAACAACTCGCCTGGCTCAAGGAAAACGCGCCCGTGCGCCTCGAACAGGCTAATTCGCTCTGCGAGACGTTGCGGCACGTCCATTGCGGCCACATCTCGCCAGAAGGGCGTGTCGCGCCGGAGCGTCTGCTTGTAATGCAGGATCACAAAGTCGCGGACCTGCTCATAGTCCCGTCGGATCAGCCGGTTATACTGCGCCACTTCTGCCGGCTCGATCGTGCCGCTCGGGAAGAGCGACATGAGTGTCGATACCCCCTGCTGCACGAGGTGGATCGAGGTCGACTCGAGCGGTTCGATGAAGCCCGACGCAAGCCCCAGAGCCACGACATTTCGGTTCCACGCGAGCTTGCGCCGGCCGGTGACGAAGCGCAGCCGCCGCGGCGCTGCGAGCGCGGGCGCGTCCAAGCCGGCGAGCAACTGCGCCTCGGCCGTGTCGTCGTCCATGTAACGGCTGCAATAGACATGACCGTTGCCGATCCGATGCTGGAGCGGGATCCGCCAGCGCCATCCCGCCTCGCCCGCGGTCGAGCGGGTATAAGGTGTCGGCGGCCCGGCGGTGGCGGAGGGCACCGCAATCGCCCTGTCCATGGGCAGCCAGTGCGACCAATCTTCATAGCCTGTGCCGAGCGCCTCCTCGATCAGCAGCCCACGAAAGCCCGAACAGTCGAGAAACAGGTCTCCCTCGACCCGCCGACCGTCGGCGAGAAGCAAAGCCTTGATGTCGCCGGTCTCACCGTCCTGCGCGATCTCGGTGATCCGCCCGTCGATATGAAGGACGCCATGAGCCAGTGCCTTCTCCCGCAGGAAGGCGCCGTAGAGGCTCGCATCGAAATGCAGCGCATAGGACAGTTTCGACAGCACGTTGCGCGGATCGTCGGCTGGGCGGCTGAACTTGCCGGCATAAGCCGCGATCGCGGGCATTGAATAATCGGACAGCTCACCCTCTCGGGTGCGCAGCCAATGATGATGGAAGTGAACCGCGCCGAGATCAGCACCGAACGTACCAAAGGGATGGCAGTATTGATGGCCGATCTCGCGCCAGTCGCGAAACTCGATGCCGAGCTTGTAGGTCGCCTGAGTCCGGCGGACGAGCTCGTCTTCATCGAGATCGAGTAGCCGGATGAAATCGAGAATTGGCGGGATTGTCGCCTCACCAACACCGATCGTGCCGATCTCCGAGGAGTCGACCACGGTCACGGGCAGCCGCTCACGCGGGAAGCGGCTGGCCAGCAGCGCTGCCGCCATCCACCCGGCGGTTCCCCCGCCGACGACGACGATTTGGCGGATGCGTCTACCGGTCATGGCCGCCTGCCCGTCGCGCGCTTCCCCCGGCGATTACCGGCGCTGGCATTCGATGCCAGGCTGCGGTCATTGCCGTAGGCCCAAGGGCGCAATCTGCTCCAACCGCCAGCCCAACGAACCGGCGGATCAGCTCACGCGCGCCCCGGGTGCCCCTCCCCGCTGCGGGCGGACGAGCCGCCCGCGTGGCGGCATCTGCCCCGGGCTTGAGGGCGATGGAGGCGTGATCAACGAAGTGCATCTCAGGCCTACATATTTATCCACAAAATGGTGGCCGTCGCGAAGGACGACCACCCAGGGGGAGTTAAAATGTGCATCGCGCCTCGCCTGCCGACCAAGCATGCCGTTCGACGCAACGCTCTCGCGCGTTAGAAACGAAGGCGGATTCGCCCGGTGATCCGCCGGTCATCGAGCTGGAAGTCGCGCGGGTTGACGGGCGTAGCCAGATAGCTGTGATAGGCTGCATTGTTCAGATTGGCAGCATCGACCGTGACCGAAAGGTTCTTGGTCACGTCATAACTTATCGAGGCATCGAGCACGCCGAAGGGCTTGACGAACTCTGGCAGCGTTGCCGTGCCAACACCCTGGGTCGTCAGCAGGTATTTGCTGCGCCAATTGTAGGCGACGCGGATATTGAGCCCATATTTGTCATATAGCGCGATCAGGTTGTAGCTGTGCTTGGACAAGCCAATCAGGGGGACGCTGACAACATTCGTGCTGCCGGCCGTTCCTTGTGCCAGTACGCCCGCGTTGCTTTGCGCCAGGGTGAAATTGGCCTGGACTCCGAGGCCGGATAGGAAGCCTGGCAGGAAGTCGAAGAACCGCTGACCGCCGACTTCGAACCCCTTCACGCCGCCCTTCGTGACATTCACCCACGACGTAACATTAAACTGGACGTTGCCGAGATTGGGCAGCTCCTCGGTCAGTGCGAAGGTTCGCTTATCAAGTAGATCGCGCAGGTTTTTCTTAAAGACCGTGACGAACACATATCCCGTGTGCGAAAAATACCATTCGAGTGCGCCATCGAAGGACGTGACCCGTTCCGGTTTCAGGTTGGGGTTGCCGTTAACGATTCCGGTCCCCGCATACGGATTGGTCTGCGCGTTGTAAGGTTGGTTCGGATCGACGGTGGTGGGTAACGCGCTTGCGCCATTGTAGGTCGGCGACAAGGTGAAGCTCGGATTGATCTGGGTGAAATCCGGCCGGTAGATATTCTTGGAAACGGCGAACCGCGCCTGAAGCTTGTCGGTCACGTGCAACCTCAGGTTCAGGCTGGGCAGCCATTTCGTGTAGGACCGGCCGCCACCAAAAGCGTCCTGCGTCGTGATCGTCGCGGGAGGGGTGACCGAACCGTCAGGGTTGGTGACGACCGTCCCGTTCGGATCGCGATAGCTGAGCGAGCGCAGTCCCTGCCCGTCCTCGACCGTGTGGACGTAGCGCAGCCCGGCATTGCCGTCCCAGTCCAGACCGAAAATGGTCGAGCCGAACGAGGCGCGAATGTATGCGGCGCTATCCTTCTCGCGGACGGTGCTCTGACGGGCGTTGTTCGGATCGGTGAAGGGCGTGAAACCGATAGTCTGGCCCGACATTGCCTTGACATGTGCGAACCCCTGCTCCGGATTGACCGCGTCGCTCACGCGCCACTGTAGGACCGGGCCGAAGAACAGGTCGGCGGCACGCCCGCGTAGCAACGTGCTCTGCAGCGGGTTGGCCTCGACGAAGTCAGGAAACTGGGCAGCCGTGTAGCAGCCGCTCGGCGACGCCCAATTCGCGCAGGTGCCGCCAATCGTCGACCAGGTGCTCGAATTGCGGTTCACCGCATTCTTGGCCGAGTAGCGGCCACCGACGCTTAGCTTGCGCAGGAAGGAATCGTCATCGAAGTCCCAGTCGAGATCGGCACGGACCGCATCGGCGTGGGCGTTGTTGCTGTCGAGAGACGGCTGGATCGCCTGGAAATAATAATTGGCGGGATTGGTGAGGTAGCCAGGAATATCGACCAGCAAGGACGGCACCTTGCCCCTCGTGTCGAAAATCAGATTGTAATTCTGCCCGAGCCCCGGCAGCGACTGCTGCGGATTGGCAATGCCCATCGTGAGATTGACGCTCGGATTATATTCGTCGGAGTAGATGTGTTGATAACCAACGGAAAGATGTAGCCGACTTGTCGGCGACCACTTGAATCCGCCCGAATAGACGTTGGTCAACGTCTTTCGATTACCCTGATAAACCACGTCGCTGCTCGCCGGGTTTTGCAGCTGGCCAGAGGTCGCGACTCCATCTTCGACCGTGTAGGTCGATCCGGGTGTCGGCGTGAGCGGATCCCCGTAGAGGAAGAACGACAAACCGTAATCGTGATAGCGGTAATGAGCCGTTATGAAGCGGGCATAGACCTCAAGATTATCCGCGGGCTTCCACTGCAACGCGGCCGATGCGCTGAGGCGTTTGCGCTCACCAAAAGCATCGTTGAAGCCGCCGCCGTGGGGCACCTGGATATTCTGGGTCTCATATCCGGGCACCAGTGTATTTTCTACTTGCGCGCCGTTGATCTGGTTCGGGCCGTGAAAATAATAAGGCTCTAACTGGACCTTGTCTTCGCGGAAGGCGGTCTGCTGCCAAGATGCATTGAGAAGAATGCCAATCTCGCCAATGCCGGTATTCCAGCGGTTGCTGTACAAGCCCGACGCCCCGAAGCGCGTTTTATCCGCGAAATCGTAACGCGTCACACTACCGGTAGCCGAGATGAGCTGGCCAGGCGCGTCGAACGGCATGCGGGTGCGCAGATTGACGGTACCGCCAAGCGACCCCTCGATCAGTTCGGCCGACGGATTCTTGTAGACGTCGACACCGGCGAGCAGATCCGGACCAAGCTCGTCATAGGAAATACCGTGGCTCCCATTGGCGGAAAAGATGTCCTCGCCATTCAATTCGGTGCGGACTTCGGTCAGACCGCGGATCGCGATGCCGTTGCCCTCGCCCCGATTACGGGTGATCTGAATGCCAGAGATGCGCTGCAACGCCTCTGCGAGATTGGTGTCGGGCAGGCGACCGATGTCCTGAGCGGTCACCGAGTCGACCAGCTGCTCCGCGTTGCGCTTGATCGCCTCCGCCGAGGCTAGACTCTGACGAAGGCCTGAAATGACGATATCGCTACCGTCGCCATCGGTGCTCGCCTGACCGCCGGATGTGACATCTGAGCCCGAGCGCGGCGTCGCCGGCTGCCCCTTCGCAAGCGCGCCAACCTGACCCCCCGGCTGCGAAGCGGGCGAGCCGTCCTGCACTTGAGCATCCGCTGGAAGTGCAAGACCCGCCACAGATAGAGCAACGACCGACACACCGCATAGCGAGCGTGCAAAATTCCCCATTTGATTCCCCTCCCGGATTACCATTCAAGCTCGCGCCACGACTATTGCCGCTCGGCGACGAGAATTCGATTCAGATGTTATTGGCGCCATCCTTGTCGCCTACATTTATCATATAAGTCTACTTTTTTTGTCCATGCTTACTCAGCGATGCCGCAAACAATGCTTGGTGTATTCTCCGTCTGGTCCACTTCCCGCGGAATTCATCCACTTGGCGCGCGGACCCGTCCACTTCGCAACATTTTTTCGCCGAGCACCTGCCAAGGGTTCGAAATTGCAGTGAATTGCGCCAAACAGGGTGCGCCGCAGCTCCTGTGCGAAGCTACCCGAAGCGGCAACGAGGCTGAGCAACGCGGCGGACGCCCGCCTCGGATTGGATCGAGCGAGGGGAGAGTTGATAGCTTTGGCCTCGCGAGGAGCAAGGCGATGAGCAGCGCGGCGGATAGCTTGTCCTCTTTCGACGGTCAGATGAATATTCTGGCAGAGCGCCCGTCACCGGCTCCGGCTGAACGGAGATGGGGCTCGAGCAGCCGGCTGCGGCCGGCGCTGGCAGCATTCCTGATCTGGACCGCGGTGGGGATTTTTCAGGCCCTCCCGGGCATGCTGAGAGGATTCCACTGGAATGAATTCGCCGCCAAAATGGTCGAAGCATGGACCTGGGTATTACTCACCCCTGCCCTGCTTTGGATTGACGGTCGGCTTGCGTCGGTGGAGCAGAAGGTAAATCGTCTGCTTCTTCTTGCGCTGCTACTCAGCGTGCCGTTCAGCCTGACACACACATATCTCTTCTCGCTTTTCATGTATCCAATGAAGGCGATGTGGTGGAATCCGCTGCGGGACGCGGAATTCGGTATCTATTATTTCGTGTCCAGCTGGCTGACCTATTCGGCCGCTTTGGGCATCTTACAGGCGCTCAGATATCACCACCGCCTTCTGAAAAGCAGGCTGGAATTGGAGCAACTCGGCCGACGGCTCGTCGAGACCCGTCTCGATATGCTGAGCGTTCAGCTTGAACCGCACTTCTTGTTCAACGCGCTCAACACGATCTCCTGCCAAATACCGGTCGACCCACTGCTTGCTCAGGAAATGGTCGAGGACGTCGGCGTGTTGCTGCGCCGCTCGATCGACTGCAAGGAGCGGCACAAAATCCCGTTGGATCAAGAGCTCGCGCTGCTCGATCACTATCTTGCCATCCAAAGGGTTCGTTTCGGCGAAAGGATCGACATCCAAGTGAAGGTGGCGAAAGAGGTGCTTCACGTCGAAGTGCCGCCGATGCTGCTGCAGCCGTTGGTCGAGAACGCTGTGCGACATGGCATCGAAGGCCGCCTCTCGGGCGGAACGGTTGTTGTTTCAGCCGGGCTGGCAGGGGAAATTCTGAGCATCAAGGTGGTGGATGACGGGATCGGCCTCCCGCCAAACTGGCGGATGGAGGATGCGACCGGCGTGGGCCTGCGTGTCACCCGCGAGCGTCTCCAAACACTCTATCCTGCCCTCGACGAGCCATGCCTTTCCGTACGCAGGCGCGAGAGCGGCGGCACCGCGGTAGAAATTCGGATTCCAACGACATCAAGAGAGGGCGGACATGAATACCGCAGGTGAGCCAATCTGTGTTCTCATTGCAGAGGACGAAGCGCCGATGCGGATGCGCCTGCGGAGTCTCTTGGCGGAGGACCAAGAGGTCGGCCGGGTGATCGAGGCGGAAAGCGGCATCCAGGCGGTCGAGCTCGCCACCAAGGAACGCCCGGATATCATCTTCCTGGATGTGCAGATGCCCGGGCTAGACGGGTTCCAGGTCATCAATGCGGTAGGGGCGGAAAACATGCCGCTCACCGTCTTCATAACCGCCTTTGACCGCTTCGCCGTGCAAGCCTTCGAAGCGGACGCGCTGGACTATTTGCTCAAGCCTTTCGGAAACCGGCGCTACGAGGCGATGATGGCGCGGGCGAAGAAGCGCCTGCGCGAACAGCGGGCGGGGCTGTCTCGTGACGCGCAGCCTTTCGGTCCCGAACTGCTGAAGCTCGCGGCTGACCGGTCGCAGCGTGATCTCGGCTCCGAGTGGCTGGCTGTTCGCGACCGCAACACCACGCGTTTGATGTCGGTCCACGAGATCGACTGGATCGAAGCATGCGGCACCTATGTCACCCTGCATATGGGCGGAGAGGAATTGCTTCATCGCGCGGCGCTGACCACACTGGCAGCGAAGCTGGACCCGGGTCAGTTCGTGCGCACTCATCGGTCCGCAATCGTGAACTTGAAATCGATCCGCTTCCTCGAGCGTCGATCACATGGAGAGTTCGATGTGGTGCTGAAGGGGGGGAAGCGCCTGATGCTAAGCCGCAAGTACAAGCCCCAACTCGAGGAGTTGTTGGGTCAATCTTTATAGCGACTTGGCCCAAGTTCAGCACAGCGTTCGGAGCGCGCACCGTGCGAGCGCGCATATTTGGGCCCGCCGTCGAGCCCATTCTGCCCCGCCCATCGATGGAAAAGAGGCTCTTCGTCCCAATGCCGAGCCGGCGGGTTGGGTGGCCCTGAGCAGCTGAGGCGCTCACTCGATCTCGGGTCAAATCCAACCCGAGATTTGACCTTTAAGGCCGTCGAGGCTGGTAATCCGCTTCACCCCTCCGTTAGGCGCAACGCGGTCACGGCGCTGATATGCGCCTCAGGCGGCGGCGGCGGCGGTAGGGACGCGACGCTGCCTATGCCTATCGCTGGACCTTGTTCAATCCCGGCTGCAAGGGCGAGGTTCGGCCATTCCAAACGAACCTGCCGGCTACGTTCGGCGGGAGCTGGACGCTGCCCTGTAAACCGGTTCGCCCGCGGCGCCGGAACTCAACCGCGATCTCGCCGGCCGGCATGGGCATAGTGCCGGCGGCGCGCTTGAGCTCGCCAAGTGCGGGCGCAATGGTGACCGAGCGGAAACCTGGCTCTGCCGGACGGATGCCGAGCACCGTCGCAAGCAGATGATAATTGGGATGCGCGCTCCATGCATGGGAGTCGGAGCGGCTCGGTTCGGGCTCTTCGAGCGTCGTGGTCAGGCCAAGGCGAAGCACTTCACGCCAAGGTTCCAATCCGCCGAGATAGCTGTCCGCCAGCCCGGACGCATGCAACGCCTCGTCGACATAGAAGTGGAAGTAATAGCTCGCCTGCGTAATGCTTTTGTCGCTCAACATGCGCTCCGCGACGGCGCGCGGCTGCGTGGCAGCGCCGGATAAGATGGCGAGCGCATTGGTTTGCTGGCTGAACTGCCGCCTTTCAGGCGTGTCGGCGAACAAGCTTCGTTTCTCGTCCCAGGACTGCAAGCGGACGGCCGCGTTGATCCGGTCCGCGAGAGCGAGGTCATGCTGGGCTTCGTCAGCGCTACCGAGGCTGCGCTCCAGGTCGGCTGCCAGGCGAAGCACATAGGCGAGTTGCAGGCTGATCGCGGTCGAATGCCCATTCGCCGCCCCGGGTGGCACACCCTGAGCACAGGTCCAGTCCATAAAGTTCCACCAGCGCATCGGACCAAGCTGGCCGGTGGCATCAAGGTGCCGTTCGTACCAACCGATCACGCCGCGAATTCCGGGAAGGAAGCCCCGTGCGAAGCCGGCATCGCCCTGGTGCGTCCAATGGTCGTGCACCATCGCTGCCCCCCCATAAAGAGAAAGGCGGAATATATTGGGGGCGGGAGGATGGATAGCGGCTGGCAGTCAACTCCTCGGAGATACGCGACTGATCGAATTGCTCGATCCTGTTGCGCATCAGGCGATCGTCGCCCGTGCCGTAGAGCGAGATCAGTGCCTCGATTCGGCTATCGCCGACATATTGGAACTGCTCATAATAGGGGGTGTCCCAGAAGGTCTCGAACGCACTCAGGCGAAAGACGCGCCAGTCGATCTTCCAGATGGCGCCGATCCAGGGCTGGTCGCTGGCGAAGCAGGCACGCTGCTGGAATGGATAAGCCGTGAAAATGTATGTCGTCCAGGCGCAGCGGCTCATCGGCGGTCTGGATATCGACCTGCACGTAGCGCCATGTCCGCAGCCACAGCGATTGGAATCGCCGCGCGTCCCCGCCGTCGAAGCTGATCCGATCCTTCAGGCCCTTGATCGTCTTGCCGGCGATGTCGTCGCGATTGCCCTTGTGGTTCTGCGCATCGTACAGTCCTTCCGCGTAGGTCAGCGTTGCGCTCGCTCCGCGCCCGCCGCTCGCGATCAGCACCGGATAACCCATCGTCAATTCGCGCTGATCGAGCAGGAATGAAGCCTTGCCGTTCGCCGGGACCGTGAGCGCGGTCTTGCCGGTCGGAAAGGCCTTGGGCACCAAAATCCCCTCGGAATGCCGCACCTCGGCAAACCGGATCGCGCGTTCCTCCGGCGCAGGAATCGCGCGCGGGACCAATTGCCATTCCTCCGCTTCCCCGGTGTGGCTCGCACCCGCGGGAAGTACGCCGCCGCTGATCGCGACCGCTTCAGGCCACTCGTTATCGTCATAACCGGGCTGTTCCCAACCCCAGGGATAAAGGTTTGCGTCGACGTCCTCGCCAGGTGCCGCGGCATAATAGGCTTGTATCTGGCTTTGCCCTGAAACGAAGCTGTAGGCCTTGTCCCAGTAGACCTTTCACGAGGTGCCGCTGTCGACCGCGGCGTTCGTCGCGTTGTCGGACTGGACCAAGAAGCCGGTCCGTCGGCTGATCCGGGCACCGGGGCGAACCTCGCTCCAGTTCCACACCACGGCGGCCAGCACATTGCGGCCCGCGTGGAGATAGGGCGCAAGGTCCACCGTCTCATAGCGCCAGTGCAGCAGGTCGCCGCGCGCCGGGCCGACCGATACGGAACTGCCGTTGACGAACAGGCGATAACGGCTGTCAGCGGAAACGCGGACGATGAAGCTGGTCGGCTTTGTTGCGAGGTCGACCGTGTTGCGGAAATGGAACACGCCCGCCGCCTGCGGCGGCGCATCAGGGTGCGCGATCCATTTTGCGGCCCAAGGCTTCTAAGGGGCCTGAGCTGCCAGCGGCGCAAGCGTGCTGCCAAGCAGGATCAACCATGCGGCAAACCGATACCAGAGAGCGATCGCCGCAAGATCTATTTGCGACATGCGTTGCGAGCGAGCCTTCGCATCGCGAACCGATCGCGGCCTGGCTGCCTTCGCCGTTTCCGCGGTCACGGCATCAACCCGCATCCCTCCGAGCCCGATCAGCTGGGTGACAAACTGCGAGTGCAAACCGGCGCTGAGACCGAACTGCTTCGGCCGCAACAGATCACCTCGCAGCGTCAAAGGTTTTGGCCGAGCATCGCCTCGACGTGACTACGATAACTGCGACTCATCACCAGCCGGGTACCATCCTTGAGCACGACGCCGAAGTCGCCATGGGACCGCCGTTCGAGGATCGCGATAGACCGCAGGTTGACGATGCTCGATCGATGGATCCGAACAAACCGGAACGGGTCCAGACGATTGGCGACCGTGGCCAAGCTGGACCGGTAGAGAAACTCTTCGCCGCCCGCATGCACGGTCACATAGACTCCTGAGCCTCCGACCCAGTCGATGTCCTGTGTCATGATCAGTCGAGCATCATCCCGAGTCTTGACCACGATCCATTCCCAGATCTCGCCGGGCTTGGAGCGCTTCGCGATCAGGTTGACCAATTCGGGGCCGAACAAGGTCGAATGGTCCCCCGTCGCACGTGGATCGCGCAGGCGTCGCTTGGCGCGTTCCATCGTGGCTTCATAGCGCTTGCTGCTGAACGGCTTGAGGAGATAGTCGATCGCGTCGGCTTCGAATGCCTTGATGGCAAAATGGTCAAAGGCGGTCACGAAGACTGTCAGCGGCATCTTGTCAGCACCGATGGCGTTGATCACGCCAAATCCGTCGACGCCAGGCATCTGCACGTCCAGAAATACAATGTCGGGTTTTGCCTCTTGGATCAGCCTGACCGCATCCACTCCATCTTCGGCCTCAAGTACTCGGCCGACCTGACGGTCCTTAGTCAGCCGATCGACAAGCCGCCGGCGTGCCGGCGCTTCGTCGTCGACGACCAGTGCACAAATCCGCTCAGAGCTGACTGCCATCGACCTCGGTTCCTGTTCTCTGCATGGGAATTTGAATGATCAGCTCGGTGCCGCCGCCGCCGCGGCGGCGAATCATGAATCGCTCGCCCATCGGCGGATAGAGCGCCTCCAGCCGCTCGCGGGTGACGCGCAAGCCGAGCCCCGATATGTTTTCGATCCGCCAGTTGACAGGGAGACCGACACCGTCGTCGGTTACTTCTATCCGTAATTGGCGACCCGCCAACCGGGCCGTAATTGCGACCGATCCTCCCGATCTGCGGTTCGGAGCTTCTCGCTGATCTTTCATCTTCCGCATCAAGCCGGGCTGAAACCTTGGATCGGCCCGGCATATCGAAGAGGATCATCCAGCTCACCGCAAGGAGGCCTGATCCGGCTGCGGAGGCAAGGCGCCAAGCTCCGCTATGCTGACCTTTTCCCGGCCATCGATCTCCTTCAGGGCCGTGAAGCGGAAATAGCGGGCGCTTCGCGGGCCAAAACGGACCTCCTGGAGCATCGGGTTGTTGCGGATATTGTCGAAACGCCCCTCGGCAACGGCGGTTTTCCAGACCTTCGCGTCAAGGCTGGTTTCGAAGCGATAGCGTTCGACGATGCCGTCCGGCGCTTTGTCCTGTCGCGGAAGGTAGAAAAACCCGCCGAGCTCCCGGCGGCGTTTCATGTCCACGGTCAGCGTAAAGGGCAGCGCCGTCTTCCGAACGTCCAGCACGGTTGAGCCATCGCCATCGATGGCCTTGGCATAGGCCAAGTCCGAGCCTCGCGGTTGCGGTGCTATCACGCGCCACCCGAGCGGTGCTAAGCCGGGGATCCTCTTCGACGCGATCATGCCGATCCGCCCGTCGGCGCCGACGCACGCCGCCTTGACCTCTCCTCCGCGCGCCAAGGCGATCGGCGACAGGAACATGCTGGACCGTGGGGTCGGTATGGACCCGTCGAGCGTATAAACCGCGTGTAGCTTGCCCAGGCAGGCTAGCGACACCGTGCCGTCGGCGCCTCGCTCCGAGACCGACGGCGCAGGAATGATCTCGCCCTGTTTGAACAGCCCGATTTCGGCCAGCGTTGGCTCAAGCCGCGAGCTGAGGATGCGGATGCGCGCATGGTCGGTCGTGACTGGCGCCCCCAGCCGCAGCAGGCGCTTGTGGCCGACGGAGGTTTGCGCATCGAGCGTTTTCCATGCGGATCCGTCGCGGACGTCGATCTCGAACGATTCGATGCGTTGCCCGCGCGTGTCGACCGCTTCCTGCAGTGAAACCACGTCGAAGGTTACCGGAGACGGCAGCTTCAGCGTGATCGTCGCCTGTGTCGCCCCGGGCGCGGCTTCCCACCACGTGTCCAGATCGCCATCGAGCGCCTTCGCCGGCTCGTTCGCCGGCGTCGAACTATCCGCCGTGACCATGGCACCGACGGCGAGATTGCGCGCAAAGGTTTCGCCGATCACCTGCGACATCAGACGCAGATTCGCCACTTGGTTGTCGGGGATCAGGCCACGCGTATCCGGCGGCAGATTCAGCAGCATATTGCCGTTGCGGCCGACCGATTGATAGTAAAGGTCGATCAGATCCGAGGCGGTCTTTACCGGCTTCTGGCGCGCCCAGAACCAGCCGTACAGAATGGAGGTGTTGACCTCCGCCGGATACCACCAGAGATGCGAGCCGGGCACCAGCCGACTGCGGCTGCCCAGATCCTGGTCGGTCATGTCGGGCCACGCATAATGATCCGGGTCCGTCGGCAAGGGGATGACGCTCCATTCGGTCGTTCGGCCGACGCCCCCCTCATTGCCGACCCAGCGCGCATCCGGCCCCTTGCCAAAAATGACTGCCCCGGGCTGAAGCTTGCGGATCAGATCATACCAAGCCGCATAGTCGTAGGTTTCCGAAACGCTCGGGTCCGGATTTGCGCCGTCGAACCAGACTTCGTCGACGCGTCCATATTCGGTCAAAAGCTCGTATAGCTGGTTCAGAAAGTAGCGATTATAATCGTTCACGGTGTAGCTGTAGCTGCCAAAACCCGGCGTCGGGGTGCGCGCCCTCGAAGGGTCGTATTTGAAGGTCTCCGGATCGGTCGGGATTACCGACGGCAGCTTGGCGCTGCCGTCGCCGTACAGCCCATCCGGGTTCGACGCGTTGGTCTTGAGCTGCCAGAGATCGGCCGGTGAAAGATAGATGCCCAGCTTGACGCCGTGCCTGCGGGCCGCGTCGGCAACCTCGCGGACCAGGTCGCCCTTGCCGTTGCGCCAGGGGCTCGCGGCCACAGAATGGGCGGAATACCGAGTAGGCCACAAGCTCATCCCATCATGGTGTTTAGCAACCAGGATCACCATTTTGCCGCCGGCGTCCTTGATCGTCCGGATCCACTGGTCGGCATCGAGCGCGGTCGGATCGAAGATGGCGGGCTCTTCGTGGCCGTTGCCCCATTCGACGCCGCGGAAGGTGTTCGGGCCAAAGTGAATAAAATAGGTCTGCTCCAGCCGCATCCATGCCGATTGATTGGGCCGGGGCAGGACCTTGGCCGCCTTTTCGGCAATCACCGCCGGGCGGTCATCTGCGGCGATCACCTGGGTCGTCGCATAGTTGACCCGAGCCGCCTCCGTCGCTTCTCTGGCAGCCGCGCTCACCGCGCAGGCAAGTCCGACACCGAGCCCCAAGGCCGCGCGGCAATTTCCGAATAATAGCAACGGGATCTCCATAAGTCAGCAGGCCGGCAAAGGGCTGGTACGGTGGTAAGAAGAGCGTTCGCCGGACGCTGCCAGTCGGACCAAATTTTTGGCGCGGAATCGCTGGCGCGTCATGTTCTACTCACCTCTCAATTATCATATTTTTATTTGCACCAGTGAACACTGATTTTATGAACGATGCAATCTCTGTGAGCTGGTTGAGAGGCTTAGACCTCCACAACACGTGAAGGGGCACGATGACGAATTTCACTCGACGGCAGTCGCTCGGGGGCATCTTTGGCCTCAGCCTCCTCCCTGCTTTGGCGGGAGGCGCGGTCGCGGCGGGCGCAAAGGCGGCGACAAGGAAGGTGCTGGCATTCGATGCGCCGGCTGCCCGTTGGATCGACGCCTTCCCCGTGGGAAATGGCCGGCTCGGCGCGATGGTTTTTGGAGGCGTGCGGACCGAACGGTTGCAGCTCAATCATATCGAGCTGTGGTCGGGACGCACGGCGAACCACAATTCGCCCACGGCTCGCGTTGCATTAGCGAAGGTGCGTCAACTGCTGTTCGAGGGCAATCGCCCCGAGGCTAACCGGCTGGCGCAGGCGGAGATGATGACGCCGATGCCGGGCGACGACTTCGGCAGCTACCAGACGCTGGGCGACCTCAGCTTCACCTTCGACCACGCAAGCGACGTGTCCGACTATGTGCGTGAACTCGACCTCGAAAACGCTGAGGCTCGGGTGCGGTATCGCATCGGTGCCGCGCATTATACCCGAACGATCCTGGCTTCGTTCCCGGACAAGCTCCTCGTCGTACAGCTCGGCACGACCGCCAAGGAGGGGCTGAACTTCACGGTCAAGATTTCGCGCGGCAAGGATGCGAAAGTTGTGCGGGACGGAGATCATGTACGACTCAGCGGCAGGCCCGAGCCTCACGGTGTCGAATTTGCCGCCCATCTGTCATGCAGCGTGGAGGGCGGCAGGGTTGAGCCGTTTGCGGACGGGTTCCGTGTCCTGGGGGCGAAATCAGCGATGGTCCGGCTGACTGGGGCCACAGATCTGATCCAGCCGGAGCCACGGGCGCAATCGCTGCGGACGCAATCGGCAACGAGGGGCAAGTCATGGCAGGCGCTTGTCGCGTCCCATCGCGCCGATTTCGGCGCGCTTTTCAATGCGGTCGATCTGAGCTTCGCTTCGTACCCGCTTCCCGCCATGTTCGACCGAGCGCCCGACCACGGCATATCGCCCGCTCTACTCGAACGCTATTTCCACTTCGGACGCTATCTGCTGATCTCCTCGACGCGGCCCGGCTCGCTCCCCCCCAATCTCCAGGGTCTTTGGGCCGATGGCTTTGCGCCGCCGTGGAGCGCCGACTACCATATCAACATCAATCTCCAGATGAACTTCTGGCCAGTCGAAGTCTGCGGGCTCGGTGCACTCCATGCGAGCCTGTTCGACTATGCCGAACGACTGAAGCCGTATGGCGAGCAGACCGCTCGCATCGCCTATGGCGCTAACGGCGCGGTTGCCCATTACACCAGTAACCCGTGGGGCCACACGATCGCCGACGGCCAGATCCAATACGGGCTTTGGCCGGAGGGCCTGATCTGGCTGTCGCTACACTTTTGGGAACATTATCTGTATACGGAAGACACCGCATTTTTGCGCGAGCGCGCATTACCGTTCCTCGCCTCAAGCGCTGCATTTGTTCTCGACTATCTTGTCGAGCACCCGAGAACCGGCAGGCTGGTATTCGGCCCCACCTGTTCGCCCGAAAACGCCTATGTGATGAATGACGGTAGCGGCGGCTATATCGACATGGGCGGTGGCATGGCCCAATCTATGGCCTTCACGGTTTTGCGACACACTGCGGACGCCGCCCGCGTACTCGGCGCCGAGACGGACCTGATGGCGCGCTGCGAGGCCGCTATCGCACGCCTGCAGCGGCTTCAGATCGGGCCCGACGGACGTATCCTGGAATGGAGCGAGCCCTTGCCCGAACAGGAGCCCGGCCACCGCCACGTCTCGCATTTGTTCGGTCTCTTTCCGGGCATCGAGATCGATCCCCAGCGCACGCCCGAATTGGCGGAGGCGGCGCGCAAGACGCTGGCGGAGCGGGTGCGCCATGGCGGCGGCCAAACCGGCTGGAGCGCAGCCTGGTTGACCATGTATCGAGCGAGGCTCGGCGACGGTGAGGGAGCATATGCCATGCTCACCAAGCTTCTCACTGAATCGACCCGGGCCAACCTGCTCGATACCCATCCGTTCGGCGACGGGTCGATCTTCCAGATCGACGGCAATCTAGGAGCGACCGCAGCGATTATCGAAATGCTCCTGCAGAGCCATGGCGGGCGTCTGCGCCTGCTCCCCGCCTTGCCGCTAGCCCTCGCCGCGGGCTCGGCCAAAGGTTTACGGACACGCGGCGCCATAAGCGTCGATATGTCCTGGCAGGATGGCCAGGTGCAGTCGCTCGTGCTTCGTCCTAGAAACGATGTAACTCTCGAGATCGTCCCACCACCCGGCCAAACCCTTGCCAGAGCCGTTTCGTCCGGAAGACGCATTCTCCTATCCGGCCCTATCAGGCTTCGAGGCGGTGAGACTTATCGGATTTCGCCAGTGGCGAGCCTCGCCAGCCATTGATCCACAATCGGGCCCGGGTTGTTGGGCGGTTCTTTTTTAAGCAACAACACCGCTTCCCGAGCCCTGTCGCCCTGACTCAAGGCGGCCGAACCGCGATGCCCAGCCCGAACGCGGCGCTGTCTTCTTGATGGTCTCGCGCTTGCAATATTTTATCGTGCTTTCGCCCCTCGGTTACCCGTCCGATCGAGTTGGACAAGGAGGATGTCGTTGGTGCGCATCGGCAGGGTCAAGTCGAACGATCCCTTCGCGGGAACCGTGAGTGTCCGGTCGGTCTCGGGCAGATCGCGCGTCAGCGCCTGCAGCTGATCCACCTGCGCAGATGTAAGCTGCCTGGGCATGCTCAAATCGATGTAAGCCGAATAAGCGTCGTTATGCCGATAGCCGGTGCGGAACAGGCGCAGCCGATACTTACCCGGCTGCAAATGAGCGAAATGGAGCGTGGCCGGTGCCGACACCTCGGATGGCACCAAGTGGCCATAGAAGCTGCGGTTGCTCGTCGGCTGATCCGGCTGATGCCAATCCCAAAGCACCACCGTGGTCTTCCCGCCGTCGACCGATGCGATGCTGTATGGATCGCTGGTTGGAAGCGCGCGGCCGGACAGAGCGTGGAGATATTTGTACGCGAACCAGGCGGGCTTGCGGATACCCTGCGGGTTCATCAGCCCGAAGCCACCCTCGAAGGGCGCGGTCGGCGGGCCCGGCTCTTCGAACAGGTCGCTATAGGTCCAATAGCTCATCCCCTGGGCGAGGCCCTGCACCGCCTTGAGCTTGGTCAGAATAAAGGCCGCGCTCACATAGGAATCATGGACCCGGTCGCGCGGGCTGTAGCTGGTGCTCCATTCGCTGAAATAAAGCGGCAGATGCGGGAATTTGGATGCTGAAATCTGCGCGCGCACCCGCCGCACGTCGCCGAAGATGGCATCGGGGGAGCGGGACAGCTTGGTGTCCGACCTGCCCTCTTCATCGAGAAAGCCGCCATCCACGCCATAAGCGTGCGTGGTCACGAAATCGATCGGTGTCCCATGCGCTGCCGCATAATCTAGCAGTTCAGGCACCCAGGCCGCGCCTGCGGTCGAGGGACCGCCGACACGTAGCGCCGGGTCGATCGCCTTAATCGTGCGCGCGGTCGCATCGTACAGTTCGAAGTAAGCGGGCTTATCGGCCTTCTCCCAGAAGCCCGCGAGATTGGGTTCGTTCCACACTTCGAAGAACCAGCTACGAACCTCCTGCGCGCCGTAGCGCGCCTCCAGGTGCTGCACGAAGGCGCCGACCAGATCGCGCCACTTATCGAGCGGCGGATGCGACGTGTTGCCCTTCCAATAGAAGACCTGGTTGTCCGACGTCTTGAGCGCCTGCGGCGTGAAGCCGAGCTCGACGAAGGGCTTGATCCTGCGGGCGAGAAGCTTGTCGTAAAGCGCATCGATCTTCGTCCAGTCGTAGGCGAGCTGGCCATCACGAACGTTCACCGTGCCGAGCACATCGTGGAAGATGCCGTGGAAGCGGATGTAACGAAAGCCGAGCTCGCGCGTGGCGACGGCAAGCTGCGCCATGCTGTCGTCGCGGATCAAGGTGCCGGGATAATCGGATCCAATCGAGAGGTCGAAGAAGCGATCGACGGGCTGCGACGCCGCGGCGGCATCGACCCGGATCACGCGCGCGGCCGCGTCCGGCTGTGCCGAAGCCGGAGCAGATATGGCCGCCGTGGCGGCAAGTGAACGGAACAACAGGGCGCCGCCGAATTTCACCATTTCACTCCTTAAATTATGTTCATGTCGCTTAGGTTGAGCGGCCGACAGCGGAATGCCCCGTCCAGGCTTGCGGGTGGGCAATCTCGACTCCCGTCGTGCGGATCGTCGCTCCTAGCTGCGGCCTCCCGTCGCGGCGACGGAGCGGCTGTAAAAAAGGGGCCGGCGCGTTGCGGCCGGCCCCAGGGGGAGAGGTATAAGATGAGTCCGAAAGGGAAGGCTCGGTCGCAATCCGCGCGCCTCATGCTGCCAGGTCGCGCAGCTCTGCGCGATGGCGCTGAGACGGTGCCGGATCGATCCCATATCTTTCCCAAGCCGGCTTCCGCACCCACACACCGGTCGGCCGAAATCATTGTTTCATCGGCTATAAGCTGGATCGAGTTGGCGCGTTTGGTTTTGTTTCGGGTGGGTATATGCGCGTGCGAACGGGACCTGCCCGCCACCAAGTGGAGCCGGGGAGATCGAATCAGTGTTAAGCGTCAGAAATTCGGCCCGAGCGCCGTTTCCGCTTGGATATGATGGCCGAGGCTCGTCACCGCGAGCGTGCCTCCCCCGACCACGAGCGCGCCTTATCAAGTGGCTTGGCCGTAGAACGAGACAACAGATCGCAACTCATGCTTTCTGGAAGGCTCAAGGCGATGTTGCGGTATATTTTCCCCTAAGGCGTTCTTCGTCGTTTGTTTAATATCCACTTGATCGCACTATCGTCCCGTTCGCACGCAAATACTCCACCTAGAAACAATTACATCGCGTTCCTTCAACTCACGTTAAAAGCCATGAAACTAATGATTTCGGAGAACCGTGGGCGGTTCCTCGATTAGGCACCGGAGCGGGCGTGAGGATATATCATCAGCGCTTTCGGTCCGTTGGGCAGTGGTGCCCGGCGCGACCCTGGGACGCGCGCATAGCGCGGCCGTCCCCGATCGTTGCCAAGCCATCCTCACATGGCGCTGAGGACCCGCGGGACTTCGGCGCGGAACGGTTTGCGTGCGGCTTCCGGACCGTCCCCCGACATCTCCTTGTGACGCTTCGGGCTTTGTACCTCGCGATCTTCTGCGCGCTCGCACTAGCCACGCCGGCCATGGCGCATACGCTGGAGCTGAACGCCGACTGGCACTTCCACAGGGGCGACCAGCCTGGCGCGGAGCAACCCGCCTTCGATGATCATAGCTGGCGCATAGTTGCCGTTCCCCACGACTGGTCGATCGAGGATCTGCCCGGTCAATCGCACCCGTTCGACCGCAACGCGCCTGGAGGGGCTTCGATCGCATACACCCGGGGCGGCGTGGGTTGGTACCGACTGAAGGTCGATCTGCCGCGCGATGTCGCCTCCCGCACGGTGCTGTTGCGGTTCGATGGGGTCTATATGAATGCGCAGGTTTGGGTGAACGGGCAGCGCATGGGCGCACATGCCTATGGCTATACCTCCTTCACACTCGATGTCAGTGACAAGGTGAAGCCCGGCGCAAACACCATCGCAGTGCGGGTGAACAATGAGCAGCCCTCGTCGCGCTGGTATTCTGGCTCGGGTATCCTGCGTCCCGCGTTCCTCGACATCCTCGATCCGGTTCATATCGAGGCGGACGGGCCCACCATCACCACTCCGCAAGTGACTGAGAATAAGGCCGAGGTCCGCGCCTCTACCTTCGTCGCTAATGCGTCGGCACATCCGGTCGAGGCGCGGCTGGTCAGCACGATCGTGGATGCCGGCGGGCATGAGGTCCAGCATAACGAAACAGTGCGCACAATCGCCGGCAAGGCCAGTCTCGCGATCGACCAGTCGCTGATGCTTGACCGTCCGGCGCTCTGGTCGCCCGACACGCCCAACCTCTATCGTCTGGTCCAGGAACTCAGGCTCGGCGGCCGTCTCGCCGACCGACGCGAGACGCGCTTCGGCGTGCGCGAGGTGACCTTCGATGCCGAACACGGGCTGCGCATCAACGGTCAGCGTTACCTGCTGCGTGGCGGCGCGATCCACAGCGACAATTATATGCTGGGCGGCGTGTCGTTGCCGCGCGCGGATGAGCGCAAGCTCGAGCTGATGAAAGCCGCCGGTTACAATGCGGTACGCAGCGCGCATAATCCCGCAAGCCCGGGACTACTCGACGCGGCCGACCGGCTCGGCATGCTCGTGATCGACGAGGCGTTCGACATGTGGACGACGCCCAAGAATCCGAACGATTATGCC
>JGI24739J22299_10000032_pt1 | contig 38615 bp, 67 predicted proteins | sample KBSCornC5_FD_22299 | JGI IMG/M metagenome (IMG submission 22299)
AAGACGATACACCCTTCCCGGCAAGCGCTTTAAAAGCAGCTGAGGCAGCAATCAGTGCACCACCGGCAATAATGGCTGGTATGCCCTGTAAGGTTTCTAATGATGTCTGGAATGCTTGTATAGCTAGGCCCTGCACAATTAATACTTTACCTAATTCAGATAGAAAGCCTGAAATGGCATTTACGAAACCGGCTGTAGCTGCCCCTATATCTCCGGTGGCCAGCGCCGTACCGATACCTTCAGCCAGGCTGGAAATACTGTTTTGTGTGCTTTTATTTATCAAATCGTTAAGCTCTTTGGTAAATGCATTTAACTCCGGAGCAAACTCTTGTTTCAAGCCCTTCATTAATGTGGCTATAGTATTCGCATTGCTGGCAGCTGGCAATGGCTGTATTTTAACAGGTATTTGAAGCGTAACCGGAGTAGGCGCCAAAGTAGATTGAAGTGCCTTTATTTGATCTTTTATTGCATTCGCTAACGTAGATCCAGGCAACACCCCAACAGTGGATAATTCTTTCAACGCATCGGTTAGGCGTTTTATTTTATCTTCCGATAAATCCCTTAATGAACCACCCGCACCAGCAAAACCAGCATCCAATCCGACAAGATCCTGATTTAAATCCTTCATTATATCAGATACCGTTTTCACACTTTTTGTACTCGATTCGGCAATGGGCCTAAGCGCGGATATTTGTGAACCTATATCTTTTAACGCAGGCTGTGCCTGAGCACCTCCTATTTTTGACACATCTTCAAAAGCCTTAGTTAACACGGATATTTTATCCCGTGCAACGTCTTTTGCAGTTTCTCCCGTTAGCTGGGCTTTAGTATTTATTGTTGATAGGTCGGAAGATAGCTTTGCTAATATCTGCGGAACGGTAGCGCCTATCTTTATATCCAGCACCTTTGCGCCAAACTGTTCTACAAGTTTTAATTGTTCTTGCTGGATGGCCGATGCCTGTAGATCCAGCTTGTTTTGTTTTGCTTTGTTATCATTTATTTTATTCTGAATGGCAGCAATATCACGGCTATTATCTAACACGCTTTTACCAAACAATAATGAACCTTTATTCCCATTCTGTTGTAGGTCTATCAATTCATCATTAAGTTTTCTGGCTTCTAACCTCAATTCAAACAATTCTTTACCCTGAGCCGATATTGCATCGTTTCCTGCTTTTACAGCTGCCTGTGCAAGTATTGTTTTTGTAAGTGATTTATACGCTTCATCTGCTTTCCCGGCTGCAATGGCTTCAGCTGTTAATCCATTAAAGGTATCGGGATACTGCTTAATTAATTGATCGGTAATTAACTTTCTTTCGCTCAGAGGAATGTTCCCGTCTTTAACAGCGGTGAATAATAGGCTTAATTGGGCTATTTGACCGGTAACGGCTGGGCCGCCTTCAACAATGGCCCTATTCAGCGCCAGAACGCCTTTTTCCTGCTCAGTTATGAAAGGATTTAATGCTTGTAAGGCATTGGAAAGGCTGCCGTATTTTTGTATTAAGGTGGTTACAGCAGATGAGACAACACTAAATGCAAGTGCAATACCACCAGCTCCCAACAATGCAGAGCCTATAGCCTTGAAACCTTCAGCTGCATTTTTAGATTGGGAAAATATAGATCCAAAGGATTGTACCAATGGATCAAGGTTATTTTGTATTGCGATAAATCCGAACGGAAGATCTGAAGCAACGCGGCCCAGATTTGTTAAAGCCGCACCGGCATTAATGGTACCTTTGTTTACATTATCTATAGGAGTTTTAACAGACTGTATGGCCTTTCCGGCGGCCGATACCGAATTGGCTACTTTTGCTGTGCTGCTGGAAGCGCTGTTATTTGATTTAGTATAATCGTCCAGGCTCTTAGATAGGCCGCCAAATTGTGCAGAAAGATCCTTGGTTATTTTGGTCAGTTCGTCCGCTGCTTTCTCAAAAGCTAAAATGCCTTTTAGACCATCCCCTATATCGGTCGATATGACAACTTTGAGTTCTTCTTCAGTCATGATGCAGCTTTTTGTTGTAATAATTTCCTCTGCCTGTTGGCTTCCTGAGCACGTTTAAAGCGCTCTTTCATTTCATCAATATTATCCACCGTAATCCCATCTATCATATCAAGAGGCCAATGTTTTGATATTGCAGATCCATATACAGGATGTTTTGATGAATTAACATTGTATAGTAACTGGTACAGCTTTCTAAATGGTACCTGATCCTTTTGTTTTCGCATTAAAAAACCGTGGGAAGCCTGGTGATATTCATTTAATGACATATTCCGGAAGTCCCACGGTTTAAGGCCCATTTCACCAAACGCAAACTGTTGTATTTGATGAAATAATATGGGCTTTTCAGTTAGCTTTTTTTTTCCTCATCAGTTGATTGCATCCCATTCACACGGGCCGAATTTACATAGGCACCCAGTAGTTCCGCAATTTCAACACCGGAAAAATCCTTCAGCATTTTCTTTACCTGTTCAATGCTGAATTTTATCGGTCGCTCTGCCCTTTCATCTACTCTGGCCAATGCTCCGTATAATACGAATGCAGCCTGATCGCCAATGGCGGTAATGCCTAACAGGGGATTAGAGGGATCATTGCCCGTAATGGCCCCGATAAGCTCAAAAGTACCCCAATCAAAACGTAGGGTGTACTCAGAAATGGTTACATCTTTCATATGCCAATATTAATTATTAAGTAGTAGGGGGGATAGTGATAACGCCACCAACGATACTAATAGCAACGGTGGCACCTACCACGTCATTGTTATTAAACGTCTCATTGAATGATGTGATGGAGCCCCGGAATTCACGGTAAACAATTGACGGATCATCAATATGGATTATCCTCCAATGTTTAACAGCACCATTACCATTATAGTTCAGATCGGCCATTGTTACCTGGCTTACCTGGCCTACATCCGGTGTTTTATTCCAGAACATGGTAAAGTTCGCAGTAAATGTTGCGGTACCTGCAAGTGTTGCATCACCGCACTTACTATTTGCGTCGATAGTATCGCGGGAAGTGTCCAGATCAGTATCAGTTACACAACCAATTACAAGCCATTCAGGCACATCAGTAAGTGATTCGTCGTATTCGATTGCTACCTCATTACCATTAAATGGAGTGTTAGCCATGGTGTTTAATTTTCTGTTATTGAATAAGTTATTCTTATGTTCTTGTCAATATATTTGTTAGATCCATCTTCATAGGTTTGATTGCCTATAATAAACCCCTGAGCGCGCCATAATGTAAATTCAGGACCTAAATCCATTGTCGGATAAAGGGGTACTAATCTGGTTAGTATTTCACTAGATATATGATCCACTGCATCTTTATTGACCCGCGCGGTTCCCGGAAATATTTGTGTAACCTTAATAACCCTGGACCAATCTCCACCAAAACCGCACTTGGTGGAAGGCGCGCCACCCCCGTTTATTTCCTGGAATATTATCCGTATATCCGGAGCAGTATCCGGCGCCATTTCATCATATACCGGAACTTGATTTCCGGCCCATAAGATGCCAGCCAGCAACTCAGCTTCAGCAACTCGTATGTTATATGATGGATCTTTCATTTTATGGATTCTCTTATTACTGTCTGAACTCTTTCAATTATTTGCGGCCTAACCTTAACAAAAGCTGGCCATAAAAATGGATGTGCATATATCCCATTTTGGACTATTCCCAGGTAAATAGCATATGCTATTTTTTCATCTTCATTTCGCTGAGTTTTTTTTGATCCTAATCGCCGCTGCGTTTTAACAGAGTACGAGCCGGCTAATCCCTTTGACCTTACCCACTCAGTAAGGCGCTTTATCATTTCGATACCGCCAGCCCTATTACTCCCTCTTTTAAATAGAGCTGCATAATCTTTCCATTCTGCCGGTATATTTATTCTTGCACCGGTTCCGAACTCCACATATGCAGCATATGGGGCTGTATTGATTATTTCAAATATGCCGGGTGCGCTTTCGATCATTTGCTGACTTCCCAGCAGTCCACCCCCGCCACCTGAGGCGCCAATACTGCCGTTGGCAGCAATATTTTGGGCAGCTAATGAATTTATTTCCAATGCGGATGCTTCCAGCTCTTTAATCACATCTGTTTTAATAGCAATAGTCAAGTTCTTTAACTTTTCTTTCAGACTTTCAATCCCCTCTATTTTGAAGCCGTTAGACATTTGCAACCGCTATTATTTCAAAAAATCTTTCCCTATTTTCTTTCAGCTGCCGGATACTGTTGATAGTATAATTAATCCCTTCAAATTGTACAAGTTCCTTTTTGGTCGGAGCCGGAGATCTGTATCTAATGATGAACTGAAAGCCATTTTGTAGCTCCACCTGATTATCCTGCAATGTCCTGCTGCTGGATAGGTCTATCACTTTTGCCCAACAAGTAAGTAAAGGATTGTATTCTGTGCTACCACCCGCGCCAGGTAGATCTGTATCAACCGGCTGAAGGAAGGTAATCCTATCTCTCATCGCTCCTATCATTAGAACCCAATATTACGCCGGTAAGGAAAGGCCTTTTGCCGCGCTTTAGGCGCAAAAGAACTACTATTTTCGTCCAGATCTTCACCACGATGTTCATAGGCGAATGCAATATATGATTTCATTGCACCTAGTAACGGCTGTGGAATCGGATCATACCCAGACACATAAGACACTTTGAACTGACCATATCCCATAAGTACAGGAAAATTATTATCAAAACCCTGTATCTGTATACATCCGGTGCTTATGGCATTATCGTTAAGGTCGGTTATCGTAATAGCGGAAAGATCCCTAACAGGACCATATGGTAATTCTTGCCTATTTTTAACCGATACAAGGGCGTCTACCTGGCTTTCAACCAAACATATGCCGCAATACTTTTCCAGCCATTGACGGGCCTCTGTGATAAGATCTGTTATAATTTCATCGTCTGTATCAATTTCTTCCATCTTCAGCCATTCTTTTGCCTGCTCCTTTGTAACGGGTTCCGTTGGGGCAGGATTGACCGCCACACGGGCACGCGCACTGTTTATCAGCTGGCAATCGGATGGGTAGATATTCATATACTTTTTTTGTTATATTGGATATTTCTTTCTTTTCTTTCATGGCTTAAAATATGGCCGATGGCTTTTTACACCACCGGCCTATTTTTGGGGCTATGGTTAATTAGGTAGTAATACCAGTAAACGTGCCTTGTACGAACGCCTCTGCACGGTATATAGCCAGTGCAACGCGGCCCTCAATACGCACGGTGATCTTGTTGGTAGTAACGTTATTGGCGTCCTGATCAAAGAACTCCACCACCGGTTGCTCACGAATGAACAGCTGGCAGCCCAGTTCAAAATCACCTACCAGGTAGGTATCAGCATCAATAGCGGTTGTTTTGTAAACCGGTACACCAGCTACATATAGCTGACCGTTTTGAATAACCACGATACCAGGCAGATCATATTCACCGGAGCCGGTTGCCTTGTTAAGGGCAATGTCGTAGTAAGCTGCCGGGTGTACTACAATGCCGGTAGCGGTGTAATCAGAGCTTTCCAGCTGGCTGATAGCCTTAACTAGACGCTCAATGTTCGGACCGGTAGTAACATTAGCGGCAACGGCAACGGTCAACAGACCTTCCAGCTGAGGGGATACACCAGAACCGTTTAAGACCTGATTATCTTCAACTTTAAGGTACATTTCCATTAAGCGCATTTGCAAATAGCTACGGAAAGCGGCCATATCGTCCAGCATCTTACGGGATACACGCAACCAGCCAGCAATATATTCAGCCGGCACAGTAATCTCGATGAAATCCAGGTCGAACTGTGGTTTATCGCCATTCTCCAATACTGGGGTGAGTGTGCCCTCTCCGCCCACTTCCCGCATATAGGTCAATGAGCTGGTAGACATGGTGCCCAGCGGTATAATCTGTCGCATGTGCACCTTACGATTGGGCAGCGCGCGAATGCCTACCTGAACGGTAGTAAAGTATGCGCCAGCATCCGTAACGTTGGTGGTAATACCCATATCACCAGGCGCTTTAGTTTCCTGGGGGGTAATCTTAAATTTCAGACGGCGCCCACCGGTGCGATCTTTAAATTTCTCAATCTCGCTCCAATTATCTTCAACAGCCTTGCCGATCAGGTCTACAAATTTCAGCTGTTCAGCAGGTGTAAGCTGTTTTTGCTTCATTTGCTTCTCTATGCTCTGAGCATATTCGTTTACCGTTTTCAGGTCGGTTTCCTGTTTTTTATACTTTTCTTCCCATTCCAGGGCAGCCTTTTTCATGGCTTCAAGATCGTCGGTTACTTTTTTATGGGCTTCCTGTGCCTTTTGGGCTTCAGTTTTCAGCCCCTTCACTTCTGTGAGTAATTCCTCAACGCCACCGCCGCCAGGATCCGGAGAATAAAATTTTAAAAACGTTCTTAGCATAAATTAAATATTATAAAATTTATTAATGGATTTTAACTCCGTAAGAACAGAGCTGTAATCAATGGCCTCTATTAATTGTGCTTCCTGCTCGGGTGCCTCTGCGGCGGCGCGTTCGGAGATTGCATTATCAGTAGCAGCCTGTATCAATTGGCGCATCTTTATTTCAAGAAGCGTAAAAGTATCGTCGGTGTATTTGCCATTACGGAGTCCCTTCATCGTAAGGGTTAATTCATCCTGAATTTCTTCCGGCGTTAGCTTCATAGATTTTATGTCTACGAATTTGGCAGCTGGATTCGCAGCCCATAAGACTACCGAGCCCTCAAATAGCTGTATTTCAGATATTTCATTGTATCCATTTTTCTGCTGCTGACGTATGGTGCGGAACCCTATTGATTGGTGCTTAAAATGCCCATCTGCGTACATTTGTAATGTATCGCTTGATATATCATTATCAGGCATTTTATGCCGGGCAAGTAGTCCATAGTTATCTTCTATGAGCTCAAAGGGGGGGACTAATGGCAAATCTGGATTGTGGAATTTTATAAACCATATTTCACCCAGGCCGCCAGGGCCTTGTTCTTTTATGGTTTTAGAGAAAGATCCCTTTAGTATGACATCATTATCTCGATCCTTATTATCGAAAGCGGAATAATAAACGGATAGGATTCTACCGGTCGTATCAACGTCCTTAACACTATATTGCTTGGATGTATTTTTTTTACGTGAATATACCATTTAACCGCTGTTTTGCGGTTCTGGCGGGAGGTCAGCACAAATATATACTTTTTTTCACAATACCAAATAATTGGGGTAATTTTGTGCCGGTTCTGATAGGAGGTCAAAACTATCAGTTTGTTACAGTTTTGGTTAAAATATTAAAATAATACCCGGTATTTCTACCGGGTATTTTTGTTTTAATCCTTCTGGCCGCCATCCGCCACCGTGCCATCTGCTGCCCCGACGGTACCGCTTGCCTGTTTTGCTGATTCCGGGATAGCCTCATCTTCCAGCTCCGCTACAAATCGGGTGTGATTTCCCGCTTCCCCTTCCAGCTTACATGCAGGATAACCATTGCTTAAATAGACACTTTTTACTGTGAATGTTCCCAGCTGGGGCATAGCCGAGATGTGCACGCGATCGCCCGGTGAGGGCATTTTGAATTTTGCCATATATATGTGTGTTTAATAATTATCGTTTAAGTCCAAAATCAGACCGTTTTATTTTGCAATGCCTGCCGTCCGGATGCCACCATACTACCCCCTCAATATCTGGGCGTACATGCAGTAAATAATTTTTTATCTCATCGAAGGTTCTGGGAAAGTTCGAGATTACATGTATGCCATGGTGTATAAGCTGATGATGATCAAATTTATCTTTATTACCATTTACTTTAGGCCCAACTAATTCATAGGTACCATTTACAGCATAAAATGTATCATTCCTATCTAATCCATTTCTGATTTTTTGGAATGCTTCCCTATAAAGGGCATCCTCTGGACCATCACCTACTAATAACCATCCTGGTACATTTCCCGTTATGGGATCCGGATCTTGCGCTGGTAAGAATCCAATGGGAGCTGCCTTCCCATTTTTAACTTCATGCCTTTTATAGAGTGCGCCTTCCCGTATCATACAACAGGTGCCGTCCCACTTTCTGGTAGCAACACCCTCTCCATTAATCACCCATTCACAACCAGGTGTTATTTGTTCTGTAGCCAAAAATCTACCTTTATTAAGGCCTGGCATCGTGGCATAAGTTGTTGGGCTTTCAAAATCCCTTACAAATAATGTTGGTATTTTCTGCATAATTAACTGATTGATGGATCGTGAATATAAAGATATTTGTTGTCCTTGTCCCGTCGATACCTAGCAGCCAATACTATTCTTTTTCCGTTATCCACACCTTCATATTGGATCATGTAGAAAGGAAGTTTGATAGACCATGCTTTTGTATGGCCATCAAATGGTCCTCCCTGAAGGGTAATACGATCAGGAAGCTGGCTTGTTATGGGGTTCACATCCCCTGGCACAGACGTATCAATCGTTATTTCTAAGGGTCTGGTATCTTGTATCTGAGAATCCAATTTAGCCCACTTATGATTTTCTAATGCCAATTTTTCAACTGTAGGCAATTGAGAGACATTCTTCAGTTTTACCCCGTTATAATAGAAATCGCCATTTACGTGGTAAATTCGGACTTCAACCGGCTCAGCGTGCCCAGGCATTGTTTTATAGAAATAATCGAAATCTTCCCCATCTGCGCGCGCAATGCGACCGTTCACAATAACCTTCTTCCCTAGCTTGTGCTCAATCTTTTCTTTTGGGCTCAGTCTATCCAGCTTGTAGATATAACCGGATTCCCGGAGCTGGACGGCAGTTAACTTTGGTTTTCTCCCCCTTTTAGCCATTTTTCTTTTTATTAAGCCACTTACGCAGCAGGTTATTGATTAACTCTGACCTGTTAAGATCTTTGGTTGCCAAATACAGATCTGTATCAATGTAAGTATTAACAACCGTTTTCCCGTCCGGATTCGATTTGGGGCGTCCTTGCCCTGCTTTATTACTCATAGTTTAACTGTTTTCTTTTTCCTTGGTGCTGCCTTCAATAGTTTGGCGCGTAATTTAATACCATCATCTTTATCGTCATAACACCATACATGGAACGGATTAGGGGCATTAGTTACCTTTACATAAAGCTCCTGACCTCCTGCGCATGTAATACTTTCTTTTACAACCTCCCCAGTAAACGGCTGTGATACCGCATGTGGTATGTTCACCCCTTCTAACACCCTTATTTTATCCCCTACCTTAAACCTTCTCTTTGGCATAATAGTTTGTTTTAATCGTTATCAAAAACATCATATCTACAGGCAATATCATACATTTCTTTACGCATCCTTAAAGTACGTGTATTTCCATCGTATTTATTGAACTGCCTTTCGTATTTCATACCTGGAAGTATCCATTTATTGTTGGGGTCATTCCTCCATTTGACAAGTATACGCGCATCTGCAAAGCTAATTTTACCTGGTGTACCTACATATTTACCAGGAACATAATAGCCACTATCTATCCATTCTGTTATTTCATCCCATAAGTCATCCCTATATTTTTTCCTGGCAGTATAAATACCAGAATGAATTGTTTCAGTCATTGTTTGCGGATTTAATTATTTCAACATTAAACTCGTTCCCCCTACCTGGATAAGGATAGCAATACATTCCAAATTCATAATCAGGATGAGAAACAATAATGCATGGCTGAAATAGACACTTTTTATCTACTTCTGTTATAATGCCCAGAAATGGCATTGTGTTAGCTACATTTGCACCTGTATGCACTATCACTAAATCACCTACATTATATTCCTGTTGTGACATATTTAATCATTTCTGCAAACCTAATACTAATTACGCAAATAAAAAAATAAACTTTCTTAAATAATTATTTGCGCAATTAAATAATTCATCTTATCTTTGTTTTATCAATTCAAAAACACACGAAATATGGCACACGCAAACTTAACCGAACAGCTTAAACAAATTGGCATCTATGAAGGTGCTGTACTTAATTGTTTTTACACTACCGGGGAGCAGCACGGATCAATAACCATTACCCGTGTAACTGAAAAATCAGTATTTCATGCTAAGCACGGATTAGGTAATGGTGAATTTCGTGATTCCCATCTCACCGTTATAAAGAACGTAACTAAGCTGAATGTTTGGCGTCCTACATTCAATAAAGTGATTGGGGGAAAATCGATTATAAAATAATTCATCACCTACCAGGGCTCGGCCCTGTCTTAAATCATACAATATGGTACCGGAATCAAGAGTGAACGAGTTCATAAGAAAATATACAGGTGCTGATAAAAGAGAGTTGCGGGATAGGATAAAATCCTTAAAGAAGAAAAGTAAGACAACAGCCGTACAGGCGGAAATAAAAGCCATAACGGCGCTATTAGCATAATTAATTCACCTGCCGGGCTTACGGGCCCGGCTTAAAACACTATTCCATGAAAAAATATTACTTCCCTGTTGGGCGTTATGGACCAACACCAGATATTGTAAATGCTAAGGATTTTTGGGGTTATGCTATGCATTTAAGAATAATACAATTGCGTAATTGCTTGTCAGCACGGCGCATGTTTCATGATTCGGTTGAAAAGGTCGAATGGGATGTGCATATTTCTAATATTATAAAAACCATCCGTTTTTGTAAAAACCGGTTAGCTTCTTATAATTAACTTATTTGGCCTTCGGGCCTGGTTTAAATCTTTATATAATGGCAAAATCTGACAAACCACAGACGAGATATATCGCAGTCCTGCATCCTAAAAGGGGTTATACTAACTGCGGATACGGCGATGTATTAAATCGTCGTTGGAGAGGCAAGAAACAATTCCATAGCCTATCTGATGCCCTTATATGGATAGATAAGGTGAGGGGAACAATGCATAAACATAAAAGGCCCTGGCGCGCATTCCAGGTATTGCAGCATAAGAACTACGAAACTGAAACGCTTATTTTTGCATATATGGAAAACGAAACAATTGTAATATAACACGCCTCATATCCGCTGTGTAAATACAAAACAATAATGAGACTTACGTATAAGAAACTTATTGAGTACATTAACCAAGCACTTGAAAGAGTGGGGGCAAATGACATAGAAGCATTTGAGGCCTATAATCCAAGATTTAGGGGACAAGATATTGAGAATGGGGCGGCGCTGATAATTGTTAGGTTTGGCGCTAAGGGTGAAAATATGTTCGGTAGTGCGGAAATGTTTTCGTTCTGTTATACAATAAAAGATTTTGAACGGGAGCTGAACAAAGGCGCAGTAATCGGCTTTGATCTTAACCCAAGATTTGGACGCTTAGGCGGATGGAATGATGCAGAAATAAAACCTGTTTACTTAAAACCGCACCCGCTACGGACACGGGCAAATAATGGATAGAATAATGAAAGTTTTGTTTGAAGAGGCAATCGGCGGGTTACTGGATGCGGACCCATCAGCTGTAGGGAAAATACATTTAATGGGGCCCAGCATGGATATAGATAGCACTGCCTGTGGGTTGCCAGTTGATGAATTTATAGTCGTTGAAACAACAGGCAAAATAACATGTGATACCTGCAAGCAGTTTCAAGAATGGGCTAAAAAAGTCAGTAAAATAAAATAACCGAACCGGCTACGGACACCGGAAGTAATGAAAAATTTAAGTATAAATCAATGGGCCAGTAAGGTAGAAGCATTAAAGAAAAAGCACAAGCTCACACCAAAATACCTTACAGCGGAAATTCACTACCGGAACCATACACATCTGGATTGTGCACGGATAATATATGTATTATATTTAGATGATCCAAGGATGATTATTGAAAACGCACACCCACATCTATGCCTTAGCTACGCAGAAGAATTAATAACATCAATAAAATTATCAACATGAAAAATCTTACTATAAAACAATGGACGCGAATCTGTAAAAAGGTTCAGGAAAAGCACGGACTGACACAATCCTACATGTGCGTAAACATCCAATATCGTGAACATACTGCACATGGATGGGTGCCTTTTGTGGAGTATGGTATATATTTCAGTGAGCTGGGCATTGCCACCGAATGGGATCAGGATTGGAAGAAATGTATCCGTATTATTGAGGCACAAATTTTATTGTATAAATCACGTAAACAAGATTAATATGGATAGGACTATGATCCAGTGTCTTATAGAGTTGCCGGAACCATACAGAACTGAGGCGCTTAATAATATACCAGAAAACACACCAAATTACATGTGCCGTAGTGTATGTGATGCCCTGGCGCGTGCATTCGTATGGTGGAAAACGCCACAGGGAACTAATTATTGGATGGAAATATTTATTTCATTCCTTCAAAAACTGCATAATGACCAAAACGAATGTGCCGACAATTCATAAGCTGGCAGGTCTTATTCTTCAGGAATCTGGCTATAGCGGACTGATAACGGCAGCTTTTGAGGAAAACGCGCTGGTATTCAGGTTCAAGGAGAAATGGCAAGGAGAGGCAGCTATGTTTGAATTAAAGAGGTTGGCAAAGAAACATAGATTGCTGTTTGACCTGTCATTATTTTTTATAAACGGGAAACATACCATTATATTGGTTGAACGGGGAAATGGCGTAAAAACACTATTAAGGAGTTAATCTTACAAGGCGTCCGGAAGCATCTCTCTCTGCTTCATAAATAACCTTGCATAAACAGTTGCAGATGTTTCCGGCACTTCCTTCCTGATCTCCGGGATAAAGCATAAATTCCCCACCCGTTTTACTGGGAACGAGAAACCTTTCATCCTGGCGCACCGTAACCATGTGCATATTGAAATGATCAAATTGATCTTTTGGTAACCTCCTGGTGCTCCAACGACGGGCACTTATCCATCGTTTTATGAGCACCAAGCCTGTTTGGTTGGCGGCAACGGTAGCGCCAAAGCTGGCAGCACCTAAAGACTCAGTGCGCGTTATCAGGCGGGCGCGGGCATCATTTACATCAGGCGATAATAGCAACCTCCTGGTGTCCCATACGTCCAGCCCTTGATCCTGTGCTTTCTGTAACAGTATATTGATCCGCTGTTGCTCTGTGCGGGTCATTTGGGTTATTTTCCTGGCCGATATAATATCAAAAAATCCCTGTATCAATCCCCTCCATATAGAATTGAACCCAAAGGATTTATTTTGCCTTATCTCCGGATAAAGCGCCAATAAATTACCATATTCGCTATTGGCTGAATCCAGACCAACGGCAATCCACAGTTTATTGATAGATTTTATGGTGTTTGTGGACCGATATAAAGAAGGAGCCAGCACTAGTGTCTCAGCTATACTATGTGAAGTGAGGTAATCCAGAACCGGCTTTAAATCGGCCTGGATAGCGGATAATATCCGGGGTGCCCACTGCTTTTCATATCGGATCTGTTGCCGCTGTAGCTGCCGAAAGCGCTTATTTATCTGTACCGTTATCATTTTCATGATTGAATGGCGATCTAAATTTTATTGGATCTAGGGAGGGAAGGTACAATTTATCAAGGGACTCATAAACACCCTTTGATGCTTTATTGATGGCTATTTTATTTAGGTCGGCCTCCGGGATAAAATACTCAGGCCCATCCAGATCATTTCCCGTTGTTGCCATCTGCGGGCCAAATATAACCCCTCCGGATGGGTGCGGCGGAATAGGGTTGTTTCCTGATGATAGCTGATGAGCTGCCAACATGAGCTGTATATATTGTGAAATCCTGGTTTTAGTTTCCTCCCTGAGCCATTCCTTTTTAGCCCTGATCCGCTTGCAGTCTGACGGTGCGAATGGTATAGCTTTTTCTATGATTTCATCTATGGTCATGTTGTTGGAATTTTTGATGTTTTAATTAAATGATCATATTTACTCCCAGGGTCTTGCTCTATACCGGCACGGTAGGCGTGCATGAGGTATAGCCCCTGAGCCACTCCTAATTTACCATTATTCCGCCGCACTTGGGTACAAAACATGGAATCGAAATGCGGGGTGTTCTCTTTAAAGCCCCGGCATAGCTCCCATGTCTTTTTCTGGAAGATCATACAGGCCGCCGCAATCGGGCCGCTTGTAGGCGCCACTAAATCGTAATACCGGCCTTTACGGTCAGCTGCCACCTCTTTATGAAAGATCAGATTATAATTTGTACTTGGATAGGTTCCCACCAGCTGAGCGGATACGCAACAACGGCTGAGCATGGCACCTATTACCATATATTTATTATAGTTTTTACTTATAATATCCTCAATCTGCTTTCCCCAATAGTCGGTAAGGAACATCACATCCCCATCCATCAGTACCACCCAATCATTGGCGTCAGGTATTAAGCTCAGCTCCCGGTTGATAGCCCTACCAAAGTTTTTGCCGGTGTCCCATATAGTGCGGTAATATATCATAATTTCACATTATCTATTTCCTTACTTTTCATTTTGTTGAAAAGCCTTAATCCAGACCGGGCGGCAATGGCATTGTGTATCATATCCACCATGTGCCCCATTTGCTGCCTTTCATTCATGCATTCTTCCGGCAGCTGGACAAACTTATTCCAAAAGGCCTGCATGTGCTCTATAAGCTCTTTTTCTTTCTTTGTCATAATAATGTTATTAAAATGTGATAACTATTTATGTTTCCACCAGGCAGCTGACTGTGTTTGCTCAGCCTTAAATACTGTCGTTACCTGGCGCCCATGAACTGGCTTAAAATGGCTATATGCTACCAGGTTGAATATTCCCATGTCAGTCAATCCGGCACCGTGCATACGCCGTAGCTTCGCATCTTCTTCAAATTGGGTGTAATAATCGATCATTTTGCCACAGAAATCTATCACCGTATCTACATCACCGCCCAGGATGCCGGCATTTAATAATGGCTGCGTACGCCATTTTATTATCATATTCTGAATGACCGGGTGTTTGTGATGTGTCTTTAACCATGCATTATTGACAGTGCCCGGCTCATCTCCGGTGTAAAGAACGCCCCGACTCATGTGAGGATATGGATTATTGAGCATTATCACATCTGTTGCATCCACACACCATACGAATCCCAGTGTATGCCGGTGATCTATCAAATATTTTCGGTAGCTGATCCAGCGCTGAAAATACGGATTAATTAAACACTCAGCCCCGGCGCCGTTGGGGGGAGGAATCAACATACAGTCATTCAGCACCATTATTTCACGATAAGGAATAGAATTGAACAGCGGCATAACGGCTGAGGCATCAGGTTTCCAGCTCTCCCCGCGTTGCGGATCTGGCTGCCCAACGAAAAAGGAGGTCAATACTAGGTTTTTCCCCTCCCGGTATGGCACATACTCCTTACTGTACTTCCGGGCGTCATACATAGGCTTATTTCGCTGAATGGCAGCAGATCGATCCCTACCTATGCAGGTAGATATAACTGCCTGATGCTCATCGCCTGCAAAAAATAATTTATTGCTCCCTGGTACATCCATATAACGAAAAGTGGTTAAGCCTGCATTATAGATCCTATTGGATAGGTCCGGATGTTCATATCCCCATTTACCGAACCCTGGATGCATACCACCCACTTTGCTGAGGCACTCCTTGGTTAAATATAACATGCAACCGCGCGGATGTGAATAGGTTATTTTAGTGCTGTCCTGGTAAATAATAGCTGTGTCATTGAGCCGTATGTTAGTGCTGAAGTCCGGAAAGATGTACATAAGGTGTGGCTCCGAATGCTCCACATATGGTTTCCACCAGTCAGCCACAACCGGAAATGTATCTTCATCAAATAGAAAAAAATGGGTGCAGCCGATATTTTCTAGTAATTCAAGACACTTATTTTTAGCCCTGGCAATACCCACGTTATTATTAAAACGGTAGCCTATTACATCCCATTTATTTAATACATATTGTGCAATGTTTTCATCGCTTGCATCATCAACAACGACTATGCAGCACTCAATATTTTTAGGAAGTAAACAAGTGAGGTGATCCAGGCAATCTGCCAGCTCTTTCTTGCGGTTATGCACCGTTACGCCAATTCCTATTTTCATGGTTATAGTGATGGTTTTGGTTAATTATTCGCTCTCGTATGGATTCGCATTATTATCCTGCAATGTACGCATTTCATTTGTTAAATCGTTCGGCTGGGCGAATAAATCTGATAATAAACTTACACCAGACGGAACCGGTATTGCGTTAAGCTGCTCATCGGTCAATCCTTCAGGCATATCCTCACCCATAATCTCATACCTGCGACGTAAAGGCAAATATGATTTATCCAGCCATTCAACTTGATCTTTCTTGGACTCTTCCAGCTCAGTGTAGCACTGAAGATCTGGACTTACTATTATGTTTGAGTTCTTGTATTTGGCCAGGCTACGGAGCTTCCTGTTAAAACTGGCCTCACGGGACAAAATAAGAGGTATAGCGCAGTTTGCCGTCAATGAGCGCTCTCCGGTAGACTGGTTATTATACGTACTGGCATCTGTGCTGAATAGAACGGGAGGGGCATTATATATCAGCGCGCCCATGGTCAAATCAAATTTACTTGCCTCTAACAGATCCATTTCAACAGACGTAAGCCCCAGCCGGGTAGCGCCCAGCTTAAAAGGGCTCCATACAGTGCTGCCGGCATTGTTAACGCCTTTCTGTTCTGCGTTCCATTCCTGTTTGAGCTTACCGCTTTGTTCAAGGGCTAATTTAAACTCATCTTCACCGGTAATACGCTGATCATCCAGGTATACCACTACATCAGCGCCGCCGTTCTGTGCCATCTTAATGGCGCGGATCTGGCCGGTGTTATTCCGCTGCAATCTCATGCAATATGCCTTTAATGGAGACATGCCATATAGCTGATTGCCGTATATATCCCATTCCGGATTGAAATATTTTTCATGCAATATATCTTCCTTGGTAAAGGGTACTTCCGTTCCTACCTGAAGCAAATAACCGGCTTCCGTTAACGGGAGAGAATTAGAGGAAAGAATGCTGGTGTATTGAGGGGGCAGCCCATAATGCTGCAAGGGGATGCCGCCATCCAAGCCGCCGCTGGCTAAATTATCCCATCCAGCTTCAAAGTAGTCACCGGTAGCCAGCTTATAGGTGTAATGACCATACAGCAGCTGGGAGCCGGTTTCATTTTCATTTGGGAACTCTAACAGCCGGGTTAGGCCCCCATCATCTACTTTTACCAGGGACTTCTTTAGCAATTGCATAGCCCTTTTGTAGTCCTGAGAAGTATCGTGTTTTGATATTGATACTTTCTTTAATATTGACTGGGCCAGCAGGTAATCCTTTTCATCAACTACTTTATAGGCTCCCCAGGTTGGAATAACAGCCTTTTCAACTATCTTTTTGATAACGCTGTATACGATGTCATTGTAGGCGTAGCCGCGTTCTATGTAGGTCAGCTTATCGTGTTTATATGGCACAAGCTGGCCACCTATAAACCTAAAACCCGGTATGCTTGGAAGATTGGCAGCTTTGCGGCCCCCAAAAAGGCGAGAGAATATATTAGCCATATTTTATATAGTTGCGGCCCACAGAGTTTGCCGGGGCCTTATTTCATCAAAAATAGACATTATTAAGTTGTCCAGGTAATCTGGGGACCTACCTAATATCTCTTTTATTTTTATTTTGGGCATTAACCGGAATGGGCCGTCTTTGTCAATGTCGGCTTTCTTCAGCTGCTCTAGCTCTGCAATGATCATTTCCTTTACCTCCGGATCGTCACATTCAATATATAGCATAGAGGACATTATGCGCTTTGCCAGCCAATAACCGCACTGGCTTTTCAGGTGATCGTAATTGCCGGGCAACTTTTTTCCAGTTTTGGGATCTATCTTTGGGTTTTCCGGCTCAGGCACTGGTCGGGAGTTATTCACGAACCCGGTACAACCCGGTATCTGGTCCACAACCCCCCCGCCTATGCCATCTTCATCAATTATTATCTTGCTGGCCGGCACTCCATGTTCCTTAGCAATACCCTTCAGGCGCTGTGAAACCTGCGTAGTGCTGAGATGTTTATGTGTCTCAAATTTAAGGTGAAACGGGCTGAACCATTTACTAATGGTAGTCTTATCCTTACCGAATCGCGCCACGTCACAGCCCAGGCGCATAACCTGGTCAGAGGGAGATTTTAAGTGCACATTGGTAAAGCACTCTACAATTTTATCGAAATCTATCAGGGTAGCTGGATCATCGTCATACTCCCAATTACCATGTGCCAGGCGCATTACGCTTTGCTTGTCCAGGCTAAGTAATGTTTGTAGATAATGCTTTGAAATATCCGGGTTATCCTTCGCCAGAGCCTGTATAAATTTCCGATCAGGCGGCAATGTGCCATCTTTCCACGGCTTATAAAATCGGGTGTAAACATAATTCTTAGCAGGATTGCAGCTGCCCAGCAATTTGGGCCTGAGCCCGTATTCATCCAGCCGGTAGCGCATTCGGCTCTTAACAATATTGAATGCTTTTTCTACGGTCTGGTTACACTCATCAATAAATCCATCCGTTATTTCCAGGGAGCCCAGCTCATCAAAATTGGGATCTGTAGGATAAAAAAACAGATCTTTCAGGAAGATCATGCTCCCGTTTGTGAAGGATATTACGCCCTGTTGCTGGTGGTAATTATAGTGATCAACCACCCGGCAGTCCTGTAAGCGACAAACCTCAAAGAAAGACAACAGCGTTGTTTCTTTAAGGGTTTTAAGTGAAGCCCTGCCCAACAATCCCCTGGTGCCAGGGTATTTCATGCGCCGTTTAAGCTGAAAGTATGAGCCCAGTATAGATTTACCGCCGCCAGCTCCGCCGCCGAAAAGCAGCTCATTTGTTACATCGTCTTCCAGATAATCAAGCGCCTGCGTCTGCTTTAGGTTCAAGATCATTTCCCGGTTTTTGGTAAGTCTTTGTTTCCTGCCATACGATGCCCATATTCCCGCTGTGTTCAGTTTCCACCTTATCCTTCCACCCCATGTTTTTGAGGGCAAAGATGGAGCCCGTAGGGGTGCTGCCGTGTAGATTTGATTCGTATCCCATTTCCACCTGCATCCTTGCGCGCTTTATTAGGTGTGAAAACTCTGGTCTATCCTGGTATTCATAAAGCATGGATTTATCACTAAATCCCAGGTACAGCGCTAGGCCGGTAACCGTATAAGGCTTGGGCCTACGCGAATAGGGATCATCCGGCGCGTTGCCATCCTCATCAACCAGCTGCCCTTCCTCATTCACCTGTACCCCGGGCTTCAGCTTGCCGTTGCACCATTCAAAATATGCGTCAATCTCTACGGCCATTTCTTCCGGACTTCCATACATCCGGGGGCGGCCGCCATTATTACCAACTGAAAATTTGTTTCCTGGCTGAAACATAGCTAATTATTTGCTCAAATATAAGCAAAATAATTAATCTGGATAGTAAAATGGTTATGGCCCGGTTATCTCTCCGCTTGCCGGGTCCATAGCCCTTGCTACACATTTATCTGCTTTACTATACCCGCATGTCCATGCCTTAAAATACCATATTCCTACCTGTATTTCATCATCATAATCAGAATCGTTAGTATTCTCAAACCGTGGGCTACGTCCTTCGTAATAATAAGCCATTTCCCCCGGCTGAAGATCAGCCCCGCATGTCTCGCATTTATGTGGCTTCCTTATTTTTATTTCTCTCATGTTAATCATTTTAGAATATAGTTAATAAACCTGAGCTGGCTCTTTATCTTGTCTACATCGTGCTCTTTTTTCCACTTCATCAGCTTCTTTTTATATTCCGGATTTTTATCACCTCCCAGTCCCGGAGGCGGTGCGGGCCATGAACTCATTATCGCTTTATATTGCTTTTGCACAGTCTTTAACTGGCCCTGCAAAAATTCAGCTGTTGGATTATTCTCCAAATAGATAATGACCTTATTTAAGAACTGAATCTGCTTTTTATACCGGGCAATAAGCCTTTTTCCGCCATCTGTATTCAGATCTATCTGTTTTGCTTCATCCATGGCTTCCAAGTAGCTATTTTTAACTTGTAATAATGTTTTCATGTTATTTGTTTTAACAAGTGATGGGTTTATCTATTTTTTCAAAGTCAATAATCCAATAAAATTTGTTTTCATCCCATGCTTTTTTATTCTTCCATTCTTTCATACCTCCGGTGATGTATCCCATAACAATAGGAGAGTGTTCCCATCCCATACAAAAACATTCCTGTATTTCTCCACCGGCTTCGTAATATCCAAATCCAATACATGAATGGGGCAATTCCTCCACTGCTTGTTTTATGAAATCGGTATCTTCTAACTCCTGCACCCTCATCACCCGTATATTGGTAATACGCAGGAATAACCGGGCGGCTTCATGAGGCATAGTGGTGGGTGATTTCCAGGGTGCTGTTTCAAAATAATGATCCCCATCAAACCAACCCTGGTGCTGGTGAATAGCTTTGTAATAATACTGCATTACATATTCGCCCTTATCATCTTTCACAAAATCTTCACCATCCATTTTATTGCCATAAACCCAAGATTCCCGCACCGCTATAACATCCCCAACCTTACCGAATGGGCACGCTTCCATCATATGATTGCATAATGACTGCATATCAGTGTTCCACAGGTAGGAATCGCTTTCAGGACCTTTTGGGCTCCATGCAAATCCGGCTCCCGTACCTGGCCAAGGCTGCGGTTTAACCACCTCCATAAACTGGGTCATTCTGACGTCCTGTATAGCGCGTATCTGGTCTGTTATGAATATTTTACTTTTCATTTCAGATTTTTTTAATCGTCGTATCCGTGAAGTAGTTGGAATAAAATAATATTTCGCAGGTGGTCCGGGTTAGTGGGATTGCTGTCCTCTCCATACCACACCGATACCTCATTGTCATTATTGACGCAAATTTCTCCCTCCCAGCGGATAGGGTTTATTCCATTGCCGGTTACTGTGATTAAATATGATGTACTTTCTTCATCCTCATTAACCATTTCAGCAACAACCGTTACACCTCCCGTTTCAAGTGTACGCCAAAAGTAAAATGTTTCTGAAATGAGGTGTTTTAAAAGATTGAAGTGTTCCCTGTTATCTCCTACCTGTGGATGATCCCACAAATAAATTTCTTGTTTACTTTTCATACTGTTTATTTTTATAAGATTAACTTTTATTGTTTATGGAAATATTCTTTTCCCCGGCCTCCTTGCCGGTTATATTTCAGTTACTATTACTTTAACCACTCGCCACCCGTTATAATAGTATTTATGCCATTCAGCTGCCCGATCTTTGTTATCTATATCATACCCGGTTAAGTGGGTGATAGCATCCCGCTTAAAAAGAAATGTGGCTGCATACAGTTCACCTGTGGGTAATTTCACCGCATAGGAAATAAAATTATTTTTTTTCATCTTCCCCGGCCTCCTGGTCCGGTAATCCTCCATATCCACGCATAAACTTTGTAAATTGACTGCTTTTGTCCTCCTGATCCGGTATTAAACCCTGCTCTTTTACGTATGTACCTGCTCCCATGCAATGACCATCTTCAACAGCCAAATATGCATTTCCCGCAGCATTAGCCATGTACTTAACTGCTATCCGGGCAGCCTCCATATACTGTGCAGTTATTTCGTCCCGTTCACGAAAACATTGTTCCCATTGTTTAGGCCGTGATTTGGCCGCCATTTCTTCAGCAATGGCCTGAACTCGTTCTTTATACGTTGGCATCGTGGCTGCCCTCCTGCGCGCTATCGGGGATTAAACCTTGTTCTTTTAGAACACGATCCATATAATCAAATTCCTGTCCTTGTTCTACCAATTGCTTATAATCTTCCAGGCTGCCAAAAGCATAAATGATCACAGCTTCTGCCGTTTCTGCAATTGCTATCCGGGCATCTTCCATTTTCTTAGAGTAGTAATAATATTTATTACTACATCGGTCCCATGGAATACTGTAATTCATTTTGTCATACGAAGCTTTTGCCATCTTTTCGGCCAGCAGGCGCACACGCTCTGTGTAGGTTATTTTATAATTTAACTTTTCCATATAGCAATAATTAAAAGGAATAAAATAAAAATAGCAAACACAATTAAAATTGTCTTACTGAGGATATTATAATGCTTAATATTTTCCTGTGCATACTCAATACATCTTTCATTATAACGCTCTTTTGTTTCTCCCGGCTCAGGTGGCGGGAATGGTGGAATATATCCCATAATTTACATTTCAGATATGAAAGGATCACTACCAGGCATTACAAACGCCCGCTGTAATTCATCAATTACATATTGCATATGCTCGCCTTCTTTCCACCATCCGCGTGCGGCGCCCATTCGCATGTTAACTATAAGTCCATGAATTAGCGCCTGTGTAATTGGCTTCAGAGCTTCTTTTGTAGGCAGCTCGTTCCTAATATACATGTCCTTATTCAGGTTATTTGATAGCTCCAATCTTAGATCGCAGCTTTTAAACTGTGAATTGACAGCACCCTGCGTATGCTCGATGGTTAGCCTTGATATTGCTGTGAAACTGAAATCTGTAGTCATATTATAATTTTATTCTTTCCAATTGATAGGTATAGTACAAATATATTGTACGCCAAAAGCAAGACTGGGAGCTCCTTCCGGCCGTTCTTCAAATATTTTACTACTACAAAACATCCGCCCATTTTTGTTCCGATAAATATTTATAAATCCGCCATATTCAACCTCTCCCATATACAAATCAAGGGTACTTCTTGATCCACAAAGCATAAAACAACCATTGTCATCATAATGACATATCCTACCGGTATGATCAAGGACTATTAATTTCTGCTTTTCATTCAATTCTTCAACATATGCAATGATCTTTTTTATTGGCATACCGTTTTCATGTACAACCGGCTCTCCGGCAAGCGCGCGTTTTAAATCGAAAGGTTTCATTTGATTTTTTTTATTGATTAACACTCTTTTATTTCTATCAAAACAGTATTAACATACGACTGGTTTTCATCTTCAATGATCTCATCCATGGCTTGTCTGCGTGAACAATATGGCGTTTTAGAGCACTGTAAATAACCAAAAATATTACAATAAATGTTTATCCATTTTTCAACAATTATCGGAGCCATGGATAAATCGTAATATTCCGTCCTGGAACCGTCTGTAATGCGAAACGCCTCCCCCACATCATTTGTTCTTATAACAAACTGGCTTATTTTATGCTCAACTCCATCAGGGGTTTTAAATGGACTTGAAATTTTATCTTCCAATGAAAAAAAATGCCAAATACCATCCACCTTGTTAATAGATGTAAATTTGTAATACCCCTTAGATCCACATGGTGTCACAACCTGAGCACCTTCTTTTGCTTTTTGTAAATTGAATGGTTTCATATTATTTATTTTTTATTGATCAATACCAAAATGCTCCTTAATAGCCGGTAGCCCAATTTCATCTATAACATCAGCAATTCCTTTTTGTTTTATAAAATCCACAATGGCGATGTTTTCAGCTGCACAGCTAAGTAGTTCATCATATTCAATATTTTCAAGTTGGACTACCACATTATAGGGATGGCGGGCAAGCCTATTAGGTATAATCTTTGCCGATGTCGCGGTAAGTTCTAAATCAAGTGCCATGTTATTTTATTTTTGGTTTAATAATAAATGCAAGAGTATCATGAGTATGGGGCCATAAGGATAGCCATAATGGGAAATACTGATTACTGTAAACAATATCTTTGTATACATATATCTTACCACCAGATTTCAATATTTCCACAACTCTCTTTTGCTGCATTTTATGCAGTCTATATTTTGTTTCTGTTGTTTCCATAATGCGAAGATAATTATTTGCGTAATTAAAACAAAATAAAAAATGTTATAGAAATCACAATGTAGTAGATTTTATATAATTCCTTAAATGTTGTTCACTGCTTATCTCAGACCACTTATTATTTTTCTTATTCATTATCTTTTTCCCCATAGGATAAAAGTCGAATTTATGCTGACCTATAATTAACCTGAGATGCCAGCATGTAATTTCAATTATTTCATCTATTAGAAGCTCATTGTAGGCATGGTAAGCCCATGATGTGCCAATAGCCCATCTTTTATATTTTTCGTTTTTAGGACCGTTTAAGAAATTAATTTGTGATTCCATGTATTTAATATAAAATGTTAAATCGATGTTTACTGACAGAGAGAGCGGTTCAAGAGAGGGAAGGTCTCAAAGAAGTGTTTGCAAGTAACAAAAAAACTACCCCTACCCCATAAAAAAATTACCTGCAAACCTTCTTTGAGACCTTATAATAAATTATGACGTCGGTCGGGACTTTCGTTGGTATGGCTGACCCCGGAAAGTGTTGCGTCCTGGCAGGTCATTTAACTCATATACATTGCCGCCCTTTGTTCGGATCGTTGTACGCACATTTAAGCCGTCCCGGTGAAAGGCACACCAGCCCTATAGGGCGGTGAATTATCTGCATTATGTGAATTTCCTATCTGCTGCATAAAAAGAAAAAACCCGCTTGTATCGTGCGACCGAGAAAGCGGGTTGTATTTCTTACCATCACTGGCAATATCTTTTATTTCTCGGTCGCGGATCAAAAGTAAAACTTTATTTCAATTCACCAAATTTTATTTTCCCACAAATAAAAACAGCCCCAGTAAAAGGGCCGTCTGTTGTAAACTGTCTTAATGTATAATCAGCAATGTGTGGAGGCCCCCGGAATCGAACCGGGCCGCACCTAATAAGCCAGTTTGCGTACTGGTTTGGCCCCCAGATAAAGGCAATTATTGCAGTATTCGTAAATCTTGAAAGAAGTAACTGCAATTTGGCCTATAGTGTGTAAAATTGGAATCGAACCAATAACCACGGGACTTCAACCCGCCGCTCTACCGTTGGAGCTATTTACACATTTCCGCCCTTGACGTTTAGCGGTACACGGGCTAAATCTTTTCAGATCAGGTAGTTTTAACTACGTTTAGGCATACGCCTTTCGCCACATATCCGGGATTTCGCCGGAACTCGCATGGGTTGCAGGAATCGAACCTGCACACTGGGTTTTGGAGGCCCATATACTACCATTATACTAAACCCAACCCTAGTATTTTAACATAAATACCAGTAAACGCAGATTGTCCTTAAAAACAGTACAAATAAAGTAATTTAATTTGAACAAACAAAATATATTTTTCGTTTCCGCGAATGTTACTATCTTAGCTAAAATTATTATTGATGGAACAAAAAGCGATAAGCGTACAGGAATACGCCCAGTTAATTAAGAAAACAGACCGATGGGTACAATTGAAATGCGCTTCTAAAGAATCTTTACCTGGAATACGTACATACCAAATGATAGGCCGGACGTGGGTTTTATACCCTTCAGGCGCTATGTTAAAGAAAATAGAAAAATATTTGGAAAATAACTCCTGAAATATTTTGTTATTTCGTTTGAACGAATTATCTTTACAGCAGCAAGTCAAGGTTAAGAAAATATTGCTCGATTTGGAATAATTAATAAACCTTATAAAACCAAACAAAATGAAATCACTTATCACTATCGCAATCGTTTTAATTTCTCTTACTGCTTCAGCTCAGACAAAAGTACAGCATATTAAGCAATCATATCTACATGTTCATGAAATGACCGACACGGTTATAGTTCTGGGATGTGCTGACAAGTTTACTGGAAAGGTAAAAGATGGCCTGTTTAAATCAAGGATCTCTCAGCAATCAAATGAGCTGGCAATCGTTTCCGGATATGATCATATGCTTACCTACTATAAAATATATAATGAAGCTGGTAAGCTCATTGCAGACGGCAAGCTATCAAAAAATGAAGGTGAATATGCTATTATTAAAATGGGTGTTCACTTCCCAAAATCATATTGTTTAATGCTTTCAAGTAATTAATATGGATCGTAATTATTCTAAAATACCCGCGTTCCCACATCCGGCATTCGATCATGAAGGTCTAACAAAGCTGGAATATTTTGCAGCACAAGCCTTACAGGGAATGTGCGCCAATTCAAACCTTGTTTATAAGGATGCTATAGGAGTAAGAATACAGCCATCAATGTTTGAGGCCGCCCTTAGCATGTCTTTGGAAATGATCAAAAAGTTAGACGAATATGAAAACACAGGAGAATGAATTTATAAGCTCATTACAGGCTGTTTTAGGCTTCACAACATACAGAGGATGTATTATACAGCGTCTGCCGAATGGGGAATATGCCAGGGGAGGAAAGCAATTTAAAAACCTGGAAGCGGCAAAGGAGGATCTGGACAAAAAATTCGATAACTGGGCTAAAGCAATACAAAAATGATAGACTGGCTTTCTACAGCAAAACATGCATTCAGCCTTTCTGAGCTGGAATTAGATCTAGCAAAAAACATTATTTTCACCTCAGAGAAAATAGCAATGGAATATTTGACACGCGCTGCCAGATACCGAAGCATAGTAAATTACTGTATTAAAAGATATGATATTCAAAGAATAGGGTTAAATAGGAAACAATCACAGATGAACTGAACAATGGCAGCTGTTCACGGCTGCCAATTTTTCACATACAACATTAAAAAATGAGAAAATTAATTCCGTACTTGTCAGGCATAGCCACATTCCTTTTTTTAATATTTGTTATTGATTCTGAAATAGTTGATTTTATAGTTGAATCATTTCCGACATCGGCAGATGAGTATTTACAAATTATATATATCATTACGTGGATTGCCATTATACTTTTAACCACAGGATTCGCTATAGGCATAAGCTGTTTTGTTGCAGGGATTGTATTAATTTTAATGTGGCGACCGGAAAATAACAGTACGGATTCTGAAAATACATGGACTAATTACCATAAGGAAATGAAGAAAAAACATAACCAAAATTGATCAAAATGAAAAGATTTTTGTTTAACTTAAAGTTCACTTTATATGTTGTTATTTCGTCCGTATCGATACTTATCCGTAGAGGAAAAAAGAAAAAAAGGACATCTGATAGATAAAGCAATTTTATATTTTTGGCGTTTAACTTTCACGGCTATCTCAGCATGGGCTATTTTAAAAATTATAGGTAATGTGTAATAAGCCAATTTATGATACGCGTCAGGATGCAATTAAAAATTGCAGCTTTTCCAGGAAGAAAGGAAGTAAAAAGGTATCCGGACATCTTCATCCATATTATTGTTCTGAATGCGACGGCTATCATAATACAACGCAAAAACCAAATTCCTTTAAATCAAAAGGTTTTAATAATAAAAAACGTTAACATGTCACAAGAAATTGCATTGTCAGAAAAATCATTATTTGAGGTGCTCAGTCCTAAAATGACGGATCTTATTAGAATGATAGGACAAGATCAGTTAAAAAGGGAAGCATCATTTGCTATGCAGGCTATCAATTCCAATTCTTACCTTGCAAAAGCGGACCCAAAAACGGTAGCCAAAGCGATATTTAATTTAGCGCTCACCGGCCTTTCATTAAATCCCATATCAAAACTTGCATACCTCACACCGCGCGCCGCTAAAGACGGCCGCGTTGAGGCCACTCTTTCCCCTTCTTATCAGGGTCTTGTTAAATTAATTGCAGATACCGGCAGTGTTAAAAACGTATATGCATATGTGGTTTATGATGGGGATGAGTTTGAGGAAATATTAGGCACCTCTGTTGAAATAAAGCACTCTCCAAAGAGGAAGAGTAAGGAAATGACCTACGTGTATGCCGTTGCAGAACTTCCGGATGGTACCAAGCTGGTCGAAGTTATGTCAAAGAATGAGGTTTATGAGATTAGGAGCCGTAGCGACGCATACAGGGCCTATGCTTCTGGTAAAACAACTTCATGTGTATGGATAACTGATGAGGGAGAAATGTCCCGTAAAACGGTTATAAAGCGCATTACGAAGTATGTTCCTAAAACTGATCGCTGGATCAAGGTTAACGAAGCTATTAATATTGATAATTCTGATTTCCCCGCTTCGGTACATCAACAGGATTATATCTATTCTCTTATTGGTACTTCATCCTATGATGAGGATACAAAAGGTATCTTGGCTGACAAAGTTAATGGCGGCATAACCTCTGATGAGGCATCTAAAATGATTGATGATCTTCAGGCCAACCAGTTGAATCCAGTAACGCATGGACGCAACATCAGCGCTACCGATGCTAAAAATGCAGTTAAAGAACAATTAGAAAATGAAAAGCAATGAAACCAGGAAGTATAGTTGAATGCCAAATCGGTGGCGGATGGATGGATACGGAAACATTTGAAGATAGACCTGGACCTGGATATAAAGAAGTGTGTGTTGTATCCGGTTTTGATCCAAAAAGTGAAACATATATAACTCTTGAAGAATATAATATATTAGACGAAGATGGAGAGATGCCGTCTTATAATAAACATTTCTTCAGAGAACTACTTCCACCTCAGAGTATAGAAATTGAACAATTTTTAACCCAAACCGTATGATAATACCGAATACAGTCAGCGCTGCATGGGCATTCCCTGGCCTTATGATCAATGCACAGGAATCAATTAAAACGCTCCTATATGATCAGAACCGGATTATTACTGAAATATGTGATTACTTCCATATTCAAGAAAAGGAATTGAAATCAATTAGTAGGAAAAGTGAAACTGTATATGCCAGGCAAATAGCCATATATTTACTCCGGGAACACTGCCGGTTCACTTTCAAAAAAACGGCTGATATATTCAATCGGGATCATACCACGGCAATACATTCAGTAAAATTCATTAAGGATATGCTCAAACTCAGCCTGGATTATCGGTATAAAACGGATATAGATAATTTATTATACAAACTTTCAAAGTATCAATAATGGAATATCAGGAATTACCGTACACAGAACCCGAATTTTTCGCCACCTGGTCGGAGTGGGTAGAATACAGGAAGGAAATAAAAAAACCTTATAAGTCACCTAAAAGTGCTCAACGGCAACTTAAATGGTTTGTGAATCACGGTTATAATTTTCGTCAGGCTATAGAGCTGATTGAGACCGCAATACGTAATGGATGGCAGGGTATCTGGCCGGAAAAAAATACTTCATATGGATATGCAGGAAATAAACAACAGCCTTTCCCACCTAAACAAGGGGGAACTAGCATCAACAGAACACAAGGCCTCATTAACTGGTGATCAAAATTCGCTTTATATGGCCTTAAATGGGCAGAAAATAAAGAATCTTTATGATGATCAGAAAATTGAGAATGCGCTTAAATATGCCATGTCTTTATGCGGAATACGGGCAAACAATCTACCATCACCCCAGGAAAAGAAAATATTACTTTCTTTTTTTAGGCGTCATTATGGTGGCCATACGCCGGCTGAAATATATCTTGCTTTTGATATGGCAATGGCGGGTAAGCTTGACTTGTCAGATAATGAGATAAATCCATATGAAAATTTCACCTGTCAATATGTGGCGCGGATAATGTCAGCTTACCGGCATTGGGCCGCCGAAGAAAAAAAACAAATTGAAATGCCGAAAGAAGAACAAAAACAATTAAGTGAGGGTGAGGTAGACTGGTCGGATCAGTGGCATACTTGCATAGCTCACGCCGCAATAAATGCATTGAATGAATTATTTGTGCCAACTGCTGTATATGATTGGCTGGAAAAAAGGGGAGAGATAAATCTTTCCCCTTTGCAGAAATGGGAATACATGGATAAGGCTGCACGGAAATATTTACAGGATATGCAGCAAGGGATACATAATGATATGCCGACAAATGAATTTAAGAGAGTCATGAACCTGCTTTATAATGGTGGCTGGAAGAAAGATTATTATGTAGGCATAACCGTTAGGAACATGGCTAAAATATTAATAATAAAAAACTTAGCAATTGAAAAAGCAAAAGATGTCATTTGAACCTCTAACAACATCGGAGATAACGAACAAAGCATTGGCTGAGCTTAAATATAGAGGTTGGTATTGCTGGCGCCAGAATCAAATCAGAGTTCCTGGAAGAGACTTTGTAGGAGAGCGGGGGCTATCTGATATTATCGGATTCTATAAGTTTGATGGAAGAATGCTCATGTGTGAGGTAAAGAAAATTGGAGATACTTTTAGCGAAAGTCAAAGAGATCTATTAACAAAATTAAAAAGGTCAGGAGGGGTTGCATTATGGGCCACAGACGATAAAAAAGGTGGAATTATAATACAGGAATATAACGGTGAATAAAGGCCAGGGTAAACACCCCGGCCTTATCACTGTAACCATTTTATTGAATATTGACAGACTTTAACCAGGTTTTTACATCAAATGATGGACAAGCCTTATGAACATTCGGGAAATCCCTATGTCCTTGTATAATTGCTTTAGGGTATTTCTCTCTAAGCCTTACAACCATTTCCTTCATTGATCTTATCTGCTCAGGCGTCCTGGTATCATGTGGCGCACCATTGTCATCTATACCACCAATATAGCTTACATGGACGGATTTGCTATTGTAACCTGCAACACCATTGCATACAATAGACTCATCCGCCAGTTGATGAATAATACCATCGGATGAAATAAGATAATGATACCCAGGGTTTTTCCAACCTAAATTATTTTTCCAATATGATTGAATGGCTTCGGGCTTTGCATTGGGATTAGTTGCTGTACAATGAAATACAATATATGATATATTCCTCATGTTAATATGATTAATGTTGCATAGATAACCCAAAGTATTACGATTGCTAAACGGGTGCCTATTGGCATGTTTAATACTTTTTTCATTGTCTATCTTGTTTGTTCTGCAATAATATCAGAATAGATGTTTGTGAATCATTCATCTTGTCCAGCTTATTATATAATTCCTGTCTGTCTTTGTTAGCTGTCTCTCTATCTTCCTTCATTTGTTGCTCTACTTTATCTAGGCGCATATTTTGCGTTGCATTCATTTGTAACATTTCACCGTTCTTCGTGCCGCTATTATAAAGCATCATAAGTATGGATATAATAAATACTATGCATCCAATAATAAATTCAACTAATTTCAGCGGTCTATCCATGGCATAGGGGTTTTCTTAATCTCTTAACAAATAATTTATATGCTGCCCATACTATTATTAACCCTTCAATTGAAAGGATTAATTCATTGTGACGGGCACACAGCACATAGTGCACAATGTCTATAAGATAGTTTGCAAATATGGCACCAAATGTACGTAGAACATCTTTATCTTTTTTCATATTGCTGTTGATGTATAGCCATAATGAAAAAAATATGATGGCTGTTGATACAGCGTCAAGTATACTGTATATATACCAGTGCCAGGTAAGCTGATATTCTTTGTCCAATGGAAATGGGTTTGTAAAAACCACCGGCGAATTATTCCATAGCCGGTGGAGATTGGTTATTACCCAGGAAAGAAATAAAAGCAGTATTATATATGATTTTCTGGTCATGGTTTTGACGGTGGTGGATCTTTGGGGCCTGTGCCGGGGCCTGGATCGTCGAATGACTTAATAGCGGTGTCTGTATCCGTCTCCTTTATCTTAATGCCTAAGATGCGGGAAAGCCCCCATATAAATGTCACGATAATTCCTGACCAATATACGATACTTAGTTTTGTCGGCTCAGTAATTCCGGGCGCGCTGACAATGGCTGTGTTTAGGGTGGCAGCCCCCAGCAATATAGCGCGGAATACATATTTAGCCCATGCTGGTGTGGGGTTCTTGATACTGATAATTGTTTTCTGTTCGGGCATATAATTTATTTATCTGTTATTAATTTTATCATTAAAAAGTTGATAGTGTTGCGCGCTTCCAGCCAGCACCGGTTTTAATGTATATAAAACTTGCATCCCATGTAACATCCCCGGTATTACCATTGGCGTCCGCTGTTGATGTTGGAGTATAGGATGTACGCAAGCGTAATTGGTTATAGCCTGTAGCGCCGTTAATATCTACCTTGGCCGTGGGGGTGGCTATATTAAAGCCTATATTGGCAGTACCTGTGAAACTGGTATAGCTATTGGAGTTATTGAAATCGAGCCGGCCGCCAGTTAGCTGAATATTAGCTACCGGATTAGTCCCGTCATTAAAGGCAACAAGCGGATTTGTTGTGCCCTTAAGGGTTAGGGTGCGTAGATTCCCAAACTGCGCCCAAAATGATTTGGTTTCCTCCGATAAAGTCTGATTAAGTATGCCAGTATTAGTAAATGTCCAGGTTCTATTTGTAGATAAATCTTGCGTGCCACCAGATATACTCATACCGGCTCCGGCTGCCATCGTGTGGGTAGATGCAGATAAAGCGAAATCGGTAGAATTATAACCATCCAGGCTATCAGCTATGAGCCCACTACCTGCGCCATCATTGCCGGCATTCCATATTTTGAACCCGTTGATTACCGCAACTGAAGTGCTACCAACTGATGCGTTGCCTATGACTACGCTATCAGCTGTAATTCCTAGCCGCTGAAGTGGCATAGCCGAAGCAGCAGAAAATGTTAATGAGTTAGTCGCGCTTCCAGACTTTGCATACTGTAAATATGCCCCCTCTATACCGCCGGCATTAGATGCACCCGTCAGGTATCCATTACTATTACCTACGCCTATACGCATTGTACCAAGACTGTTATCAAATAAAAAGTCCGTACGGGTATTCCCATTGGATTGAAATCTCATATTAGTGAAGGAACCGGTTCTATTCACTTGTAATTCTTGGTTTGCAGGAACATAGCTAATATCATAACGAAGAGTGGTGTCAAAGCTACCAAAGCCAACTACCGGCGTCTTAACAGTAGACGCAAATTCCATCCCGGTGGTAGTAGAAAAATTTGCACCCAAATACTTATCATTTAATCCAATATGATTTGCAGCCAATGTAGTGCTGGGCAATATCATGCGATTAAAAACATAGCCGGCCGTCCTTACCGCTATTTGGTTGCTGTATATGCTATTGCTTTCGCTGGTAGCATCTAGTGAAATACCATTATAATTTCCTGCATTACCCTTCCCAGTCCATGAAAAGTCCTTAATATAATTTCCTGTTATTATGCTGTTAGTGGTATTTATTAAGGATATACCATTGTTAGCCACTTGCAAAATATTATTACCATTAATAGTTATATTCTTACAATTAGTAAGCAATACACCATCTCCCCTAGTAAGATAGCTTCCTCCCAAATAATAGTTGCTATTAACTTGTGCACCATTTACGCCTGTTAATTTAACAAGACCGCCGCGCCCAATTGCTATATTATTACCAATAACCTGTACGGCGCTGTCGGCGGTTATGTCAGCTAACATGCCATTGGGTTGCCCATCAAGTTGATTATTATTAACCCATATCTGGAAAGCATTCTGATCAACACATTTTACAAATGCGCGATTTATACAGGTATCCCCGTTTGAATGAACCCAATTACCCTGGATTTTAAATCCTCTCTGCTGACCTGTATTGGCGTCAAGTATAACTATCGGCTGCTTGTCCTGTGTAAAAATGTTATTGATTATATCAGCATTACGCGCCTTGAAAGTAATACAGGTATCTAAATAGATCATTGTACAGTTCTGCACTTTTAAGTCACCATTGGCGCCGGCATCACCCTCTACGCGTATGCCGCTTATGGTGGCCCCATCTGCCCACCTTCCAGCTCCGGTGCTTGGGTCTATAAGTGTAAAGGAACCATTGCCGCGCAATGTTAATCCCTGAAATCCAACTTCAGCAACCGTAACAATGAACATAGGATAATTACTACCAGTACCTTTAATAGTTGTGCTAAATTGCTGATTGAAATTATCACCCTTCAATGTGAGAGCTGTCTTATTAATAGTTATAGTGCTTGTTATCTTATAGAATGGGCCGGCAGACGGGTATATTGATCGTGTAGGGAATATAATATTATCTCCGTTATCAGCTGCTGCCACTGCATCTTTTATAGGCTGGGTGTCATCATTAACGCCATCTCCAATTGCACCGAACCAGCACACATTAATGCCTATTGCTTCATCATATACCCGCCACCATCCGGGGAACTTAGTGCCGTTGTTATTTGCCACAGAGTTTACCTTTCTAAACAGACCCCCACGTAAGCTATCAGTAACAATTAATAATTTAGCATTACCTGTATAAGCCAAAAGAGCGGTAATATTTAAAACAGTATCAATAGGAAGATCGGCGGCGCCTACAAATGTTCCCCATCCGGCATTGGTATACCCCCAAAACTGGTTGTGATAATAGGCAATACGGCCACTATCTCCCACAGGGGCGCCCAGGTAAAGAGCATTATTAGTAGCTGCTGTGTCACGTGGGACAATCAATACGCTATCAATTTTGACACGGTTTATTTTATTGTTTGTGACCTGTGGCTGCCAAATCCCTTGCCCAAATGCAATAAGCGGTAAAATGGTTAATAGTAATAACGATAATCGTTTCATAATTAAATATTTATTAAAGCTGGTAATCCTACATTTTCTGGGCGCGCCTCAACTGCGTTTCCTTCAACGGCCATTGCCCTGGAATTTAACAAATTAGGTTCAGTTCCGCTGGGATCATTATTGTCTACAAACTGGACCGTCCCAAACCCATCATGTAGTAAAATCCGATTGTATCTTTCGTCATCCACGGCGGCATGGTTATGGGCTTTATTGGCGCTTGCCTGTGAGCTGCCAACGGTTGCGCCTGGTATAATGCCCCTATCAGGATCCTTATTGGCGCCCAGGTCCAGGAAGCGCGGAAACCAGCCACGTAAATCCGGAGTCCTTATTATAATGCCATCTGTGGCCCATTTAGTTTTATCCCCGGCATTCCATGCGGCAATTGTGATCACACTACCAGGGAAAATTGTATTCAATGTCGTTATATAATCACTTACTCCGGGATAATCCGTAATCTGCAAATCCTGTCCATTGGCTGCAATTCTATCAGGTCCAGGGATGCCGCCCATCACAATAGTACCGACATTTTTCCACCTTTCTCCGGATGCTACTACACGCCAAACGGTACCTATTCTTACCAAAGCAATATAATCTACCTGGCCTAAGACAATACGACCGCTCATACCACCTCTCCAAATTGTTTGCCCACCAGGCGCCGCAATTATGGTTTGCTTATTGGCTCCACCACCGGTTTCTATGACACATAGCACATTTTCCGGATACGCAGCTCGCAAGGTATAAGTAATGGCAGCAGATGTGCCACCCTGTATAAGGATCAATTTCCGGTCATTTGCAGCTAGGGCGTTCCCTGTTGCACTAACTACAGCCTCACCCAAAGTAAAACGAGCTATGGCGTCCGGAGTGACCAATACGTTGCTTATAACGGGTTTGTAGATATGAAAATATTCCTGACCGGGCTCAAATTGATCGCCTGCCTCTTTAAGAGACCATCCTCCCCCAGCTACATCATTTTGCCATTGCTGCCCCTTTACAAAATATTCCACACCGCGCCGGAACATTGACCAGTCTTTACCATCCAAATAAGGGTCATGTAGAATACGCGGAAAGCCACTTATATCATTTTCAATTGTAATATCTGGATCAAGTACACCATTTATGAAAACGGACATATCAGGTTGTATCTGATATGCCCTATCCGGGACTAACACAGCTGAGCCAACAATACCGGATACCACTTCACCAACCATATTGATGGTTGTCTTTTTCGTTATTTTACTACCCACAGCCGGATCGCCAATAGGTAGGAACCAGTCGGCGGTTGGGCTTGCTTGTGTGGTTAATTCTTGTGTAGCAACAAGCGTTACTACATCAACATCTGGCTTAGGCATAACCGGGGCTTATTGCGTTATTGTTATCTTGATCATTACTTATTGCTTCATTATTGTTTCCTGTCCACATGGCCAAGGATGGAGCTTGTTCCGCCAATATGAATGTAGGAATGAATGGCGCATTATATGAAGAAAGAAGACTGAAATCACAGCCGGTTGTATATCCGGTCAGCATATAATATAAGTTGCCTATATATGAATTATATTGATCAATTACTTCATCTGCATTATTGGCTATGCCGATAAATGTTTGATCATACCAATATAATGCAACAGGATATGGATCTGGGCACCCTGGCAGCCTATTCCCTGCGAAGTTGGCTAAATACACATTAGACGCTATGGGTAATTTCTGCGTAATCTTAGGGCCGCAACCAATGGCAGAAAAATCAAATCTGGCCGCGTCTTTGTTTACCGATGTCAGATTTAGTTGTGTGGCTAATATTGTTCCAGAGTGCACAACGCCGCCATTGTCCGAATCAGAAGCCGTCCATTGAAACTTTTTACGTGCATGTGCAAGTGCTTCAAGCTCTAAATAATTCATAGCACTTTGCCAGTTAATAAGCCCGGGAACACTTATGGTATATCCGGAAAACCCCCCTATATAATCCCGCCATTGACCTTGTGGGCCACTTATTTCTCTAGCTTCAAAAATCTGGTTTATAGCACAATCGGTAGAGAAGCAAATATCTACCGGAGAGCCATCTACCAGAATTGAAATCATAAAGTCAGATCCTCTTATAACACCCATAAAGCAAATATAATATATTATTCGTCGGTTTGATCTTTAATATCATATTGGGTAATGGCTGCATTACCGACCCCTTCAGATAGCACTTCCATTAACAATAAATTATGGGTACATGTTCTATTGTCGTAAGTGTCTGTCATCTGCATAAAACGTTTTCCCGGCTTATGAATCATTTCTATAACATGATAAAATTCCAGTGAATTTGAATAAGCACTGCCCTCCCAGGAAGTGAGAGAGCGCGCATATTGATCAATATGAGATTTACCCATGTGATTTTCAATATCATCATCCTCTACGCCAGCTTTATTTACTGTCCACGAAGATGCCGGAACAATTGGATTACCGGTAAATATAGTATTGCTTATACCATCCTCTCCGGTATCAATAAACGTGAAATCTTCAGTATCTTTTGTTTGGCTGAAATTTGCTGGATTTATAGCGGTAACATGCCTACCAGCATCAGAAAGGGATATTATTCCCACCTTTATTGGGTATATCTCTACAGCTGGGGCCATGGCTCCATCATCTGTAATAGGATCTACGGGCCGAACTATATATATATCCAATCTTGCGGGATTAGGGAAATCTCCTGTAGGGATACTGCTTGGAATTGGCGCGCTTTTTAATGTAAAAGATCCATTTCTTTTTTTACCTGATCTTGTTATGGGCATTTCACCGCTACTTACACCAAATGTATATTCCCATGAACCACTATTATTTAGGGTCATATAATCAGCCCCGGTTCCACCGACTCTAATCCTTATAGCAAATCCATTTACATTTGAAAATAAATATTTAAATGATATTTCAATAATATCACCTGCATTTATTGAGCCCATTGCTGTTATTTGATCTACATGCAATGTGCCTGTAGATACCTGATTATATGGGAAATATAACCTATATGGATCTTCCAAGATGCCGGATCCGGTCCTTCCTATTGTGGGAGGTGGAGAGCCAAATCTTGACCAATCATCAAAATCAGATCCATCAAAAACGGACCAGTCAAAATTTTTGAGTTGATTTATACTTTTGTATGTTACTTCAAATTCAGATTTTTTTATTGCCGGCAGCATTTTATTATTTGCCAAATTATCAACAGGCATCAAATCAAAAGATGAAGGATCAGGCCCTAATGTGGATAACAAATCAAAATTTGTTATTTCAGTAACCGTACTTGGATATTCATATTTTTCTATATTAAATGAACTATTATATAAATCCTGCGATCTTATTATCCATATTGCACCCATTGAACTGAATATCCTAGCATAAAAAGACATACAAAAGGCTTCCAGTACATCTTTTATAGATACGGCGCCCTTTACAAAATCATAAAATATATCAGTATGAAAATAGCATCCTGTAAGCAGATGTTGACCTAATTCCATATTCAATGGTTCCAGGCTGTTTAATAAATATACATCAGTGCTATTATCGAATATCTGATATAAACATCTTTCAACAATTATTTCATATATAGATAGTTTATCATAAATAAATGACCCGTTTTCATCTGATAAATTAACTGGGAGATTAGAATATCCGAGTCCATCAATGGCCTTTATTTGAATTTCATAATTTATGAAATCATCTGGGTATTCGCAGAAATCGGGCTTCACAAAATAAACTCCATCAACCATCCCATTCTTCCTTACTTCAATCTTAAATCTGCGTTCGTTTGCTTCAAAAAACTCTGTAGGAAGTGGAACTCCCGGTTCATCTGTAAAAACATACGTTACTGTTATTTGCCTTCCTATAATCCATGTAGTTTTATCTTCATTAGAGTCTACCCTTTCTGTAACTAGTGGAGAATTGCCCATTGTAAGTAAAAATGGTTCTGTTGGGACACTTCCCTCACTATCCATTATATCCACTCTCCACGTAGCTGGATTAGTTACATGGTTATCTTGAAATTCAAAATAATATTTGCGAAAATAATTAGCCATTTATTCTACTTTGTGAATTATTACCTCTCTGCAATACAGCAGCTAATGTTGTGCCTCTTGCAAATAATTCCACCCTATCCGGGAAGCCACCACCACCTGAAAGCTTATCTATCACCTCAGAGGGCACAATATGTTCCTCCCGGCCAGGGTTATCACCTATCATTGCCAGAGTAGGCCCAAAGACAGTACCGCCTGTAGCAAAAGACGATACACCCTTCCCGGCAAGCGCTTTAAAAGCAGCTGAGGCAGCAATCAGTGCACCACCGGCAATAATGGCTGG
>JGI24739J22299_10000037_pt1 | contig 36627 bp, 34 predicted proteins | sample KBSCornC5_FD_22299 | JGI IMG/M metagenome (IMG submission 22299)
GGGTGCATCTTCAGGAGCCAGTCCAGTCCCCAGCGGGCCTCATCCAGTACATCAGCNACCTGGTTGCCGCCGTTCAGGCCATTGGCGGCGTGGGCATCAGTAAATACCGGCCCGAAATCCCGCCAGGCAGCCAGCAGGTGATAGGCCGCATTGGCGGAGGTAGTAACGTATTGCAGGTAGTCACTGGCGTCGTGCCAGCCGCCTGCCACGTCTATATGGGTACCATCGGGCATCGGGCCGTACACGGTAAAGCCGTCGTGTGTATGACAGGAATCCTTGAGATAAGGGTTAAACCCGCTACGCTGCTGCCGCATATATTGCAGGCAGAAGTCCGCAGCGCCTTTGTAAACATCCGCGCCTATGCGAAATACCGGAGAACGGCCATTACCGCAGGCAAGATAATAAGTGCCGGGCTGCCGGTACCCGCTAAAATCCAGGCGCCTGGTATGCGTAAAAGGTCCGTAAGCGCCAAAATCAGGACTGCTGTTGCCTTTCCATACCACGCGCCCGCTGGCTGCATCGTGCAGCGTAAAAGCGGCGGCGGGCGGGTTAGCCCTGGCGCACCACACCGCGGTCTTAACACCGGCTGGCGTATATCCTAACTGGTTAATTCTTATCCATGCAGTGACGCTGTCATTACCGGCAGCGGTAAATGGCAGCAGGAAGAGCAGTACAGACAGTAATCGCATGACATTAATGATGGGAAGAGCTACCTCACAGCCGCAAACTTTTCAAGGTCTGGCGCATACGCCCGTTTACGCTCCAGTTCGTACTGATAGATGATGTTCCCGATCTCCTTGAAGAAGGGATAACCTTCCGTTTCATATTCATACCGGTCATCATTCAATATTCCGTCCCGGTTCACATAAACAGTGCCTGTGAGCATGAACTCTACGTTGTTCTTAAAGTCCACAATATAAGCCGCATCGGTTAAAAACCCGAAAGCCCAGCCTGTTTTATTGAATACGCGGATGTAAGGCGGTATCTTACCCTGGTCCGCTTTAAACATAAAGAACTTGGTAAAACTGTCAAAATACTGAATGGTGTCGTACTTCGGATAATCAGACTCCCTGGGCTTGGCAGACATGTAATGATACAGGAAGCGGTAATCCTCCCTGCTCAGCTTGAAGCGCTGTTCTTTTGGCACTGATTCAGGAAACAACAGTGTTTGCAGCATATGCTGTATGTCTTCGATCGGGAAATTGTTATGCTTGGTAAAATCCAGCGGAGTATGGATGAGCGAGTCCTCGCGGTTCATGTGCGCCCTGCCGATCAGTATCTGTTTGCTGAAATCAAATGGCAGGTTGCAATAATCTGCAGATTGGGCAAACACCTGCTTCCCCTTATTCACAAAGCGTACAGGATTGGTATGACGGTTGCCATCCTCATCCAGCGGCATAAAACGCCTTACAATACGCACATCCTTATAGCCGCGGGCCCATAGCTTTTCATGAATGGATCGCATACCCACAAATTCGTACAGGCGGTTATAAGCGTTATTATCACTAACCAGGAAGATCTTCTTGACATAATGCGCTACGGAAGGCAATCCATTCNGCGCCGTACTGTCGCTATACACTTTTGCCTGTCCGGGGTAGGCGCTGTCTGTNAGCATAGGAGTATTCATATCCAGGCCCCGCTTATGCAGCTCATGCAGCTTTTCAAGCGCCAGCGCTGCTATCGGCATCTTGACCATGGAAGCTGGGTTGAAGTAGGTATTACGGTCCACATTGAAATAGTAATGCCGGAAATGCGGACGGTTGTGTTTATCCCGGTCAATCTGTGTGTACATCAGCTGGTAACGGAAAGAGTCCGGGTATTGCAAAGTATGCTGCAAGGCAGCAGAAGCATGCTGCCTGATTAATTTTTCGAGAAGGGTATCTGTACGTGTTTGCCCTCCTGCCCACAGGTATAAAAATGTGGCGATTAACGTGAGTGGAATTCGTGGCATATCTTCAAAAATAAAAATATATATTTGGCTATCATACACCTAAGGCAAAAATTTATCTTGTAATGAAGCTTGTAACTTACCTGAGAGATGAGGCCGATCAGCTGGCCATTTTAGTGAACGGCTTACTGTATAACGCGCAGGAGCTGCATCCAGACCTGCCCAGCAACATGCAGATGTTTCTGCTGATGTGGGAAGAGGTGATCGATATCGCGCGGCATGTAGATGAACAGCTGAAAAGCGGACAACATGTAGGCGGCGCTATTGGCATTCCTTACGATAGTGTGCAGGTACTGGCTCCTGTGCCTTTCCCTACTTCCTGCCGCGACGGTTATGCTTTTCGTCAGCACGTAGCGGCTGCACGCCGTAACCGCAAGATTGAAATGATCCCCGAATTTGACCAGTACCCCATCTTTTACTTTACCAATCATAACGCCATACAAGGCCCCGGTAAAGTATACTGCATGCCTGATCATTTCGATAAGCTGGACTTTGAGCTGGAAGCAGCCATCGTGATCTGCAAGCAGGGACGCAACATTCCTGCTGAAGAGGCGGATGAATACATCGGCGGTTTCATGATCATGAATGACCTGAGCGCCCGCACCCTGCAAATGGAAGAAATGAAACTGAACCTCGGCCCTGCAAAAGGAAAAGATTTCAGTACGGTGATAGGCCCTATGCTGGTAACACCGGATGAACTGGAAGAATTCCTGGCGCCGGCCAAGCCAGGGCATACCGGCAATAACTACAATCTTAAAATGACCTGCAGGATCAACGGCGTACAGGTGAGTGAAGGTAATATGGGTGATATGGATTGGACCTTTGCCGAGATCATAGAACGCTGCGCCTACGGCGTAACCCTGATGCCCGGCGATGTGATCGGCAGCGGCACCGTTGGCACCGGCTGTTTCCTGGAGCTGAACGGCACCGGCAAACTGCAGGACCCCAATTACCAGGAACAGTGGCTGCAAGCGGGCGATGTGGTAGAACTGGCGATCGATGGACTGGGTACCCTCCAGAACACCATTGAACAGGAAGAAACCGACTTCTCAATCCTTCGCCGCAAGAAAATGAGCGTACAATAAAACCAACCAGATCCAATGTTGCAGATCGTTCCGGGGCAGGTTAAAACAGGAGAGCTCCATGCTTACCTGCTGGGAGCAGTAGCGCCAAGGCCTATCTGCTTTGCCAGCACTATTGATGCCGATGGCCATCCTAACCTATCGCCCTTCAGTTTTTTTAATGTATTTGGCAGTAACCCGGCTACACTCATCTTTTCTCCCTCACGCCGGGTGAGGGATAATACCACCAAACATACGCTGGAGAACATCTACGCCACCAAAGAAGTAGTGATCAACGTGGTCACCTACCACATGGTACAGCAGGCCTCTCTTAGCAGCTGCGAATATCCACAGGGAGTAAATGAGTTTGAAAAAGCCGGCTTTACGCCCCTGCCTTCCGAAAAGGTAAAACCCTGGCGGGTAAAGGAAAGTCCGGTACAGATGGAATGTGTGGTAAAACAGGTGATAGAAACCGGGCAGGAGGGTGGCGCCGGTAATCTCGTTATCTGTGAGCCGGTGTTGATCCATATCAACGAAGAGATCCTGGATGAGCATAAGCATATAAACCCGCATAAAATAGACCTGGTGGCCCGCATGGGCGCCGACTATTATTGCCGCGCCTCCGGTTCCGCAGTATTTGAAGTGCCTAAACCCAATACCCGGCTGGGCATTGGCGTAGATACCTTACCGCTGTCTATCCGCAACAGCCGTATACTCACAGGCAACAACCTGGGTATGCTGGCCAATATACATGAGCTGCCGGTCATCGATCCCTCTTTTGAGGATGACCAGCTGAAAAATATTATACAGTATTACAGCATTACGCCTGACGAGATGGAGAAAGAGCTGCACCGTTATGCGCAGCAACTGCTGGAAGCAGGAAAGGTAAGTGAAGCGTGGCAGGTGTTGTTAACAGCTGTGAGTGATTAGTTGTAAGTTATCAGTTGTCAGTGACCGAAGCGAATTTATTCAATCACTGACAACTGATAACTGACAACTGTCAACTAAATTATTTTCCCCCGAATACTTTCTTCAACAGATCCGTTGTACGCGCCGCAGGGTTCTGGCGGATATTTGTCTCTTCTTTACTGATCTGGTCAAACAGGGCAACTACTGCCTTGGTGGTCACATAATCCTGCAGATCAGGATTCACCTTGTTCATGGTAGTAGGCAGCTTATTGTAGGTGTTTACAATATCGCCGTAATATTTGGTAGCGCTGGTGCTGTCCAGTGCGCCTTTAATGGAAGGCGAGAAGGCAGCTTTCAGCTGGTCGGATGTCTTTCCTTTGAAATACTCAGTAACGGAGTTATTACCGCCGCTGATCAGCTTCAGCGCATCGGTGATGGACATCTGTTTGATCGCATCTACAAAGATGGGAGCTGCATGGCTTACTGCACCTTCAGCGGCGCGGTTTATCTGGAGGATCGCTTTATCCACCTGGCTGCCCAGGCCTATACTGCGTAATGTTTTTTCGATCTTCACAGCGTCTTCCGGCAGGAACATTTTATAGGCTTCATTGCCAAAGAAGCCATCCTTTTTGCTGAGGGCCGCAATACCGGCATTCACCCCTTTTGACAGGGCTTCTTTTATACCGGCGCCAGCTTCAGATTCGGTTACATTGCTGTTGGTGGTAGTACCGCTGCTGCTACCAGCACTCAGCGCTTTATCTTTCAGTTTTTTCAGTAGTTGCGCCTGGCTCACCTGTAAAGTAAGCATGGCCGGCAGCAGGAATAACATCCCTTTCTTCATAATGTTGCAGTTCATATATTAAAAATAGTCAAATTTATTTGCTTTATAATTATTCGTGTATAGCCAGCAGTGGTACATGTGTATGAAATGCCAGCTGTGTGGTACGGCTGCGTTTGAAGATATGATCAAACAGGCCGTGCTTTTTAGGGATGATCAGTATCAGGTCTGCTTCCTGTTTCCCGGCAAAGTCCATAATTCCCTGCACCACATTGGTATGATCTATGAAATGGAACTGCGGGTCGTAACCTTCCAGCAGGGTATCCAGCATGAGTGTTTCATAGGGCGTATCAGACGTAAAATGTTTGCTTTCATGGTCAATGTTCAGCACATGCAGCTCCGGTTTGAACACGTTCAGCAGTTTTTTCAGCGGCTGCACGGGGGTGGTTTCCACCACTTTCCTGAAATCGCAGGCAAAAACGATCTTGCGTATGGGCCTGAACCGGGCGCTGCCAGGTACAATGATCACGGGGCAGGTGGTATGCTTCACCACGTCGATCGTGTTGGAACCCACCAGGATCTCTTCCAGCTGACTGCCACCGGTGATCCCCATTACGATCAGATCGGCCTCCTCCTGCTTCGCCACCTGGTCTATATTGGCAGGCAGCAAATGGTTCTCTGCCCGGGATGCCAGTATAGTATTTTCGGGTAGCAGGGGCTCCAGCTCACGCTTCATTTTATCCAGCCCCTCCATGCTGGCGCTTCGTAATTCATCCGGGTTCACCATGGGTACAGAGGTAGGCACATCCGGGATGGGCACAATCAGCTCATAGGCATGGTACAGCACAACGCGTGCAGTGTTCATCTGGCGGGCCAGGCCCAGCGCATAACGTGCGGCGTTATACGACGTCTCAGAGAAATCCGTAGGAACGATGATCGTCTTCATAACTGAGGTTATTTATCAGAATGAAAGAATTACTGCCGCTTTCATATGGTCATTTTTTAAATACCTATACCCCTCTCACTGTAAAGTTAGGGCTCTCCCACGGTATAACGGGCTCCTTTCTGCCAGTAATGAAAATTTAATGCCAGAAAGTCAAGTGTTGCCTGTTTTCCTGGAAAGGGCGGCTATGGACTCTCGCTTATTACCCTTATTTTTGCACTCCATTTGAATAATACATGACACAATTATCTGAGCAGGAGATCATACGCCGGGATAAGCTGCAGGAGCTGCAAAAGCTGGGCATCGACGCCTATCCGGCAGCAGAATACCCCGTTAACAACACTTCCGTTAATATCAAAGAGCATTATTCGGAAGCTACCAGGGATCAGTTCCAGGAAGTTTGCCTGGCAGGCCGCATCATGAGCATCCGCGATATGGGCAAGGCCTGTTTCGCCGTGATACAGGATAGTGTGGGCCGTATACAGGCTTACATCCGCCGTGACGATATCTGCCCCGGAGAAGACAAAACTTTGTACGATACTGTTTGGAAAAAGCTGGTAGATATAGGCGATATCATTGGTGTTAAAGGGTATGCCTTTATCACTAAAACCGGCGAAACCTCCATCCATGCGCAGCAGCTGGACATCCTCTCCAAGGCCCTCCGCCCGCTGCCCGTAGTGAAGGAATTGGAAGGCGCCACCTTCGATGCCGTTACCGACCCTGAATTCAGNTACCGCCAGCGCTATGTAGACCTGGTGNTCAACCCTCAGGTAAAAGAGGTGTTCGTAAAACGCACCAGAATATTACAGACCATCCGCGATTTCTATAACAACATGGGCTTCCTGGAAGTAGAAACTCCCATTCTGCAGCCCATTCCCGGTGGCGCTACCGCGCGCCCCTTCATTACGCACCACAATACGCTGGATATGCCTTTATACCTGCGTATTGCCAATGAGCTCTACCTCAAACGCCTGATAGTTGGCGGCTTTGAAGGAGTATACGAGTTCGCCAAAGACTTCCGTAACGAAGGTATGGATCGCACCCACAACCCGGAATTTACCGTAATGGAAATGTACGTGGCCTACAAAGACTACGAGTGGATGATGCGCACTACCGAAACCCTGCTGGAAAAGATCGCCATCGCCCTGCATGGCACTACCCAGGTGACCGTTGGCGAAAGGACCATTGACTTTAAAGCGCCCTTCCGCCGCGTTACCATGTACGATGCTATTAAGGAGCATACCGGCGTAGACATTAGCGGAATGGACGAAGATCAGCTGCGCGAGGTGTGCAAACAGCTGGGCATCCATGTAGACGCGAAACTGGGCAAGGGTAAACTGGTGGATGAGATCTTCAGCGAGAAATGCGAAGCCCACTATGTACAACCCACCTTTATCATCGACTACCCCGTGGAAATGAGCCCGCTTACCAAAAAGCACCGCAGCAAACCTGGCCTGGTAGAGCGCTTTGAACTGATGGTAAACGGTAAGGAAATTGCCAACGCCTACAGCGAGCTGAATGATCCTGTTGATCAGCGCCAGCGTTTTGAAGAGCAGGTAAAACTGATGGAACGTGGCGATGATGAAGCAATGTATATCGATTACGACTTCCTCCGGGCCCTGGAATATGGCATGCCGCCTACCTCCGGCATCGGTATCGGCATTGACCGTCTTACGATGCTCATGACCAACCAGCCCTCCATTCAGGATGTGCTGTTCTTCCCGCAAATGAAACCGGAGAAATTATAACAGGAACTGAAATAGTCCAAATAAAAAAGGGGGTGTAAGAATACATCCCCTTTTACTTTTTTTGACCATATCCTATGAAAACCACTTCAAATTTAATATTCCAAAGCAAGCCGATTTATCACACTTATTAATCGATGCTATTCTCTTAACAGATGGTAGTATTTTGCCCATAGCTGGTAAACAGCTCCGATATAAATCCGGTCTTCAGGCTCAAAATACTATAAACAAAAGGTCCCGCACATCGTCGATGTACGGGACCTTTTAGTATATGAGAACAAAAAGTTGAAAGTCCTAAAAAAGAAACAGGGCTGCAAGACTACAGCCCCGAAAAATTTTAACCATATCTTTATTGAAAAACCTGTAACAAAGATCATATTTATTTAATTATCACCACCCCCATTCTAGTGAATGCTATATTTTACTTGGGGAACGTATCAAATATGCAGATTAACGCAGCTGCATAGGATGAGTCCACTTGATAAGCATTCAACCATTTAAAATAATATGTACTGATATTCAATAATTTATAAAAATAGAAAAGAGGTGAACTTCCGGATACTATGAAGGGAATGTTCCGGTAAACACCGGTGAACAGGGGTTAAACGCAAAAGGAGCCGCTCAGCTCCTTATAAAAAGAAAAAGGGTGGTAAGAATACCGCCCTTGTAATAATTTTAACCATATCCTATGAAAAACCTAGATCAAAGATAGACCAGCATATATAGGTTTTTCCTCCATTTCCGTGAACGCTAGAAAATAGTTCGTAAAAATGTAAGATTTGCAATTCTGCTGATGCATTATAAAAATCATTATATTAATTACATTATTAATTTCATAATTTATTAATATTAAGGTCCTTGTAAACGAAGGGGAACGGTACAGCCTCTTCAGTACTCGGGTTGCTGAGGCGCCGTGCCCATAATCTGATCAACGGCTTCCATAATATCAAGCGTTAATAAAGGGAACACATCCAGGGCTTTTAGATTCTCTGACAATTGTTCTTCCCGGGTAGCGCCCAATATGGCTGTGGTAACATTTGGGTTGCGGATACACCAGGCAATTGAAAATATCGCCAGGGAAGTGTTCAGATCCTTAGCGATCCTTTCCAGCCTGGCTACCCGGTCCAGCCTGTCCTGCACAAATTGCCGGTCCTTCAGCCACTCAAAGCCCGGCAACCCCAGCCTGGAATCCGCAGGGATCCCCTTATTGTATTTTCCGGTCAGCAAACCCGAAGCCAGCGGGCTCCAGATAGTAGTACCCAGCCCTATGTTGCGGAAGATCTGCAGATATTCCCTCTCCATCTTTACCCGGTTAAACAGGTTGTATTCCGGCTGCTCCATAGCCGGCCCGATCAGATGGTGCTGCCGCGCCACCATATGCGCCTCCATGATCTCCTGCGCGCTCCATTCAGAAGTGCCCCAGTAAAAGATCTTACCCTGCTGGATGAGGTGGTTCATCGTCCATACCACCTCCTCAATGGGCGTATTCTTATCCGGCCGGTGGCAAAAATAGAGATCAAGGTATTCTACCTGCAGGCGTTGCAGGGCTTCATGGCAGGCTTCAACCAGGTGTTTGCGGCTCAGCCCTGTCTGGTTAGGCTTGTTGCTTTTCCCTCTTGAGCCGAAGTAAGCTTTGCTTGACACGGTGTAAGAAGTACGGTCCCAGTTCTTTTGCTTCAGTACACGACCCATCATCTTCTCTGATTCTCCCAGCGCATAAACTTCCGCATTGTCGAAGAAGTTGATGCCGTTATCGTATGCTATACCCATCAGCCTGTCTGACAGCTTATCATCTATCTGCTTATGAAAAGTGACCCAGCTGCCAAAAGACAATACGCTTAACTGTAAACCCGTTTTTCCTAGTCTCCTGTACTCCATAAATTATAATTTTATTTTTTTTCGGATGAATGTCCCGCGCAAAAACATAAAATACTGAGAAACAAATACGTTTAGCGTTGGACGTTATATGAGGTTGGGAAGGATTACAAATTTGACCAAAAATTTCCGCTATACCAAAGTGAACATAGCCCAGCTTGGCACAGTTCTTGACATATAAGAACAAATTTTAGGTTAAAAAATAGGTTAAAGCGAAAAAGGCCTATTCGTCTGTGACGGATGGGCTTTTTTCGTTTATCTCCTTAGTGAAGCCGGCTGCTATTGCAGGGTACTATCCTGCACCATTACCTGGCCCTGGGGATTGATAATATTGTAGTTGGAGAAATCCTGGTTGGATTCAAGTCCGGTACCGTAGATCGTATCTGTAGGCGTGCTGATACGCACATGTTTGTTGGAGTAAAATTTTCCGCGTTTAGAATCCCAGTTCAGCTCATTGCAGTCAAGCCGCTTACCCTCCCGGTTGATCACTACCACACTATCCCGCAAGAAGACATTATCGTCGTTTTCAAAGTACTTGCCATAACGGGCGGTCACCGTACTTTCTACCGTAAGGCTGTCATTATAGGACAATACTTTTAAACCATGATTGAACTCAACGTAAGAGGGACGTTCCAGGTATCGTTTCATAGTAGGAGCGGTCAGCTTGGCTCTTACCCTTCCCATCTGGCTGTAATAGCTTTCTATTTTGGAGCCTTCCTCGGTAACCGCAGCTTTCTGATCAAGCCGCATGATCGCCTGCATATCATTCTCACAGGCAAATAAGGAAACCAGGCATAAGGAAATGCAGGCTATCTTCCAGAAAACGGTCATATTTGAAACGCTTTTCAACGCCGCAAATTAATCATATTTCCGCTTAATAAACCAGCGGTCATTCAGCGTGAAGCCCAATACTGCCCGGTACCAGTTTTCCTTCAGTATAGTCTCATTGTTGCCACGGTGCCCGATCTCGAAAGCGATATTCAGCACGGTGTATTGGTTGGAGTAATTCTGTCTGCGGATGGGTAAGCCGGCTCCCACGGAGAAACCGTATATGGTCATATCCTGGCCGTTCAATTTAAGGTAATCGGTACCGTAGTAAACACCTGCACGGTAAGTTACTTTGTTCCAGTAACCGTTCATGGCCCTGGCATTGGGCACAAACTGGCCGCCCAGGTTCACCCTCCAGGAATTACGCACAGAGTCCTTTTCGCCGTAATTGCGGAACTGGTCCCATTGTTCGGTGCTGAAATCCAGTCCAACAGAGAACTTATCTACTTTGCGCAGCATAATACCGCCACCATATTGCTGGGGATAGGTGATCTTACCTTTTTCGCCTTTCGCATACAATACCGTATCCTGGGTAACATAGTCATTGGAAGAGGCGTCAAACGCCAGGGTCTCCCGCATCAGCTCCCGGTGGGCCGAAAGATGCTGCTTCAGAGCGCCCGTAGCGGCCAGGGTAAGATCTGTCTCCTCCGCCAGCTTGATCCGGTACTGGAGGCCAATATTGTAGAAGATATTACCATAGCTTACACGGGTGGAGTGGCGGGAAGGGAATATGTACTGGCTGGGCGGGTAAATTGCCTTGGTGCTATTCTCAATATTGCCAAATAGGTAACCAAAGTTGAAACCAATGCTGAAATTACCAAACCCAACACCAGCGCCGGTGTAAACCTGGTATAATCCGCCATTGCCTTCATACTGGTAGGCCACCGGAATTTTAAGCGTATCAAAAAAAGTTGCTTCAGAATTCTGCAGCACATTGTAAGACACCTTGGTAACAGGGCGAAGGCCCAGCACCATACCCAGTCTTTTACGAATAGGGATGCCCAGCTGCAGGTAGGAAAGTGAACCAATGCCGGAACGGAAACGCTCGTCTTTATTGGCAATTACCCGGGCGCCTGCCTCCACCGCAATGTCAAAGGTGGTCAGCACCAGGTTGGAGTAACTGGCCGGGTTCACGAAGTTGATTGACTGCGGATCATTATACGCCTGGGAAACACCACCCATACCGCGGTTGATCACGTTCTGGTTGGTAGCCTGGTCGCCAAGACCATATCGGGAATAAGGAGAATTGTCCTGTGCAGCAACGCTGTTTGCCAAAAGAAGCAGAAAAGCCAGTAAGCAAAAAATGCCAGCTGTAGTCCTATGCATTGAGTTGATCTGATTAGTAGTTTACTGGTTTAACAAGCGAATTAGCACGAAAATAATCGACTAACCCGCCAAATAAGTCTGCAAATATCTAATTTTTAGGGTTGGAAGCAAAAAAAACCAAATATCCGCCTGTTAAAAGGGCGTTAAAAAGTGCCGGCTCAGCTGTTTTTACAGGCCTTCTGCCGATAAATTCCGGAAATGTCCGTTGAGTTTCACTCTTTCTTTCAGCTTTTCCATTTCCGCCATCAGGGGAATTACTTTGAGGAGATGACGTTTCAGGTACTCCAGGCGCTGCATCTCCTGGAACAGGTGCAACAGCTCATATTCTTCTTCCAGGGATAGCCCGGCATGATGGGCCAGATCATAGGCGCTGAGCTCTTCATCTTTTTTACTGAAACTTTTGTTCACCTGCAGAATATGATGCAGTTCGCGTATGGCATGCAATACCTGCTGACGCAGGCGGGCATTGGTTTTTGTATTGTTCTCCGGGTAATTTACAATGGCGCCGTCATACAGCTTGTCAGGAATAGAACGGATCACTTCCAGTACACGAAACACACTTACACCCCGGGTCACAATATCCATCTCGCCATTCTCATACTCCTTTTCTACCCTTACCACTTCTGCCAGGGTTCCATATTCAACGATCTTTTTGTTAATAACGGCAGGAATACCAAAGGGCTTACTGTCTGCTACACATTCATTGATGAGCTGCTTATAACGAGGTTCAAAAATATGGAGGTTCAGCTGTTCCTGCGGGTAAACAACTATGCCTAAGGGAAATATCGGAATAAAATTGGTCATATCTGTCTTTGTTCTTTCTCGCGTCAACCCTAAAATTACTAAAAACGTAAAGTTATCTTTCAAAGAAAACAGTTAAATTAGGCCAATGGTCAATAGCGCTTTAGCTAAATATGCCAATCTGGTACGCAATATCTCCAACTGGCACTTGTATTTCAGCAGAAAGTTCAAAGTACCATACGAGAAGCTGTTATTTCGCACAAGAGATAGCGGCATATCTTTCACCACACCCGCAAAGTCGCTATACCTGGTATTCAAGGAGATCTTTATTAACGATGTTTACAGCATGGATCAGCTGGCTGACGCGTTGCCCGTACACCCTGTAGTGATAGATATCGGAGGCAATGCGGGCTATTTCACGCTGTTCCTGCTGGCTAAAAAAGAAACGGCGCAGGTATATGCCTATGAAGCTGTTCCTGCCAATTGCAGGCTGTTTCAGCAACACCTTGATATGAACCCGCAGTTGAAGGACAAGGTGGCAATATACCATAAGGCCGTTACCGGCACTCCGGCCGCTACTATTATGCTCCATCTGGAGACCGCGGAAGGCAATGCCGTTACCGCCTCTGTTTATGATGATTTCACTAAGGACAATACATACATAGCAGAAGTGCCCTGTATCTCCCTTGCAGAAATACTTGCCTCCAACCAGCTCTCAAAAGTAGACCTGGTAAAAGTGGATTGTGAAGGCAGCGAGTATCCTATCATTTACGAGACACCACCACAGGTATGGGAGAAGATTGACTGTATGGCCATTGAGGTACATAACCTGGACAAAGAAAAGCGCAATATGTCCAGCCTGGAAGAATACCTGTCCTCACTGGGCTATACGTTGAAAAATTACGAACTGGACAACGGATGCTACATGCTGTTTGCCAAACGCGGATAACATGCATACTTGTTCTGTCCCATAAAGCGGAAGTGGATGAAGCAACTATTGATAGATTGCGAGAAAATGAAAAACGCCAATACCGGCCTTTTCACCTATTGCAATGAACTTGGCAGATCGCTGTTACATCAGGCCGCTCCGGATGAACAGCTGAGCTTTTATCTGCCTCCTAAACTGGGGAAATATTTCGGAAACGACGCAGATTACCTGTGGCAGCACGCGCTGCATAAACTTTACCTTCCTCACAGAAAGGCTTACGACGTTTGGCATACCACCTATCAATTGTCTGATTACCGCAGCCCTAAAACAAGCACCAGAAGGGTATTGACTATCCATGACCTTAACTTCATGCATGAAGCCAAAAGCGGTTCAAAAAGAAAAACGTACCTCGCACATGCACAACGCAATGTGAACCGTGCAGACTATATCACCTTCATTTCAAAATTTGTGGGAGAGGATGTAATGCAGCACCTGGATCTTGGCAACAAACCACACAAAGTAGTATACAACGGCGCAGCCGTACAGGAGTTCCCCGGCTTTGATCATCCCCGCTACAGGCCGCAGCAGCCTTTCCTGTTCACGCTGGGCGTAGTGAACACCAAGAAAAATTTCCATACTATTCCCTGCCTGCTAAAACATTGCGATGCAGAACTGATCATTGCAGGCACCGTTTACAATGATGCCTACAGGCAACGCATACTCGATGAAGCTAAACGTTACGGGGCTGCCGGAAGAGTAAAATTCTTAGGGCCCATCAGCGAAGAAGATAAATACTGGTACATGAAAAACTGTATGGCATTTGTATTCCCTTCCATTGCCGAAGGCTTTGGTATTCCTGCTATAGAAGCCATGCATTTCGGCAAACCGGTGTTCCTGTCAGANAAGACCAGCCTGCCTGAAGTAGGCGACTGCTTTGCCTATTACTTTCGCGATTTTGATCCGGCGCACATGCAGAAAGTGTTTGAAAACGGTATGTGGCACTACGAAAACCAGCGTCCGGCCCACGCGATCATGAACCATGCCATGCAGTTCAGCTGGGAACGCATGGCGGCACAATACCTGGAAATATACCGCAGCTTGTATTAAATGCATGGCGGAAGTCTTTATTTTGCAGCAAACAATCCTGAATGCACAAGCTGGCAGATACAGATGACCTGAAAGCGCTGGCCCGCCGTATCTCCCTGGTGGAGAACAGTGCTCCCGGCTACGAACAGCTGCTGGAACAGCTTCCGGCCGGCGGCAATACCCGTGTGGTAGGTATTACCGGCCCCCCCGGCGCAGGTAAAAGCACCCTTGTTAACCTGCTGATACAAACCCTGCTGGAACAGCAAAAACGTATTGCCATCATTGCAGTAGACCCTTCCTCTCCTTTTAACTTCGGCGCACTGCTGGGCGATCGCATCCGTATGAGCCAGCACTTTAATGATCCAAGGGTATTTATCCGGTCTATGGCCAACCGTGGTGCATTAGGCGGACTTAGCCCCAAGATCATAGAAGTGAGCGATGTGATCAAAGCTGCCCGCTTCGATTACCTGTTCATCGAAACAGTCGGTGTTGGCCAGAGCGAAGTGGAAATAGCAGGTATTGCAGATACCACCGTCGTAGTAGTGGTGCCGGAAGCCGGCGATGAGATTCAAACCATGAAAGCCGGACTGATGGAGATAGCCGACATCTTTGTAGTGAATAAAGCAGACCGGGATAATGCAGACGCTTTTGTAAAAAATCTTCGCCTGCTGTCTGCAGAAAGACATCATGCCAAAGCAGATTGGCAGATCCCTGTATTAAAGACCATCGCCACCCGCAATGAAGGCATCGAACCACTGATACAAGCTATTGACAAGCATCAGCAACAGATCCGCCATCATGAGCGGCATGCGGTATTACTGGCTGAAAAAGCATGGCAGCTGATCCAGCACCGCCGTATGCAACACCTCGACAAGAAAGCGCTGATACAAAAAGTGCAGGAACAGCTGCAGCAGGACGCCTTTAATTTATACAGGCTGGTGAACGACTATTCAGCGTAATACTTATTTTAACACACCATTACGGATCAGCAACCGGATCACCTGCCGCTTGATGGAAATATTACGGCTGCTGGTTTCTTCGGCTTCTTTTGCCTGCTGGTAAGCCGCAAATACGGAACGGTAATTTACCAGTCCCAGTAACTGTCTGTTCTGTGAGGAAGCGATAACGGGCAGTATATCCTGCTTGTGGCGGGCCATCAGGTCTACCGCCACACGCAAAGACGTATCTTCCTGCGCTGTTACCATCGTCGTATGTGAAACATAACTAATAGCTGCATCTTCCGGCACATCGGGCTGCAGCACATCATCTGTCTGCACGATACCGGTAAGCTGCTGGTGTGCATCCACCACAGGATAAGCCAGATCATAGCTGCCCAGCTTGTTTTCATATAACCAGGTACGTAGCTCGCCGATCGTATTTTCCTGGCTTACCATGACCAGTTCCTGCAGCATAGCGGCTTTTACGGAAACGCTTTCCAGCAGGTCCGGCTTGTAAGTATGCGGTGTAAGGATCCCCCTGCGGGCGATCTTCTCTGTCATGATAGTATTACGCATGAGCAGGAAAGATATAAAGTAGGCCGCTACGCAGGCCCCTACCAGTGGCAGCAGGGCGTCCGCATCACGGGTGGTTTCCAGGGCAAATATAATAGCCGTGAGCAGGGCCCTGGTAGCACCGGCAAACATAGCCGCCATACCGATCAGCGCTGCTATGGAAAAGTTGATCTCTACCTGCGGGAAAGCCGCCTGGAACAGGAAGGCCACAAACAACCCGGAAGCGCCGCCAATGGTCAGCAAAGGCGCCAGCGTACCGCCTGAAGTACCGCTGCCCAGTGAAAAAGACCAGGAGATGAATTTAAGCACGCCCAGTACAAATAAGGTCTGCAACGTCACTTTCCCCATCAGCAGGTTGTCTATATTAACATATCCTACGCCCAGCGTTTCCGGTGCAAAATAACCTACCACACCTACTACAAGGCCGCCGATAGCCGGCCACCACATCCAGTGAATAGGCAGCTTTTCAAACGCATCCTCTATCAGGTATACCGCTTTGGTGATCAGGGCAGACAACACACCGATCACTATCCCTATAATAGAATAGGCCAGCAGGGCCGTATTAGTGGGCGCCTCCACATCGGGCATGGTAAATACGGGTGCGCCACCAAAGTACAGATGATGAAAAGCTGCACCGGTGATACAGCTCAGGATTACCGGGACGATGCTTCGCGGTGAGAACTCGAACAGCAGCAATTCAACGGCCAGTATCACAGCTGCCAGCGGAGTGCCGAATATGCACGACATACCGGCGGCGGCGCCGGCTGCCAGTAATATCTTTCTTTCAGAGGCAGTGATGCTCAGCACCTGTCCGATAACGGAACCCCAGGCACCGCCCGTGGCAATAATAGGGCCTTCTGCGCCGAAGGGGCCGCCGGTACCAATGGAGATGGCCGCAGAAACCGGCTTCAGAAATGTGATCAGGGGCTTAATACGGCTCTTGTTCACCAGCACCTGTTCCATCGCTTCCGGTATACCATGCCCCCTGATGGCGGCAGAACCGTACCTGGCCATGAATCCCACAATGACAGCTCCGATTACCGGCACCGCTATCACCCAGATGCCCAGCTGATTATGCAGCGGCGATGCTTCATGCGCCGAGAAAGTTCCGTAAAATGAAATATTGGTAATAAGATTAATTAACATCAGCAGCACCTTTGCGATCAGGCTGATCACAACCGCATTCACAACTGTCAGAAAAGAAAGGTAGAGCACCCTGCGGGTATTAATGCCACCCGGTTGTTCAATCTGTGCATCAGTTAAAGCCGGGTCCATTGATGGAGATACAGGTATGGCCCCCCGGGTGAGGCCGAAAAAAAAATTCTTCATGCGTTTTATATTGATTCGCTATGCGTGAGTAATCAGCGTGGTAAGCCTAACGGGCCTCAAAACTATAAACAACGGCTTACAAACTCAAATAAAAATGATGACAGGCAGCAATTATATATAGCATTTTTATTAAATGCAGTCAATTGACCGTATTGCAATGTCATTCGTCATTTTATTTACGACAGAATGAGTTAACGACTCGTTAACAAATATTAATTGCTAAATTGGACAAATTTTATAGTAATGGTCGTTATTCCTTGTTATTAAGCAAGTTTTGCATGCTAAAACTCTGATATATAGCGCGAAAGAGCCAGTGAACGATTTGTTAAAAATTTTTTTAGTTAGGAACCCTTATTATATTTGTAAGGTATGGATTTGTGTGGCTACTCCTCTAAAAAATACATGTATGATAAATGGCAAGCGTTATGAAAGTACGTCAGCCGGCATGACCTCATCAACTTTGAGCCTTCGTGATCTTGTTTTACTGAAGAGAATGTTGTTGTTTACCCGGGAAGATGAACGATATCTGCAAATGGCTGGCGAGGTACTTTCCGATCAGGCAGAAGCAATACTGGATATCTGGTATGACCACATGGTGGCCAACGATTACCTGGCGCACTATTTTACCAGGGACGGGCAGCCGGATGCGGATTACCTGAATTCCCTGCGTCCCCGTTTTGGCGACTGGATACGGCAACTCTGCCAGCCGCGCAACAACCAATGGTCCCGGTATGAAGAAGCCATTGCGCAGCGCATCCGGGAGCAACCCTTGTCAGACAGCGGCCTGGATGATGTCCCCGTTGTTTTCCTCCGCTACATGGTTACCTTCATATACCCTGTTACAGCTGCTATCCGCCCCTTCCTGAGCAAACACGGACACCGGCCGGAAGACGTTGAAAAAATGCACCAGGCATGGTTCAAAGCTGTTAGCCTGAGCGTCATCCTGTGGACATACCCCGATCCTGCTACACAGGAGATCTGCTAAAATCTTGATCATACGGTATTGAAAACCTTTGAGAACCTTAGCTAAAACACGCACTATGGAAGTCGCTGTATTCGATACCTATGTAAAAAAGAAAAGTGGTGGCTATATGCATTTTGATATCATCGTTGCCGCCGATACCCACTACGAGAACGTACTTACCTTTGGCAAAGATTATCTCCGTACCAAAGTCCAGGCCAGCTCCCACATCACCCCAAGAGAATGCCGCTTTTGTCACCTCGAAGAAGTAGTGCCTATCTGGGAGCAGACAATCGTCCGGCAAGGCTACTATATTCATGAAATTGAGGGCTGCCATTAACATTGTATTTCCTGCCGCTTCAAATTTTCGTATATTAGCCGGTTACTAATAGTAGCAGGAAAGCAGGAACATGGGGAAAGCATCAATTTTCAACCCCGCACAACAGGCCGGTAATGTTTCCAGTAAAGTGGTAGCCGCTTTGGAGCGCCTATCAGAAGCTTTTCGCGTGCTGCTCTGGAACGAAGCCAAACAATATGGCCTGAGCCCCATTCAGATCCAGGTACTTATTTTCCTGCAACACTACCCGGAAGAAAAAAGAACCGTTACCTACCTGGCCTCCTATTTCAACATGACCAAGGCCACCATCAGCGATGCCGTCAAATCCCTGGAAAGTAAAAAACTGCTGATCAGAAAGGCCATGGCAAATGATTCCCGCAGCCATACCCTCCACCTGGTAAAAGATGGCAAAACACTGGCTGCCAAAGTAGAGCGCTTTGCACAGCCCATGTACGACAGCATATCCCAGCTCCCGGCCGATAAACAGGATAATCTGCTCGAAAGCCTGCTTAAAACCATCTATCAGCTCAACCAGCAATATATTATCACCCCGCAGACCATGTGCCTTAATTGCCGCTTCTATGAGCATAAAACAAGCGGACATTACTGCCACCTCGTAAAGTCGCCATTGCAATCAGGAGATCTCCGGGTAGATTGCCCCGAATTCCAGTTCCCACCGGGACAGGAAGAAAATAATCAGGAATAAGGAAGTATCAACAGCGGCAGGCAGGAACTATTCATTGCCTTCAGCACGATTGCTGCGCCACCAGCGATAGCCCAGTATGCCGATGATCGCCAGGGGAGTGATAGCCAGGTAGAGGATCCCGTTATTCAGTCCCTTTGCCGGGCCCTCGCCCAGCTGCTGTGCCGTTTTTGTACAGAGAGAACATTGCGCCATCGCAGAAACGCTGCACAATAACATCAACACTATTTGCCCTATCGTTTTCATACTGTAAAGTTACGCAGTATTAGTAATAAGGAGATATCATCACATATACGATCACCCCGGTAATAGCCACATAGAACCAGATAGGCCAGGTAATGCGCGCTATCTTGCGATGCCGCACATAATCTGCCTGCAGGCCGCGCAGCAGGGTGAATAATACCAGCGGCACGATCACGGCTGCCAGTACAATATGGGTAAGCAAAATGAAGTAATATACATATCTGGTACCGCCTACCATCGCCTTTTCGGCAGCATCCAATACGCCGTCGTGATTCACATCGCCGAAACGGGTAGACTCAGCAAAAAAGTGATAGGTAACGTATGATACCAGAAACAGCGCGCTCAGCGATACCGCTATCAGGTTAGTCACCTTATGCGCCTTTGTCTGCCCGTTCTTGATGAAATAAAGGCTGGCCAGCAGCAGTATAGCCGTGGCCGAATTCAGAATGGCATGAAAAAGCGGGAGGATGCGTATGTCAAAACCGGCTTGCATTTCCGGGCGCGGTAAATAAAATAAGATCGCTACTACTACCGGTATCAGGATCGATACGATGGTGATAGGCAGGTTAAGGTTTTTGTTCTTAATACTCATGATATCCCCTTGAGAGGTGAATTATTGGTTACTGGAGAACAAGCGCTTCCAGAAGGGAGGCCTGTTCCTGTCTTTTTCCAGGTGCAGAACAGCAATATCATTGGCGCACTGACGGATGGCGTCATTATCAAGACCGTTATAGTAACCGCGGATATGGCCGTTCTTATCGATCAGCACCAGCTTTTCGGTGTGGATGAAATCATCCGGACCACCATCGCCCTGTGTCACTGACACAAAGAAATCATTGCGCGCAATGTCATAGATCTCCTTTTTGTCGCCCGTAAGCAGCCACCAGGTATCGGTGTTAATGTTGTGCTTAATGGCATACTGTCTTAGCTTTTCTGAAGAGTCGCGTACCGGGTCAACGCTGAAGGAGAGTATTTGCAGTAAAGTGTCGTTCTTTACGTAAGCATCCTGGATCTTTTTCAGGTTGCTGGTGAGCGTAGGACAAATACTGGTACAGGAAGTGAAGAAGAAATCTATCAGCAGCACCTTACCCTTGAGGTCTTTCAGGCTTACCTGCTGACCTGACTGGTTGGTGAGCTTAAAATCGCGGATGGTATGGAATACCGTGTCATAGCTGGTTTTCCCATTCTTTACCACGGTATCCACCCTTTCCGGAACGTAAAAACGTGGTATAGGTACCACGTCTTTACTATAATGATCTACGATCAGGTACCCAAGCAACGGAACCAACACCGCCAACATTAACCCTATGACTGCCCTGCGAGAAATAGCCTGTCGTTTTTAATATCTGTAATTAATTCCAATCATTAGTGATGCGCATGCGGCGCTTCTACAGCAGTAGGCTGTTTAGGCGTACCGGGAGCCAGGTCCTTACGCATGTTCTTCCATGAATCGCCATCTGCCAGGAACGCAATGATAAACCATACGAACAGCATCAGGGGGATCAGGATCGTCAATATCAGGTTCTTGATCTCGTGACGTAAGTGCATAAACTCCGCTACGATGAAGAAAGCCTTAACGATAGTAAGTCCCAGGAAAACTGCATTCAGCACCAGCCTGCTCGGAAAACCGGTTTCCAGGTGCAGGAAAGCCAGGCCGATCTCAACTACGGTAATGCCCAATAAGATCCAAAACGTTTTCCAGATGGTCTTCACAGCAGCATCACTATGCCCGTGTTGCTCATGTTCTGCTGCAGCGGTATGTGTATGTTCCATTACGAATGATTTTTTTTAAATTCCAAAATTACAATTAAGTCCTTTCCGCTTGGTTTACAGCAGGTAGAAGCAGGTAAACACAAATACCCAAACCAGGTCAACAAAGTGCCAGTACAGGCCTACTTTCTCTACCATTTCATAGTGACCTCTCTGCTCGTAGGTACCTTTCAGTACGTTGGTCAGGATCACGATGTTCAGCACCACACCAGAAGTTACGTGCAGACCGTGGAAACCGGTGATGGTAAAGAAGAAGTTGGTAAAGTTGGTAGAAGCAACGGTACCGTCAACATTCACGAAAGGATTACGGCCCCACCATGCGCCTGCATGATACAGGTGCGTCCATTCCCAGGCCTGGCAGGCCAGGAAGGCAGCGCCGCCTATGATGGTCCAGAAGAGCCATTTAACCACACCCTTCTGATCTCTCATATGACCGGCGTGTACGGCCAATACCATGGTTACAGAGCTCATGATAAGGATGAAGGTCATCAAGCTCACAAATACCAGCGGCAGGTTCATGTGGCCCATGAACGGAAATGCATGGAACACTTCATTGGCATCGGGCCAGGAGGTGCTCATGAAACGAATAGTACCGTAAGATATCAGCAATGCGCCAAAGGTAAATGCATCTGACATCAGGAAGTACCACATCATCAACTTTCCGTAGCTCACATTAAAGGGAGAATACCCTCCACTCCACCATTTTTTCTTCGCTGTAACTGCTGTATCCATTTTTTACTTGTAATTGAAAATTTATAAAGTTTATCTAGCGATACTCAGAAATATCAGGAGGTAGATCCAAAGCGCGTCTACAAAATGCCAGTAGAGCGAGGCCACCTCAATGGGCACCGCGCTGTAAACGCGCACCCTTGTTCTGAATGCCCTGCCAAACATGATCAGCAAGGCTACTACACCACCCAGCACGTGCAACATATGCATACCTACGATCACATAAATGAACGAGGCGGATACCGGCCCGCTCAGCGGTAAACCCCGGTCGCTCATTTGCGCAAAACCAACGCATTGGCATGCCGCAAATATTACACCCAATACCGCCGTAAGGGTGATGAGCTGCTTATACCGCTTCATGTTCCGCTCTTTGAACTGCTTCACCGCCAACTGGATGGTGCCACTGCTGATGAGGATCACCGCGGTGGATATCCAGAAGATGTGGGGCAGCTCAAACGCCAGCCAATTGGCTTGCGCACGCTTTACAACGTAGGCACTGGTAAACCCGATGAACATCATGGTAATGCTACCCATAGCAATCCATAGGGAATATTTGTGCGGATGTATTTTCTTACGTTGTACGCTCATTGCCTGCATCACTCCTCTGATTTTTATACTTTGTCAGCCAGCAAAGCCAGCTGCACTACTGTCAAATAAATATAAGAACCGAACATCAGCTTCCTGGCAGCAGGCACATCTAACTTCCTGTACAGTGTAACAGCACGGTACAGGTAGAATACACCAGCCAGGATACAGATAACGGCAGATACACTACCCGTTAATCGCAGCAGGTAAGGCGCAATGCCCGCCGGTATCAGCAGCAGCGCATAAGTGGCTGCCTGCAGGGCGGTCATTTTATTGGGACCACCCGCGGCTGGTAACAGCTTGAAACCGGCCTTTGTATAGTCCTGGTGCGCTATCCAGGCAATTGCCCAGAAATGCGGGAACTGCCACAGGAACTGGATGGCGAACAACGCCCAGCCACCTTCGCTCAGCTGATCAGCGCCTGCAGCCCAGCCGATCAATGGGGGTAAAGCTCCCGGAATGGCCCCTACCAGCACCGCCAGCGAATTCCATTTTTTCCAGGGCGTATATACAAACCCATACAATATCAGCGAGATCAGGCTCAGTACAGCGCTCAGCCAGTTAAAGGCCAGGGCCATGATAGCTATCCCACCGGCTCCCGTGATCACTGCCACTATCGCCGCTTCTGTTTCAGAAAGGCGGCCGGTCGGCAACGGACGGTTAGCGGTGCGGGCCATCAGCTTGTCTGTATTTTTCTCCAGTATCTGGTTAATGGTATTAGCCGAACCGGATACCAGCAGCCCACCTGCAAATAAAAAAAGAACTTTCACCAAACTAAACCCCACTTCAGGCACCAGCAGATAACCCCAAACACTCGAGAATACTACCATGAAAGTAAGGTTGAACTTCATGAGCTGGAAGTAATCCCTCGCTTTACTGGCTACTGCGTACGATAATGACAACTTTATGGAGTTTTCTTGCAACACAATTATCTAACTAACAACTAATTTATTAATGTTTCGATTCGTCCGGAGATACNGGCACGGTCTGCGGAATAAAGTCTTTTCCGTCCTTGCTGTAGTCATACGCCCAACGGTGCACTTCCGGAATTTCGCCAGGCCAGTTACCATGTCCCGGATGAATCGGGGTGGTCCATTCCAGCGTAGTGGCATCCCAAGGGTTGGTAGTGGTCAGCTTCCTGCCTTTGAAGATGCTATAGAAGAAGTTGAACACGAACAGCAGCTGCGTAGCAAATACGATCAACACCACAATACTGATGAACTTGTTCAGCTCTACAAACTGTTTGAAAGACTCCCAGTTGGAGTAGTCGAAATACCTTCTGGGCATACCAGCCATACCTTCGTAGTGCATAGGCCAGAAGATGCAATAAGCGCCCACCAGGGTGATCCAGAAGTGGATGAAGCCCAGGGTGCTGTTCATATAACGGCTGTACAATTTCGGGAACCAGTGATAGATACCGGCAAACATACCGAAGAATGCAGATACACCCATTACTATATGGAAGTGCGCGATCACAAAGTAAGTATCGTGCAGGTGAATGTCGATAGAAGAGTTACCCAGCCAGATACCGGTCAGACCACCAGAGATAAAGGTGCTCACGAAACCGATAGCGAACAGGGAAGCCGGCGTAAAACGGATATTACCTTTCCAGATCGTGGTCAGCCAGTTAAACACCTTAATAGCAGATGGCACGGCGATCAACAGCGTTAACAGTACGAAGAACGCGCCCAGGAAGGGGTTCAGACCGGTAACGAACATGTGGTGCGCCCATACCAGGAAGGCCAGGATAGCAATGGCGAACAGAGAGCCAACCATCGCNAGGTAACCGAAGATCGGTTTGCGGGAGCTTACTGCCAGTACCTCAGATACCATACCCATCGCAGGGAGGATGATGATATATACTTCCGGGTGACCCAGGAACCAGAACAAGTGCTGGTACAGGATGGCGCTACCGCCTTCGTTTGACAGGGCCTTACCGGCTACGAACAGCTCGCTCAGGTAGAAGCTGGTGCCTGCATGACGGTCCATCAGCAGCAGGATGAAGCCGGACAGCAGTACAGGGAAGGATAATACACCCAGTACGGCAGTGAAGAAGAAAGACCAGATGGTCAAAGGTATCTTGGTCATGCTCATACCCTTGGTACGCATGTTCAGGATAGTAGAGATATAGTTCAGACCGCCCAGCAGCTGCGAAACAACGAACAGCGCCATGCTGGTTAACCAAAGGTCCATACCGATCTTGGAACCGATAGAAGCATCACCCAGAGCGCTCAGCGGAGGATAAGAGGTCCAGCCACCGGAAGCAGGGCCTGTCTGCACAAACAGGGAAGCGATCATTACCAGGCTGGCCAGGAAGAAGAACCAGTAGCTCAGCATGTTCATGAAAGGAGAAGCCATGTCACGCGCACCTACCTGTAAAGGAATCAGCAGGTTGGAGAAGGTACCACTCAGACCGGCAGTCAATACAAAGAACACCAGGATGGTTCCGTGCATGGTTACCAGTGCATAATAAGCTTCCGGCGTAATACGGCCGCCTTTAGCCCAATGGCCCAGCAGCGTTTCCAGGATGGGGAAAGAAGTATCCGGAAAAGCCAGCTGCAAACGGAATATTACAGAGAAAGCAGCGCCTACGATTGCCCAGATGATACCTGTGATCAGGAACTGCTTGGCGATCATTTTATGATCCATACTGAAAACATACTTCGAGATGAAGCTGTCTTCATGATGTTCGTGATGCCCGTTGCCATGGTCGTCATGTGCCACTGTGCCATGCGTTACCTCATGTTGATGACTGTGCAAGGTTGCTTCGTTACTCATAATCGGTTCTGTTTATTATAAAGCCGCTACCTGGGTGAGAGTTGACGGCCTATTTTCTTTTAAGTGTTTTTGCCTACAAATTTACGTCTTAGTGAACAATAGCGGCCACGGCTTTCTGAGTGCTGTCCTTGGCGGGTTCCTGCTGCGGAGCGGGAGCCGGAGTAGCGGAAGCGTGAGCCAGTTCATACTGTGATTTCTGTTTAGCTGTCCAGGCGTCGAATTCCTTCTGGGTTTCTACCACAATATTCGCTTTCATGGAGTAGTGACCGGAGCCGCACATCTGATCGCAGGAGATCTCATAGATAAAGTCCGGATTACCGGTCTTTTCCTTCATCTGCTCAGTAGTGAATTTAGGCGTGATCCACAGGGTAGTAGGGATACCGGGCACGGCATCCATCTTCATACGGAAGTGAGCCAGACCTACGTCATGTACCACATCGCGGGAACCAATGATCAGTTTCACAGGTTTGCCCACTACCAGGTGCATTTCGGTAGCCATGAAATCATCTTTATTCAGGTTGTCATCCCAATCCTGACCTACAGGGTTGGTTGCATCGTTGATGTTCTTGAAGAATTTGCTGCCCAGCTGGCCGTCTTTACCCGGGTAGCGGATCAGCCAGTTAAACTGTTTGCCGGTGATCTCAACCACCATAGCATCCTTGGGAGCTTCTGAGGTGATACGGAACCAGTGGCGGAGGCCGATGGCCACCAGCACGGTAAGCGCAATGGCAGGAATTACTGTCCAGATCACTTCCAGCTTGTTGTTATGCGGGAAGTAGTAGGCTTTCTGGCCTTCTCTTTCCTGGTATTTAAAGGCAAACCAGAACAGGAGGATCTGGGTAACCACAAACACGATACCGGTGATGTAAAGAGTCCACATGATCATGTTGTCAATGGAATCTCCCTGCTCAGAGGCGGCTTCTCCCAATATCTTACCTTTCAACAGCTCATTACAGTAATATACGCCTATGAGTCCCAGCACCAGGAAAGCGATCAGCAAAAATCCGTTAATACGGTTGTTCTGCTGGCGGGCCTTCTTTTCTCCCTTCAATATGGACACATATTCGCTCGCCTTCGCAATCTGGAAGATGACTATGAATATGAGCACAACAACTAAGACTGCTAAAAAACCTGACATTGCTATTTGAAATAATTAAGTTATCTAATGCTTTTCGTTGTTTCTAGTTCCACTTTAGCCCCTCATCAGGTGTGGTGTATGATACTTTCTTTCAGATAAGGGTGGTTCTTCGGAACCAGCGGAGCTTTCGCCAGCTGATTGATTACCACGAAAATGATCACACCTATGAAACCAAGACCAAGGCCCAGTTCATACCAGGGGAAGTTCAGTTCTTTCACAGTGCCCGGCATTACCATCTGGAAGAAATCCAGCCAGTGACCGAAGATGATCAATATCGCTATATAAGTTACTGATGTATAGTTACGCTTGGTATCACGTTTCATCAGCAGCAACAAAGGCAGAATGAAATTGATGATCAGGTTCAGGAAGAAGATCGGACGCCATTCGCCCCACACGCGGGGTTGGAAGTATTCGGTTTCTTCAGGCATGTTCGCATACCAGATCAGCATGTACTGAGAGAACCACAGGTAAGCCCAGAAGATACTGAAAGCGAACATGAACTTACCCAGGTCATGTATATGCTCCTCGTTCACGAAAGAAAGGTAACCGTTCTTTTTCAGGTAGATCACGAACAGTGCGATGAGTGACAGACCGGATACCCAGGTGCTGGCAAAAGTGTACCAGCTGTACATGGTAGAGAACCAGTGTGCGTCGATGCTCATCAGCCACAGCCAGGGAGTGGTAGAACCAACGCTCAGGGCGAAGATCACGGTAAAACCGCCACACCATACCGTGTTCCTCCACAGAATGCGGCGACCGGTTTCGGGAGACAGATCCCAGGTATCTTCCTGCAGCGACATATTACGCAGCTTTACAGTGAAGAAAGCCCACAGGCCGATCGTGATGATGGTAGCAGTGGTAAAGAAACCCTTGCTCAGGAAAGCTGATTTCCAGCTCAATATGCGGTCGTGTTTTACATGCTCGGCATTTACCCAGTGGTAGATGTGATCTTTACCGCCAAAAACAATGATCATCAGCACGATAAACAGCAGGCCACCCAGTACAGGCACCGCCATTGATATAGCTTCCGGTACGCGACGGAAGGCGAGCTGCCAGCCGCCGTGCGCCAGTGTAGTAGCACCGATAAAGAAAGTACTGGCCAATGTTACCAGCAGAAAGAAAGTACTGTTCTGCAAAATGCCAGCCCAAAAACGGGTAGACCCGTGCTCGCCGTGAAGCGCCACTAATCCGATCAATAATGTGAGTACGCCAATGCCCATTAACACGAAACTGGCTGTTCTCAATTTTGCTGGTACTACAAATTGGTCCTTCATTTGTTACTAATTTGTCGAAATTTTCTTGCTAGTTACTTACTGTATTTATTTTGACCTAAATACTATTCCAATTATTTAGCCTTTGCAGTATCTGCTGCAGGGGCAGTTGGTGTTACCACCGGCGCCGCAGGAGCAGTTGCTTCAGCAGCACCTGTTACATTTGCACCCTGTACGCTCTTAATATAGGCTGCTATCTTCCAACGTTGTGTTCTGTCCAGCTGGCTGGCATAGCTACCCATGGCATTCCAGCCATAAGTCATTACATAGAACAGGCGACCCTGGGTGTAGTGAGATTTGGGACCACCCGCAGCCAGGTTAGCCGGCGCAGCAGGATAAGGACCTTCACCGCCTTTATACAGGGGACCGTTACCATCCAGTGCAGTACCATGGCAGATGCCGCAGTAGATGTTGTACAAACGTTTTGCTTCTGTCAGATCAGCCTCTGTAATAGTGAGCGGGTTCTTAATAGTATTAGCCAGAGCGGTATCTCCCTCCTTAACGTGGTAAGGCAGTAATTCTCCTCTCTTAACTGTTCCTTCCACAGGCTTCAGGCTGGCCAGGCGCGGGTTGTAGAACTCATATGCACGGGATTCGTACATATCCGGCATATAGATCCTGCCGGGCTTTCTGTGGTTCTCTCCTGTATTACAGGCCGCCAGTAAAGCTCCGCCTGCCAAAGCAGCTACTACTAATATGTTGGAAGTCCTTTTCATTTGAAACTCAATCGTCTTTTTATTTACAAGTAGGGTATCGCTACCCATCCGTATATTCTTCGTTTTTTCAATTATGCATTTAACGGAGCCGGTTGCTGGCTAAACATGCGGTCTTCGCGGTCGAAACGGCCGATCCACCATCCTGTTTCAGCGGTCTGCTCGTTGATCTCCTGAGCACCAACGCTGGCCAGGAAGTTCTTCACGTCTGCAGCTGAAGTTTTACCGGTGATCTCGATAGCCATTACAAACTTATCGTCTGTCTGGCGCGGGTGGAAGATGTGCTTCTTCACAAAAGGCGCTATCTGGCAGAGATAACAGAAGGTAAGCACCATACCTACCGCAGAGAACAGTACCGTTAACTCAAAGGTAATAGGTATGAAGGCCGGCAGCGGGAAATGCGGCTTACCGCCAATGTTCAACGGCCAGTCAGAGGTGAATACCCAGCTCATGAAAGATAAAGCCGTAGTAGTACCGGTAATACCGTATATGAACCCGGCTGTATGCAGGCTGGTCTCTCTCAGGCCCATGGCATGATCGAGGCCATGCACCGGAAAGGGGGTGTATACATCATGGATCTTGTATCCTGCGGCACGTACTTTCTTTACAGCCGGGAACAACACCGCCTCATCATCAAAAACACCTACAACAAAATTTTTTGCAGCCATATGTTGAAAAATTCAAAATCAGATTAATAGTTGCTATTGATTCCTTGATTAGTGCGCATGTGCTACGTCGTGCGCAAATTTATCTGCTTCCTCAGTTTCGTACTTCTGCATGTTATCCTTAAAGCTTTCGCCGGATGTTTTCAGTACGTGCTTGATCTCCGCTACAGCGATCACCGGGAAGTATTTGGCGAACAGGAAGTAGCAGGTAAAGAACAGACCGAAGGTACCCATGTAGAAACCAACCTCAGGCCAGGCCGGACGATAGTAAGTCCAGCTGGAGGGCAGGTAATCGCGGTACAGTGAAGTACAGATGATCACGAAACGCTCAAACCACATACCGATGTTCACGATGATGGACATAATGAAAGTTACCATTACGTTCCTTCTCATCTTGCGGAACCAGAACACCTGNGGAGTGATTACGTTACAGGTCATCATGATCCAGTAAGACCAACCCAGCGGACCGGCAGCGCGGTATTTGTAGAAAGTATCGAATTCGTACTGCACACCGCCATACCATGCCATGAACAGCTCAGTAAGATAAGCGCAACCTACGATAGAACCTGTCAGTACGATCACCTTGTTCATGGCTTCCATGTGACCAATGGTGATGTAGTCTTCCAGGTGTAATATTTTACGTGTGATGATCAGCAGCGTTTGCACCATCGCAAATCCGGAGAAGATCGCGCCCGCTACGAAGTAGGGAGGGAAGATGGTGGTGTGCCAACCGGGGATCACGGAAGTGGCGAAGTCAAAAGATACGATCGTGTGCACGGAAAGTACCAGCGGAGTGGACAGACCGGCGAGCACCAGTGATAATGCTTCATGACGCTGCCAGTGTTTGGTGGAACCAGTCCAGCCGAAAGAGGCAACACCATANAGCAGTTTNCGCAGTTTGGTTCTGGCCCTGTCNCGCACGGTGGCAAAGTCAGGGATCAGACCTGAGTACCAGAACAGCAGCGATACAGTGAAGTAGGTAGAGATCGCGAACACGTCCCACAACAGCGGAGAGTTAAAGTTAACCCACAGCGGGCCGCGGGTATTGGGATAAGGCAGTACGAAGAAGGCCATCCAAACACGACCCATGTGGAAGATTGGGAACTGGCCGGCGCACATTACCGCGAAGATCGTCATCGCTTCTGCCGCACGGTTCACCCCTGTACGCCATCCCTGACGGAACAGCAGCAAGATGGCCGAGATCAGCGTACCGGCGTGACCGATACCTACCCACCATACGAAGTTGGTGATGTCCCAACCCCAACCTACAGTTTTGTTCAGATTCCACACCCCGGTACCGTAATACACCTCCCAGGTCACAGAAAACGCACCAAACGCTAAAAGTGACAGCGATATGAAGAAGCCCACATACCACAATTTTCCGGGCTTGCCTTCGATGGGGCCGATAATATCTTCGGTTACCTTGTGATAATCCTTTACCCCATCAACTAAAGGTTCTCTCAGTGTGGATTCGTACTTTAAATGCATAGTTCTTAAAGCTTTTAGCTGTTAGTTGCTGACTAGCAGCCCTTATCTTTGTTATGATCTGATCTCTAGTTATCTCCTAGTTTTCCGTCTTTTCAACGGACTCGATGAATCTCCTTCGTCGATTTCTTTTTCCAATTATCCGTGATGCGCTTCTTCGTGATGACCGGCTTCAGCCTTGGGAGCAGCGTCCTTGTTACGGATCTTAGCCAGGTAGTTGATGGAAGGCAGTGTATGTGTCTCTTCGAGCACATAGAACAGCCTGTCCTGTTGTTCCTGGGTACGCACCTGGTGGATGCGGCTTTCCTTGTCATTCACGTTACCGAATACGATAGCGTCTGCTGCGCATGCCTGCTGACAAGCAGTTTTGGCTTCACCATCCTTAACGGGGCGGCCTTCTTTCTTGGCAGTCAGTTTAGCATCCTGCAGGCGTTGTACGCAGAAAGAACATTTTTCCATTACACCGCGGCTACGAACCACTACGTCAGGGTTCAGTACCATGCGAGTCAGGTTATCGTTCATATCAGCCACATCGTACAGGTTGTTTTCGAAGCTGTCTGCACCGTTGAANTCTCTCCAGTTAAAGCGGCGTACTTTATACGGACAGTTGTTGGCGCAGTAACGGGTACCGATACAACGGTTATATGCCATCTGGTTAATACCTTCAGAGCTGTGGTTGGTAGCAGCCACCGGACAAACGTTCTCACAGGGAGCATTATCACAGTGCTGGCACAGCATCGGCTGGAACACCACTTCAGGGTTGTTCTCATCGCCGCTGAAGTAGCGGTCGATACGCAGCCAGTGCATTTCATGCGCCTTGATCACCTGCTCTTTACCTACAACAGGAACGTTGTTCTCTGCAGTACAGGCTACTACGCAGGCGCCGCAACCAAAGCAGGTGTTCAGGTCTATAGACATACCCCACTTGATGCCGGGGTAAGGATAATTTGGATACAGGGTACCGTCTGCACGGAAATCTTCACCGTATTTGCTCAGCTCAGCACGATCTTCGTTCACCTCTTTCGGGTTCTTGATGAACTCTTCCAGGGTGGTTTCTTTGATGATCGGGCGGCCTTCGTAGCTGTTGTGTGTCTGGGTAAGACCGATCTGGTAAGTTGTACCGGTAGCTTCTACGGAAGCATCAGCAGCAAAGTAATCGAAGGTCTGACCGTTATAGCTGGCAAATGGATAAGCGTTCTTACCGATGTTACCGGCAGCACGACCTGAGTTCAGGCTACGGCCGTAACCTACGGCGATAGCGATCACTTCGGGATGGATACCAGGTACGATCAGCAGCGGCAATTCTATCTCTTTACCGTTAGCCTTTATTTTCAGTACCTTTTTGTCAGCGTTGATCTCGTAGTCGTCGCCCAGCTCTTCGTTGAAGGTCTTTGCCAGTGTGTTGGACACACAAGCGTAGTTGTCCCAGGTAGAGCGGGTGATCGGATCAGGCATTTCCTGCAACCAGGGGTTGTTAGCCAGTTTACCGTTACCGATCGCTACTTTTTCATACAGCACCAGTTCAAACTTACCGCCTTTCTTAGCGCTGCTGATCTTTGCAGTAGCAGCGGCTACGTCACCGGCAAAGGTAGCGCCAGCCAGGGCTGGAGCAGTAGCAGGTTCAACCACACCGTCCTGCAGTGTTCTGTCCCAGGCTTCCTGTCCGCCGAGTTTGGCGATCCATTCATTCTTCAGGTAATCTACCCAGTTGGTAGCGTTACCGCTCCAGGAGAGCAGGGTATCTTCAAACGCGCGTGTTTTGAACAGGGGCGCGATAGTAGGCTGTGTAAAGCTGAAGTAGCCGGTTTTACCTTCTGCATCGCCCCAGCTTTCCAGGAAGTGGTGGTCAGGTGCAGCGTATTTCACCAGCTCAGAAGTTTCGTCTTTACGATCGTTGAAAGAAACGGTGAGTTTAGCTTTCTTCAGACCGTCTGCAAACTTCTTGGCGTCGAAATAGTCATATACAGGGTTCGCACCGTGTATGAGCAGTGCGCCGATGCTGCCTGCATTCAGGTCATTCACCAGCTGTGCCATATCACTATCGATACCCTGACGGTAGTTGGAAGTAGTGGCCCAGTCGATGGTAGTGCCGTTAGCGCCCACCAGGTTGTTGATGGCGTTTACGATCAGCTGTACATTCACATCGTTGGAGCCGGATACCACCAGCGCTTTACCCTGGGCAGCTTTCAGTGCATGGGCAGCTTTGGTGATACCATCCGCCAGGCGTTTGTCTGCGATACCGCTTACTGAACCGCCGTTAACAGCGTTGTACAGGGCGAGCGCAATGGCGCCGGTTTCGGAAGGCTTGTGTGTAAATCTTTCGTCAGCGTTAGCACCGGTAAGGCTCATCATGCTTTCGAAGTGGAAATGTTTGCTCATTTCGGGCTTCGCTGCATTGATCTTACGGGTAGCGCCGTATTGTTTTGAAAATTCAGCCGGGCTTAACCAGGTTCCGAGGAAGTCTGCACCAAGGCTTACTATTGTTTTAGCGTTTTCGAAGTGGTAAGAGGGCAGTGCTCTTTTACCGTAAGCGGCCTCGTTGGCCAGCAGCATACCGGAGTAGGATACTGCATCGTATGTAACATGGCGGGATCCGGGATATTTAGCCAGGAATTCGCCGATCACTTTTTTAGTAGAGGGGCTGAGGATGGTAGAAGTCAGCAGTACAACCGGCTGACCGCCCAGGGAGCCTAAAGCAGCTTTCACCTGTTTGTCCAGCTCTGCCCAGGTAGTTTCCGTACCGTTGATAGTAGGATAACGCAGGCGGGCCACATCGTACAGGCTCAGCACCGCACCCTGTACTTTAGCGGTGGTAGCGCCACCGGTAACAGAGCTGAGGGTATTACCTTCTATTTTGATAGGACGGCCTTCGCGGGTCTTTACAACTACGGGCACGAACTCGCCATCTACCGCATAGGTAGATGCATAATAGTTAGGTACGCCGGGGGTGATCTCTTCCGGCTTATTTACGTAAGGGATGGCTTTTTTAACCGGTATTTCACAGCTGGCGGCAATAGTTGCTGCTGCGGTGGTGAACCCCAGGTACTTCAGGAAGTCCCTGCGGGGTGTTGTAGCATTCAACAGGCTTTCGCTTTCCTCAAAGGGCAGTTCTTCCCGGAATTCATTTTTCACGATTTCCTGGTGCCCTTTGGTATCGTGCAACTCTTCCAAGCCTTTCCAATACTTTTTCTGCTCCATGTTATTTATTACGAGTTACGTGATTTACTAATTTGATTTCATGAGGTAGGAAGTGGGATATGTGTATCACTTCCCTGTGTCATAATATTAATAGTGACATTTCTGACATTCGGTACCGCCCACCATTTCAACAGTCACGCTATCGATCTTTCCGGATTTAACATCCTGGTGGAACTTCTCGAAAATGCTGTAGTATTTGTTGTCGGCAAACTGCACTTTGGTAGTACGGTGACAGTTGATACACCAGCCCATGGACAGGTCAGCGAATTGGTGAACTTCGTCCATGTCCTGGATAGCGCCATGACAGGTTTGACATTGTTGTTTACCGGCCACCACGTGTTGAGAGTGGTTGAAGTATACGTGGTCGGGCAGGTTATGGATCTTAGTCCATTCTATAGGTCTACCGGGTTTGGTATATTTCTGTGCCTGCGGATCCCAGCCTACATAATCATACAGTTTCGCGATCTCCGCAGTACCGTTGATCTTTTTACCTTCTGCAGTGAACAGCTCAGGACCACTATAAGAGTTAATGGACTTGTGACAGTTCATACAAATATTTTCAGAAGGGATCATGGCGTGCTTGCTCTTTTCAGCGCCGGCGTGACAGTAAAGACAGTTGATCTGATTAATACCGGCATGCACTTTGTGTGAGTAGTGGATCGGTTGCTCAGGCATGTAGTCTTTCTGACGACCGAGACCGATTGCACCGTTGATAGTGAAGTATCCGCCCACCATGAACAACACAACGATAGCCAGGGCGATGTATGCTTTATTTCTGTAGAAAGGTACGGGTTCGGGAGTAGCTACACCGTCTTTGTCAGCAGCCAGCTTATTCAGGTTGCTGTTGATCTGCATCAGGATCAGGGCTACGATAGCGAGGATCAGTGTGATGATGCCGAACAGCAGGCTGTTGTCGCTGCCTTCTTCAGCTGCGCCTTCCGCTCCGGGAGTTGCTGCTTTAGCACCACCAGGTACTTTAGCGCCTTCGGCGGAGATAAAAGCCAGGATATCATCGATATCTGCATCGGAGAAAGAAGCGAAAGCAGGCATGGCCTGGTTGTTATACTCCTTATACAGATTATTTGCATAAGCGTCTCCGGTAGCGAGAACAGAAGCGGAGTTATGGATCCATTGATGTAACAATTTCTTGTCAGCCCATCTTGACTCAACGTCTTTCAGAGCAGGACCCGTCACCTTCTTATGCACATTGTGGCAGGATGCGCAGTTCTGTTGGAATAATGTCTTACCCTTGCTCGGATCAGCTGCCTTAGCTGTAGAAACCGAGAGAACAAGTCCGGCGCACAGGATAAGAACACTCACAAATTGCTTGCGCAAACGAATGGAAACACGACGATACACAGCCTATTAGTTTAGATTTGACCTTAGTTTCTTTAAAAGTGCCAGCAAAAATAAGACACAATGTTGACAATTTATCAACAATTAAAAAATTTATTAGTTGCATTGTTGAGTCTTTTATCTATACATAAACACTTCGAAGGGATTATTTTATGATAAATATCATGTAACGAAAAAACTCATATATGACCCCGGCGCCATAATATATATATGATGTTTTGGTGCGCATTTTTTGGCTTGATTTGATGTAATTTTAACTGGCTCACTTACTAAAAACCATTCCCCATGAAGTACCGGAGCTTTCTTTTTGCAGCAATCCTCGGAGCAATGACCGCCTGTAAAGGAGGCGGCGGACAGGAAACCAACACAGACAGTACCCAGTCCTCCCCTGCCGCCAACCCCGGCGAAGGCATTTCCAGCCCCGCCAGCAAAGCTGCAGGCGCCTACCAGGGCACTTTACCCTGTGCAGACTGTCCGGGCATCGACTACCAGCTAAGCCTCCATGAGGATCAGCGCTACCAGGAGCTGATGGTGTACCGGGATCGGAACGAAGGCCAGGCCGTCATCGACACCGGCATGTGGAAAATGGAAAACGACACCATTGTAGCGCTGGTGGGCCAGCAACCGCAAAAGTTCCTTTTTGAGAACGGTAAGCTATACCATCTTGACCGGGAGGGTCACCGTGTTACGGGGGCCCTGGCGGATAATTATATATTAAGGCCGGTAGGCGGTGGAGGCAATTACAGCCAGTTGAAGGAAAAGGCAGCGGCCGGTACCGATTTCTGGGCCGGCGGCAATGAACCCGGCTGGACCCTGGAGCTGGACCGGAACAAGACCATCTTCTTCCAGGATATGAATGGAGACTCCCTCCGGGTACCTAGCCCCCGGCCCCAACCCGATACAGACACGCTCCGGGTATATACTCCCAAGCATGAAAAGGCCGAATTCATCATTACCATCCGGCGCCGGGCCTGCACAGACGACATGAGCGGGTATATGCGCCCCTATACCGTGGAGGTACAGGTAAAAGATAAAAACTACCGGGGCTGCGGGGAGTACCTGCAATAAATAGCCGCTTCCCACTTCTGATCAATACTGAATTTAGCTGAAAGCCGCACCTTTTGGATGCGGCTTTCGGCTTTTATTGCCTGAAGACTCTATAGAGAGCCCTATATAATATGCTAATGACAGGTAGTTAAGCCCCAGATGTCCTGTATCTTAAAAGAGACGGAACATCTAGGGCTCAATTACGGGACATCTACGGAACATATACCAGACATCCCCTAGTTTTCCTGCAGAAGGAAGGCAAGGTAACCCGATGAAAAGCCGGGTTTTACCGCTACCTTTGCGCTGGAAAAAATAACATTGAGCCTTGAAAAATATCGCCATCTTTGCCTCAGGCGCCGGTAGTAACGCACAGAAGATCATCGACCACTTTAAACAGTCCACCATCGCCAGGGTAACACTTATCGTTTGTAACAAACCCGGGGCCGGCGTATTACAGATAGCAGAAAAAGAAGGCATTGATGCTATCCTGATAGATAAGGAACTTTTCTTTCGTTCGGACCGCTATATACAGGAGCTGCAACAGCGGCAAATAGACCTGGTTGTACTGGCTGGGTTCTTATGGAAGGTACCGGCTAATCTGGTGCAGGCGTTTTCCAACCGTATCATCAATATTCACCCC
>JGI24739J22299_10000044_pt1 | contig 34202 bp, 43 predicted proteins | sample KBSCornC5_FD_22299 | JGI IMG/M metagenome (IMG submission 22299)
CCCAAAAATAGCTCCGGGGGGATTTTTCCGGCAATGTTTTTGCCCTGGAGGTCTTTGTAAGTGGTTTGAAAGGAGGTCCAAACAGTGGCATCCCGCAGGAGAACTGGTAAAGAAGTGAGCGAGACCAATCGCTCCCCAGCAAGAACTCCTGAGGAAAGAGAGAATGAGCTCATCGAAGCTGCCGTGGACCTCGCTGAAATTCAGTTGAGGTCGGGTGAGGCCTCGGCGCAAGTCATCACACACTACTTGAAGCTCGGATCGTCTCGGGAAAAGCTCGAACAGCAGCGTTTGAAGAATGAAGTTGCGCTTATGGAGACAAAGCGCGAACACATGCAGTCTGAAATGCGAACCGAAGCTCTTATTCAGAATGCTTTGACTGCTATGCGAGCTTATAGTGGCAATCTTCCCGATGAGGAGGAGCCCCAGTACGATGACTACGACGCTTAAGACTTATTCAGAGCTCATTCAGTTCGAAACGTTCGAAGAAAGATTCAAATACCTGTCTTTACACGGTCAAGTGGGATGTGAGACCTTCGGTTTCAATCGCTGGGTCAATCAACGCTTCTACACATCCAAAGCTTGGCGAGAATTGCGCCGTTGCGTCATATTGCGAGACAATAGTTGCGACTTAGGTGTCGACGGATACGAAATTCATTCTCGTTTGATTGTTCATCATTTGAATCCGTTAACGCAAAGGGATATCGAGTACGGAACCCGGATGGCTCTGGATCTCGAGAACTTGATTTGCACCACGCACGATACACACAATGCAATTCATTATGGGGACGACAGTCTTTTGGCTAAACCGCACGTTCCCCGAAGTCCCGGCGACACAAAACTCTGGTAAGGAGAGTCATGCCACCCAAGACCAAGACCGCAGCCAAGAAGACGACCGAATCGGATTCCGAGGTCGAGCTCAAGTCCGTGGACGTCGTGGCCAACGAGGTTCTTCGCGGCAGCTGGGGTTCCTACGATGGTCTTCGGACCCGACTCAGCGAGGCCGGCTACGACGCATCCGAGGTCCTCACCAAGGTCAACTACCGACTGTCCCGCGGAGCCCCGTCCGCCTACCGCGCTTCGGCTTTCGAGCTGGCCCAGCAGGTCCAGAACGGCGAGTGGGGCGACGAGCGGGGTCTGCAGCGGCGCCTCGAGTCCGCTGGCCTCAGTTCCGTCGACGCCATGTCGGTGCTGAAGCCTTCAGCCCGATAGGAGAAACTCCATGGCGAGAATGTCCGATGCCGAATGGGTCGGTCCGCATCACGACAACGGCAAGATGTCCCGTTACGACGTTGTGTGTTTGCATACCATTGTTGGTTCAGCACCAGCACATGCCGCGCACTTCTCTACTCGTGGTGATGGGCACATCTACCAATCGCGGGATACGCAGTTCGCTTCGGCGGCAAACTTCGAAGGTAACTCCCGCGTGATCGCCATCGAGAACGCCGACCGTGATTCATCGTTCCTTCCTTGGAACATCAACGACGGCCACGCCGTTCCTCTCTTCACGGAACTGCAAATCGAGTCGATCGCAAAAATCTGTGTGTGGGCACATCTCACGCACGGCATTCCCCTTGAGAGATGTCCGGACAGCAAGCCGGGTTCTCGAGGAATCGGTTTCCATCGCCAAGGCATCGACGGCAATTGGGCCGGATATGCTTACGGCGGAAGAGTCTCCGGTGGAGAACTCTGGACGAAGTACCCGGGAAAGGTCTGCCCTGGGGATCGTCGCATTTCGCAACTCCCGCAGATCATCACCCGTGCAAGACAAATCGCAGGATTGGACGACAACGTGAGAAACCTGGTGATTGCCCATGCCGCGGACGGTTCGGGCATTTGGGTCGGCGACGGTCTGACGCGTCGGCACATCGAGGACGAGACCGAGCTCAAGGGTCTCCAGTACTGGATCGCCAGGAAGGGCGGCGACCCGGACATCGTGGAGAACTTCGCGGACCTGAGGGTCCTCGGTACCGCCGGCTGACCTTGGTCAAAATGGTAGCCCCCAGAGGAGGTGGGCAATGACCGATAGCATTCTCGATAGCACGAAAAAAGTTCTGAATCTGGACGCAGACTACACATCGTTCGATCAGGACATCATCATGCACATCAACGCAGCATTCAGTACGCTGAACCAGTTGGGTGTTGGTCCGCAAAGCGGTTTCATGATCGAGGACAACGAAGCGGTCTGGTTCGACTTCCTCGCAGGCGACCTTCGCCTCAACAACGTCAAGACATACGTCTACCTCCGTGTTCGCATGCTCTTCGATCCGCCCACCATCGGCTATTTGGTCGATGCAATGCAGAAGCAAATCGAAGAGCTCGAATGGAGGATCAACGTCCAACGAGAAAGTATCGCCTGGACCGACCCGGATGAACTTGTGGACTCGGGTCCGGTGCTAGACGGTGGAAGCCCGTAAGGAGTGGCGGTGCCATACACGTTCAAACTACGCCGAGGCACTGCTGCTCAGTGGTTGGCTACCAATCCGATCTTGCAATCGGGAGAACCCGGCGTCGAAACCGACACGGGAAAACTGAAGATCGGAAACGGCGCGAGTCACTGGCTGCAACTCGGCTATCTCAGCGGTGAGGGTGCTCCTGGGGCCGATGGACAATCAGCGTATCAAATCGCGGTCGCCCAAGGCTTTGTTGGCACTGTGAACCAATGGCTACTCTCCCTTCAAGGCGATCCCGGACCGCAGGGCATTCCGGGTTTGGATGGGCAAGACGGCGCTGCAGGCGAGGACGGTGCTGACGGAGCTCAAGGCCCCCAGGGAATTCAAGGTCCGCAAGGACCCGCTGGCGAAGATGGTGTTGATTATACTGGTCCGGCTATCACAGTCGCCAGTACGGCACCGTCTTCGCCGTCCGTGGGCGATGTCTGGATCGACACAAGCGCATGACTCACGTCCTGCTTGGGGAGTGGGGGTTTCTTGACAATCTCGCCGATACGTCGGGTAACGGGATTGTCGCTTCAGCCAACTTTACACCGACCTATATTGATGGTCCCCAAACTGGTACCCGAGCTGTGAGATTTTCAGGTACTGGACAAACCATCAATTACGGACGCACTGGGCTAGAACCACCAATGGCTGCTGGCGGAATTTGCACGATGGCATGGGTGAAGTTGTTTGCGAGTCACACCAATTACACGGATGTGATTCACAAAACACGTGCTTCAGATTCCACCAAACACGCCATCAATGCATCCAGCAACACTGTTTTCTGGATGGCTCGATGGAGAGACCAAACGATATTTCGTGAAAGCGGAACGTTGCTATCTGACTTTCAATGGCATCATATTGTGAACGTGGATTCCGATGATCGATATGCATGGTTTGTCGATGGCGTAGTCATCCAAGAAGCAGCAAGAACCGGAACTTCCGCTGTAAGTTGGGAAAATTTCCCCTGGGTCAGTGGTTATAATCCGGATATGTCAAACACAAATTCCGATCCTAATGTGGCTATTTCGGGAATTCGAATTTTGTCGGGAACCCTGTCCAATTCGGAAGCAGTGGATTGGATGAACACCCCGATTGTTCCTAATCGAACTGGCAAACCCAAAGTGTGGAACGGTTCGAGTTGGGATTCTCATCAAGCAAAGGTTTGGAACGGTTCTAGTTGGGTGAATGCCCGTATGCATGGGCACAACGGAACGGACTGGATCACCGCCAAGTGAAAGGAGGAGGTGTGTCCGCAACGGAAGAATTCCTCGCGCATTACGGTGTCAAGGGAATGAAATGGGGGACCAAGAAAGCAGCCAAGCTGCCGAAGGAAGGTCCTTCCAAAGACGCACAAACGGCGTTGGATATTCGCGCACGCGCGAAGCGCAGCAAGCCCAAGGCGCTCTCCAACGTAGAACTTCAACAAGCAATCAACCGTATGAATCTCGAGCAACAATTCAAGCGGCTCAGTGTGAATGAGAAGCCTGCCATTCGACGTTGGATGGCCTCCACCTTGTTGGAGATCGGCAAGCGCGAGGTTCAGGTTTCTCTCGGTAAGAAGGTGGCGGCTACGGTAGCCAAGAAAGTGGCGACAGGTGGTGCTGCGTGAGCGACGACGCCATGATCGCGTTTCTTCCGCAAGATGGCTCGTGGTGTAAACAAGATTTCCCTCACATGACTTTGGCGTATGTCGGTCCAATTGCGGATCGTAGCGACAGTGATTTCGGTGCACTGGCGAAAGATGCTGTCTCAGCCGCCAGGATCACCGGATCGTTTTCTTTGAATGTCATGGGCGTGGAAGAGTGGGGCGAGATCGAACGCGTTGACGTTTTGACACTATATCCCACTCCGCAGCTTCTTCTCGCAAGAAATCTTGTTGAGAAATGGGATACTGGTGAATTCCCCGAGTACAAACCGCATGCGACTATCGGTCCTGCCGGATCGGCTACGTCGATCAAAGACGATTCTTCCTACCGAGGATTATACCGAACACCAGCTCTTCCCAGCAGATTGTATTTCAACCGAATTGCAGCAACCTGGGGTGACAAACGCTTGATATTCGATATGAGCGATATGTACTAGAAAGGAGGTAACGATGTCGTTGTCGAACACGGCGACGCCGCACTATTACGGTTTGTTCAGGGACGCTGTTCTTCGTGGAGAGATTCCTGTCAATCGTGAAATCTCGGCGGAGATGAACCGGATCGACGCGCTCATCGCGAACCCCGCTTTCTGGTACGATTCGAATGCCGTCAACGGTTTCATACTCTACTGTGAAGGCGAGTTGACACTTACTGACGGCACTGATCTACATTTGCTCCCCACATTCAAACTGTGGGCCGAACAAGTGTTGGGTTGGTATTATTACGTCGATAGATCTGTGTGGGAACCAGGCGATGATGGATCTGGTGGACATTATGTAACCCGCACAATTAAAAAGCGTCTGATCACGAAGCAATATTTGATCGTGGCACGTGGCGCAGCCAAATCCATGTACGCACAGTGCTTCCAAGCATTCTTTCTGAATGTGGATACAACAACCACACATCAAATCACTACCGCTCCAACAATGAAGCAAGCCGAAGAAGTTATGGCTCCGTTTCGAACGGCAATTACTCGTGCTAAAGGTCCTTTGTTTAAGTTCCTGACCCAAGGATCCATGCAGAATACGACGGGCAACCGTTTCCTTCGTCAGAAACTTGCAGCGACTAAAAAGGGTATTGAAAACTTTCTCACGGGTAGTCTGCTAGAAATCCGCCCCATGTCCATTGCGAAATTGCAAGGACTTCGACCGAAGATTTCCACCATCGACGAGTGGCTTTCGGGAGATATTCGCGAAGACGTAATCGGAGCAATTGAGCAAGGTGCGTCTAAACTGGACGATTACCTTATCATTGCCATCAGTTCAGAAGGAACGGTTCGAAACGGCTCGGGCGACACCATTAAGTTGGAGTTGCAGGAGATTCTCAAGGGCGATTATTCGGCACCGCATGTTTCTATCTGGCATTACAAACTGGATGAGCTGACCGAAGTTGCTGATCCGGATATGTGGGTAAAAGCTCAGCCAAACATAGGCCGAACGGTCACATATGAGACGTATCAATTGGATGTGGAACGCGCGGAGAAAGCGCCCGCTGCAAGAAACGACATCTTAGCGAAGCGTTTTGGTATTCCGATGGAAGGCTACACCTACTTCTTCACGTACGAAGAAACAATTCCACATGGAAGACATGATTTCTGGGATCTTCCATGCGCTCTAGGTGCCGACCTTTCACAAGGCGATGACTTCTGTGCGTTCACTTTCTTGTTTCCTCTCCCTCGTGGAGAATTCGGAATCAAAACGCGTAGTTATATTTCATCGCTCACTTTGATGAAACTTCCCGGTGCTTTGCGGCACAAATACGAAACGTTTAGGCGAGAAGGAAGTCTCCACGTGCTCGAGGGTACAGTCCTCGACATGATGGAGGTGTACGACGATCTCGATCAACATATTCTTGCCATGCGATATGACATTCGATGTTTCGGGTTCGACCCGTATAACTCGAAAGAGTTCGTGACGCGATGGGAACAAGAAAACGGACCGTACGGGATTGAGAAAGTCATCCAGGGAGCTCGAACAGAATCGGTCCCTTTGGGCGAACTGAAGAAATTGAGTGAAGAACGCATGCTCATATTTGATGAGGACTTGATGTCCTTTACTATGGGCAATGCGATCACTCTGGAAGATACCAATGGTAACCGCAAATTGTTGAAGAAGCGTACTGAGGAAAAGATCGACAACGTGGCGGCCATGATGGACGCTTACGTGGCCTACAAACTGAACAAGGAGGCGTTCGAGTGACGGGAGGAGGTACCGCGTGAACGTTTTCGGCCGGTTGGCGCACGCCTGGAATGTGTTTTTCAATCTGGACAAACCCGAACCGTATCAGTCTACAACAGCAACAGCTTACGGCTCTCGGCCGGATAGGACTCGTCACAGGTTCACGAGCGAGAAGACGATTCTGTCGTCTATCCTCACTCGAATCGCTATCGACGTCTCCGACCTGGTGATCAAGCATGTCAAGCTCGATGATCAGGGCCGCTATGACTCTGAGGTCAACAGCGGACTCAACGAGTGCTTGAATTTGGAAGCGAACATCGACCAAGGTGCTCGTCATTTCCGGCAAGATATGGTATCAACGCTGTTTGATGAAGGCGTCATTGCGTTGGTCCCCATCGACACTACTGTCAATCCTAGATTGTCAGGAAGTTTCGACATCAAGACCATGCGAGTCGGCAGGATCATGCAATGGGCTCCTGATACGGTTCGAGTTTTGGTCTACAACGAACAAACAATGATGAAAGAAGAAGTCACCGTATCCAAGAGGTACACTGCAATTGTGGAGAATCCTCTTTATGCGGTGATGAACGAACCCAACTCGACTCTTCAGCGATTGATTCGAAAGTTGAATCTTCTTGACGCTGTGGATGAGCAATCGAGTTCAGGAAAACTGGATTTGATTATCCAGCTTCCCTACACCATCAAGTCCGAAACTCGTCGGCAACAGGCAGAACAAAGGCGCAAGGATATCGAGTTCCAGTTGAAAGGCAGCCAATACGGTATCGCTTATACAGACGGTACCGAAAAGGTTGTTCAGCTGAATCGACCATCTGAAAACAATCTTCTGAAGCAGGTTGAGTATTTGACCGAGCTTCTGTACAGCCAACTGGGCATCACCAAAGAAGTCATGGATGGTACCGCAACTCAACCGGTGATGTTGAACTATTTCCATCGCACCATCAAACCCATCATGGATGCGATTGTGGAAGCGATGCGCCGATCATTTTTGACGAAGACAGCAAGGACGCAGGGACACAGCATCATGTACTTCTATGATCCGTTTGCCCTGATTCCCGTGGAACAATTGGCTGAGATCGCCGATAAATTCACACGGAATGAAATCTTGTCCTCCAACGAGATGCGCCAAATCGTCGGTAGGCCTCCAGCCAAGGATAAGAAAGCCGACCAGCTTCGAAACAGCAATATGCCTGAATCCGAACTCGGGCTGAACAGTCCACCGGCTCAAAAACAGCCTCCACTTCAATTAGTGAAGGCCGCGGGCGAGCCACCGTCCTGAGCGCTAGTCGCTCGACATCGAGAACATGAAAGGAGACCGTAGTGGACCACGATTTCGGTGGTTACGCAACGAGTTTCGGTCTCAAGTGCTCGGACGGGCGAACGATCACGCCCGAGGCATTCCGACACATGGACAAGCAGCAGATTCCTCTTGTGTGGCAGCACCAGCACAACAGCCCCGAAAACATTTTGGGGCATGCGACGCTGGAGCACCGCGACAAGGGAATGTACGCATACTGCTTCTTCAACGAGACCGACGCGGCCAAGAGTGCCAAGGCTCTCGTGGAGCACAAGGACATCAACGCCCTTTCGATCTACGCCACGCAGTTGGTGGAGAAGAACAAAACCGTTCTTCACGGCGAACTGGGTGAGGTCAGCCTGGTTCTCAAGGGAGCCAACAAGGGCGCCAAGATCGATTATGTCCGTGTTGCGCACGGGGACGGCGCGGACATGATCGTCGAGACGTTGGACGACGAGGCAATCATCCACTCCGGTTTCGAGATCGAGCTGGAATTGGAGCACGCCGAGACGTACCAGGACGTCTTCGACACGCTGAACGACAAGCAGAAGGCCCTTTTCGAGGTCATGCTGTCCCAGGCTCTCGGCTCGGCCGAGCAATCGGACGGTCAGCAGAAAGCTGACGAAGACAAGGGGTCCGAAGAGGACAACGAGTCCACGGACGACTCCGAAAAGACCGACGACACTCAGGCCGACGACGCTGAGTCGGAGGTCAAGCACAGCAACGAGGAAGGTACGATGACGCGCAACGTCTTCGAGCAGAACGACAAGCAGGACGCCGGCGACGTGAAGCGCGGCGGAACCCTGACGCACTCCCAGCTGCAAACACTGGTGGACGACGCGGCCAAACTGGGCTCCTTCAAGGCGTCGTTCCTCTCGCACGCCGAGGACTACGGCATCACCAACATCGAGGTTCTGTTCCCGGACGCTCGAGCGATCAACAACACCCCCGAGTGGATCACTCGGCGGATGGAGTGGGTCGAGTCGGTTCTGAACGGCACGAACAAGCTCCCGTGGAGTCGTATCAAGTCCCTCTCGGCCGATCTCACGCACGACGAGGCCAGGGCCAAGGGTTACGTCAAGGGTGATCTGAAGAAGGAACAGTACTTCACCCTGTCGACCCGGTCCACCTCGCCCAAGACCATCTACAAGAAGCAGAAGCTCGACCGCGACGACATCATCGACATCACGGATTTCGATGTCGTGCAGTGGCTGTGGGGCGAGATGTACTTCATGCTCCGTGAGGAGCTCGCCCGCGCGATCCTGGTCGGTGACGGCCGTGAGATCGACGACGAGGACAAGATCGACGAGGACAAGATCCGTCCGATCGCCCACGACGACGAGTTCTACACGGACGTGGTCGAGGTGGCGGCAAATGTCGGTGCGATCGACCTGGTCGAGGCCGTCCTGCGGGCTCGAAACGACTACAAGGGCACCAATCCCACGGCGTACATGACCAACGCAGTCATGACGGACATGCTGCTCGCCAAGGACGGCATGAACAGGCGTCTGTTCCGGACCAAGGCCGAACTGGCCGCGGAACTCATGGTGTCCGACATCGTCGAGGTGCCGGCCATGGAGGGTGTCACGCGCGAGGGTGGCGAGATCCTCATGATCCTGGTCAACCTCAGCGACTACGCGGTCGGCTCCACTCGAGGCGGCGAGATCGCCCGCTTCGACGACTTCGACATCGACTACAACCAGTACAAGTACCTGATCGAAACCCGTGTGTCCGGTGCTTTGCAGCGACACAAGCGGGCTCAGGTCATCGTGCGTGGTACCGGCACTCTGGCCACGCCGACCGTTCCGACGTTCGTGTCGGGTACCGGTGTGATCACCATCCCGACCGTCACCGGTGTCACGTACAAGACCCAGGCTGCTGGTCCGCTGGGAGCCGCGGGCACCACGTTGTCCCCGGGTGCGCAGACCGCTCTGACCGCGGGACAGTCGCAGTCGGTCGTGGCCGTCCCGAACACCGGCTACTACTTCCCGCACAACTTCGACGCCGACTGGGTCTTCACCCGCCCGGCGTAAGGAGTCCGGAATGGCAAGGTTCCGTGGGAAGGTCGGGTTCGGTCAGACACAAGATCAAGGAAACGGCGTTCACGAAGAAGTCATTCAGTACCGGATATATTCCGGAGACGTTATTCGAAACAGCCGTGGAACCGAGAACGACGAAAAGGTCAACAGCGACCTTCGTGTCTCGAATTCCATCTCGATCGTGTCGGACGCGCACGCGAACGAACATTTCTTTGCCATTCGGTATGTAGAGTGGGCGGGGACTCGATGGGAAGTGACCGAAGTTGAGGTCCGGAGTCCCCGCCTTCTACTGAGGCTGGGAGGTGTATACAATGGTCCAGAGGGATCCGCTGCAAGCAATCCTTGAGACGATTCTGCCCAACGTATATTTCCAACCTCCGCCCAATGTGCAAATGGAATATCCTGCAATTCGGTACGAAAGGGCCAGAGCTGATTCGGCTTTCGCCAACAATGGGACTTATCGTCTCACCAAACAATACCAAGTGATTATGATCACTCGGAATCCCGATCAATCCGCGTTCGACACAATCGCGGCACTTCCGATGTGCTCGCATGAACGGTTCTACGTCGCGGACAACTTGAACCACGATGTCTTCAACATCTACTTCTGAAAGGAAGCACGCATGGCAACCCTCACGTGGGATCAGACCGGCCAGCGCATGTACGAAACCGGTGTCGACCACGGCGTCCTGTTCCAGGTCGACGAGGCCGGCGAGTACGTCGACGGTGTGGCATGGAACGGTCTCACGACCGTCACCGAATCGCCCTCCGGAGCCGAAGCCAGTCCGCAGTACGCGGACAACATCAAGTACCTGAACCTCATCTCCGTCGAGAACTTCGGGTGCACCATCGAGGCCTACTACTACCCGCCCGAGTTCGAGGAGAACGACGGATCGGCGTCGCCCACTGCTGGCGTCAGCGTCGGGCAGCAGCCGCGCAAGCCTTTCGGTTTCTGCTACCGAACGCAGAAGGGTAACGACACCCAGGGAAACAACTACGGCTACAAGCTGCACCTGGTGTGGGGTTGTCTCGCGGCGCCTTCCGAGAAGGCATACGCCACTGTGAACGACTCGCCCGAGGCGATCACGTTCTCGTGGGAGGTCACGACCACCGCAGTCGCCGTGGGTACGGTTCTGAGCGTCGAATACGCTCCGACCGCCAGCATGACCATCGACAGCACACTGGTCGACCCGGCGAAACTGGCCACGCTGGAGAGCTACCTGTACGGGACATCGTCCGAGGACCCCACGATGCCGTTGCCGGCGGACGTCATCGCGATCATGGCCTCCACGCTGACTCTGGCGACTCCGACGGCGCCAACGTACAACTCGTCGACGGACGTCATCACCATCCCGACCGTCACGGGTGTCGAGTATCTGATCGACGGCGAGGTCGTTCCTCCCGGTGCCACGGATCCGATCACGGCGAACACTCTCGTGCGCGCGCGGCCGCTCACGGGCTACAAGTTCCCGACCCCGGTCCAGGACGAGTGGCTCATCACCTTCGCCTAGCTCGAACGGAGACCGGGAATGCTCGAGATCGACGTCGCAACTGAGGAATCGTTCGACGAAGAGAACAACAAGTTCGTCGTTTCGAAGTCATTCAGGGTGAAGCTCGAGCATTCCTTGGTCTCCGCGTCAAAATGGGAGTCATTGTGGAAGGAACCTTTTCTCGGCACGAAGCCGAAGACTTCCCAACAAACGATTTCCTATGTGAAATTCATGATTCTGAACGAAGAACTTCCTCCGGGAGTTTTCCAGAAACTCATTCATGAACATTCCGCGAAGATTGAGGCGTACATCTCCGATGAGATGACGGCGACAAAGCTTTATATCGACCCGAATGCTTCCGGTTCGAGAGAAATTATCACGACCGAGTTAATCTACTACTGGATGATCTCTTTGAAGATCCCGGTAGAATTTCAATATTGGCATTTGAACCGTTTGATTACTTTGATTCGAACAGTCAATGTCAAAAATACGCCGAAGAGAAAGATGTCGGCAGCGGAAAGAAAAGCTTTGAACAAAAGTCGGCTTGCCAAGCACAACACCAGAGGGTAGGGAGGTGCGATGACGAGAATCAGTTGGGATCAAGTAGGAAACCGGTACTTCGAGGCCGGGATCGATCGGGGAGTATTGTTCGTGGAAGGACAACCCGGTATTCCGTGGTTGGGATTGGTCAATTTCAACCAACAACAGTCCGGTGGCGAATCCTCACCGCGCTATCTCGATGGAATCAAGATCAGTAATCGTTCATCTCCCGAAGAATTCGAAGGAACTCTCGAAGCCTATACATATCCCGAAGAATTCGAACGGTGCGATGGGACTTATCGTGCTGAAAACGGTCTTCGGATCACTCAACAGCGGCGCCGACCATTCAATATGGTCTATCGATCCAAAGTCGGTAACGATGTGGCTGGTCTGAACAAAGCGTACAAGATTCACATCTTGTATAACCTGAAAGCAGAGCCCTCGGACCGAGGATATCGAACTCTTCTCGAACAAAACGAGCCGTTGACGTTGAATTGGCGAATCACGTCTCGAGCAGTACCGGTGGAAGGCTATCGTCCATCGGCACATTTCATTGTGGACTCTCGGGATATTCCGACCGAGCTGCTTACACAACTAGAAGATCTTCTGTACGGAACTGAGACGACGGATTCGTCTTTGCCGACACCCGGCGAACTCCTGTTCCTGTTCGATTCATATCTGGACGAGGTTTACGATGCCGGTACGCCATACACACCGGTATTTGCGACCTACGACGCAGGCGATCCGTATGAACCGGTCGTCGAAACCATCGATGGAGGTGCGCTGTAATGGCAGACGGCACACGTATGCAACAGCGGCGTGCCACTGAAGCGGTGTGGACCACGTCCGATTACGTTCTGGCTGCTGGTGAGTTGGGTGTTACGACTGACACCGGAATCATCAAGATCGGTAACGGTACCAGCCCATGGTCGGAGTTGAATATAGCTTTTCATTCCGACTATCTTCCGCTATTGGGGACCGCGGCAAACTCCGAACTTCTTGAAGGAATTAGTGCCGATAGTTTTGTGAAGGTTATCGACACTTCTACAGCCGCAACGGCTGATATGGTCATGCGTCGTCTGAGTGATGGACGTGCAAAGGCTGCGGCTGGTACTGCATCTGACGATGTGGTGAACAAAACGCAGTTGGATGCTTCAAACCTTCTGACTGTTGCTCGAACTCTGACGGCGAACGGCACTTTCGCGTTAGCCGACGCATATCAAACCGTTCTTGTCAACCACTCGTCGTTGACCGCACAAGTGACGATGTCCATTCCACAGAATGCATTTATTCCATATCCCATTGGGGCTTGGATCGAATGTGTGGCTATTGGAGCGGGCGGCGTCAAGATAAACCCGTCGGGAGGTGTGACTCTCAGCGGAGCATCGAATGCTATGCCCGGATATGGTGCTGTTCGACTGTTGAAAACGGGAACAGACGCCTGGTTTGGGATATCCTTGAATGCCGGAAAGCGTCTCCCCAAGATTCGTGCAGTGCGTACGGGAACTCAAGTGTATTCGGTCGGTAGTCCGACCTGTGTTCCGTACAACACGATCGACAGTACGGAAGATTTCTACAACCCGGACAATGAATGGTTCAGTATCCCAGGTAGCGGTCTGAGCACGGCACGTAGAATCATCGTCAACAAAAGCGGCGAATATCTCATCGGTGGAAACATCATCACCACTGCTGGGACTGGTCAAGGCGCATTCATCTGTGCGAAAATGGTCAATGACAACACTTTGACCGGTGCACGATACTACTGCAATATCCCCGCAACTGCGACGGGTCAATTCAGCGTTCGTGTTCGCTTGGCCGCTGGTGAAACCGTTGGCGCGGCTTACCAACCACCCACCACCAGTATCTCGGACCAGGCTGACGACACCTTCGGCAACCGAAACGACTTCACCATCACACGACTCAGTGACTAATAGGAGGCCTTGTGATCTCCTTTTCCTCGGAAGGGTCGTTCGATAAAACATTCAAGTTCCTTGCGGCCATGCAACGCCTCGATATTAAGAAGGTTTGCGATAACGAAGCCCAGAAGGGTGTGCGGGCTTTGGCGGCTGGTACACCGAAAGATTCGGGGATCGCAGCAAATTCTTGGTCGTACGAAATCGAGCATACAAAATCTTCCACTACCATTTGGTGGAAGAATATAGACGTAGAGAATGGGTTTCCTGTAGCCCTGATGCTGCAGTACGGTCACGGAACAGGGACCGGCGGTTGGATTCAAGGACGAGATTACATCAATCCGGCGATGCGACCGATATTCGATGAAATCGCAGAGACTGTATGGAAGGCGGTGACCTCTGCATGAGTAGCATTGAAGAGCGCGTTGTTCGTATGAAGTTTGACAACGCTGCTTTCGCCAATGGCGTCAGCTCAACGATGTCACAGCTCCAGGCTCTGAATAAAGCGTTGCAGTTGAATGGTGCCTCACAAGGCTTGAACGAAGTTAACTCAGCGGTTGGGAGTTTCAACACCGCTGGTGCTCAAAATCAGGTTTCCGCATTCGCTGAGAAATTTGGCGCTCTTGAAATCGCAGCAATCACAGCCCTCTCGAATATTGTCAACAAGGCCGTAAACGCAGGTTTGCAGTTGGCGAAGTCTCTCTCCATCGAACCAGTACTTGCTGGTTTTCGGGAATACGAGACAAATCTAGGTTCCATTCAGACCATTCTGGCAAACACTGGTCTGAAAGGCGCTGAAGGTCTTAATACGGTTAATGCGGCTCTCAATGATCTGAATCATTATTCGGATCAGACGATCTACAACTTCTCTGAAATGGCCAAGAACATTGGTACGTTCACGGCTGCAGGAGTGAGTCTTGATGTCTCAACCAACGCGATCAAGGGTATTGCTAACCTTGCTGCGGTGTCTGGTTCAAACGCCGAACAAGCTTCAGCGGCGATGTATCAGCTGTCGCAAGCTTTGGCAGCAGGCAAGGTATCACTGGAAGACTGGAACTCGGTAGTTAATGCGGGAATGGGCGGAAAGGTTTTCCAAGACGCCCTGATCGAAACCGCTCGTGTACACGGTGTAGCAGTCGACGATCTCATCAAGAAAAATGGCTCATTCAGAATGAGCCTACAAGAAGGCTGGCTTACCACTGAGCTTCTGACTGAGACCCTCAGCAAGTTCACGGGTGATTTGACAGCCGATCAGCTTAAGTCGATGGGTTATACCGAAGAACAAATTGCCGGAATTCTTGAGATGGGTAAGACCGCAGTCGATGCGGCCACCAAAGTCAAGACCATGTCTCAGCTTCTGGACACTCTGCGAGAAGCAGTAGGGTCTGGCTGGGCCAAAACATGGCAAATCGTCTTCGGTGACTTCGATGAGGCGAAAGAACTCTTCACCGGGGTAAACAACGTTCTTGGCAAGATGATCAGCGATTCTGCTGAAGCTCGAAACAACCTTCTACAGGGTTGGAAAGACCTTGGTGGCCGTCAGGCCCTGATTGACGGCATTAGTAACGCATTCCAAGCGTTGATGAACATCCTGAAACCTATCAAGGATGCCTTCCGGGAGATCTTCCCGGCGACTACAGCTCAGCAGCTGTACGACATGACGGTCTCTTTCCGAGACTTCATGGAAAGGCTCAAAATAGGAGAGGAAACTGCAAATAACCTCCGGAGGACATTCGCGGGGTTCTTTGCGATCTTGGGAATCGGCTGGGAACTGATCAAAGCCGGTGTCAAGTTCATCTTCGATCTCGTTGGAAGTCTGACACAAGGCTCCGGCGGTTTCCTGGAATTCACGGGCAGCATCGGTGACTTCTTGGTTGCGCTTCATCAGGCAATCAAAGATGGTGATGCTTTCGGAAAGATCTTCGAAGTCCTCGGGAAGATCATTTCTGTCCCGATAAATCTGATCAAAACCCTTGCTGGATTGCTGGGCAATCTTTTCAGCGGTTTGGACAGTGGCGATGCGGAAGAATCGGTCAACAAGCTCACAGACTCGCTTGATCCTTTGGAGCGCTTGGGCAGGCTCATTGGCAGCGTCTGGGAGAAAATACAAAACATTTTCGAGACGGTTGCCGACAAGGTCAAGGGTGTTGCTAAGGAATTCATCGATTGGGCTCGAGGGGTCGGCGCTGCTATTGCTGGCGTCTTCCAAGGTGGGCTGGATTTCGATGCGATCTTGGGCGCCATCAATACCGGCCTGTTTGCCGCTCTTGTTCTCGGACTGAAGAAATTTCTGGGCAATCTGAGCGATATGTTTTCAGGTGGTTCCGGAGTCTTCAGCGGAATTACCGATGCATTGGACGGTTTGACGGGTGCTCTTGAAGGCATGCAGAACGCACTGAATGCGACTGCGTTGCTTGCCATTGCGGTAGCGGTCGGTGTTCTTACCTTGTCTTTGATTGGGCTGGCGGATATCGATGCCGCTGGTCTGACGCGAGGTTCCGCGGCCATTGCTGTGATGTTCACTCAATTGAGCCTTGCGTTCATGGCTTTCAACAAAATTAGCTCCGGAGGATCTGCAGTCAAAGTAGGCGCGATGTCTGCTGGGCTGATACTTCTGGCTACAGCTGTTCGTATCTTGGCAAGTTCGGTTGAAAAACTGGGTGCTATCAAACTAGAGGTCTTGCACCGCGGTCTTATTGCCTTGGCTTTGTTGTTGACCACTTTGGTTGCGGCCAGCAATCGTTTGAATACCGTCGCACCGGGAATGATTCGTACCGCGGCAGGACTCACAGTCCTTGCGGTTGCCATACGTCTTTTGACGGAGTCGGTCGAAGAACTCGGCAAGATGGACTGGGGCACCCTATCCAAGGGCTTGGTTGGTGTCGGTGCTCTGTTGGCTTCTCTGGCGTTGTTCACCAAGTTTGCGGAAGCAGACAAAGGTGGCATCACGCAGGGAGCAGGAATTGTTCTGCTCGCAACAGGTCTGAAGATTCTAGCAAGTGCGGTACAAGATTTCACAAAGTTCAATTGGGAGCAACTTGCTCGAGGGATGGCTGGCGTCGCCGTTGGTCTTGGTTTGATCACAGCCTCGATGAATCTCCTTCCCGAAGGCGCCGTTTTCAAGGGTGCTGGTCTTCTGATTGTGGCTTCAGCTTTGAAGTTGATCGCCGCCGGTGTGAAAGATATGTCCGGTTTGAAGTGGGACGAGATCGGTCGAGGTATGACGGTCCTGGCAGGGGCCTTGATCTCGATTGCCGCGGCTTTGAAGTTGATTCCTGCTGGTTCGTTGCTCAATGCGGCTGCGGTATTGGTCGTTGCAGCGTCCCTACAGATCATTCAGGATGCGCTAGGCAAAATGGGAGGCATGACGTGGGGTGAGATTGCGAAAGGGCTTACGCTTCTTGCTGCTTCTCTCATTCTCATTGCTGGTGCAGTTCGCGTCATGCAAGGAGCGATTTCTGGTGCTGCAGCCGTCATGATTGTGGCCGCGGCTCTTAGGCTTCTTCTCCCAGTGCTTACTACGCTGGGTGAAATGAGCTGGGAAGAAATTATCAAGGGACTCGTTGGTTTGGCCGGTGTGTTCATCATTGTGGGAGCTGCAGGACTTCTTCTGGGGCCTTTGGCTCCAGTGATCTTTGCCCTTGCTGCGGGTATAGCCCTTCTGGGTCTTGCCGTTCTGGCAGCAGGCGTTGGTGTATTGGCGTTCGCTACAGGTCTCACAGTCCTTGCGGCTGCGGGAACTGGGGCAGTTGCAGCCATCGTGGGAATCGTGGCCGGCCTGGTGGGGCTGATCCCATACGTAATGGAGCAGATTGCTCTCGGCTTGATCGCCTTTGCCAATGTGATCGCGGTCTCCGGACCTTCGATTCTAGCAGCAATTACCACAGTCATGAATGCGTTCCTTGACGCTGTCATTTCGGTGACGCCCAAGGTTGTCAAAGCGGTCGTCGATATGATCGTGGAAATTCTCGATCAGCTTGCCAAAGCAGTACCCACAATGGTTGATCGTGGCATGAAGATCATTATTGGTTTCATGAAGGGTATCGCGGACAATCTGGGCGCTGTGATTGATCAGGGTGCTCGAATGATTGTTGCGGTTCTGGAAGGAATCGGTAGGAACGCCGGAAAGATCATCGATGCTGCTGTCGATATGGTGTTCGACTTCATCGCCGCAATCGCGGATGCAATTCGAAACAGTGGCGAGCGAATCGTCGATGCTGGTTGGGATATTGCAACGGCCATCATCGAAGGTATCGTTCGTGGTCTGTGGGCTTTGGTCAAGAAGGTTATCGGTGCGATTGTCGATATTTGTAAGAAGGCCTGGAATGCCGTAATGGATTTCTTCGGGATTGCTTCACCTTCCAAGAAGTTCATTTGGATGTCCAAGCAACTGATGCTCGGTATGGCTAAGGGTCTGAATGACTATTCGGATCTCGGAGTCAAGGCCGCAGAAGACGTCGGTGAGAATGTCGTTGATTCCATGGGCAAGACTCTGAGTGGGTTGAGTTCTGTTCTGGGTAGCGATCTGATCGATTTCAACCCGACTATTGCGCCAGTTCTTGACCTTTCGCAGGTCAAGAAGGAAGCCACTTCCCTAGCCGATATTCTCGCAGCTCCTGCGTTCGATCTGGCCACGATTTCCAGCAGTGCTCAGAACGCGAACAGCGGATTTGAAGAGAATCGGGAAACACCCGCAAACGGGGATGGCACGAACGGTTCTGGTGACACGTACAACTACACTCAGAACAATACGTCGCCCAAGGCTCTATCGGCTGTTGAAATCTACCGCGAGACAAAGAATCTCATTTCCCAGACAAAGAAGAAGGAGGGTAGCTAGTGCTTACTAAGGTTGAAGTCACGAACCGTCGGGGAAATGTTCTTACACTCCCCATCGGCGATGACGATGATCCTTATCAGGCGTCATTCGAGGGTCTGGAACCGGTCAAAGCTACCCTTACGTCGTCCAGTTACGCCGGCAATGACGGAGAAGTTTTCCAGTCGGCAAAACGCGAGGCGAGAAATATCAAAATCGAAATGGATCTTGATCCGGATTTCGTGAACGACACGTACACATCTCTTCGCCAAGGTCTTTATCCGTTCTTCCTTCCCAAGTCACAAATCAAGCTTCGTTTCTACACTTCGACGGGGCTATACGTGGACATTAATGGGGTAGTCGAGGACTTTAGTTCGCCGATGTTCGAGCAAGATCCTTCGGTGAACATATCCATCATGTGCTACCAGCCTGACTTCATGGACCCCAGGATTATCCAGGTGGATGGTCTGTCTGTGGACGATACTGAGAGCATGGTCCTCGACTACCCCGGGACTGTTGAAACGGGAACGGTTGTCACTCTAAATGTGAATCGTCCTTTGACGGAATTCACGATTTACAATTCGGATGAAGGCGGAAACCTTCTCCAACTCGATTTCACTGGTTCCTTGCTCGCCGACGACGTTCTTGTCGTCAGTTCGTTGCGAGGCGCCAAGGGTATCACACTGACTCGAGCGGGAATGTCCAGTTCATATCTGTACGGTCGATCCGCTCAGTCAAATTGGATTCAGTTGGACGAAGGATTGAACAATTTCCGTGTTTACGCGGAAGGCGATCCAATTCCGTACGTGCTGGAATACATCGTTAGGTATGGAGGTCTGTAATGGACATCTATATCCTCGATCCGCTGTTGCGTCCGATCGACGTGGTGGACGCAGATGGTTATATTTCGTTTCTGTGGACGGAACGTTGGGATTCCATGGGTGATTTCGAGTTGATCACCTGGGGCAGTCCGGATAACAAACGTCGTTTCGTTGCGGACACGAAATTGTCCATCACACAATCCAAGCGTGTGATGATCGTCGAGACGATCGAAGAGACCGATGACGTAGAAAAGGGCACCGTCCTGAAAGTGAAGGGGCGGTGTCTGAATGTGATGCTGGAAAAACGACTGGCTGTAAGTTACAGCACTTTGTCCGAAAACATCAGCGTGACATGGGACACTTACGGATGGACTCCTCCAGAACTGTTGATTCTCTATTTCTTCAGCATTTGTTACTGGGGCGAGTCCAATCCAGGGGATATCATCCCATTCATTCAATACGATGATCCCGGGTTGTATCCAGTTGAGAATATCCTGGATACTTGGCCTGTCGACTTCGAGTGGTCCACGAAACCGATGGATTTATACACCGCCATGCGGAATATTTGCACGGCGTACGACATCGGATTCCGTTTCTACAAAAATCCCAACGAATCGAAGCTATATTTCGAGCCTATCTTGGGGTGCGATCGAACAACTCAACAAGATGATTTCACTCCGGTTATATTCTCACAGGATATGGCCAATCTGATCGACACGACCGAATTCACGGATTACGCCAAGTACTACAACGCCGTCATGGTGGTGTATTTCTACAAAGACGAGTTTGAAAACGATGTCACCCTGGTTGAGTTCGTAAAGGCTCCGGAGCTGAATTTCTCTGAGGGCGGATTCGATCAGAAGGTGAAATTGCTGTCTGTCACACAGATTCCGGAAGATATGGATCTGGTGGATGTTCCAGCGCATTTGGTCAAACTCGGAGAAGAAGAACTAGATCGAAATCGCCCTATCAGTGTGTACGACGGTGAGATTGCCAAGAACAGTACGTACGTTTACGAGGTAGACTACAATCTGGGCGACATTGTTGAGGTCCGTGGAAATGATGGCGGAACTGCATACATGCGGGTCGTGGAACAAATCTTCAAATGTGATGGAGAAGGCGAAGCATCCTATCCATCATTGATCACCAAATCGTTCGTTAACCCCGGAACCTGGGCCTCGTGGAAGTACGACGTTGAATGGTCCGCGATGGGTTCAGAAGAGTACTGGTCCAACCAGTAGAAAGGAGGCTTTCGTGGCTGTTGGAGATCAGGCTGCAGCCGCAGGCTTTTCCCTGGTGCCAGATACCGGGGAAGACGGCAAAGTCAAATGGGGCGCTCGTGAGCTCAACCGGACGCGTGATTACGTCGCCATTCTGAAAGCGCTCATTCCCATCTCGAAGGAAGCCAACCGAACGGCATCCGGAATCAGTTCCGGCACCGCTGAGCCAACAGGCGGTACGGACGGCGACATCTACTTCAAGATCTTGTCGTAGGTGACATATGGTTGACTACACGCTGGGTATCGGTGGCCCCAATGTCATGATGATCCGCGATCTTGGCGGATGGGTTGAATTCTGGTTCAAGACCGGATCGCAGACATGGAACAACGATCAATGGTGGTCTTGGGGAGCCAACGGCACTGGTTCTCGACAGAAATTTCGCCTTCTCAGAGGCGGTAACTGGCAGCATTTCGGATCGGTGTACGTCACTTACGATCAAACAATTCGGTTCACGATCGAAGGCGCTGGACTTGGTTGGGGAACTACTGATTTCTTCCAGCATATTCAGCGCTCTACCACTCCCGCTACGCCCACTCTAGTCTCAGTAACGCCCATATCCGATACTGCGTTCCATGTGGTGTTCTACGGGAACTATGACGGTGGATCACCAATTTTGGAATATCAGATTGGTTATGGTTTCTCGCTGGGAGGACCGGTAGCGACTGTAACGTCTGATGGTACTACCGATGTTGGCGGTTTCTATTCCGGTCAACGAGTGTTTTTCTGGTCCCGTGCCAGAAACGCTCTCGGTTGGAGTGGTTGGTCGAACAATGGCGAAGGCGTCACATGGATGGTGCCCAGCGCTCCCGCTAAAGCAGGAATTCTTGACAAAAGCCAAACATCGGTTGAATTGCTCTTTGTGTATGCCTCCCGCAGCAACGATCCTCCGATTCTGGAACGTCAAATAGGCTACAGCAAAGATCCGACAGGTTCTACTGGATTCTTGACGGTAACTCCGTCAGGGGGTCAGTATTTGTTCGAAGATTTGGACCCAGGAGGTACTTATTACTTCTGGGGGCGAGCAAGAAATTCAGTTGGATGGGGCCCTTGGTCTGCAAGTGCTCGAGTCGATCTGATCGCGGGGGCTCGCATTTTAGTGGGCACAGAGTGGAAACGTGCAGTTCCATATGTGCGGGATGGCGGCGTATGGAAGGTGGCAGAGCCGTGGGTGAAGACGGCAGGAGTATGGAAGAGAACTTCGGTGTAAGGATGCGCCGAAAGTTTTGGGGTTTGCGACCCTGGAAACGTCATAGTACGATTTTGATGGTGGCCGGAATCATGTACGCGGTGATTGGTTATCAATACATCATCGCGGATCCAAACCCCAACCGTGATCGTTCATTGGTCGCGGTTCTACAATTTGCTCCTATTCAGTTTTGGGGCGCGATATTTTTGACCTCGGGTATCCTGGCTTCGATTTCATCTCGATGGCCTCCCTTTGCGGAAACCTGGGGATACATGATGTTGACTGGGCTATCTTCGGCCTGGTCGGCATCATATTTGATGGGGTTGATGTTCTACCATGCCCCATCCGTCAATATTTCGGGAACATTAGTATGGGCATTGCTCGCCTTCATGTGGTGGGCCATTTCTGGACTATTGAATCCCGATAACACCGCGGTAGGCAGTCGTGGACCAGTTTAATTGGGCTGGTGTCGTCATAGCTGCCATCGGTGTCATATCCGCATGGTTGGCGGGTAGAGCTGCTCAAAATGCTGCAAAATACAGTGCTCGAACGGAAGCTGAAACTGAAGCTTACAATCGAGCACGTAAGATGGACGTAGAGACGATCGAAAGGCAAGACGAAGAAATCAAAGAACTCCGCCAAGAAGTAAAAGATTTGAGAGCCGATAATGAAGCTCTCAGAAGGCGGGTATCGCTATTAGAACAGGAAAACACGCATGGATAACACCGGTTTCACCATCCCACCCAAACTGTACGACTTCCTGAAGTTCGTCGCGCTGGTCCTGCTGCCCGCTGTGGCGGCCCTAGTCTTGGGTCTGGGAGTGCTGCTTCCCTGGACCGGCGCAACCAGCGTGGCGGGTGTCATCACGCTGGTGGACACCTTCCTGGGTGCGATCCTGGGTAAGAGTGCCAGCAACTACAAGGCTCAGGACGAAGAAGTATTCGGCGAACTCGTGGTGAAGCAGGACCAGACTGGCGCGCCCATGGGTATGAGGATCGTGGGACTCCAGGAAAACCCCATCTTGCAGGACGGTGGTCACGTGGTTCTGAACGTTCGTCGTGAGGTCACTCTGGAGTGATCGCAAGAAATACATGGCTAGTAATGAGACCACTGAAAGGACTAGCCATGTTCAAGCGAGAAGAAGACGAAGTCGAGAAGGAACTCGATTCGCAGATCATGCGCTCGTTCCAGGTGATGGATCGAACAGACATCAAAGACGAGGTAGAACACGAACTCGACAATCAAATCAAACAGCTATTCCTGCTGATGGAAAACCTGACTGCGTACGACGAAGAGTACGACAAAATGGCCAATGCGGTCGCCAAACTGTACCAGCTTCGGAAGAACAAAACCGAAGAGTACAGTAAGGCGGTCGCCGCAAGTGCCAAGCTCATGGAAATGCGCAACAAGGACACCATCAGCCTGGAGACTTGGTTGAATGTCGGAACGCACCTCGCTGGGATGTTCATGATTCTGAACCACGAACGAGCCCACGTGATCGCGACGAAGACCTTCGGGCTTCTGAAGAAGATCCTCTGAACAAGCCAACCGCAAGAAGCTCGAAGCCGTATGACGTGTATCCCCCACACGTCATATGGTTTTCGGGTGTTTTACACGTTATATATTTTCATTCGCAAGTTTTACAAGCGCTATAATGAGACCCCATGTAACTTTGAAAGGAACCCTCATGACCAAGGACAAGCTCGTCTTCGCCCTGTACGTCACTGTTGCTGTCGCCACCACCGCCCACGCGGGTGTCGAGATCTACAAGACGTTCAAGACGATTCGCACCGAATCCCAGATCAAGAAGGCCGCCAAGGAAGGCCCGCTGAAGGTCGAAACCAACTGACTCAACACCTAGAGCCCACAAGGGCTTTAGGTTTTCGTTTTTGGGGAGACGATTTGTTTTACATTTTCAAGCAGGCGTACGACTGGGAAGGCATACGGACTATTGATGAAAGTGCACCTTCTCGCATAATCAGAGCAAAGAATCCGGCGCATGCTCGAAAGAAACTTCCCGTTCGTGCGGGGAAAGAATGGGTTCTTGTTGGGACCACCAAAAAGAAAAAGTAATCGCAAGAATTACATGGCTTATAATGAGACCCTACGAAAGGATTTAAGCCATGTTCAAGAACCGCACAATGCAGGTAAAGTTCACGAAGGACAAGGACCTCCCCAACGACAACTACGACACTATGCCCGTGGACCCCGCTGAGATCGCTGAGATCATCACGGAGAACACGATCAAAGCCGTCGCGGTTATCGGCGGTGTGGTCGCTGCCAACCGTGTACTGAAAACCATCTGCGAAATTGCAGTTGTTGCCGCCAAGGCAAAGATCAAGTAGACACCTAACACCCCGACAAGGGGTTTAGGTTTTCCGTAGGGTCGTAACCTTAAAGGAGAAAGAAATGTCCAAAAACAAGTCCGTTCGTAACCTCGTCATTCTTTTCAGCGCGATTGCTCTCGTAACCGGCGGGGGTTTCGCAGTTCTGGCCCTGTGGCTGAGCTCGCCGGGTGTTTCGACGGTCGAATATCATCCCGGTCAGACCGAGACCCCCAACGCCCAGGTGGACATACCCGTGCAAAGTCTCAACGGAACATGGACGGCTGACAGTGGCGACGGCGCCGTCATGACTGCCACCGTGCAAAACAACACGATCGAGATCCTGATGGAGAACGAAGGCGTCTCGATGATCTACTGGATGGGTACGTTCGTGGACTCCGCGGACGACGGCGAGGTCGTGAAGTCCGACAAGATCGAGGTCGACAAAGCCGTCATGTCGCAGGCGATATCCAAGGATTTCATCGTCGGTGACGGCGTGATGTCGTTCGAACTCAAAGCCATGGGAATGACAAGAATGGTGGTTCTGAATCATGTTACCTGAATACGAAATCGCGCGATTGATCCTGTGCATGATCGGGATGTTGCTGGTATTCGCCATCCTGTACAAGATCGTCGAAGGGATGTCGGATAGAGCGGCCGAACGACTTCGACTCGAAAGAATCAAGCTACAGCTAGAATACGCGGAATTCGAAGAGGAAGAAGAAACGGATGACAGTCAAGGCCCTGTTCCACAGCGTCGAACGGTTCGTTACCCAGAACTCCCCGGGGATCTTGACGGGTCTGGGTGTGGCGGGGACGATCACGACCGCCATCCTGACAGGTAAAGCCGCATATTCAACTGGACTGAAAATCGCTGCCATGGAACGGGAACTCGACAACAAGGGGGACTTTGTTGTGGTGGACCCCAAGGAAAAAATCCAACTTTTCTGGAAGGAATTCGTTCCGGCAGCGGCGGTCGGTGCCACCACAATCACCTGCATCATCGCCGCGAATCACATCGGCACCCGTCGAACTGCAGCGATCGCCGCGGCGTTCAAACTCTCGGAACAGTTGACCGAGGAATACAAGGACCGCGTCGTGAAGACGTTGGGGGCTCAGAAGGAAGAAAAAATGCGCGCCGAGTTGGCCGCAGACCGAATGGATAGAAATGGTGGAGCAGAGACCATCATCATTTCTGGGCCGGAAGTCGTGTTTTACGACGATCTATCGGGACGCTTCTTCAAGAACGAGATGGAGAAGATCCGTAAGGCCGTCAATGACATCAACCACAAGGTCAACAACTTCTACTTCGCCACGTTGTCCGAATTCTACGAGGAGATCGGGCTGACCCCGACATCATTCTCGGACGGCGTGGGATGGAATACGGACGCGCTCCTCGACGTCACATACACCGCCACAATACTCAAAGACGGACGACCGGCGATCGCCATGTCTTTCAAAACCGCGCCCACCAGCGGCTACGATCGCTGTCAGTAAGGAGAACAATGTTTTCGAAGACGATCGAATACAAGGACTTCAACGGAGTACAGAACGCCCAGGTGTTCTACTTCCACATGTCGAAGGCAGAACTGCTCGAGATGGCTGCGGACAGCACTGTCATCATGGACCGAATCAAGCGGATCACGGAGGCCAAGGACGGGAAGGCCATCCTGCAGGAGATGCGAGAGCTCATCCGGATGTCCGTCGGCGTCCGATCCGAGGACGGCCAGCGTTTCATCAAGGACGACGAGGCCCGGAGCATGCTGTTCGACTCTCCGGCCTACGACGAACTTCTGATGGAGTTGTCGACAAATGCGGAAGCCTCCGCGGAATTCGTCCGCAATCTCATCCCGGAGAGCATGCAGAAGGAGATGCAGGCTCAGCTGGCCAAGCAGACCGGCGCGGCACCGGACCCTTTCAAGGACCCCGGCGTGAAGGACGAGCGACCGGCCTGGGTTCGTGAGGGTCGAGAGCCCACGCAGGTCGAGCTCCGCAACATGTCCCAGGCGGAACTGGTCGAGGCGTTCCAGATGAGGTCGAACAGGAACCCGCAGTAACGATGAGGGGGATTCGCGAGATAGCCGCTTGCCACGGGCGGAGGTCTCCTATCTATTCCAGACGCGAATCTTAAACGACAACTGACGACAAAACGTGCCCCTCACTCGCAAGAATTACACGGCCTATAATGAGACCCACTCTGAAAGGAAGATCATGAAGAAGATTGAAATCCTGAAGAAGGCCGTTTCGCTCGTCGTGAGCGTTGGAACAGCTAAGGTCGTCAAAGGCATCATCGAAAGCAACGTCGCAACCGAGACCATCACCGACAAGGTGACCGTCGCGGCAGCGAGCGCTGCGATCGGAGGTGCCATTGGCGAACTGACAAGCCAGTACACCAGCAATCAGATCGATGAAATGGTTATCTTCTTTCAGAAGATCAAGGACCGAAAGAACTCCACCGAAGAGAACTGAACCGAAAACCCCGACAAGGGGTTTAGGTTTTCCAAGGAAAGAGGGCCATGACCGAGTTCCCGAGCAATTCCAAGAACTCCCAACCATCCAAGCCTGAACCCGAACGCGTCGTGGAGCAGGTCGTCACCGGTGAGGTCACTTCGAGGAAGAAGTCGCTCGGTCGGCGATTCCGGGAAGTGTTCATCGGAGGAGACACCAAGACGGTCATCAGCTACGTGTTCTCGGACGTCCTGATGCCCCAAGCCAAAGAGATGTTTGTCGAGGCCGTGAGTTCGGGTTTTGAGAAACTCATCTACGGCGAAGCTCGGCCAGGTCGTCGTACGGGAACTCGACACCCTACGGGACCCGGTCCGACCAACTACACGCGCTACGCGGTGCGGGGTAACAATCCGATCGGTCGCCAAGGTGTCGAAGACCGACGACCGGCTGCGTCTGTCAGGACGCAGGACATCGATGACATTCTTCTGGCGACTAGGCCGGAAGCAGAACTGGTCATCGATCGAATGTACGACCTTCTGCGAGACTACGATGCGGTCACCGTGGCGGACCTCTACAGTCTCGTCGGTCTGTCATCGAGCTACACCGATCGCAAATGGGGATGGACGGACTTGCAGAGTTCGGAAGTCCGTCGTGTGCGAGACGGATACATCCTCGTGTTGCCCAAAACCGTTTCACTGGATCAGTAAGGAACAAGAATGAAACTCATCCCCGAGGCCGTGACCAACAAGCTGGGTCGGCCACTCCTCCACCTGCAGAAGCAGTCGCCGCAGGTCATGTTCGGTGCCGGCGTCGTTGCGGCAGTCGCCTCGACCGTCCTGGCGTGCCGAGCCACGCTCAAGCTGAGCGACACGCTCGAGGAGAGCGAGAAGCTGCAGCACCTGGCCCGTGAGACCGCGGCCACCGACGAGGAATACGAGAAGAACAAGTACAAGCGCGATCTGACCGTCATCAAGGTCAGGAGTGCGCTGAACGTCACGAAGCTGTACGCGCCGGCCGTGGGTTTGGGCGCGCTGTCCGTCGCACTTCTCACGGGTTCGCACGTCACCCTGAACCGTCGGAACGCATCGCTGACCGCGGCCTACGCATCGGTCGACCAGGCCTTCGAGAAGTACCGTCAGCGGGTCGTGGAGCAGCTGGGTTCCGACGCTGACCGAGACTTCCGGTACGGCACCGAGATCGTGACCGAGACGGTCGAGGGCGAGGACGGCAAGAAGAAGAACGTCAAGCACACGCGCGTGGATTCCAGCGAGGGTCCGTCCAAGTACGCGCGGTTCTTCGACGAGTACTGCAACGACTGGAACCGGAACCCGGAACTGAACCGGATCTTCCTGCAGTGTCAGCAGACCTATGCCAACGACAAGCTCAGGGCCCGCGGTCATCTGTTCCTCAACGAGGTCTACGACGCGCTGGGTATTCCGCGGTCCAGGGAGGGCCAAGTTGTCGGTTGGGTTCTGGACGGCAACGGTGACGGCTTCGTCGACTTCGGCATCTTCGACGATCTCAGCAACCCGCGGGTGCGAGACTTCGTCAACGGTCGCGAGTACTCGATCCTCCTCGACTTCAACGTCGACGGGTTGATCTTCGAGAAGATCTGAAGGGGTAAGGATGACAAAGCCCCTTTTGATTGCGACTGCTGTCGGTAGTTTGGCAGTCGGATTCGGGATCGGTTACAAGGTCGCAGAAAAGCGGTTGGCTGCGCAATTCGACGAGCGTCTCGAGCGGGAGACGGCGGAGATGCGCATCTTCTACCGCAACATCAAGAAACCCTACTCCACTCCGCAGGAGGCGGCTGCGGATCTCATTCGAGGAGAACCGCCCGTGGAAGAGCCCGACGAAGAAAGCCCTGCCGAAAGAGCCAACGGCAGGGTCGAGTACCACAAGATCGTCAAGACCAATTATGACCCGGACGACGATCCCGAAGAGACTCTGGCCGTCGAGGCGGAAATCGCTCCGCCCCCTGCACAGGACGAACACAACCTGTTCAACGAGAAGCCGCACATCATCCCGCAAGACTGGTTCATGGCAAACGACTCCGAGTACGTACAGGCTGTCCTGACGTACTACAAGGAGGATGGCGCACTGGCCGACGAGCGGGATGATCTGATCGAGGATGTCGATGCGACTGTCGGGTTGCAGAACCTGCAGCAATTCGGTGTGAACTCGAGCGATCCGAACGTTCTGCACATTCGGAATGGGCGACTGCAGATGGAGTTCGAAGTCTGCTTGAACCCCAGCTCGTACGCGAAGGAAGTGAACGGCATCGATCCGGAAGGCCCTGAACTTCCGAGCGGTCGTCAGAGGCCATAGTGCCCACCGGGACTCTTGACGACCAATACTTTTACTGGCTGTACAGTCAAGTAGCGGACGTCAAGACCCGGAAAGGCCCTCGTACGTACTGGAATTTACTGAGAAAACTCTTCTGCACGGAGTTTGCTTGGTTCGTTCCGAACGACGACAACAGAGCTGAGGATGGTCGGGAGCTTCGGTTTGAATGGGCGTCATCCGTGGATGTCGATGTGGACAAGCATTGGGCGTCGCTTGGTTGCTCGTTCCTGGAGATGTTGATCGGTCTTTCTCGGAGACTGGAATTCCAGACCGAACAAGATTCTGTGTTTTGGTTCTGGCATCTCATCGGGAACTTGGGGCTTCTGGGTCACAACGACAGAAGTAGATTTCTCGAGCAAGATATTGACGATCGTACCTCCGCAGTTATATGGCGGACGTACGATTCAAATGGTAATGGGGGATTGTTTCCCCTCAGATACACTGACAACGACCAAACCAAGGTCGAAATTTGGCGTCAGCTCAGCGAATATCTCCTACAAGATGGATAAGGGGGCTTAGTGGACTTCTACAACATGCAGGTCGACGAGAAAAAAGACGGAAGTCTTGTTCTCTCCCCCAACTTCATAGTAGGAAAATCCAGAGACCTGATGGTACGAGGACGTACGTTTTATGCCATCTGGGACGAAGAAGCTGGACTGTGGTCCACCGATGAATACGATGTTGCTCGAATTGTTGATAAGGAAATGCAGGACTACGTCGCGCAGAAGATGCCGAATTCCAATGTCAGCATCATGACGATGAGAAATTTCCGCAGCAAATCCTGGATCAACTACCGTCATCTGATTGCCAACATCAGTGACAATGCTCACCAGCTTGACGAGAGTCTGACCTTCGCGGATCAGAAGGTAAAGCGATCGGATTACGTTAGTCGTCGTCTTCCTTATTCATTGGAGCCTGGCGATCACTCATCGTGGGATGAGTTGGTGGGGACACTCTACTCGGTAGAGGAAAGGAGGAAGATCGAGTGGGCAATTGGCTCGATCGTATCCGGGGACTCGAAGAAGATCCAGAAGTTCTTCGTGTTCTACGGGAAACCTGGGAGTGGGAAAGGTACGGTCATATCGATCGTGCAGAAGCTCTTCGAAGGATACACAGCGACCTTCGAAGCGAAGGCGTTGGGTTCCGCGAACAACTCCTTCGCGACCGAGGCGTTCAAGATGAATCCCCTGGTGGCGATTCAACACGATGGCGATCTTTCGAGGATCGACGACAACACTGTATTGAACTCCATCGTGTCGCACGAAGATATGCGAATGAACGAGAAGTACAAACCGAGCTATACAGGCCGTGTGAATGCACTGCTGTTTGTCGGTTCGAACAAACCGGTGAAGATCTCGGACGCCAAATCGGGTATTATTCGTCGTCTGATCGATATTCACCCGACAGGTGTCCTGATTCCCCAGAACCTGTACAACACCCTTATCAGCCGTATTGATTTCGAGCTGGGTGCGATCGCGTATCACTGCCTCGAGGTTTATCGGACTTTGGGTAGAAATTACTACAGTGACTATCGACCAACTGAGATGATGTTCCAGACAGACATTATCTTCAACTTCGTCGAGGCCACGTACGACGTGTTCAAATATCAGGATGGCGCCACGCTGAAGCAGGCGTACGAACTGTACAAGGAATACTGCAACACATCGGGAATCGATAAGCCGCTTCCGCAATACAAATTCAGAGAAGAACTCAAGAACTATTTCAATGAGTTCAAAGATCGGACTGAAATCGATGGACAATCAGTTCGAAACTACTTCTCGGGTTTTAACGCTACCCAGTTCAAAACCCCTACCAATATCAAAGAAGAGGTGTTCTCGGTTGTCATCGAGGACAAGATATCTCTTCTTGACGAACTGCTGGCTGATGAGCTCGCTCAGGAATCGAATAGCGAAGGCAAGCCGGCGAAGTATTGGACCGATGAACCGCGATTGATCGATGGCGTTTTGAAGAAACCATCTCCGAATCAGGTTGTCAAAACCACGCTGAAAGAAATTGACACCCACAAGGAACACTATGTTCGTGTTCCGGAACAACATATCGTGATCGATTTTGATCTGAAGGGAGCTAATGGTGGGAAGGCACTCGCCAGGAATCTGGAGGCCGCCTCTCTTTGGCCACCAACGTACGCTGAGCTTTCAAAATCTGGCGAGGGTGTTCACCTTCACTACAATTACGACGGCGATGTCACTCAGCTCTCTCGTCTCTACTCCGAGGGAATTGAAATCAAGGTATTCACTGGAAAGGCTTCGCTCCGTCGGCGACTCACCAAGTGCAATACCGTTCCCGTTGCCACCATCAACAGTGGCCTTCCCATCAAGGAGAAGTCCAAAGTGCTCTCGGCAGATACCGTCCGGAGTGAAAAAGGTCTTCGTGACCTTATCGCGCGCAATTTTCGAAAGGAAATACACCCCGGTACGAAACCATCAATTGATTTTATTGCGAAGATTCTTGAGGACGCATACGCATCCGGCCTTACCTACGACGTTACCGATCTGCGCCCCAAGGTCGTCGCCTTCGCCAACAACAGCACCAATCAAGCCATGGCCTGCCTCAAAGTGGTTCAGCGAATGCGATTCAACTCCGACGAAGTTCCCGGAGGAATTCCCGCGCCGCGTCAGCCATACGAGGACGATCAGGTCATCGTCTTCTTCGACGTTGAAGTCTTCCCCAATCTCTTCGTCGTCTGCTGGAAATATCAAGGTTCTGACAACGTTGTCAGGATGATCAATCCATCTCCACAGGACATGGAGATGATAATGAAACTCAAGCTGGTGGGTTTCAACAACCGTAGGTACGACAACCACATCATCTACGGTCGCTACATGGGCTACAACAACCAGCAGCTCTACGAGTTGAGTCAACGGCTGATGAACAACAGGAATGGTGCGTCGTTCGCCGCGGCGTACAGCTTGTCGTACACGGACATCTGGGACTTCTCCAGCAAGAAACAGTCTCTCAAGAAGTTCGAGATCGAGCTGGATCTCCCACACATGGAGATGGATCATCCGTGGGATCAGCCAGTTCCAGAAGAACTCTGGCCCAAGGTGGTCGAGTACTGCGTCAACGATGTCAACGCGACCGAGGCTACGTTCGAGGACCGCGAGCAGGACTTCGTCGCTCGCCAAATCCTGGCAGAGCTCAGTGGCTTGACGGTCAATGACCCGACGGCCAAGCACACAGCACAGATCATCTTCGAGGGCGACAGAAATCCACAGTCCTCGTTTATCTACACCGATCTGTCCGAGGAATTCCCCGGTTACGTGTTCGACGCCGGGAAGTCCACGTTCATGGGTGAAGAAGTCGGAGAAGGCGGTTACGTTTACGCCGAACCGGGGATCCACCACAACGTTGCACTACTGGACGTTGCCTCGATGCACCCGACATCGCTCATCAAGCTCAACATGTTCGGCGACAGGTACACGCAGAACTTCAAGGGTCTGATGGACGCCAGGTTGGCGATCAAACATCAGGACTACACGTCTGCTCGAAAGATGCTGGACGGGAAGCTGGAACCGTATCTGAAGGATGAGGGAACAGCCAAGGCTCTCTCGTATGCGTTGAAGATCGTGATCAATATCGTGTACGGTTTGACCTCGGCCACGTTCGATAGCCCGTTCCGAGACAAGCGGAACAAGGACAACATTGCCGCCAAGCGCGGTGCGTTGTTCATGATCCAGCTGAAGCAGTACGTTCAGGACATGGGCTACAAGGTCGTGCACATCAAAACGGATTCGATCAAGATCGCCGACGCCGATGACGAAATCATCGACTTGGTATTCGAGTACGGCGAGAAGTACGGCTACACCTTTGAGCACGAGAGCACGTACCAGAAGTTCTGTCTCGTGAACGATGCGGTGTACATCGCGAAGACCAGCAACGGCAATGACGTCGACTGGACCGCTGTCGGAACGCAATTCAAGGTTCCGTACGTGTTCAAGACGTTGTTCTCGGGTGACGTGATCCTGCGGCAAGATCTAGCTGAGACCAAACAGGTCGCCAAGGGTCACATGGTGTTGAACTTCCCTACCGGCCCACACTTCGTGGGTAGGACGGGCAGGTTCGTACCGGTCACCGAATCTTCGGGCATTGGCGGACAACTGGTCCGTAAGTTCGAGGACAAGGAATACGCCGTCGCCGGCACCAAGGGTTATTGGTGGATCGAGTCCGACATGGCCAAACACATGGGTGTCGACATCGAGATCGACCACAGCTACTTCGAGAAGTTGGTCGAGGAAGCCAAGGCAACCATCGAGAAATTCGGGTCGTTCGAGGAGTTCGTGGCATGAAACAAAAATCAATACCCATCTATTTCGATGATGGACGAATGATCGGAATTGCGGTCGTCAGGCTACACGACGACGGTTTTGTGGGCATTGCTGGTGGTAGCGATCGGGATCCGCAGATCTCTGTGGAAGACATGGAAAAGATCGGCGCGATCATGATGCTTACGGATCAAATCCCCAAAAACATCCGAAGGGAAATCTGAGCATGAAGCAGGTTCGTCTCGTCGTAGGCGAGGGAGCGAACAAGGTCGAGGTCGGCACCGCGAAGATCGAGCAGGTCCCCAACGGTGACCCGGTGATCGAGATGACTGTCACCTACGCCGGCATCATCAAGATGCTCGGCGGCAACCAGGTCAAGGGGACCATCACCAAGATCACGGAGGAGGACCCCGATGCCGGCAGCTGAGGACAGGCAGGCCAGAGCACTCGAAGGCATTCAGCGGCACTTGGGTCAGCTGGTCAAGATCCATGAGACGCTGAACGTCAATCTGGTTGCTGCGATCAAGATGTTCGAGGACTTCACCGCTCTGCTGGAGACGGTGCAGGCCGAGGCAGAACCGGAAACATTTCTCGACCCGAAAGGCGTACTGGAGGTGAATCGTGAGTCAACCACGTGACAACGACGCGGTCGAGGTTCACGATCTCGTCGCGGACATCAACACACTGCAGGGCGACGCGGGACGCGAGACCACCATCACACAGTCGGACGACTGATGGGCAAACAAGGGTCGAGTTCGGAAGAAGAGGAACTCCGACAAGAAGTCGAAGACCTGGTCGTCGAAGGTGACGTTGACTGGGAGGAAGACTGATGGCGAAGAACGATCGCAACATAACGCTCGAAGACATCACAATCGCGTTTCGCAACTTCGCCGGCAAGGAGGACATGTACAACCGTCAGGGTGATCGGAACTTCGCGATCATTCTGTCCCCGGAGGAAGCAGACAAGATGCTTCGGGATGGTTGGAATGTCAAGTACCTCCGACCCAGGGATGAGGGCGACGAACCACAGCCTTACATCCAGGTGGCGGTCTCGTACAAGAACAGGCCACCGAAGATCTGCATGGTCACTTCGAAGAGCATGACCTACCTCACCGAGGACGAGGTGGAGATGCTCGACTGGGTGG
>JGI24739J22299_10000045_pt1 | contig 34052 bp, 16 predicted proteins | sample KBSCornC5_FD_22299 | JGI IMG/M metagenome (IMG submission 22299)
CCCAGAATATTTTATACTGCGTTACGTCAGTTGAGATTGTGTCTTTGCCTTTTATTGTATAGGTTCTTTCCATTTTCCACAAGCCGTCAAGCACTGAGCTATCCGCTGACGGGAATTTTTTATATTCTTCCTTCAATGCATATTTTACACCTTTTACCGTGGCAAAGTCGGGGATGACTTGGGTATAACCATCCGGTTTTTTTGTAACCTCAAGATTATACGTTAGGGATGAGTCGAGCGCTCTGCTGGTGTAAATACTATGTTCCTTAAGTCGGTTAGCAGAGTCGAGTGTATAAGTGCCCACACCAAACCCAACAGATGAATCAGGAACTATACTGGCGTATAAATAGTTATGATCTGTGTAGATTTTAATTTGCGTTCGTTTAATAACAGAGTCTTTGCCTCCTCGATCAAGCACTTGTTTTTCAAGTTCATATACACCCGAAAGGCCTGCCTCGGACGACTTCTCTTTTTTCTTGCATCCAAAGATCAAGAAGCTAAATAAAGCTGCGAAAACTAAAATCTTATTCATAATGCTTAAGGTTTAATATGATATAAGGCTTTATTTCGTCTGGCAGTGGTTTTTATTTGGCGGGCGACAACTTCTTGGTAAAAGAGCCAGGTAAAGACAAAATAATGCCTAAAATTTTATCACCATAAATAATGCAATTGGTTACATAAACTTACAAATAATATATATCATAAACAATTTGTTAGTGAATTATTAAAAGCTTGTTAATGAATTTTTTAAAAAGAAGTATGGCCGTTTAATTAAATACGGAACAATGAGAATGTGAATCAATATTTAGCCGGAGAGAAAAAGATGCCTTTAAACAGAAAAAAGGCCATTTTCTTATCGAAAAATGACCTTCTTATTGCTGTAGTGCAGACTTTAATTATAACCCACTATTTCCTTTACGATTTACATAAATTAGCAAATTTAGACCTAAAATGAAAGCTGTTCAAATTTCTTGCGTCAAGATAGCACAAATGGAGAATATGGAGGCCTTGACCACCTAATTCCGAAACGTCAAACTGGCAATTCCGTTACCCTTGACCATGTTAAGCCAGTGAAAGCTAATTTTTATCTTTACAATTAAGAAAACCTCCATATGTAAGATAGGCGGTTTTCTAATAATATTTACCAATGCTGCCAATCAGAATTGAATTATTCGGTCACATTTAATGAATCGATAAGACCATCCTTAAGTCCTAAATGAAATTTCAGCACGATCGGGCTGCCAGGAAATGTTCCTGAAACCTCCGCGGTTAGTATTCCGTTTGAGCCGGATTCCTCATATCGGAGAGGTTTCATCACCGACTTATATTTCTCATTCGCTTCTTCGATCCATTGCCGGATTTCTGCTTTGCCGGTGTGGGTCTTGCCCTCGTCATGAACGATAGCATTCCCGGTGAAACATTCAGCGTAATCCCCGCTGTTGTAAGTATTCTGCGTCTCTATAAATTTGACTACTAATTGTGGTAATTCCATGATTTTTATTTGTTTGATTTTTAAATTGTTGGCACCGTTCCGCCGTCAATGACGAAATTTGTTCCTGTTAAGTATTTGGCTCTTGGCGAAACCAAAAAACCAACCAGTTCGGCTACTTCTTCCGGTTCAGCGGGCCTGCCATAAGGTATTCCACCCAATGCATCCATCACACCTTGCTGAGCTTCTTCCACAGTACTATTTGCATTTCTCGCGATCTCGCCCAGCCAGGCTATGGATGCCAATGTATTTATCCATCCCGGCGAAACAGTTAGCACACGGATACCTTTTGGCGTAACTTCATTAGATAAGCTTTTGCTATAGTTGATCAATCCTGCTTTTGAAGCTGCGTATGGCAATGTTGAATCATATAGCGGTAATATGCCTTGGATGGAAGCTATGTGAATAATAACACCACTTCTCCGATCTATCATTTGCGGTAAAAATCCCCTGTCGAGCCTCACAGGAGCAAGTAGATTAGCTTGCAGGGTTGATAGCCAATCCTCATCACTCAACGCTGAAAAGCCACCGGCAGGTGTCGATGAAGCACCAAGGTTATTTATTAGAATATCGAGCCTGCCATAAGTTGACAGCACTTCGCTGACCACTTTTTGCGCATCTTCTGCCTTGCTTAGATCGGAAGGGATAAAATGTAGGCTGCTGTTTTCCTTTTCAGGAGCATTCCTTGCAGTTATAATCACCGTTGCGCCAGCTTGTAACAGCCTTTCGGAGATCGCTCTTCCGGTGCCTTTTGTACCTCCTGTTACCAGGGCAATTTTGCCAGATAGTTCATTGCTGTAATTGATTTGTTGTATCATGATTTTTTAATGTTGTTTTTGATTGCACAAATCTCGACAGTACCAGAATACCATACAATTACGGGCTTACGAATCAGATAGGGACAAATTTATCCGTATTGCGCACATCGTGATGCGAACGTATATTTGTGTTGATGTATGTAAAAAAGATCACTCCCTCACTTAATTGCGGCCTTGACCTGGTTGGTGAAGTGCTGTATGGCAAATGGAAGATCCGCATTTTGTGGTTCATAAATGAAGGCCACCTAAGACCGAGTGAACTGCAGCGGAAGATTCCTGACGTGACGAGACGCGTACTGAATGTGCAGTTGAAGGAACTGGAGGATCATGAAATGGTGACTAAAACTATTTATCCGGTGATGCCACCAAAGGTGGAGTATGAATTGACGGAATTCGGAAAAACGCTGATCCCGCTTATTCGTTCTATTGGCCTTTGGGGTGACGAACATCAGGAACGGCTGCGCAGGGTAATTTTAAAGCACAACGAACCATCGTCAGCTAACACCGGAGAACATCGGCCTAACCTGAGGATCTCGGTTTAAAATAAAAGAGGATCGCAATCCTTGCAGCCTTCTTATAACATTTACCACATTAAAAGCCGTACATACCCGCTGCCGGTAGAGTTTCAGTATAAGAAAAAGGGAATGTGCGCTGCCCGAACGTCTCCGACTTCGGACTGTTATGCTTATTAGCGAGATTGGAAAATGCGCATTAAATAATCTACAGCCACTTTAAAGTAAAAAAAGCCTCTTAGAATTAACTAAGAAGCTTTAAGCTGTGGTACCAACTGGGATCGAACCAGTGACACAAGGATTTTCAGTCCTTTCGATGTTTTTTATATCTTGCTGTATTTCAATTTATTAGAAGTTTGCTTTCTTTCACTGTAAAACATTCGTAAAACAAAGCACGGTCTCTCCAAACCGATAGTTAAATATAATAAAATTTATTAGAAGGTTTCATCTGGGTGCTTCCATTCAATAATAGCGTCGAATAATTCCTTTTAAATTAGGGAATCACTATAAATGAAAGATAATTGTGGGATCGATTCTAAAAAATGGTATCCAGCATTATTTTATAGATTTGATTGTTTTGCCCAGTTTTCTAAATTTATAACACAAATTGATAAGTTTACACTTACGCATCACTCCCATTTCAATTGATCTTCGTTGATTTCTGCAACTTTGGCAGTAATTGGCTATTCCGGAGGCGTTGACCTATTCATTCCGGAAAAGAGTTGTGAGAGTTCTGTTACACTTTGATCATTTCATCCTCTTGATATAGATAATCAAATTTTATATTCATAAACACAACCAACTGCTCCAATAAGCACAGAACAGCATGGTCAAGTATGCCGAAATATCCATTGTCGGTTTTATTCTTGAGCAGTTCGCTTATGTAGCTAAGTTTAAGCGAGATAAAATTATTAAATGCAATGATTTTTCAATCAAATATTTTATTTTAAATTGATTATCTATCTGGCTTCAAATATCCAAGTAATACTTTGTCCAAAACATATTTAAAAAAAAGCACACTATTTGTAGCCGCGTAAAGTTGATGCGCATGTTTTAACGAAGTGTTTTTACTTTCCGTTCCGAAATCTGAGACGGCTTTTATCGAAATAGCCTTTGTTTTATCATTACTATTTTCTGCGGCGTAAAAAACGCCGTAAGTTTCCATATCAAAGCCAATAAGTTTTCCTTCGTGAGTCTTCAAATCGGCCACAATATCTTTATTTGCGATTACCGCTGCACCCGACGCAAACGGTCCAACTAATAAGTTCAATTTCTTATCATTTTCAGAAAAATCACTTGATTTTGACCTTATGGCAGCAAACAAACCATCATCGTTTTTCATTGCACTAATGCCTTTTCGCAGTTTGGCATCCATCCGATAGGGTTGATGGTAAGGGACAAATCTTTCATGGCGAACTCCGTCGACAATGTCTACTGTATTTTTCCCGCTACCGTAGTCATAACTATGTTCAGCCACTAAAATATCACCAATATTCGTATCTCCTTCGATCCCGGCACAGATTCCCAAGATTACAATATATTTAGGATCAAATTGCTGTATGATTCTGGTTGCTAAAGAAGTTGTTGCAGACATACCCATAGTGTCATCGGTTGCGGCAACAATTGTTAAGGTTTTATCTCCTTTTTTAATTTCACAATTATAGTAATGAGAAGTATCAGCAAACCGTAAGTTCTGGTCGGGAATTTTTTTTAAGGTATAGATTTTCTTAAGTGCACTAAATTCGGGGTTGTTAAGAGCAGTAATTACTGCAACATCAGCTTTCACCAATCTATTATCAATTTCAGACGTTCTTGTAGATGATCCACGATGCCGTTTTTCCAATTTTTGTTTTACTATATCAAACATCCCATTCAACTTTTTCTTTGTAAATGTATTTGGCCGAAAATAAGACTTAGGGAGTATGCCATCTACGTTGCCCAATGATACTTCGCCAAATAAAACTATATCGTCGCCTTTATAATGATGAGTAATATTAATCACCGGTATTTGGGGAAATAAGTCTTTTAGCTTATATGCTATATCAATTCCTAGTATATCTTCTGACCCTTCAATTATTCGTATGTCGACTAAAATACCGGCTATCGAATCCATGTGTTTTTGAACTATTGTTGAGGTTCCGGTAACCAAATGATCGACAATTAAAATTTCGTCATTATCTGGCAATCCATCAAATGATGGTGTTACTACTTCATACTCATTTTTCGCTCCTACAGATTCTATGATACCTTTAAAACGACTGATGAATCCATGATCCATTTCGATGACGATAATTTTTTTGATCATAATTTAATTCTTTAAAGTAGCTGCTTTCTTGTTTTTATGAATTTTAATGTGACGGTTGCTTTTTTGGAAAAATTATCTTTTTCAGAATCATCACTTTCAAGATTCTTTAGGTTGAAATTACCTAAATAATTCGTAGCATTCGACTTGCACTTATTTAATCCGAAATCATATTCGAATTTGTCATTTAAAAGTATTCCATTATCATAAAATTGTATAATCAAATTTTTCCGGTCACCATCTAATTCAATTTTGATAAGTAATTTATCAGCTTGTGCGTGCTGCTGAATATTTTGCAATAAGTTGTAGAAAATAGCTTGCAATCCATTTTTATCGCCAAATGCTACACAGGGAACTTCGGGGAGTTGCATCATAATATTCAATTTCTCGAGCTTTTTTTCCATCAACCCGAGAACATGATTGATAATCTCAGCAACATTTGTCATGCAAGATTCAACTATATATTGAAGATTACATTTATCTTGATATAGAACATCATCCATTTTCCAAAGCCAAGGTTGTAACGTCCTTAGTTGACGTGCCGTATCAGTTTCGTTTTTGATAAGATTATGGCCGTTGTCGATAATGTTTTTTAAATTTTTAATCATCTCCCCAATATCGTCATTTACAAGTGGATTGATGAAATTGAAGTTCCCCAATTGCCGCAACTGAAAGCAAATTTCTTTTAAATAATCTAACAGAAAATGCCAGTCACGGTTTAGATCTGGATTGTTAACGGTATCCTTACGATAACCTTGAATAATATCAATGTGCTTTTCTATTTCATGGTTACACTCTCGTAAAATTTCTAGAGTTTGTAACACTACAGCGTCCGGGAGGTTTAGCTGTAACTCCCATCTACCAATGACGTTTTGTATCAATTGGCCCAAGGGGGCGGGACAATCTTTAATGTTTTTTAAAGCATTAACGACGGTTTCTGAGTATTTATATGATTTTTTTGAAAGATAAAGATGTTTGAGAATCACATTTATTTTTTCCTCGTCATTTTTAGATTGAGATAAAATCGGATTTAAGTTTTCAATAAAGCGGTCTTCATCAATTTCTGTTAATAGAGATAAAAGCAAATCGAGATCTTCGCTGTTGATTTCATCAATGTTTTTTAAGCATTGTTGAATTACCTTGATAGTTAAAACCAAAATATCAGATTCCCTATTTTCTCCTTCAAGTTTGTTTGTTATTATACCGTATAAGCTTTCGGAAACAACAATTCTAAAAAGGAGTAAAACATCCGGCGATTGCTTGGGGCTTAAAAAACGACTAATTTTGGAAATTAAATAGTCTCTTGCCAACCAATCTTTTTCAGCTTCTTGTAGAAGTATCCGGAATAAGAGATCTCCAGGCGCGTATTTAGATTCGTATTTAGCGAAAGAATAGTGTTCTGCTGCTAGGTTTTTGACATTTATAGCCTGATTTTGATCAATCTGAAGATCAATGAACTTTGTTAACGAAGTCATTCCCTTTTCTCTCTTTAAATTCTCGTTTAATTGTTTCAAGCCATCTATTCTTCTACAGGCGGGACAGTTATGTGGAGAGTAAGTAGGAATAGGGATATCTGCCAAGTAATGAAAGCTAATCTTCGCAGTTCCATATTGCTTCAATGAACTTAGTTTTCGAGCTGAATAATCACTACCTCTTTTGAATAGCACATAGACAAAAATTGATTTGGCTTTCTTCCTATTACAATAGTCCAATAGCCTTATTACATTCTCCCCAGAGTTGAAAGCATCGTCGATAATAACTATAGTTAAATCCTTGTATTCATCATCGCTATGTCCATCATTTAGAAAAAAATCTGAATTTTGAACCACATCGGTTGAATATAGTAATGATGTTGTTAAAACACGGGCAATATCTTTGAGTCCTTCTTTATCAGAAAGATATAATACTTTTCCATTTTCGGGAACCCCCTCTGACTGTATTTCCCTGTCTGTAAAATGCGTAAGTATGATTTTTGATATTTCGTCCCCGTGATTCTTTGTAATCAAAGGAATGTCTAAGAGATAAGTCAAGTGCGTTTCATCATGAATGAAATGCCCCTGCAAATACTTATTGTCTTTTTCAATTACTCCCGTTATAAATTCTTCAGTCGCACGTCCCGACCATAGCGGAAGAGGAGTTTCTATTGATTTATTTACGATTTTATTTGTTGAATAATCCACTCCTATCAGTGCATCATCTGGCCAACTCGAAGGTATTTTTTTGAAAAATTTAAGACCTTTTTCTAAAATCGAATTTATTGGAATATGAGTATGATTGAGAATAATTGCACTTCCACTTAAATCAGATGCATTGACTACAGTAAGAATTTCAATATTGTTTACTTTCAGAAAGTGTTGTAATATATTAGTCAATGTTTTGGTCGTTCCCACAACGTCACAAAATATTATAACATTTTTAGCGTCATAAAATTCTTCGTTAAGGTCGAATAAATATGTAAAGTCAATAGATGCCGGATATTCTATTTCAAAATGTTTAAAAGTATATGCTGCGCCATATATTTTTCGTTCGTTAATAATTTCCTTGGTTAAAAATGAACTCGATTTTCCAATAGATAATAAGTGAGTAGGTCGCCGGTCAAAAAGATAATAACTCAGCCATTGCTTTAGAAGAGGATTAAAATTACTACTGAAAAAGAGTCGAAAAAGGTCGAAATACCCTTCACTGTATTGTCCTGAAGATAACGGAACTTTAGCTTTGGGATAAAAAAACTTGTTAGACTTTTCTAAAATCAAGTTTTTGATTTTTGCACTAATCGCAGAAGACGCCGTTTTGAAAATTTCCTTTCTCTTATGTTTAAAGCTTACGGAATTATCCTGAACAAATAAATGATCATTTGAAGTGATAAAAATATTATCCAATTCGTCGTCAAAAAATTTTTTCTGAAAGAGTCCCTCAAACAAGTGCTCATCTGATTGTGAAACGCCAATTATCTCACGTTTAAAATTGGTATCAAAAAGTATGATCGGTCGTAAGGGCGATTGTGCGGTTGCGAGTGCATTTTTAAGAGGAGTTACAAGATCAGGAGGTAAATTGATTAAAACATGACTGAAATTTTTTTCTTGAGTACTCATTAATTTTGCAATCACCAAAAACATCGCTTTAGTCGAAATAGGAACGTTTTGAGCGAGGTCTAAAATAATTCCAGAAAGATGTTTACTGTTATTGGCTTTGAATTGGTCTATTTCTTTCGAAAATGTAAAAAAAGACCCTCTCTCATCATTATAGTGTTCTTTGTTTTCTTCGAAAAAAAAGTCCCCTATCCTGTAATATTGATATTCGATATCGCGCTCAGTTTCGGGGAATAAGAACTTTTGTAAATCCTGAGCGGCGATATGCGGATTTAAATTTAATGGAAAATGTATTTTAAATTGTGTTCCTCCAAAATGTGCAAGTTTTTTTAATCCCGTTGTGTTGCTACTTTTAATTGGTTTTCCACCATTAAGAAAATCGTAAACGATAATCGAACTTCCACTACGCAAATACAAAAGCCCGTAAAACTGCTTAACGATATTTAAGAGCATATACAGGCCGGTAGGAGGGGGCATGACCAGTGAGCCCTCATGAGACTTTATAAAAGCTTCATAAATTTCAGCTAATCCCCCTAATCGCTCCTCCAAACTTCTAGACGTTGAATGTTCATAAAATGCATATTCGAGAACATCACATTCGGTATAATTTTCTTGATTAGTATTTTCGAGAAAACTTTTTTTCAGTTTGTTGAAGATTCCAGGACCTTTATCTGTAAAAACAATGGTAAAATAATCATTTCCATTTAGCTTTTCGAAGAACGGGCGTTCAAGCGAAGAACAATTCTTCAATATCCTATTGCGCCACTCGGTCCGTCTTGCCTGGGTGTTTTCGGTTCCGAATTTTGACATTGCTAAACTGGCAAGTAATCCTTCACCATGTCTATACATGTTATCTCCTAATTCTTGTACTATGACATTTCTCAACTGAGCCTTCTTTATGAAACCAAAGTTCAAAATGTCTGCAAATGTTGAACTGTAGTTAACTGTATCAGATAAATATGAAAGTAAAGACTTAAAAGATGGTTCGTTGAGGAATTTAATTGGGAAATATGCCGTTGATAGAAGGGTATCACCTTCGGCAGTAGCATATTTAAGATCATTTATTATGCCATTGTCCGATAAGAATCGGCCGAATTCGTAGCTTGCCAAAAAAGATTTCACTTTTTCGAATGCTGGTGAAACAAAGTGTACTTTCTTCCCGTCATTCAATAGTTCCTTAATCCATAGAGTTATTAAACTTATCTCAAATAATTCACACCAATCTACAACGGAAAAATCGAAGCGGACGACATTACTTTGCTTTGAAGCCTTGAGAAACTCCTTCAAAATATCCTCAAAGACAAGGCTGTTAATTTTTTTAGGGAATTTAATTTGGATTTCGGTTAAGGCCATTGATTTATAAATCGTTATTGATTTTAAATTTAAAATTAATAATAATTTTAAATTAAGGAATTGCTCATTGCGATTGTTAAATCGACTATATTAATTTGATTTTGTTATAATTCATTGGAATATTTAGAATTCCTATTTTAAGGGTTCTTGACTAATAAACATAAATCATCCGAAATGTTATTAATTGTTATTTTTACAATTAATTTCGAACGGTGAAATTTAATTATTAGATTGCATCATTAACATTTCTTGAATACCTGAAAATAGCTTTCTCATAACAAGCCGGTTTGGAAATTTAATACAACTGACCGACCTTTCATCTGATTGCTTTTCTTAAATCAAATTGGAGAAAACTTAAGTTATTAATCTGCGGGATACGGCAAGATAGAATATGCGAATAATAAATAACTGGCATATTAGAAAAGGCATAATACTAAAACACCTACAAAAACGGAAGTTTTATATCCTGCTGTTGCTTCATTTATGCGTATTCGAGCCGGTAGCCGGCCAGCAAAATCCTTTGAAATTCTCCTACCTCACAGTTGATGACGGACTCTCTCATACGGATGCTAAAGATGTTGTTCAGGATAAATTGGGTTTTATCTGGATAGCAACCCTTTTCGGACTTGATCGATTCGATGGCAATGTTATCAAGAGGTTTTATAATGCCACCGATCCTAAAAATTATGCTTTTAAAAACCGTATCCGAAGCATGTGCCTCGATGATAAAGACAGGATATGGCTCGGATCTGAAGATGGTATCCAGTATTTTGACTTAAAGAAAGAACAATATGTTAATATGGAGAGTTTGCACCACCGTATTGGCAAAAGGAATTATGGGCGTTTGATTTATTTGAAGACTGGTTTTTTGGCGACACTTGGTGAAAACCGGTTCAGGCTCTACAAAATCAATGGAAAGCAATTGAGTGAAGTTCCTTTGAATTATCCACGCGACGTTGATTTTGCCGATATGGCGCTCGATAATTCGGGCACGGTTTGGATGGCCACAAACAACGGTATTTGGCAATTGGATAAGGCTTTAAAATTAATACACTTCTCAGCGTCCGGAGAAAGCAATACTTCGACTGCTAACCTCCTGAAGATTGCTATAAATAAAAAAAATCAGCTGATATTGGTTCACGGAACTTCTGTTATTTTGAGTTCGATAAAAGTTGGACAGCCCAGTAGCTCAACTGCAGTTGATGCGGGTGCTGGAACAAGAGAAGTTTTGTTACCGGGATGCTCCATAATTAATGATATCATCCAGGACAAAAACGCTAATTACTGGGTCAGTAGCGATGCCGGATTATATTTGTTGGACAGCTTTCTCAATATCAAACAAATTATCACCAACAAAAGCTTCATAAACAGTGTCAATACCAATTTTCTTAACAATTTGTTTATTGATAGAAGTGAGTGTCTTTGGGTCTGTACATTTGGTGGAGGAATAGATTATTGTGATTTAAACCAGAAACACTTTTATAGTTTTCAGCACAATCCCGAAAACCCCAATACGCTTTCCGGTAACCATACCAGGTCGATCCTCGAAGAATCCGGGAGGTTTCTTTGGATTGGGACAAATTCAAACGGGCTGAATTGTTACGATTTCAAAACCAGGGATTTCAGGAAGTTCAATAATCAGGACTCTTCTCCGAAACTGGCCAGCAATGAGGTCGATGCACTGGAACTGGACAACGACCATAATTTATGGATCGGGAGCGATAAAGGTATAGAGGTTTTGAATGCTGACCGCTCGGCGATTCTTCATTCTTCAGGCACCGAGCAATTTCCACATCATTCCATTGCCAGTATTGGAAAGGATCGCTTTGGCCATATCTGGTTTGGCAGTTACTATAACGGTTTTGGTATCATAAAGAAAGCTAAACGCGGAGCTTTCAACGTTTCCTATAAGGGGACTGGTTCCGGCTATTATATTTATGCAGACAAGACAAAACCGGAAGTTTTTGTTTCCAGTATAAACGGCCTCATACGATTGGTCATCGACAGCGCAGGGAATGTTTTGCAACGTTTCCATTATGGTGTAAGTAACAACAAGAATTCCCTGAGCTCTGATTACATATTTCCGGTTCGCCGGAGCGGCCCAGGTGAATATTGGGTTGGTACGATCGGAGGAGGATTAAATCGTTTAAAATTGGGAACGGAAAATACCTATAATGTTGACGTTTTTGATCATAAATTCGGCGTTTTTAACGATGTTGAAGCAGTTGAAATTGATAATCAAGGTAATGTCTGGATGGGCGGAAATGGCCTGGAACGTTTTGACCCGGTTTCAAAAAAGCTTATCAGGTATGATAAGAACGATGGATTACAGGGAAATAGTTTTAAAGTTGGCGCATCATTTCGCGGAGAAGATGGGAGACTGTATTTCGGTGGTATAAATGGTGTCAACTATTTTTATCCGGACAGTATAAAAAACAATACGATTGCAGCCCATCCAACCTTTACTGATCTTGTTATCAATAACGAGAAGGTTATCGTCAACAATGATTCCGGGGAATCACGGGAAGGTAGTTTAGCCGTACCTTACCGAAACAAGCTTGAATTTAATTATAAACAAAACAACTTTGTCGTTTCCTTTTCCTCAATGCATTATGCAAATTCTGCTAAATGTAAATACAGGTATAAATTGAAGGGCTTTGATAGGGACTGGAATTATACTTCAGGAGAAAGGCCCTATGCTTCCTATAGTAACCTGGATTATAATGACTACGAGCTGCTGCTCGAAGCTTCTAACAATGACGGCGTTTGGAGTAAAGACAGGGCAGTGATAAAGGTAGCCATTCTTGCACCCTGGTGGAAGAACGGTATCGCCAAGTTTGTTTACTTTGCCATTTTTATTTCAGTTTTGGCGGGTATTTATATTTATCAGGCACGATGGTACCGCCTAAAAAACGAATTGACCGTAAGGGGTATTGAAGAAAATAAGCGCGAAGAAATGCACCTGCAGCGAGAGGAAATCTATCGCCAGCAACTCCAGTTTTTTGCAAATATTTCGCACGAATTTCGTACGCCTTTGACATTGATACTTGGCCCGCTCGAAAGTCTGATAGCTGAAACAAATGAAAAAGTCTTCGCCCCCAGGTTTCAGATCATGTACCGTAATGCCAAAAGGCTGATTAACCTGATCAATGAATTGATTAATTTTCGAAAAGTTGCCGATAATGTCCTGGAGCTTCAAATTAGCAATTTGGAGGTTAGCAAATTTGTCTCAAATCTCTACGAAGAATTTAGGGAACTGGCCGATGCGAACCAGGTTCTTTTTTCGCTGGAATCTTCCCCAGGGATTATTGAAGCTGCCTTTGATGAACAGGTTGTAGAGAAGATCATGTTCAATTTGCTCAGCAATGCGTTTAAATATACACCAGCTGGCGGGAGCGTAACTTTGCAGGCGTTCGTAGACCCAACCCTGATCAGGCCGGCATTTTTACCGGAATATAAATATGCATTTAAGGAGCGGGCCGACAGCTACCTTTACTTTAAGGTAAGCGATACAGGCGTGGGCATTTCTAATGAATCGATAGCGCACATATTTGACCGCTACTATCGGGTTAATAACAATCATATTGGTTCTGGGATTGGCCTCGCACTTGTAAAAAGCCTGATTGAACTGCACCATGGCGATATATGGGTTTACAGCGAACGAAACAAAGGCACTGAAATCTATGTCGCTTTACCCAAAGACAAAGCCTATTATACTTCAGCAGGTATTACCGATTTATCCGGAACTAATAATGCAGTACAAATGGAGCGCCTCGACATTTCAGTTGAGCGAAATATAACAGATCCGGGTACTTCAGTAGAGACAAAAGAAAATGAAAGAAGTCTCTCAATTGATGATCACATTTTAATTGTTGAAGACAACGTCGAGCTCAGGGCTTTTCTCCGCCAGGTACTGGAAAAAAGGTTTACTGTTTATGAGGCTGCAAATGGTGAGCAGGGTTTGGAGATTGCCATTGGCAAATTCCCGGACCTGATCATCAGCGACGTGATGATGCCGGTTATGAACGGTGTCGAATTTTGCCGCAAGATCAGGGCGACTTTTGAAACCAGCCATATCCCATTTCTTTTTTTATCAGCTAAGGACGCCCTGGAGGCGCAGCTTGAGGGGATGGAATCCGGCGCTGATTTTTATATTGCTAAACCCGTAAGTATCGATCTGTTGATGTTGACCGTAAACAATCTGTTTGAACAAAACAGAAAATTAAAGGAAAAGTATACCGGTGATTATTATGCCGAAGCTACAGAACTCGCCCATTCCGCTAAAGACCGGGAATTCATCGAAAAGCTGATAGCACTTATAGAGGCAAATATTTCCGATCCAGATATGGACGTTGACTTTATCTGTAACCAGATCTACACCAGCCGTTCGGCGCTTTACAAAAAGATAAAAGCAATCTCAGGTCAATCTATCAACGAATTCATCAGGACCATAAGACTGAAAAGGGCCGCGTATATTTTAACCCATGAAGATATTACGCAAAACGAGCTTGTTGACAGGATCGGAATACAAAGCGTATCCTATTTTCAAAAAGCATTTAAAAAGGAATTCGGTACCACGCCGACACAGTTTATCCAAAGCCTTAACAAATAATCACGCGTCTTTCCTCCTGAGATTAGTAGAGGACATCCTGCGCATCGTGCTGCATTTAAAAATTTCTCCTCAAGAACTACAAGGTTGCTAATTCCATCCGACTTGCGTTAAGATTACCTAATTGAGCGTTTTTTATACCTAAATGAGCGCGTAAACACGCCGTAAATGCCTTTTTATTTGTAACAGCCAATTGATGGAACCTAGTCTACAGGTGCCATAGTTTTCATTTCGTAACCAATTTTTAATTTAATTCTTAAGTTCATGAGTAAAAACTTACCAGTACTTAGTGGTCAGCACGTGGTTGATCCAAGTCTTTACCGAACGCTGTCAAAAATGAAGCGGGGAGTCTGTAAAGCACTTTGCCTATTTTATCTAACAGCCCTTTTTCCATTAATTTCACTTGCGCAGTCCAACATGGTCAAAGGTGTTGTAAAAGATGAAAAAGGATTGCCGATGCCCGGCGTCTCTGTCGGCGTAAAAGGTACCTCAACAGGTATTGTTACAGATAACAATGGCCATTTTTCGCTAAACCTTTCAGGCACAGGCGGCGATCTTGTTTTTTCGTACATCGGTTACCTTAAACAAGAAGTAAATGTGAAATCCGGAAGCACGGTAACAATTACACTGCAACCTGATAATAAAAATCTTTCCGAGGTTGTGGTAGTAGGTTACGGAACGCAAAAAAAATCCGATGTTACGGGTTCCCTGTCAAGTGTATCAGCCAAGGATTTTAAGGATCAGCCTGTAACAAGGCTTGATCAGGCGCTACAGGGGCGGGCTTCGGGCGTTCAGGTTGTCAATAACTCCGGGGCACCGGGTGGCGACGTTAAGATTCGCGTACGCGGTTCAAATTCTATTCTTGGTGACAATAATCCCTTGTATGTGATCGATGGATTTATCGGCGGGGACTTCAACAATCTAAACCCAGACGATATCGCGAACATCGAAATTCTGAAAGATGCGTCGAGTACCGCCATTTATGGTAGCAGGGGCGCAAACGGTGTCGTGCTTGTTACCACGAAAAGGGGGAACGCGCAGAAACCAGAGATAACCGTTTCATCACTTTATTCGAGTTCAACAGTTTTGAAAAAATACGACCTCCTCAATGCGGCAGATTATGCGACCGTAGTGAATGAACGGGCTGCAGAACTTGGTGTTGACCCCACTTATACCAATGATCAGATCGCCGGTTTTAAAGCTAAAGGTGGGACAAACTGGCAAGATCAGATTTTTAGGACTGCACCAACTCAGGAATATAAAATCGCTGCTTCGGGTGGCACCGCAAAATCACAATACCTTGTTTCACTGGATTACCTGAACCAAAAAGGGATCGTATTGAACTCCGGTTATAAACGCTATGCTGTTAGGTCTAACCTCAATTCGCAGATTTCAGACAAACTTGCGGTCCGCTTTAACATCTCTGGAATGAGGCGTGAAAACCTCAATAATCAAAGTCCTGTAAATGCACCTGTTGTACAGGCGCTGGGCTGGGCTCCAACCACACCGGTGAGGACCGCCGCCGGTACTTATACTATCAGCGATCCTGTAGGGTCAATCTTTCAAAACCCGGTAGCGCTTGCAACCGATCAGACAAACGTTTTTAACAATACGAGCGCCAACCTTATCGGTGGTGCAAATTACCATTTTTTCAAAGACCTCTCGCTTGATGTGAGCTTTGGGGTAGATTACCAAAACCAGCAGGGAGAGTATTACTCAGGGCCAACAATAACCAACAATATTCCTACTGCAAGCCGTACTTCCGCAGAATTGGTGAACCTGCAAAATACGAACACACTGAATTACATTCACACTTTTAACAAAGTACATAGCCTGAATGTAACTGCAGTTTTCGAACAGCAGAAGTATACTTCAACCATGTTCAATGCCAATGCAACAAACCTGACATTTTATAACCTGGGTTTTGATAACCTGGCTTTGTCCGGCAGTCAGTCAGCCGGCTCCTCTTATTCGAGGTCAAATCTAATTTCTTATTTAGGCAGGGTTAACTATACATATAATGATAAATACCTGCTTACTGTTTCCGTAAGACGTGACGGCTCCTCGAAATTTCAACCGATTAACCAGGAAAGTACATTCCCATCGGTAGCGTTAGGTTGGAAACTTTCTGAAGAGCCTTTTATTAAAAAGCTTGACATTTTTGACCAATTAAAATTACGCGGTAGCTGGGGCTTAACCGGAAGCCAGGCTATCAGCCCTTACGCTACCTTGTCAACTTACCTTAGTGACCTGTTTTCCGCTGGCATGAGTTTTACATCAACGGGTGTAACTTCCGGTATTGTTCTGGGAAACGCCGCAAATCCGAAACTCAAATGGGAGACGACTGAAGCCAAGGACCTTGGCCTGGACATGACCGTATTAAAAGGCCGGCTGACTTTTAGCGCCGATGCATATGTTAAACACACGCGTGATCTGTTGCTTTCTTTGCCTCTTCCTGCATTTGCGGGTGGCGGAAGTATAGTCAGTAATGTCGGTCGCGTCAAAAACAGCGGTATTGAGTTTAATCTGAGCGGTGTCCCTGTCAGCTCAGGTAAATTCAGCTGGACCAGCGCATTCAATATATCATATCAGAAAAATCTTGTCGAAAATATCGGTTCCTTAAAAAATATCTTTTCAACAAATAACGCCGGTGCGGGCTTGTCTTCGCAACCTGAGTTCACCATAGTTGCCGGCCAGTCATTGGGATCTTATTGGGGACTGAAATATTTAGGAACATGGAAGCCTTCGGAGGCAGCGCAGGCAGCAAAATTTGGAGCGAAGCCTGGCGATTCCAGGTACCAGGATATTGACGGCGACAACGCAATTACAGGTTCTGATTTTCAGATCATTGGTAATGGTATTCCCAAATACTCCCTCGGATGGAACAATACTTTCACTTATGGCAACCTTTCGTTAAATGTGTTTTTTCAGGGCTTACTCGGCTTTGATAAACTGGATTATTCCTATGGAAAAACAATGACTGCTAATCCCGAAGCAAGACAGGCAACCAATGTAGCGATCAGGGACAGATATATCCCCGGAGTAAACGAAACGTCAAATATTCCGGCATTCAGCGCGACCAATAAAGATTATTTTCAGTCTACGAGGTTCCTTGAAAAAGGTGATTTCGTTCGCCTCAAGAACATCAACCTGTCATACGATTTTCCCAAAGGAACGATTCCAAATGTTGGGCTGAAGGTATTTGTCGGAGCAACCAATTTGTTTACCATAACAAAATATAAAGGCTTTGATCCTGAATCAACCAACGCGGTTTCCGGATCCGATATAACTTCGAGTATTGACAACGGAGCGTATCCAAACTCCAAGACTTTTACAGCTGGTGCAATATTTAAATTTTAAGAAAGGTAATTATGAAAAAGATAACATTAGTTTTTATCGCATTGGCTTTTGCCGGCTGTAAAAAATCATTGATAGAAGACCCGCGCGGGCAAGTTGTGGGAACTCAGGCGCTAAGCACGGTTGCTGGTTTAAATGCAGCGCTTACAGGTGCCTATAAACCTTTGGCGGTAACCTGGGTATCTGGCTTTACTACGGCAGCTGTAGATGCGGTTTTGATGGGGTCAGATGATCTCACAACGCACCCTGCGAGCAATAAGCAGGATTTTCGCGAATTTGATCAATACAACGTATCAAATTTAAATGGCCGTATGGTCAATATCTGGAATGGATGTTATAAATCTATTCAGGGAGCAAACAACATTATTAACAATTATAAGAGTACAGTCGGGGATGCTGCCGCAATCAACCAGATTCTGGGTGAAGCTTATTATCTGCGCGCCCTTGATTATTACTGGCTGATCCGGTTATGGGGAAAAATACCGCTGATAACCTCGGAAGTATATGATCCGGCAGTTCTAAAAATATCTGGTACCGGCCCCGCTGAAATTTACAAAATGATTGAAAGCGATTTAGCCAATGCTGAAAAGCTGATGGCGAACAAAAAAACAGATGACGGCAGGACTTCAAAAGGTGCCGCGTCCGCCTTGCTGGCAGATGTCTATCTGACGGAAGGAGGATGGCCGATCAATGATAATTCAAAATTCGCATTGGCTGCTGCCAAAGCGAAAGAAGTAATCGACAATAAAGCACTATACGGCTTTGATCTTGTACCTGACCTTAATACTTTCTGGCAAAATACGAAAGCAGGGACAACAACTTCAGAAGAAGTATTTTCAATTCACAATTGCGGTACTTGTAATTGGTTCAATTCAAATACGTCGACCGGGGCATCAGCCATGCCGCTCGAAGAAAATGGATGGGACGACTATTTTTCAGAGATCAGGTTTTTTAACGATTTTCCGGCAGGTGTCAGGAAAAATGTAACCTTTCACACCGTAATTACCAAAGCTGACGGTACTAAAATTCCATGGCAAAATACTTTAGTTAAACACCCATATTATCAGAAATTTCGCGCTCCTGATGATGGCAACATCAACTCACCAAACTCGACATTACACCTGATGAGATATGCGCACGTTCTGCTGATTTATGCGGAGGCACAAGCCAGGACTGGTGTACCAAACGAACAGGCATACTCATCAGTTAATGCTATTCGGACAAGGGCCGGACTCGCACCTTTGAGTGGATTATCGAGTACCGATTTTATTAATGCCGTTATCAATGAAAGAGCGTGGGAATTTGCCGGCGAATATACCCGGTGGTTCGATATCGAACGTTTGCAGATTTTACCTGCAATAATCGCTAAGCGTGACGCAGCTGAAAATCCTGTAATTGGTACACCTAAGTATTACTTACCAATTCCGGCAGCTGAAACGCAACTGGATCCTAATTTAGGAAATTAACAAGGAACAATTTATCTAAAACGGGAGATGGTTGAAATCAAATGCGGCCATCTCCTTTTAGAGTTTCGATTGACCGGCTCCCCTCAGGTCTTTAGCTACTTAAAATGAAATTTGAATGGATCTGGATTACTTCCATCAAATTGTATCATTGATTTTTCCCAATTATATACTTTTACTACACTTCCTGTTAAATAAGAAAATAACTATATGAAGCATTTATTCCTGTTGCTCTTCGTTTCGGTTTTATTAAATAATCGTTGTATCTCTCAAGTCAATAAAGTTGGAGATAATCTTAAGGACAACGATGGTAATGTTATTAATGCGCATGGGGCAGGTGTGCTTTATTACAATCAGACATATTATCTCTTCGGGGAAATAAAGAATGGCAAGACATGGTTGGTCCCGGGTCAGAACTGGGAAGATTACCGGGTGCCTGCGGGGGGAATATCCTGCTATTCTTCAAAAGACCTTAAACACTGGAGGAACCTGGGCATCGCGCTAAAACCTACTACGGGAAAGGATTCAAGTGAGCTCGATACCGGTCGGGTTATTGAACGTCCGAAAGTTCTATATAACGAAAAAACTAAGAAGTTTGTTATGTGGTTTCACAGCGACAAAAATGATTATCAAAGTTCTAAGGCGGGAATCGCGATAAGTGATAAACCTGAAGGCCCCTATTCCTACCTGGGAAGTGTTAAACCGAATAATCAGATGTTACGTGATATGACCCTATTCAAGGATAGCGACGGCAATGGATATGTGATTTATTCTTCTGAGGATAATAATACCATGCACATTTGCCTGCTTTCTGCCGATTACCTGAAACCTACGACGCAATACTCAAGGATATTCATTGATAAACGGCGCGAAAGCCCGGCTATTTTCAAACATGGCGGCAAATATTTCCTGATCACTTCGGGATGTTCAGGATGGAGTCCAAATGCTGCCTCATATGCAGTAGCTGACAAGATTATGGGCCCCTGGAAGGAGGTAGGTAATCCCTGTATAGGAAAAGATTCAGAGCAGACCTTTTTTGCGCAGGGAAGCTTTGTTTTACCAGTAGTTGGCAGACAGGGGCGTTTCATTTTTATGGGCGATTTATGGAATAAGCTTGACCTGGAAAAATCTGGATATTTATGGTTACCATTCACTGTGGCAAATGGCAAAATTGAAATCCATCGCTAAAATAGATAGGCGACCAGGTTCAAAGAAAAAGAGGTTGCTTAAATGGCGGGCGCTCAAAAAATTCTTTTAGAAAAACGGGGTAGAGAAAATAGATTTTCTACCCCGTTTTTATTATTTCAAAGTGTCGAAAAAAAGGCAAGAAAGATATTTAACCATCAACAGCAGATCCAATTCAGTTCATTTTTGGGGCTATTCGAGTTGATTGTTCTCAAAGACAATCTGATAAGGATGATTAACGATCTGGTAGATTTTACTTTTATCTATGAAGAACTGGTCAGCAAGTATTGAATTATCAATGGCTGCACAGCAGAATGCCTTGTATGGATGTTCTGATACCTGCTGTTGAAAACGATCTATACGGTTTCAGATATTGATCTTAGCTAAGTCTTGGTTTAAACCGACTGCTTAGACTGACGCTGGCCTTTATCGCCCATAACAAATAAATCCCGCTTACATAACCAGCATAAAAAAGCGACCAAGTAAAAGTTGCCTTATTCTTGATCGCTTTAAATGATCCGTATTATTAAGCTACTTTTTCAGTGCTTCTTTAAATGTACCCCTTTTCTTATTTGATTTCGTGATGAATCGGATCCGGAAGATCAACGGTCAGATCGTACAATTTAGGTTCACCGCGCATTGATGAATCCAAATTTTAGGTTGACTGACTAGTTTATAACAGCGAAACATTGTCAAGGTGCCTTCCGAAACGGTATGTAAGGCAGACTTCATGGACCGCATTGTTCACACCTCCAAGATTATAACCGGATGTTCCGAATTGATAACTGTATCCAATCCTTACGTTTCTGGAGTTTATACTCAGAATGCCCGACATTTGCTTCCCTGTCCGGTAATCCGCCCCAAGCCCGATCAGATTTTTTACGTACAAAGTTGTGGAGAAATTCACGGTCAGTGGTTGCCCCTGAGTATAGTAAGCCAGAAAAGCAGGCTTGATCTTAAAATCAGAACTGTTGTCGACAAGATAGGCGCCGGAAATGTTGAAGTGGCTCTTGAAATAACTGTTGTCCTGTGTGGATGCATTTCCAAGTGCCGAAATAGTCAATTCAGGCAATGCAAATCCGATGTAATAGGTGGGTGCATACAGCATGACCGAAAAGCCAACGTTCGGGCGGGTCTGGTGTACATCGTTTCTAAACGAAGGGTCCATTGTGGCCAAGCTGGTATAGTTTGCGACATATTGCCTTACCCCGGCATTTAATGAAACACCCAAAAAATTTTCATTTCCTAATTGAATTCCTTTGGCGAAAAATGCGTTGGCTTCAGTTACGCGTTCGACCGCGAACTGATCGTTGAGTACTGTTACACCGGTTGCTCCATTCATGTTTTCGAGGGGAATAGCAGCATTAAACATGAAAGTTTTAGGTGCGCCTTCAATACCAGTCCATTGGCTTCTGTATAACCCTGATATTGATGCGTTTTTATCCAGGAGAGAATAAGCCTGGTTTAATGGCAGCAGGTTGTTCATATACTGACTGTATGAAAAAGAATTCTGCGCAGATACCGTAATTACCGAGGTCAGCAGTAATATTCCAGCGGCTGCCAAATGGCGGCCGCTGGATTTTAAAAAACTTGAGGTTTTCTTCATGTTTGATCCTTTAAAGTTGATCGTTGTATTTTAGCAGGAAATAACCGGTTTTACGGATTTTTTTACCCGAAGCATTTACGTATTCAAGTAAATAGAGATAAGTGCCTGCGGCAATCCGTTGTCCGCCATTATTTTTTCCGTCAAAGACCTTATCGGCATTATTATAGCCTCTGATTTCAGCCATCAGACTTCCTGTTCTATTGACAATGGTCAATTTATTATCAGGATAACTGTTAATGCCATCGATCACCAGGAAGTCATTAACGCCGTCTCCATTAGGCGACACAGCTTTTGCAATGGATACTTCCGGATCACTCTGAATTTGGTTTTCCGAAGCGGAACTTTTAAGACTTAGCGCGTTGTTCGCACCTCCAGCCGGTTCAGTTCCGTAAATCAATTCGTTTTGGTAATAGACGCAAACATGGCTGTTTTCCTGACTGCCGCCAGTTTGAAATGAATAATCGTTTGTCTGGTTAAAAGCTGACCAATCATTTTTTGTAATCCTAAATTGAATATTACCGGTTGAGCTCAGCGGAAATAACTTTCCGGCACTTGAATCCACGCTTAGTCGCAAATAGTTATCTGCGGTTGTTGCCGACGGTGTTAACGGAGAGATCTGTCCGGATATTTTTGAAGTGCCGATCTTTGCATAGTCTATCCAATAATTTAATGCTGCCGTCCCCTCGCTGGTAAAGAAGTATTTTACATGGAAATCTTTGTAATTCAATGGTATATTACCCGTGTTGTTAACACTCAGGTAAACACTGATAGCATTCCCGGTGCTTGTCTTGTTTTCTGAATAGACTTTTACCTGGCGAACGTCATCAGTTTGGACAGGCTCTGTTCCCCAGATCAGCGCTCCATTTCGATACAAAGTAATATTGGCGTTTTCTGTATAAGTCGATGAACCCTGATGATAGGAATAATCATTTGCTTCTGAAAGTTCAGACCAGTCTGAATTTGCCAGCCTGGACTGTATAGGTCCTGAATTGGAAGCAGCACCAATGTTACCGGTTGAAGGTGCGAAACCGTATTCAACATAACCTAAAGCATTGGTCCGCGGAATGGTTAACGGAACATATTTAGCAGAAACATTTCCGGCTCCCAACTGCGCGTAATCTATGAAAGTGTTGATTCCTGCATAGTTTTCCGGAGTAAACCAGTAGCGTACTGTTAACTCACCATATTTAACAGCCACCGAATCCTCATTGCTGATTTTTAAATAAGGCTTGATAGTGTTAGTCGTTAATTGCCCGTTGTCTCCGTCCAGGGCCAGTACTTTCAATCTATACGGTACCACAGCAAATGACCTGTCCTGTGCCGCTTGAGCATATTGCGCGTTGCCTGATTGAAGCGCTGTTATGAGCGTTGTCCCCGGGCCGATTATATGTAAAATATTTCCGGATACGCTTGCGACGGCTGTGTTTGAACTGCTATAGGTAACCGGAAGGCCGGAACTGCCTGCCCCGTTCAGGGTAATATCCGCGTCTCCGGGCCGGGCCGCACTTAGAGCCGGGAATGATAACGTTTGGGATAATTTTGTTATGGTTACCGTTTTACTTACCGGACTTGCAGCAGCATAGATTGCGTTGCCGCTTTGAACTGCAGTAACAGTCGTCGTTCCTGCACCGGTTATGTGCAGCTTATCGGCAATCACTTTCAACACAGTTGTATCGGAACTGGTATAAGTCACAGGCAGCCCTGATGAAGCTGTCGCACCGGGAGAGAAATCAGCGTCGCTCACTGTTTTTGCAGCCGGGGCCTCAAATGTTATGGTTTGGGCAGCCTTCTGTACCGAAAGTTTTTGTACCAGAGTGGTCGCTGCTTTGTAATCCGCATTTCCTGTTTGAACTGCGCTTATTGTCGTGCTACCGACATTTTTAATATGAATTTGGCTACCGGAAATGATTGCAACGCTCGTATCGGAGCTCGTATATGTCAAGGGAAGGCCGGAACTGACAGTAGCCCCCGGAGCGAAATCCGTATCATTAACATATTTAGCAGGCATAGGTGCGAAAGTTATTAACTGGTCACCCATCATGTCTGTTGTTATTTCCGATGCGCTTAATGCCCTTCCGTAAATTTTGAAATTATCGATCGACCCTTTAAACATGGGGTCATTGAATTGGGATTTTCCAAGGTAATTTAAAGCTGTATTGCCCAGCGCAGAAGGATTTATCGTAATATTCGTTGAAGTGGCAACAGCCGTCCCATTAATGTACAAAACTGTAGTGTTGCCTGATCTGGTGACCGCAAGATACGTTTGCGTATTCAACGGAAATGTGTAATTGTAGCTGATACTTTGCTCTGCCGCAGATCCGTTCTTCGCCGCATACCTTACAATTGACTTACCACCTGATACACCAGCCTGAACTGAAAGAAACATGTACTGCGTCGTGCCTGCACCGAAATCAAAAACCCGCATCCACGTGCTTATCGCATCCATTCTTACCCAGGCAGAGATCGTAAAGTCGTTGAGGCTGCTCAAAATTCCTGGAGGAAGGGTAGCATAGGAATCGTTTGTTCCATTTAAAAGGAGCGATTGTCCGTACTTTCCTGCGTTACGGCTTGCAGCAGCATTTAGCGTGGCATGGTTTGCGCTCCATGAGTCGATAGCCTGGGTTCCGGTTGCCTCGTCGAATTTGTAAAATTCCCTTTGTCCGAGGTTGGGTTTGGCTACTGCTTCGAGGCTGTTAGAATTTTCGCCTGTAGTATCAACAGAAGATACGACATAAAAGTAGGTCGTTCCATTGCTGACATTGGCATCGGTATATCCCGGTGTAGAAGTGGTGCCCAAGGTAGTATAGGGGCCACCAGAGGTAAGTGAACGTTTGACGTTATAATTAAATCCGGTGATCGGTTGCCATTGCAATATGTTTTTCGCATCCCCAGAGGCTACTATCAGCGATCCTACGGTTCTGCTTAGCACGGTAAGCACCAGGGTTCCATTTGCGGTACTACTGCCGTTTGACGCAGTTACCGCTATGTTATATGTTCCCGGAATAGCGGGAACTCCACTGATAATACCGGTTAGCGAGTCGATCTGAAGATTCGCCGGAAGCCCCGCTGCGGTGAAATGGTTTGGTGATTTGATGCCCGTTATAGTAAATGACATTGCCTTTCCGGCAAGAACAGTATCGGTGGATGCGCTGGTTAGCATAACCGGCAAGGTACGATCGTCCAGGAGAACAATGTCATTGCCTGTACCACCTTTGTATGTAATCCGGAAATTATATCCGTTAGTGCCTATTAATGCCAGTTCAGGCAAATTCTTAAAAATACCGGAAACTGGTCCGCTGCCCGTATTATTTACAATAGTGAATGATGATCCTGACGGTAGTGTTCCTGGCGTGCCGATCAATGTTAATTGCGGATTATTCACAAGACTGATAGCACCGGTAACAAGTTGATCTCCTACTGCCGTTCCCAGATTGAGCTCAGCCTGATAGGTAGCATCTCCATTCAAAATTATTTTACCAACCGTCAATGTGCCGACTGTTAAGAAACCTGGCTCCAGGATTGCCCCCGGCCCTGTGCCGGTTCCGAGTGTGGCCAATGATTGCGTGATGCCGAAGCCACCCAGGGATCCCTGCTCAATAACCACCGGCCCCGGGAAGACGCCACTGGCTGGATTATTATTTATAAGCAGTTTTCCGCTTTTTACTGTGGTCGTTCCGCCATAAGCCTGATTTCCCCACATTTCCAATACGCCAGTACCCACTTTTTCTACGTTCACAAAATTGGCAATCGTTCCGCCGTAGCTCGAATAGGTATTCAATGCCCCGATCCGGATCAGCGGTGCACCACCTGCGTCAGCCCTGATATAACCCCGGCCGTTGAGTGCACCAAAGTTTAAGGTTCCAGTAGCAAAACCAATTCCGTGACAGTCAATGCCGTTGGCATCTAAAAGCCAGTTTGCATTTGCGCTGCCGGATTCTGGAACCTGGAACCTTACACGTTGATTGCCGCTCCTCAATTTAGATATAAATGTTCCTGTAAACTGGCTGTTATCTCCATAGAAGTTTAACCCGGCGTAATAGTTCGCGTCATGTTCTAATGTTCCTGAGCCCAGTAGTTTGCCATAGAGATTTATTGCATTCACGTCTTCATACATGAAACTCTTGATCCCGTTCGTTACCTGGATGTCATTATAAAGGGTTAAGTCACCGCCGGACGACTGAAGTGATCCTCCGTTCATAACAACCTGTCCTTTGCCCAGCGGTCCGCCGGTTGGAATACTGGGTGTGCCGGTTCCCAGGCCCGCTGCCCTTAAAATTCCATTGGAGATAATAGTATTACCCTGGAAATTATTAACGCCACTAACATAAAGGTTAGCGGTTCCGGATTTCATCAACGAACCAACTCCGCTGATCACTCCATTCAAGATAACATCTCCCGCGGTGTTATTGACATTTAAAAGAGTGTCAAGTACCAGAGGTGTGCTAAGCGTTTGTGGTGACGGCGAAATACTCACAAGATCATTTTTCAGGTGTAACGGATTTCCGGAGATGGTATAACCGGTATTGGCATCAGCATTGAATGTGATCCTTGAGGCAACCAGGCCATTAATGTCGTTAATAAGTGTGGTGTCAATTGATGCATGGAAATTGATAACTGCGGGGTTCGAAGGAGTTACATTTTCATTCCAGTTTGCAGCTAACTTGAGCGAGTCCGTCTGTGGCGATGCTTTCCATGTAAAAGTATTCGAACCCGGAACACCAAAAGCTTCCGTTGAATTCGCACTTTCCTTGGTCTGACCAACGGAAGAGATCACATAATAATATGGACTTCCGTTGGCCACGTTGAGATCTGCGTAGTTAATTGAAGCAACATTTGCAATGGTTGAATATGGCCCGCCACTTACCGTAGATCTTTTTACGTTATAGGTTGCCGCCCCATTGGCGCTGTTCCAACTCAGGTCCACTTCCTTATTTTTACTTACGGCAACCGGTTGAGCCGGCGGTGCAGGTGGGACGGAGGAAAATACAACGTTAGAATTACCGCTTTCAAGCGTCCCCGCCAGAGCCGTTACAACATAATAATTATTGACTTCCGGAACGGGGCTGGCATCTGTAAATGCTGTAGATGTTACACCTGACTGAATGATCGTGAATGGCCCGCTGGCAGACTGGGAACGTTTGATGCTATAGCTGCTTGCGTTGGCAACGCCCGTCCAGGTCAGGCTGATATTGGTGGAATTAACGACAGCAGCGGCCAGGGATGCCGGTGCCGCCGGGACTGTACCGTCAGAAACTTTAATTACAAGAGAGGAAGTGCCCGTACCGATGGAATTTGTAGCGCCTAAAGTTGCAACGATTGTCCCAATTGATGTTGGTGTTCCTGAAATGATACCAGTGCTTGCATTGATCGTTAATCCTGCGGGCAAACCGGTTGCACTGTAACTTGCCGGCGATCCGTTGGCTGTGATGGCATAACTGAATGGAGTTCCGACCGTCCCTGTCGCTGTCGTATTACTGGTGATTTCAGGGGATCCGGCGGGGGCTGTATTATTCAGCGAAACATTACTGCAAGTGGCTGTATTTAATGCTGAAGTATTTGAGGAGATGGTATAAAGCCCGATGTAGGTATCAGCCGGGAAATTCGACATTACATACTGTGCATTGTTCGACCAGTTTACACCATCCTGGGAATGGTAAGTAAAAACCCTGTTCCCGACCCGTTCGATTTTTAACCACCACGGTGCAGATCTCGGCAAATAATGTATGTAGGCAGTTGCTGCGGTTTGGCCTGATCCATTCGGTACCACAGTACTTCCGTTCAAGGCAACAGATACATAATCGGATGTGCCTGCCAGTGAGTTTCGGATCATCAGACCGGTACTGGCTGATGTAATGGAGTTGCTTTCTACTTTAACAATCATACCTACATCCCCGTGAACCTGACGAAACGTAAAGTTTGATGCAGTCGCCGCTGAAGTGCCCGCACCGTTTAATGTCCAGACACCGTTATTAAAACTGGCATTACCCGAAAGGCCGGTACTCCCTATATCCAAATTACTCAGGTTTGCTGTAACTGGTTGCGCCAAGGTTGCCGGATAAACGATAGGCGTAAGCGGCGTGGCATGGGATGTGTCTGAAGACTTTAGGTAGAGAAAGGAATAAGCACCCTCTCCTGCCAAAGTTCGAATTTGTTCTGTGTATGGCGCTGCAAGCCCTTTTCTGGTTTCGTATGCGCCCCGGATAATATTGTTGAAAGGACTCTGTGCGACATATCCAGGCGCTATTCCCCAATTTGTCCAATAAGCTGCGTAGCCGCCAAAAGGAATAAAACTTACAGTGCTTGGGGCTTGGCTGTATTGTCCGTATAATTCGCCAATGGCCAGCAAACGGTTGTTCAATTCTGCAAATAGATCGACTCCTTGCTTCCATGCGACTTCGGCAGTCCAACCGAGCGCCTGGATCTGGATGAACCAGTGGTTGTCCCTTCCGGAATCTCCTACTTCCCCGTTTGGCAAACTGCAGCGTAGCCCGCCCCCTGCATCCATCCGGTAAACTTCGATGGCATTTTTCCAAAGAACAGGATCATTAAGATAGGCGGCAAGACCAACGGCGATTTCCAATTGCAGTGCCCCTTTGTTATTATCCCTCGTTGGATTGGGGACAAATGAAGTTGGAAAGAGAATATTCCTGAAATAATTGTTTATATGCGTTTCATTTGCGGCAGACCAACCGGGAAAAGTACTGCGCAAAATATCTGCCCCGGGGATGAAAAAAGGGGACATGTCGCCGATATCCAGCATACTTTCATTACCACCCCAGACTGAGTTGGTGACGGCCCATGCGTCAAGTATATTCGTAGCTTTACGCGCATAAGTACTGTCACCTGTAAAAACATACATAAACGCAAGATTGTGGACAGCATTCATGTCTTCGCGCCAAGCAGTGTTATTCAGGTTTGGTGCGCGCGTGACCGTAGCGAAAGGTCCCCGCATCCCATAACCCAGTTGAGAGTGCGAGTCGTTTTTTAGAGCGTTGTAACCAGTGGCCCAGGGCTCTTTGGTAATGTTCGCCTTAAGCTGGTCGAGATCTGCCCTGGTAAAAGGGATCCCAGGATGAACAAATGTTTGGGTATGCCCATCGATAGGCACCATCATTGCTGCCAGGCAGGCAAGCATCGCAATTATGCAGCGCCTGCATATTGCCATTTTTTCAAGCGTAGAAACTTTCTTCATTTTAAGATGATAATTAGGTGAATGAATTATGCTGTCATAACTAACCCTCTTGCGAGGCGCGAGTAGTTATTTAAGCACATGGAATTATAATTGGACTAAGCAGAAGACAAGGAAAGCCGGCCAGGATACTCATGGCCAAATGGTTAGATAGAAAATAAATATTATCTATAGCAAATAGTATATGGAAATATTCGAAATAGGGTGGATATTGAAGCGAGACAATTCGGACAATTGACTGAAAAGGGCCTTAATTGCTTCCTTCAAAATGATGGTGGCACGTATGAATAGGCCATGGAAATTTAGAGACCCGCAAATGAGATCAGCAAAAGTTTTAGATAGCTACTGCCGGATTTACCGGACAGCTTTCTGTTATCGATGTTTATTATGCCAGTTATCCGCAGCTTCCGTAATATTATTTGGGGAATTTATTTGGGTTATCAAGGTATTAAAGCAGCAAAACAGCCGAATTCCAAATTGGGGCGAACCGGGATATTACTTCACCCAAAAAGAAAAGCCCTTCCTATTGTGCGGAAGGGCTTTTCTCTTTAATATCAACTATCAGGGTTTAAGATCGACGTAGGTCGGCGAATCGCGGTCACATGTTATTTTACCGTCAATGTATTTCAACTCGACCACCTGAATACTTGTCCGTTGTTTTTGAAATCGGCTGCCGTGGGCGTTTTTTATGCCCGGATGTACAAAGTAATATAGATAAGCCCTTCCGTTACTACTAACCCTTACATCACAATGCCCGCCTTTAACGCCGTCATCTGTGCCCTTGCCTTCGTCCGAAAGTAAATTGCCCCCGGTTTGACGCACCCAGGTCTTAAGGTCGTCTGAGGAATAAACCCCCAAACCTTCCCAAACATCCGTAATCAGCCAATATTTGTTATGCCACCTAAATGCTTTCGGACCCTCGCCTGGCTGATCATAAATTGCTTTGCTCCCGTCTGTCCATTGGTTTAAATCCGGGCTGTCCGCAAAATAGATTGATTTATGATCCGTTTCATTATTATAAAACATCCTCCATTTTCCGTTTGGTAGCTGTATAACACATGGGTCGATAACGTGGTCATTAACCAATGACAAAGTGGACTGGTATTTCCAGTTCTGAAGGTTCTCACTTGTCAGGTGGATTATATATCGCGGATGGTGCCAGTCCTTAAAAACTCCGGGAACATAAGTAAGGTACATATGGTATACCCCCTTAAAGTCGATAATTTCAGGAGCCCAATAAGTGTATCCTGAATCCGGCTTATAGTCAATTTTAGCTATCCCCGTATATGTCCATTTTGCCCCTTCTTTGGATTCGGCGATACCGATTTCGGTTCCATGGACCCATGAAACGCCAGACGTAGTTGTATCTGTAGCCCTTCGGTTCGTGTAAAACATATTCCATTTTTTTGTTGCACGGTTCCAAATCAGCGTAGGATCTGCTGCACCATCATAGACCGGGTCCCTAAAAACAGGCTTTGGCGCGAGTACACCACTTGGGGTTTGAGAAAATGCATAGGATGTACTTCCCAGTAAAATCAGAAAATAAATAAACTTCTTCACTTAACTATCTATAGCTTGGGTTTGTAAATTGGGTGTTTCTAAAGAATTACAAATAAAGGTGAATTTATATGTATTCGCAGGTTCAAACTCGCACAATCTGGGGTACAAATTCGTCGGAAATTGTCCTTATTCAGGTAATAAAATCAAATTCACGGAGAATGCCGCAATTTTACTAAATGATTTGAGTATCCCGGCCATGGTTGACTGTCATAGCTTTAACATATTCTTCCGGGGCGAATTAATATATTTGATTTCAGCCAGTTTTACCGGATGATCTTTTAATACCGAAGTAACAAATAAACTATGATTAAACGGTTATCATTGATTTTGATTTGCGGGCTCTTTTCGATCAGCTTTCTTTTCGCCCAACAATTCCCAAAGGCAATCTTGCCAGGGGACTATCCTGACCCTTCCATCATGCGCAACGGAAAGGACTATTACATGACGCACTCACCTTTCTACTATTCCCCCGGCTTTCTCATCTGGCATTCTCAGGACCTGATGAACTGGGAACCGGTCGTCAGGGTGATGCCGGATTATAAGGGGTCTGCAATGGCCCCGGACCTGCTGAAGTACAAAGACAAATATTATATTTACTATCCTGCGGCGGAAACAATTTGGGTAATATGGGCCGACAATATTAAAGGCCCATGGAGCAAACCCATTGATTTGAAGATAAAGGGCATCGATCCCGGACATGTCGTAGGGGATGACGGCAAACGATACCTTTATACCAATGAAGGTAACTATACACAACTGACGGACGATGGCCTCGCTACCGTCGGTTCGCAGAAAAAGGTGTATGATGGATGGGATTATCCGGCCAAATGGGTCGTGGAGTGCAAATGCCTGGAATCCCCAAAACTTATGAAAAAGGATGGCTATTTTTATATGACTTCTGCGGAAGGAGGGACGGCAGGGCCTGCAACGAGCCATATGGCCGTTGTTGCACGCTCGAAAAGTCCATTGGGCCCCTGGGAAAATTCTCCGTATAACCCGATCGTACATACTTATAGCGCTACTGACAACTGGTGGTCGAAAGGGCATGGTACAATCATAGATGATATCAATGGAAACTGGTGGATTGTGTACCATGCATATGCCAAAGGCTATCACACGCTTGGGAGACAAACTTTGATCGAACCGATAGAATGGACAATTGACGGATGGCCTAAGCTCAGAGACAAGGGCCCTTCAATCGTACCTGAAAAACAAATCAGGAATGGAATGGAACTTTCCGACGAGTTTAGCAACAAAACCTTAGGCCTGCAATGGACCTTTTGGAAGGAAAACGGACTAAGCCACGTTTTCCCTGGTAATCAAACCCTTGTCGTAGATGCCAAAGGATCGGGCCCGGCAGACGGGCGGCTCCTGCTTACAACCGCCACAGATAAAAACTATGAAACTAAGGTGGAGATTAACCTAAACAAGGGCTCTATTGGTGGATTGATCCTGTTTTATAATGAAAAAGCTTTTTCCGGTGTCGCCTCAAACGGCAAACAGTTTATTGTATACAAAAATACAGGTGATAGTACAATTATACCGAATAAGCTCGGAAGTAAGTTTATTTTGAAAATCCACAACCACGGTAACACATGCGATTTTTCCGCGGCAAAGTACGGCAACAATTGGATTTCACTCGCAAGGAACGTCGATGTGTCTGCTATGCAGCATAATAATTATCACGGCTTCTACGCCTTAAGGATCGCATTGATTTCCGCAGGTAAAGGAAAAACGCAATTTAGCCACTTTAGCTACCGGAACGCTGTACCTAAGGAGTCCGATATGGGAGCTTACCTCATGGTTTATCATAAGGACGAAACCCATAGCCTCTATATGGCAGTGAGTAAAGACGGTTACGCATTCACTGCCGTGAATGGCGGCAAACCGGTAATAGCTGGTGATACTATTGCGGATCAGAAAGGTATCCGGGACCCTCATATTTATCGTGGCCCGGACGGTGGTTTCTATCTGGCAATGACCGACCTACACGTCTTCGCAAAACGGGATGGGCTGCGCGAAACAGAATGGGAACGTGACGGGAAAATTTATGGATGGGGCAATAACCGCGGGCTCGTATTAATGAAATCATGGGATTTGATCCATTGGACCCGAACTAATATCCGTTTTGATCAAATTTCTGCAGAATTCAGTGAAATTGGCTGCGCCTGGGCACCTGAAACCATTTTTGACGCTAGAACAGGAAAACTAATGATCCATTATACCATGCGCTTTAGAAACGGGCCCAATAAGCTTTATTATTCTTACGTTAATGATGAATATAATAAACTTGAGTCGGTACCGCAATTGCTGTTTCAATATCCTGATGAGAAAATCACAGCCATTGACGGCGATTTGACTAAAGTCGGCGATCAATACCACTTGTTCTATGTTTCGCATGATGGCACAGCGGGGATTAAGCAGGCCGTATCAGAAAAGGCGACCGGCCCTTTTGATTATGATCCACGCTGGTATGACTTCGAACCGAAAGCCTGTGAGGCTCCTACGGTTTGGAAGCGAATCGGAGAAAATAAATGGGTATTGATGTACGATGTTTACAGCGTAACACCCAACAACTTCGGTTTTACTGAAACATCTGACTTCGTCAATTTTACTAATCTTGGCTATTTTAATTCCGGGCGTATGAAAGCCACGAATTTTGTATCACCCAAACATGGAGCCGTAATTCAAATCACGGCAGAAGAGGCGGATGAACTAATCGGGCATTGGGCGAAATAATTAGTTAAAACTATAATTTTCATGATTATAACTCGGTTGCCGACAAAAGAATAAGATAAAACAGTTAATGTTATGCCTCCGTTGAGGACGATTTGATTTAAGCGAGTGAGGTCTTTAACTCCGAATGTATTCTCCCAAAGGAACCGAAATGGCATCAGGGAATTTATTATTGAACTCCAGCCATTAAAGGAAATAATCAAAAACGGCACTTACCGAAGCGCCGTTTTTGTTAGTTAAGATTGCTAAAATATATTTAAGGCACAATACTCCATTGCTGGTTTAAACTGCCGTTGTTCCCGTAAAATTCCATTGGGCTTCCGTTAGCCGTGCCTCCTCCGCTATCCAAGCACTTTCCGTTGGTACGGTTAACAATTTTATAATAAGATCCTATGGGAATGATCGACCATTGCTGATTTGTACTGCCTCCGCTTGTCCATTGGTCAACTGTTGAGCCATCAGCTGTATGTGTATCACTATCAAGCGCCTTTCCGCCGGTTACACAGATAAGTTTATAGTAGCCCCCGGCATAGCTTATCGCCCATTTTTGATTGTTGCTGGTGCTGTTTGCCCATTGGACTACTGTGGCCCCGTCAGTTGTAGCTCCAAGATTATCCAGAAATTTACCTGTTGACCTGTTTTGCAACTTATAGGTGCCATTCGCAATAGGGGGGCCGGCAAACGTATGGGTCAGGGTGCCGAAACCTAATTGATCGAACCCGCCGCTGCTAGTCCCGTAATTTCCGCCGCCTCCCTCAGGCCTTACCTGCGTCGCAAACTGGCC
>JGI24739J22299_10000046_pt1 | contig 33789 bp, 31 predicted proteins | sample KBSCornC5_FD_22299 | JGI IMG/M metagenome (IMG submission 22299)
GGATCGTAGACGGCGGGCGATGTGTTAGACAATTTCATCCGCCGCCAACGATGGGAACGAGCATGCCCTGGATCATCTTCAAATACCTGATCACGGCCGCCGTGGTGGTGGCCGTNTCGGAACTGGCCAAGCGCAGCGACCGCCTGGGCGCCGTGCTGGCTTCGCTGCCCCTGGTCACCCTGCTGGCGCTGATCTGGCTGTATGTCGAGAAGCAGCCGGCGTCGAAGATCGCCAACCACGCCTGGTATACGTTCTGGTACGTGGTGCCGACCTTGCCGATGTTCCTGGCCTTCCCGCGCCTGCTCAACCGCTTCGGCTTCTGGCCGGCGCTGGGTTGCAGCGCCGTGATCACCATGGTGTCCTTCGTGCTGTTCGCGCTGGCGGTGCGGCCGTTCGGCATCAAGCTGGTGTAGGGCTAGAACCCCAGCTCGCTCAACTCCGCGTGCCCGTCCGGCCTGCGCCCCGATGGCCAGTGGTATCTGCGCTCCGTTTCCGCGATCGGCTTGTCGTTGATGCTGGCGTGGCGATTGACCATCAGGCCGTCCGCGTTGAACTCCCAGTTCTCGTTGCCGTAGCTGCGATACCACTGGCCCGCATCGTCGTGCCACTCATAGGCGAAGCGCACCGCGATGCGGTTGCCTTCGAATGCCCACAATTCCTTGATCAACCGGTAATCCAGCTCGCGATCCCACTTGCGCCGCAGGAACGCCTTCACCGCCTCGCGGCCGTCGAGGAACTCCGCGCGGTTGCGCCAATGCGTGTCTTCCGTATAGACCAGCGCGACGCGCTCGGGGTCGCGGGTGTTCCAGGCGTCCTCGGCGAGGCGCACCTTCTGTCGGGCGGTTTCGAGGGTGAAGGGCGGAAGCGGGGGACGGGTATTCATGCGGCACCTCGGCGGTTGCGGAAGGGACAGCGTGTCTGTTCGTCGGCCTGGGAAGATGGCGACGGATAATGCTACGGCGACTTGCCCCGCCGGCCCCCCCATTGCCCGCCTGAAATGCGATCGCTACTGCCTGGCCGTAGTGAAGCAGTTAAGATGTCGGATATGACCGAGATCACTCGCATCGATCGCCTGCTCGACCGGCTCAAAGCCCAGCTGGAGCGCAAGCCCTCGGCAGGCGATGGCGGCGGCAGTGTCCAGGTCGGCGGCGCCGGTGCGGTATCCGCTTCTCGGGGCGGACAGGCGGCCTCTCTCTCCGCGGTGATGAAAGATCTGGTCGCCTCCGGCGTCACCGAGGAGCGCGTGCTGGTCACCGTGCTGGTGGAACGCCTGTTGCGGGACAACCTGGGTACAGCGGTTTCCGCCGGCCCGGATTTCCATCAGATGCTGGACGTGGTGGTGGATGCGCTAGCCGATGACGGCGAGGCGTGGTCGCTCTGCAGGGCCTGTGTCGCCGATACGTTGGAAGGCGCCTGACGCGGGTTCCGGTCCAGCCGCAGCACGCCCCATCCGGCCATGATGCGCTGAATGCGCTGCGCATAGCCGGCGCCGATCTCCGGTGTTTCGGAGTGATACGCCGCCACGGCCTGCCAGGTATTCCCGTACTTGTCGATCTTGCGCCGCAGGAACCAGGCGCCGACATAGGCGTTCGTGCAGGCCTCGCCAAGACGTCCCGGCGGAATGCCGTAGGTACCGAGCTCGCGCAGATGCACCGAATTGATGCCCATCAGGCCGATATCGATGGTGCCGTTGCGGTTCTGGCCGACGATGGCCGGACGCATGCCTGATTCCTGGTAGGCGATGGCGCGCAGCACATAGGGATGCACGTGGTGATAGGCGGCCGCGTTATCGATGCAGTCGGCCAGCAGCAGTCCTGGCATCGAGCCGATGGCGGCCGCCAATGCGCAGCGCTTCAACAGGCCTGATCCGGACATGAACGGCGTCAATGCTGCGTGCGCGTCGACAGGTATTCGGCGAGCAGGTAGTGGCTGCCGTCCTCCTCGTCGTCAGCGGGAACGGCGGACGACGGCACCTGGGACATCGAGCGTTCGATGGCCGCCACGGTGCTGCGAAAGAACGAAGCCAGCGCATCCGATGGCGGCGACAGATCCAGGCCGCGCCGCAATTCGGCGAGCGCATCCGGCATGCGGCCGGCGACGAACTCGCACATGCCGCTGGCAAAGCAGCCCATGGCCTCGTGCTTCAACGGTAACAAAGGAGTCCAGATCGCGACGGCGCGTTCGGCCTGTCCCTCGACCAGTTCGAGATGGCCGAGCATATAACGGGCGGCATGCAGGACTGGATCGAGAACGATCGCATGGCTGAAATCAGCACGAGCCTCGGCGGCGCCGCCGCGCTGGGCCTGGATGGCACCACGCAGGAGATACAGCCGGGCATCCTGCGGCGATGTCGCCAATGCGTCGGCGATCAGCGCCATGGCGCCGTTTTCGTCGTCCTGCATGCGGCTCGCGATAAGGTCGATGGTGGCCTGGTCGCACGCGGAAGGAGTAGCTGGCATAGGCGGTCTCATGTGGTGAAGTGGAGCGAGGTTTCCGGCTTCAGGGCTGCCTTGAGTGCCCCCAGCCCGGCCTTGTGGATCTGCGAGATGCGTCCCTTGCTCAGACCCAGCAAGGTGGCGATCTGCTCGAACGGAATCGCTTCGAAATAGTGGTATTCGATGATCCTGCGGGTGCGTGCGGGCAGGGTCCGCACGGCCTGGCGCAGCTGTGCACTGGCCTGGCGCCATGCGGTGGTTTCGTAGGCGTTGCCATACGGGGTCTCCCGCTCGCCTTCGATCATCATGCCGGTGCCTTCGAGCATGAAACCGATGGCCAGCCCGGTGGCCAGTTCCGACAGCGTATTCGTCCCGCCATGCACCGACGCGGCCGACTTCAGCGAGGCGAGGCGTTCCTTGCCGCGGCGGCGGTTGTAGGAAATTTGCTCCTGCACTTCGGTGAGTTTCTCCACGCCGTTGAGGATGGAGCCGCGGATTCTCGGCGTGCAGAAACTGATGAAGCTGATCCCGCGTTCGTGATCGAAGCGGTCCATGGCCTCGATCAGGCCGATATAAGCCAGTTGCAGGTAATCGTTGAATTCGACATCCGCCTGGTAGCGCGCGGCGAACAACTGCGCGGCGACACTGCGCGCATAGCCCATGTAATGGCCGAACAGCGTTTCGCGTGCCGGGCGGGAGGCGCTTGCGCGCCACTGCGCCCACTGCGCCAGCTCGTCGACATCGCCGCGGGGCGGCACGGCGGTCATGCGGTCGGTCCGTCTTTGCTCATTTGAAGCTGTGCAATACGCCTTGGAGGATCAGGCTCCAGCCATCGACGAGGATGAACATCAGCACCTTCAGCGGCAGCGAGATGGTGGCGGGTGGCACCATCAGCATGCCCAGGGCGAGCAGGATGCTGGAGACGACCAGGTCGATCAGCAGGAAAGGCAGCAGGACCACGAAGCCGATCTGGAAGGCGACGCGCAGTTCATTGAGGATGAAAGCCGGCGTCAGCTGCAGCAGGCTCACTTCCTCCGCGCTGGCCGGCAGCGGCTTGGAGGACAGCTCGTACATCACCCGCAGCTCGTCCTGGCGTACCTGGCGCAGCATGAAATCCCTCAGCGGCCCTGAGCTCTTCTCAGCGGCCGCCGTCATTGAAATCGAGCCGTTCATGAAAGGCTGCAGCGCCTCCGCATGGATTTTTTCCATGGTGGGCAGCATGGCGAACACGGTGAGGAACAGGCCCAGGCTGATCAGCACGGGCGTGGGCGGCGTCTCGGGCATGCCGAACGCGTGCCTGATCATCGAGAGCACGATGATGATGCGGATGAACGCCGTCATCGAGACGATCAGCGCGGGTCCGAGGCTGAGCAGAGTAAGCACCGTGGCGATGCGCACGCTTTCGCTGGCCGCGCCGGCATCCAGCGAGACGCCGGGAAGGCTGGGCGACGCGGCCGCTGCCGGCGCGGATGGCGCGGATGGCGTCTGCACCGGAGCAGACGCCACGCAGACGCTCGCCAGGGCAAGCAGCAGGCCGATCAGCAGCAGCAGGATCTGGCGATGCAGCTCAGGCTTCATGCGCTTCTCCGCGAGCCGGCGCCATCGGCGCAGCGTCGTCCTCGACACGGGACAGCGCAATGGCGCCAGGCCCGCAGGCGACCAGGGTCTTGCCGCCGCCGCAACGCACCAGGTGCAGCGAAGTCCTGGCGTCGAGCCGGACGCTTTCCAGGACTTCCAGCTGGCGGTCGCGTGTGACCGGGCCGCGGTATTTGCCGAAGCGGCGCAACAGGAAGGCCGCGGCGACGCCGAGGCCCAGGCAGACCAGCAGAGAGAGCACGACGTGCACGTAGTCGATACCGCTGTCCAGGGGCAGGGCGCTGGCAAGCGCCATCGTCGTTCCGTTCATGGCTGAGCGACGATTTCCGAGATGCGCACGCCGAATTGATCGCCGACGGCGACGATCTGTCCCCGCGCGATCGTCTTCCCGTTGAGCAGGACATCGATGTCCTGCTGCACGTGCTTGCTCAGCTCCAGCACGGAGCCGCCGCGCAGCGCGAGCAGTTCCTTGACCGTGAGCTCCTTGGTGCCCAGGCGGATCTCCAGCGTCACCGCGATGTCGCCCAGCAGGGCCAACGAGGGCGCGGCGGTGCCCTGTACGGTTTGGTCCGCACGGTGCTCGGGCAGATCGAGATGCATGACTTCAGCGTTCATTGCCAACCTTTTGACTTTCGATGTCGCTTACCAGGAATGCCCAGTTGCCCGCCGCGCGACCGGGCTTGGCCTTGGCGACGACCGGGCCGCCATGGCCCGAGGGGGAGATGAGGGAGAGATCGATCGCGGCGTCGACGTGGGTATCGCAGGTGACGACATCCCCGATCGCCAGCTGGGCCAGTTCCATCACGGTCAGCTGGCAGCGCCCGAGGATCGCGGCCACGGCGACGTGGGAATCCTCCAGCGCCGCCGCTCGTGTCGCCAGCGAGGCCAAGGGAGGCGATGGCGGTCCGTCCAAGGGGAAAGACGCTGCCCATGCCCGGTCGAGATGAAGTGTGAATGCGATGCCTGTTCCCGGGCGGCGCAATTCCAGCGTGAGAGGCGAATCCTGGGCTTCCGGGATGAGACCGGGGAGGGACTCGGCGAAGCTCTGTGCGTAAGCGCCGGCGACGGAGGAGGCCAGGTCGTCGGCGATCTTCGTGCGCAATGTGTCGATCACCGCGCGAACTTCCTCCAGCTCGATCGCGGGCATTGCGCTGGAGAGGTCGAGCGCGAGCAGGGCGGCCTTGTTCATGGCGCTTTCGCTGGTCGCGATGTGGATATCGGGGCTGATTCGCCAGCCGAGCGCATCCACCCGTGACGACAGCTGGCTGGATGCGGCGACATACGAGGCTTCGGACGTGCCTGCCGGCAGGCGCGCGATCCAGCGCGCAAGCCATGCGTCGAAGGCGCCGACGGCCGTGTCGCGGATGCGATCCAGATCGAGCTGTGACAGCGGCCGCCAGGGTCGAACCGACGCATTCATCCCTGGCCGCCTCGCATCTGGAACAGCTGCATGATCATTTCATTGGCCGTGGTGACGACCTGCGACGAGGCCTGGAAGCCGCGCTGGATCAGGATCAGCCGGCCGAATTCCACCGAGAGATCGACGTTCGACGACTCGGTCGAACCGGACAGCAGCTCGCCGACGCCCGGCCCCTTGCTCGCCACATAACTGGGCGGCGCGGCGCGGGAGGCGTCGAACAGGCCATTGCCGATCTGCTGCAGGCTCTGCGGATCGATGAAGTTGGCCAGCGCGACCGTGCCCAGCGTGGCGGACTTGCCGTTGGAATAGCCGATGACCAGCGCGCCGCTGTCGTCCACGCTCAGCGTCGACAGGTCGCCCGGTGCCGAGCCGTCCGTCTTGCCTACCCGCAAGGTGGAGGTGCTGCCGGAGGAGAAGCTGGTCACTCCGCTGGAGAAATCGAGCTTGAAGGTGAACGGCGAGCCGCCGGTCGGACGCAGCGTGACATCGATGCTGTCCATGCCCGCCTCGGGTATGCCGCCGAGGAACTGCAGGGTGCCTTGCTGCACGGGAACGCTGCTGTCCTTCTCGGTGACGCTGACGCTCCAGCGTCCGGGGAAGTTGGCGTTGTCCGGCTTGAAGTCGATAGTCAGCGTGTGCTTGCCGCCATTGGCGTCGTAAACGTCGACGTTGGGTACGGAAAAGCTCGTCGCGCTGGAAGAAAGATTGTCGGTGAACTGGACCGAGGTGGTCGCGCTCGGCGCGCTGGTGCGCTTGCCGTCGATGGAGATCGCCGCCGGCTTGCCGGAGCCGTCGAGGGCGGCGAGTTTCATGCCGGTCACCTTGTCGACAATCGTGTTGTCTTCGCCGACGACGAACTGGCCGGTACGCGCGTAACGCGTCGTACCGTTGTCCAGCAGGGTCAGAAAGCCGTTGCCGCGGATCGCCAGGTCCAGCTGGCCATCGCTGCTCTGGATGTCGCCCTGCTTGAAGTTGAGCGAAGCATAGCCGTACTCCACGCCGCTGCCGAACGACATGATATTGAGCGCGCCGGGCTGGTTGGGCGCGAACTGCTGACCGTAGAACAGATCGGCGAAACGCGGCGTGCTGGCCTTGAAGCCAGGGGTATTCATGTTCGCCACGTTGTTGCTGATGGTCTGCAGGCCCTTGGAGTAGGCGGTCAACCCACTCATGCCTATGTAGATGCTCTCGAGCATGCCTTGTCTCCTAGCGAACCTGGACGATCTGGGAAACGGTCGCGTTGGTGAGCACGTCGCCGCTGGCGGAGGTGATCACCATCTCGGGCTGGCCGTCTTTGAAGGAAATGCTTTTCACCGTGCCGCTCACCAGCGCGGTGTCCGTCTGCACGTCCACCGTTTTGCCGAGCAGGCCCAGGGTCTGGGTCGCGGATTGGACGGAAATCAGGTTGTCGATCTTGCTGGTCAGCTCGCGCGTCTGTTCGAGCGAGGTGAACTGGGCGAGTTGGGATACGAACTCGAAGTTGTCGACCGGCTTGAGCGGATCTTGATAGGTCAGCTGGGTCAGGATGATTTTCAGCAGCGACTGCATATCCAGGCCGAGCGAGGCGATCCCCGCGTCGGCGGCCGATCCGGTAGGGCTGATGCTCATGGCTTACCTCGGGTGCTTTCGGTGTAGGGCGTGCCGTTGATGACGATGGGGCGATGGGCCAGGCCGCGCTTGCGCAGTTCGGCGCTCACGGCGTCGAACAGCGCTTTGCGCTGTTCCAGCGGGGCATCGAAGCGCAGGACGATGGCGGCGCGCGAGAGGCCGCCGGCAGCGACGACGTGATCGTTCGAAGCGGTTTCTTCGCGATGACCCGGCTGGGCGGACGCGCTGGTCCTGATTTGGTCGGTTTCCGTCGCCGGCATCGAGGCAGCGGCGCGAAACGGCGCCGGGTACACCGGCATGGTTGGCGCACTGATCGATGGACTCGCTGGCGCAAGCGTCCATGCTGGCATGGCGCCTTGCATGGGCGGCGCGGTGTCGCCCTCGGCAAGCGACGGCAGGTCGGGACGCACCGCCGCGCTTGCGATGGCGAGGCGATCTGCCCCGGCTTGGGGGAAGCCGCCCAGGATGCCGGGGCTAAGCGCGGTGGATGCGTCCCGCCGCGGCTTCGCCTCGGCAGCGGCAGCGCCCGCTTTTGCGCCCGGCCACATGGCGCGCTCCAGCGTCAGCATGGTCTGGCCGAACGAGGCCTGGCCAGGTCCCGTGGCCTGCGCGAGCGCGGGATCGGCGGCGTGGCCGGCGAGACTGTCGATCCTCATCGCGGGTGCGCTCCGAACAGGGATTCGAGGGATTGGAGCTGCTTCTCTTCGAGCTTCCGCTGCAGGCGCCGGGTGGCCTGGCGCTGTACATCGCGGGCGTGCTCGAGCCGCCGCTCGCAGGCATGCACGCCGGTCGAGGCCTGGCGCAGCTCGGCTTGCGCCAGCTCATCGGCGATGGCTGCGCCGGCGACGTTGCGCTCCGCGGCTGCCGCCAAGTGCATCCATTGCTGGAGCGCGGCCAGGTCGACCCTGCTCTGCGCACCGAGTGCGCGGACCTGTGCGTCGCGGCATTGCCGCGCTTCGGCCAGGGCCTGTTCGTGTGCGCCGCGGCTGCGCTCGGCAGCGCGCCTGGCGGCGGACTCTCCGGCCTGCGCCTTGCGCAGTTGCAGTTGCCGGATGTCTGCGATCTGCTTCGCTGCGAACGCGTGCTCCTGGTAAGTCCTCATGGCACGCCTCCCAGCACGTCGGCCAGAGCGGCGAGCGTGGTCGCCATGGAGGAGGGCGCATCCGCCGGTTGGCGCAGGAAGTCCAGCAGGCGAGGACGCAAGCGCCGCGCGCGATCCAGGGCGGGATCGGCGCCTTCCACATGGAAGCCGGACTCGATCAGCGCTCTGGAGGCCTCATAGGTGGACAGCAGGGACGCGGCGTCCATCGCGCGTCGGCGATGCTCAGGATCGGCGACAAGATGGGCGACACGGCTGACGCTGCGCGCGACGTCCAGGGCAGGGAAGTGGCCCCGCTCGGCCAGCGAGCGGCTGAGTACCAGGTGCCCGTCGAGCAGGGCGCGCAAGGTTTCGGCCATCGGATCGTCGATATCGTCGCTTTCGGCCAGGACCGACAGCACGGCCGTGATGGCGCCGCCGCCGCGCAGGGCGCCGCAGCGTTCCACGACCTTGGGCAGCGCGGCGAACACATTGGGCGTATAGGCGCGGACGGTCGGCGGCTCGCCGGCGGCGAGGCCGATCTCGCGCAAGGCCATGGCATAGCGGGTGATCGAATCGATCACCAGGAGCACGTGCCGGCCCTGTGCTCGGAAGAACTCGGCATGCGCCAGCGCGGCCAGCACGCTGCGCGCGCGCAGCACCGCAGGCTGGTCGGACGAGGCGACGATCATGGCCGAGCGCTGCCGTGCCGGTTCGTCGAGTACCTCGTGCCAGAAATCCTGCGCTTCGCGCCCGCGCTCGCCGACCATGCACAGCACGCATACGTCCGCTTCCACCTGGCGTACCAGGCCGGCCAGCAAAGTGGTCTTGCCGACGCCGCTGCCGGCGAACACGCCAACGCGCTGGCCCACGCCAAGCGTGAGCAGCGCATCGATGGCGCGATAGCCGGTGGGCAAGGCGACGGTCGGCGTGATCCGGTCCATTGGCGCGGCGATGCGCCCCGCCAGCGGCCACGGCGTGGGCAGATGTGCGGCAGGAAGGCCGTCCAGCGCTTTGCCGAGGGGATCGACCACGCGACCGAGCAGATCATGGCCGGTCATGATGCCGGCGCCGGCGCTGTGCAGCTCGACACGGTCTCCCACGCACAGCGTGCCGGCGCCATATGGAACCATGGTGATCCGGCCGACTTCGCTGCGCACCACTTCGGCCGTGACCTGTCCGCCCACCATGCAAAGAGATCCCAGCGGCACGCCGGGGCCGTCCGCTTCGAGATAGGTGGAGGTCATGCGCGTGACATGGCCGAAGCGCGCCACCGTATCGATGCCGCGGATGGCGTCCAGATAGCGGACGGCGCTGGCGGAGCGTTCAGTCATGCGTCTTCAGCGCTGCGAACATGCGGGTCAGCCGCTCGTGCTGCGACGGCAGGCTCAGGTCGGCGTGGCCCAGGGCGAGGTCTACATGGCAGGTGCCCACAGGCAGATGCTCGCGGACCTCGATCGAGCGACGCAGAGCGTCCGGCAGGCTCGCCAGCTCGTCGAGGGCGCCTTCATCGGGGAAGTCGCGGCTGGATACGGCGATGCGCACGACGTTGCGTTCCAGACCGCACAAATGGTGGGCGATGGTCTGCGCCAGCAGTCCGGCATGGCGCGCCGTATCGCCGAGCACGCGGCCGAGCGCGGCCTCGGCCAGATCGAGCGCGAGCGTTTCCAGCGCCGCGAGGCGGGTGTCGAAGCTATCCTGCGCCGCGCGTGCCGCGCTGGCGATGGCGTCGGCCTGCCGATCCCATCGCTGCGTCAGTTCTAGCGTGGTTTTTTCGGCACCTTCGCGCAGTCCCTTCTCGTAGGCGGCGCGCTCCTGGCGCACGCCTTGCGCGTGCTGCGCGCGAAGCTGTTCTTCCAGTGCGTCGATCCTGGCTTGCAGCGCCAGCGCCGGATCGTTCGGCTCCGGCAGCTCAGGCTGCACATCGGCCGGTTCATTGCCCGCGATCCGCAGTACCGCGCGGCTCAGCGACACGCTGGAAGCCTTGACGACGCCGTTCACGCCCCGACTCTCCTGCCGAACCAGCGCGCGAGCAGCGTGGCGCGTCTCGCTCGCTGCGGCTCTGGGGTGGAAGCGCTGGCATGCGCGGTAATCGCCTCGGCCACCACGGCCGCGGTGCGCTCAGTCATACGGCGTGGCTGCGCGACAAGAGCATCGTCCGACCCGCGCAGCTGGCCCGCGTCGTTCAAGGCGGTTTCGAAGCATTCCGCAAAGGGCGGCGGCATGCGGCGAAGAAAGGCTTGCAACTGGCGCTCCCGCGATGCCTTCTGCTGCCCGCGAGCGGGGGCGCCGGTGTCGATGCGGCCGAGTTCGGTCAGCAAGTCGCGCATCCGGTCGCGTTGCCGGGCGTTGAGCCTGGCCAGCACGGCACCGATATCCGCATCGCCATGCCGGCTCAGCTCCAGCACGGCGCGGCGCAGTTCCTGCTCGTGCTTAGCGCCGTGCATGCGCATCTTCCTGTTGCTCCAGGAGCAGGGCCAGACGCGTGGCCAGCACCCGGCGCTGGGATTCGGTAAGCGGCTGCCGCTTGCGCAGCCCGCGCCACAGCAGGGCCAGCAGGACGACAGCAGCGGTGGCTCCCGTGCCGACGGCCCATGGCCCCCACGCGGAAGCCGGCGCCGCGACAACACCAGCGGCTGGTGGTTTCCGCGCAGGTGCGCTTGCCGGCTGCGGATCGGTGCGCGGAGCGGTCGCGGCCGCAGCGTGGTCGGCCGCGGCCGCGGGCAGGGACAGCACCGAAAGCACATCCCCGCGCTTCGCATCCACGCCGATCGAGGCAGAGATCAGCGCGGCCAGGCGCGTTCTGGCATCTTCGGAAACCGGTCCGCTGAAAGCGACACCGACGGAGAGACGGCGGATCGCTCCCGGCGAACCGACGATCTGTTCCAGCGTGCGATTGGTCTGTACCGGGCCGGCCGTCTTGGCGGTGCCGAGGCCTTCCGGCGGGAGCGGCGGCAAGGGCGAGCGCAGCTCGGTACCGGTGATGGCTGCGGGCAGGGTCGCGGGCGGCTCCTTCGGTTCCGGCGCACGGCTGGTGCCGGACTCGCGGGTGATTCGGGTCTGATCGAAATTGATGTCGGCGTCGACGCTGACGCTGGCGTGTTTCCCCCAGCCCAGCGTTTCGATCTGCGTGGCGATCTTCTGCTCGTAGTAGCGGTCGATCGCACGCTTGAGCGCGAACTGCGGCGTGTCCGCTTCTTCGAGGCCATGCGAGACGGCGGCGCTGCCGCGGCTGTCCAGCACGGTCACGTCGCCTGGCTTCATATCCGGTACCGAGGCGGCCACCAGGCGCTGGATACCCCGGGTGATATCGGGATTCAGGCTCTCGCCGTCATGCAGGAACAGCGCGACCGACGCCTTGGGCTGGCTCTGGTCGCGGCGGAAGATGGAGGCCTCGGGCAGGGTCAGGTGCACCCGCGCCATTTCCACCTCGTCGAGAGTCATGATGGTGCGCGCCAGTTCGCCTTGCAGCGCGCGCTGATAATTGACCTTCTGCGCGAAGTCGGTCAGGCCCAGGTCCGAATTGTTGAACAGCTCCAGGCCCACCACGCCATTGAGACGCAGGTCCGAGCTCATCAGTTTCAGGCGCGTGGCGCGGGTATCGTTCTCGGGAACCAGGATCGCCGCATGCGCCTCGTCGACCTTGTACGGGACTTTTTCCTTCTCCAGCTCGGCGATGATGGCCGAAGCGTCGTGCGGCTTGAGGTCGCGGAACAGCACCTGATAACCGGGGCGCAGTACGGCATACGCGGACAGGCCGGCCAGCACCAGCACGCCGGTGATGCCGCCGGCCAGCAACCATTGCTTCCTGCGCGCGAGCGGCTCGGCGCTGCTCTTATCAGCTCCGCTCTTATCGGCGCCGCTCTTATCGGCCATGTCCTCCTGGATTCTCATGTCAGAGCTGCATCCGCATCAGTTCCTGGAAGCCTTCGACCAGCTTGCTGCGGACCTGCAGCGCGAACTGGAACGACATGCGTGCATCCTCCAGCGCCAGCATCACCTGGTGCGGCGGGATGTTCTCGCCGGAGGCGAAGGCCGCCAGCTGTTTTTCGGCGGCCTGGATCGAGGCGTCCGTCCTGCCGACGCCCTCGGCCAGCATCTGGGCGAATCCCGCCGCCTGCGGCGTGGCCGTGGTTGCCGGCGCCGCGGATGCGGCGGCGAGCGCCAGCGGTTCGATGGCCTGGATGGTCATGCCTTGGCTCCGATATCCAGCGCGCGCATGAACATCGAGCGGCCGGCGTTGTACATGGCGACGTTGGCTTCGTAGACGCGCAGCGTCTGCACCATCAGCGCCATTTCGCCGGCGTGGTCGATGCCCGGATAGGTGACATAGCCCTTGTCGTCGGCGCTGGGATTGCCGGGCTCATACACCTTCCGTCCCGCGTGTTCGTAGGGCTGCACGCCATACACCCGCACGCCGCTGAAGGAGGGCAGGGCCGGTGCTGCCGCCGCCGCGTCCGGTGCCGCAAGCGCCTGCGCGAAGCTGCCTGCGGCCGGGCCGCTGATCAGGCGCAGCGGCGCGTAGCCGGTGCCGGCCGAGCCGGCGTTGGCCAGGTTCTCGGCAATGACGTTCAGGCGCTGCCGCTCGACGTCCATGCCGGAACGGGCGATGGCGAAGATGCTGTCGCTCATCCGATGGCTCCCTTGACGGCCAGCTCGGCGAACTGCAGGTGCCGGCTGAGCATGCCGCTCACCAGCGCGTAGTGCGCCGTGGTCTGCGCGGCTTCGGCGACTTCCTCGTCGATGCGCACGGCATGGCCGGCGAGGACGTCTTCCACGACCTCGGGCTTCACCGCGTCGACGGCCTCGGTCGCCTGCGTTCCGGTGGCTGCCTGCGCGTCCGTCCACGCCTCGTGCAGGGCCTGTTCGAAGGTGACGCGCACGGGCACGTAGTTTTCCGAGCCTGCATTGGCGACGTTCTGCGCCGTGGCGGCCTGGCGCGCGTACAGCCCGTCCAGGGCTTTCAGGGCGACCGAGCTGATGAGATCCATGGATGGGTTTCCCTTTACTGGATGACGACGTCGGCGTGCAGCGCGCCGGCGGCCTTGATGGATTGAAGAATCGAGATGACGTCGCGGGTGCTCACATTCGACTTGGACAAGGCGATCACCAGGTCGCCCACGGTGGTCGCCCCGACCTTGGCGGCGACGCGCTGGCCGGGCTCGTCCACGTTCATATGGCTGTTGCCCAGCACGATGCTGCGGATGCCGCCGCCGGCATGTCCGATCAGTTCCGGCTGCGAGGCGGTGTATTCCGTGTCCACCGCGATGCGGATGTCGCCATGCGAGATCGCGACGGGCGAAATGCGGATGTCGCCGCCGGCGGTGACCGTGCCGGTGCGTTCGTTGATCACCACGCGCGAGCGCTGGTCCGGTACCACGGCAAGCGCCTCGATGCGCGCCACATAGGCGTTGAGGCTGTCGCGGGTCGCAGGGGCGCTGATGCGCACGGTCTCCGCATCGAGCGCATCGGCCGCGTGGCCGCCGAAGGCGCGGTTGATCTGCTCGGCCACGCGTTCGGAGGTGGTGGCGTCCGCGTTCTTCAGCACGAACTTCAGGAAGCCGTCCTTGGTGACCAGGTCGGCGCTCACCGGCGTCTCGACCGTGGCGCCGTCGGCGATGATGCCGACCGTGGGGTGATTCTTCTGGCGCAGGTTGCCGTTGGCGTCGAAGCGATAGCCGCCGACCGTGATTGGCCCCTGGGCCAGCGCGTAGACCTGCCGGTCCGGCCCCTTGAGTTCGGCCATGATCAGCGTGCCGCCGGCCAGGCTCCTGGCATCGCCGGTGGAGGTGATGTTCACGTCGAACTTGTCGCCCACGTTGGCGGTGGCCGGAAGCGTGGCGGTGATCATGACCATGGCGACGTTGCGGCTCTGGATCTGCTCCGGCGTCACCGTCAGGTCGAACTGCGAAAGCACGTTCGACATGGCCTGGCGGGTGGCCTGGTTGCGCGGCGTGTCGCCCGAGCCGGCCAGGCCCGTCACCACGCCGTAGCCGACCAGCATGTTGTCGCGCCAGCCGAGGAAGCGCCCGAGATCTTTCAGGCGCACCTCGTCGGCCGCGTGGCCGGGCATCGCGGCGAGCAACAAAATCATCAGTATCGAGAAAGGGCGCATCGGCATCACCACAATCCGAGCCAGGCCATGACGCGCGGAATCAGGCCGGGCCTGGTCCGCTCCGTCACGTAGCCATCGCCGACGTAGTCGATCTGCGCATCGGCCAGCCGATTGGAAAGCACGGTATTGGCCTGCGAGATATCGACTGGCCGCACCTTGCCGCGCAGGCGGATCCGGGTCTTCTCGCCATTGATGTTGATGGTCTGTTCGCCGGAGACGCTGAGGTCGCCGTTCGGCCAGACCTTGGTCACGGTGGTGCTGAGCTGGGCCAGCAGGCGGCCCTCGCGCTGGATCTGGCCCCGGCCGCCATAACTGTCGCCGAGCTGCGCTTTCGGCGCATGGTGGGTATCGGCCATGGTGGTGACGGACCCTTCCAGGCCGAACGAGGTATTGGTCGAGGTATCGGCGCTGCTGCTCGCCGTGGAGTTCTCATAGACCAGCACGGTGACGATGTCGCCGGGCAGCGCGGCGCGGCGGTCGGCGATGAGCGAGCGATGCGTATCGCGTCGGTAAAGATCCTCGCCGTGAGCGGGAGCCAGCGTGGCGACAGCGCAGCACGCCATCGCGGCGAGTCGGAAGAATCGCTTCATGGCGCTTCCTGCAGCGGCAAGCCGCGAATGAGCCGTCCGTCCGCGGTCATCGCGATCACCGCCTTGCCCGGCGCCGCGTCGACCAGTGCCGTGCCTTCCCTGGTCACGCTGACCGCGCCGATCCGATGCCGGATGCGCACGGCCTGTCCACGCACGGCCGCGGCCATGCGCTGCGGCGGCACCGCCGCGATCACCTCGCCGACGGCCATGTCGCGCGCGGCGCGCACCAGGTGGGCTTCGCCGTCGTAGAGCACGCGGACGGGATCGTCCGTGCAGGCCACGGCTTCGAGCGCGTCCCTGGACAGCGCCTCGCCCCTGGCGATCGCATGGGTCAGGCGCAGGCAAGCCGGTGGCTGCGCGGCCACGCAAAACGAACTGGCGAGCGCGAGGCAGAAGAGGGCAGTGCGGGCGGGCATGTCAGCGCTTGAGCCCATTGGCGATCGACATCAGCTCGTCGCCCACCTGCACCAGCCTGGCATTCGCCGCATAAGCGCGCTGATAGACCATCAGGCTCACCAGCTCATCGGAGAGCTGTACGTTGGATGCCTCGGCATAACCCTGCGCCAGCAGGCCGGAGCCTTCGGTGCCGGGCGTGCCGACGTCGAGGGTGGCCTGGCTTTCGTCGAGGCGGTAGATGCCGTCGCCGGTCGCCACCAGCCTGGCGGTATCCGAGGGCATGGCGAGGTCGATCTGGCCGATCTCGACAGGATCCTTCTGGCCGGGAACGGTGGCCAGCACGCGGCCGGTGGTGGAAATGGTCAGGTCGGAGGAATCGCGCGGGACGGCAATCATCGCTTCCAGCGGCTGTCCGTTGGGCGCGGCGAGGTAGCCGTCGGCATTGACGTGCAAGGTGCCGCCGCGCCAGAGCAGGGCTTCGCCTTCGGCGGTCTTGCCCAGCGGAATGAAGCCCTGTCCGCGGATCGCGATGTCCATGGCGACATTGGTCGGGTGCAATTCGGCCGCCGAGAAATCGTGCATCGGGGGGCGGATGGTCACGCCGGCCGCCGTCGCCATCGAGCGCGAATCGGCAGCGCTGGAAGGAGCAGCCGGCGCGATCAGCTCGGCGAAGGACACCGAGCTGCGCTTGTAGGCGGTCGTGTTGAGGTTGGTAATGTTGTTGGCGACGATGTCGACCGCGTTCTGCTGCGCGTTGAGGCCAGTGGCGCCGATATAGAAAATCCCGTTCACGATTGCATGTCTCCCAAGCGCTGAAGCACGTTGCCGACCATGTCGTCGTAGGTCTGGACCAGTTTCTGGCCCGATTCCACGCGACGCATGGCTTCCATCACCCTGACCATGTCAGCGCCGACCATGACGTTGGATGCCTCGAGGTAACCCTGCTGGACGCGCGTCTCGCCCTGGTCGAGGCTCCTGGCCTGGCCGGCCAGGAACAGGCCGTCCGCCGAACGCTCGAGCTTCGCGTTGTCGTCGAAATGCGCCACGTCGATGACGGTGGAAGGATTGCCGCCATCGATCACGGTGCCGTCGGGTTCGATATGCCAGCTGCCGTTCGACACGGTGACGTCGCCGCCGCCGCTGGCCTGCAGCGGCCAGCCCTGGATGGTGACCAGGCGCCCCTGGTCGTCGCGATGGAACGAGCCGGCCCGCGTATACGCGGTACCGTCGGGCGCGGCGACGGCAAAGAAGCCGTCGCCGCCGATCGCCAGGTCGAACGGGTTGCCGGTATGCATGAGCTTCCCCGCGCCGAAGTCCGTAGCCAGACGCATGTCGGCCGATACCGGCAAGCCGGGCGCCGCAGGCATCGCCAGCGCATCCTGGAATGCGATCTCGCTCTTGAAGCCGGGCGTCGCCGTATTGGCGATGTTGTGCGCGGCCGTTTCGACGCGGCGGGTTTCCCGCGCCATCAGCGAGGCGGCGGTGATCATCAGTTCATCCATGCTGCGAAGCGCTCCTGGCGGGTAGAGAGGCGGCGTGGGGCGAAGGCTCGGCGGACACCATGCCGAACGAGGAAAGCGTGATCGAATGAGGTACTTCGCTCATCGACAGAATGCTCAGCCGGGGCGCGGTGCGGCGCGTATAGGTGCGCAGCGCGCGGCGCACTTCCGGGCGGCACAGCAGCACCGGCGAAAGGTTCTTGCGCATCATCGCTTCCATCTGCGCGAGCAGGCGACCGAGGAAGCTTTCGGCCATGCGCGGGTCGAGCAGGAAAGCGCCATTGCCGCCGCCCTCCTGCAGGTTGCGCATGACGCTCGTCTCGATGGCGGGATCGAGCGTGAGCACCGGCAGGCTGTCGCGCTCGCCCTGCAGGCTCTGGCAGATGCCATGGCCCAGGCGCTGGCGGATCGCCTCGCCCAGCCGCGCCGGGTCCTTGTCATGGCGGCCGATATCGACCAGCACCTCGACGATCAGGTCGATGTTGCGCAGCGAAACGCCTTCTTCGAGCAGGCCCTGCAGCACATGCTGGACGTCGCTGATGGCCAGTACGGCGGGAACCAGCTCCTCCACCAGGCCCGGCTGCCGGGCGCGCACGCCGTCGAGCATGGCCACCACTTCCGCGCGCGAAAGCAGGCTGGCCATGTGGGTCTTGACGACCTCGGTGACGTGAGTGATCAGCACCGTGATCGCATCGATCGGCGTATAGCCCAGCGCGCGGACCTGCACCAGCTGTTCGGGGCCGACCCACACCGCCGGCAGGCCGAACGCCGGATCGCGTATCTCCGTGCCGGACAGGCGTGCCGATTTCTCCGAGCTGCGGATGGCCAGCGTCTGCTCCGGATAGACCGCCGCCTGCGCATAGCGGTCGCCCAGGATCAGCACGCGGTAGCTGTTGGCTTCCAGGCCCGCGCCGTCCCTGAACACGACGGCCGGGACGACCACGCCCATGTCGGTCGAATATTGCTTGCGGAAGGTGGCGATGCGATCGGCCAGGATGCTCTGCATCGGCGCCCATGCCGCCGTCAGCGCCGGACCGAACAGCACTTCGATGGGCGGAGGCGGTGCGGGCGTGGCCGCTTCGGTGGACGCCTCGCGCTCGGGCGCGGAGGCGTCCGCGCCGGCTGCCGCGGCCGATTTCGCGCGGGCCAGCAGCACATAGGTCGCGGCGGCCACGACCAGCAGGGCGATCGGCCAGCGCGGCATGCCCGGCAGCAACAGCAGGCCGAACAGGGCGGCGATGACCAGGCCGAGGATCTTCGGGAAGCGCACCAGCTGCCGGCCGACCTCGCTGCTCAGCTGGCTGTCCGAGGCGGAGCGGGTGACGATGATGCCGGTGGCGACCGAAATCACCAGCGCCGGAATCTGCGTGACGATGCCGTCGCCGATGGTCAGCATGGTGAAGGTGTGCATGGCCTCGCGCCACGGCATGCCCATCTGCGCCACGCCCACCGCCCAGCCGCCGAGGATGTCGATCAACAGGATGATGATGCCGGCGATGGCATCGCCCTTGACGAACTTGCTGGCGCCGTCCATCGAGCCGTAGAAGCCGGCTTCCTTCTCCAGCGCCTTGCGCCGCCGCTTGGCCTCGTCCTGGTCGATCAGGCCCATGTTGAGATCGGCGTCGATGCTCATCTGCTGGCCGGGCATGGCGTCCAGCACGAAGCGCGCGGCCACTTCGGACACGCGCTGCGCGCCGCTGGTGACCACCACGTACTGGACCACCACCAGGATGAAGAACACGATCAGGCCGATCACGAAGTTGCCGCGCACGGTGAATTCGCCGATCGCGCCGATCACCTGGCCGGCATCGGCGCCGGACATGATCAGGCGCGTGGCGGCGATGTTCAGCGAAAGCCGGAACAGCGTCGCGATGAGCAGCAGCGACGGGAACGTCGAGAAATCGACCGGGCGCTCGACGTAGAACGTGAGCAGCAGGATGGTTAGGGCGAACGCGAAATTGATGATGATCAGCAAGTCGAGCAGGACCGACGGGATCCGCGTGAACAGGATCAGCAGGATGCCGAGCACGCCGAACACCAGCGCCAGGTCCGACTGCTTGCGCAGCGAGGCAATCATCGCGTTCATGCCGTCGCCACCACTTGGTTGCGGCGGCGGATGCGCAGATAGACAGCCGCGGTTTCCCGGTACAGGTGACCGGGAATCTCCGTATCCAGGGCGGTCGCACGGTAGACCTGCCGGGCCAGCGACTTCGCTTCCACCACCGGCACGCCGTAGATGAAGGCCAGCTTGCGCAGGCGCAGCGCGAACTCGCCCGAGCCCTTGGCGACGAGCACGGGAGCGGACATGCGGGCGGGGTCGTACTTCAAGCCGATGGCCAGATGGGTCGGATTGGTCACCAGCACATCCGCGTTGCGCACGCCGCGCATGCTTTGCGAGCGCTTTAGCAGTTCGCGCTGCAGCTGCTTGCGGCGTTGCTTGATGCGCGGGTCGCCTTCGCGCTGGCGGAACTCCTGCTTCAGTTCGTGGCGGCTCATGCGCATCTTGCGGGCGAACATGCGGCGGGCCAGGACCTGGTCGGTCGCGGCGAACACCAGCGCCACCGCCAGCAGCGCAACCAGCATCCGCAGACTGGTGGTCTTGAGCGTCGAAGCCAGCGCCGCGGCCGTCAGGTCGGTCTGCGCCAGCCCCGCCACCGCGCGCCTGGCGACCCACCACGCGACCGCGCCGTAGACCACCATCTTGATGCAGGCCTTGGCGGCCTCCAGCAGCATCTGCATGGAGAACACGCGCTTGAGTCCCTGCGCCGGATTGAGGCGGGACAGATCGGGCTTGAGCGCCGCGGGCGCGAACAGCACGCCGGTCTGCGCGATGCTGGCGGCGAGGGTCGCGGCGGCCACCAGTGCGGCCAGCGGCGCGATCGCCGAGAAGGTCTGCCAGGCCAGCGCGCCGGACCAGGTGAGCAGCCCCTGGCCATTGCCGAGGATCGCGCCCGATGCGGCGAACGCGCGCTGGCAGATACGGGCCAGGCGCAAGGCCAGCGCATCGCCCCACAGCCACAGATAGGCCGTGCAGCTGGCCATGGCGACGAACATGCCGAGCTCCGCGCTGCGGGCGACCATGCCCTTCTTGCGCGCCTGCTGCAGCTTGTACGGGCTGGCTTGTTCGGACTTGTTCTGTTCTTCGCTCATCGCGCCCCCAGGGTCGGCACGAAGTCGAGCGCGAGGCGGATCAGCCGCAGGGCGACTGGCCCCACGATGCCGCAGGTCAGCGCGAGGACGAACAAGGTGGCGATGGTCTTGACCTGCAGTCCGAGCATCAGCGCATTCATCTGCGGCAGGGCGCGGGACAGGTAGGCCACGGCGAGGTCGATCAGGAACAGCGCCACCATGCTGGTGGCGACAGCGCCGAGCGCGACGGCCATGCTGGCGCCCAGCAGGGCGATCACCGGCATCGGGCTGGACAAGGGCAGCGGTTGTCCGAGCGGCAGTACGCGCTGCAAGGCGGCGAGCAGCCGGATCAATTCCAGGTGTCCGTTGCTCGCGAAGAACAGCAGGCCGGCGACCAGGCTGAGGATCGTGCCGAACAAGGGCGCCTGCGCGCTGGTCGCCGGATCGATCACCATCGCCAGGCCATAGCCGGCCTGCACGTCCAGCACGCGCCCGGCGAACGACAAGGCGGCGAACGTGGCCTGGAAGGCGAAGGCGAGCAGCATGCCCAGCATGAGTTCGTAGCCGGCGGCCGGGATCAGCTCATGCGTGGGGATATCGCCGGAAGGAACCAGCGCGCCGAACGAAGCCGCCAGCGCGAGCACCAGGCAGACGCGCACGCGCATCGGCACGCGCAACTGCGAGAACGGCGGCGCGATAAGGAACAACGGGCCGATCCGCAACGACTGCAATAGGGTGGCCACCGGCCAGAACGCTTCCATACGTCTACTTCAGAACGTCCTAGTTCAGTTCATGCTCGCGATGTTCTTGAACAAGCCGGCGGCGAAGCTGGTCAGGCGGCCGAGCATCCAGGAGGCGGAAAGAATGATGACGATCGCCGCGACCGCGAGCTTCGGCACGTAGCTCAGGCTCATTTCCTGGAGCTGGGTGACGACCTGGAACGCGCTCACCAGCAGGCCCACCGCCAAAGTGGCAGCGAGCACCGGACCGGCAATCAGGAAACTGTTCCAGAAAAGCTGCGCAAGAAGCTGCAGCGCTTGATCGGCAGACATGCGTTTTCCCCCTACGGCGCGAAGGCTAGCATAGGGTGAAGGTTTCGTGAGAACTCGTCGTAAAAATTTTATTTATACGTAGTACTTATTTCTTATCTTTTTAGATCAATGCATTGGCAACTTGTTTGAACGTCGAATCAGAGCAGTCGCAATCGTGCGTTCATCCGGTCCGATAGTGAAGTTGCAGGGTCTTCTCGTAAACCACCCGGGCTTTATCCCCTTCTCCGTCATGGGCGAGGAGCAGGCTTTCGGCGTATCGGCCCGCCAGCGAATGCCGGTCCAGACGCAGTGCGACTTCGGTGTAATGCCGGGCCTTGGCGACCTCGTTCCTGGCCAGCCAGGTGACGGCCAGGCCGCCTGCGGCTTCGGAGAAGCCGCGATCCGCTTCCATCGCGCGCTCGAAACAGGCCTGGGCCTGGTCGTACCCGGCTTGCAGCAGCCAGGCCCAGCCCGTGGCGACCCAGCTGCCGGGATGCGAGCCGAGCGATCGCGAGGCTTGTTCCAGGGTGCGCGCCGCGGCCGGCAGATCGCCCGCATTCAACAGGCCGATGCCTTGCCCCAGCAACGCCCGTCCGCTGTGCGGGCGCATGTGGAGAGACTGCGCAAACAAGTGCATCGCGTGCGCCTGGTCGCCTTCATCCAGTGCAAGCATGCCGGCGACCGCGCATCCGTCGCTGCTTTCGAGCGCATGCGGCGCCACTTGCCGGGCCTGGGCAAGATCGCCGGCGTCGAACAGCGCGGTAGCGAGCAGGCCGGCGACTTCGGCATCGGGCGCGTCCTGCATGGTCTGCTGCCCGAACGCCACCATCTCGTCGAGCCGGCCGAGATGATGCAGGGCGCGCATGTGCAGGGCAGCGGCGCCAGGAATGCCGGCAAGCGATGGGTCGTCGGTCAGCTCAAGGGCTTGCTCGTAGTGGCCCTGCATGGCGCGGGCGTAGGCCAGGTTGAAGCGGACCGCGGGATCGGGAGACAGCTCCAGCGCGCGGACGAAAGCCCCGGCAGCGTCGTCCGCACGCGCGGCCGACAGCGCGGCCAGGCCTTGGAGATTCCATAGCGGCGCCGTCAACGGCTGGATGGCGGCGTGACGATGCAGCAGCTCAAGGCAAGCCGCGGCGTCGCCTTCCTCGTAGGCGGCGCTTGCCGCCGCGGCAAGCAGGCTGGTGTTGTCCGGGTCGGAAGCCAGCAGTCCGGCCAGGCGGGCGGCATGCGACGGGGCGGCAGGCGATGCGCTGGGCATGGCGCGGAATCCTGATCGGAGGCGGTCGAGGGCCGCGACGTTACCGCGAGTCCCGCACCGTCGCCAACTGCCCGATCGGATCTGAGCGAGGGGCCTAAACAAATTTCGAAATCCCTGGATCAGTTGTGGAAGCGCCGCATTCCAGGCGCCCTCCACACAGAGTCACCAGGGAGCAAAACAATGGTCGGGATCGTTACCGGACAAGGGCTTGGCCTACAGTCGTCCTCCGCGCTGGGGCTGGGCGGCAAGGGCCAGCTCGGGGACGCGAGCTTCGGCAAGGCCGGCGAGCAGATCTACGTCAACGCGGCCAACGGCAACCTGGTGATCCGCGATCGGGACGAGTTGCTGATCGGACAAGGCGTGGATGCGCAGATCACGCGCGCCTACAACAGCCTGGGGCAGGTCGCCGGCGGTCACTGGCGGCCCGGCAGCCCGCGCAACGTCGATGGCCTGACCGGTACGGTCAATACGGCCGGCAGCACGATCACCCGGACGGACTGGGACGGCTCGGCCGTGGTCTACCAGTACGACGCCACGCGTGCGCTGTACGTGGCCGCCAGCGGAGCGGGCCTGCGCCCGACGCTGAGCTTCGATGCAGCGGCCAACACCTGGAAATGGAACGACGACGGCGCGCGTGTCACTGAAATCTACGATGCCACCCAGGCAGGCCGCATCGTCAGCACCACCGATCGCGACGGCAATGCGGTCAGCTATGCCTACAACGCCGACGGGCTGCTCAGCCTGGTGACCACCGCCGGTGGCGACACCATCGCGCTGCAATACAACGCGAGCCACCAGCTGGTCAGCCTGGCCAGCTCTTACAAAGCTGCCGACGGCGCGCTGACCACCGCCACGACCACGCGCTATGCCTACGATGCATTGGGTCGCCTGAGCCAGGTCATCGTGGACCTCAGCCCGGAGGACAACAGCGTCGCCGACGGCCAGGTGTTCACCACCACGTATGCGTATGACGGCGACAGCGATCGCATCGCCTCGATCACGCAATCCGATGGAAGCCAGGTCAGCTTCACCTATGTGGTGGCGGGCGACGGTTCCTACCGGGTCAGCAGCTTCAGCCAGCTCAGCGACACCGGCGTGCTGCGCACCACCACGCTGAGCTATGCCAATGGAACGACCACGGTCACCGACCCGCTGGGGCAGGTGACCCGGCTGAGCTACGACAGCAGCGGGCGCCTTACGCAGACGTCCACGCCGATGGCCAACGGCGACAGCCTCGTGCAGGGCTTCCGCTACAACGCGAGCGGGCAGCTGGACCGGGTGACCGATTCGCTCGGCCGCGTGGCGGTCTACACCTACGATGCGCGCGGCAATCTGATCGAGCAGCTCGACAGCGCGGGCAATGTCATTGCCCGCACCTACGACGCCAACAATCGGTTGACGCGTGAATGGGCTTACACCCTTGCGTCAGTGAGCACCGATCCGGCGACCGGCGATCCGGTCAAGGGCACCGGGCCGACGGTCACCCAGTCGAACACACGCTACGTCTACGACGCCAACCAGCGCCTGCACTACACCGTGACGGCGGCGGGGCGGGTGACGGAGTTCAAGTACAACGCCGTGGGACAACAGGTCGCCGCGATCGAATATCGCGACAGCCTGATGAGCGGCTTCAGTGGCACGGTGTCGGAGGCGCTGGTAGGAAGCTGGCTGGCCGGCGTCCAGAAAAGCTCGGCGGTGCGCACCGATACCAGTTACGACTATCGCGGCAATGTCGCGACCGTGACGCGCTACGGCAGCTTGCTCGCCGACGGCACGGGCATGAGCACCGGCGTCGCCGGTGACGTGACGACTACCAGGTATGTCTACGACGCTTTTGGCCGGCTGCTGCAGCGCTACGTGGGCGAGGCGGCGGGGGTGAAGGTCGAGCAGAACGTGTATGACGGCCTGGGCCGCCTGCTGAGCACGTTGCGTTCCGACGGCGGCGCGACGACTTACCACTATGACGACGCCAACCATCGCGCGGTCGTGACCTACGCCAGCGGGCTGGTCAGGACGTCCGTCTATGACCTCGCCGGCGAGTTGCTGAGCGTTTCGGATACCGAAGCCGGCACGCTGCGCGCGCAGACGCTGTATGCGTACGACGCCGGTGGCCGGCTGCGGATGACCACCGATCCAGCGGGTGGGCGCACCCTCTATCTATACGACGAACTCGGCCGCCGCGTGGCGGACGTATCGCCTGATGGCTCCCTGGTCGAATACGTCTACGACAAAGCCGGCCGCCTGCGCGAGACCATCGCCTATGCGAACCGCCTGGATGCCGCCGCGATCAATGGCCTGCTCGATGCCAATGGCAAGCCGCGCGAGACCATCATGGTGGGGCAGCAGCAGGTTGCGCTGACGCTGGACAACGCAGGCCTGCGCCCGGCCTCGTCCCAGGACGACCGCAAGGCCTTCAACTACTACGACAACAACGACCGGCTGATCCGCAGCGTCGATGTCGCCGGCAAGGCGACGGATTATGTCTACGATGGAACGGGCCAGATGGCGCGTTCCGTGGTGTACGCCACCAAGGTCTCGGCATCGCTGGGCGATACAGGCACCGCGGCAATCGCCTCGTCCGCCGACGATCGCGCGACGCGCTACTTCTATGACGCCGACGGCCTGCTGACCGGCCAGCTCGATGCGGCAGGTTATTTGACGGAATACCGGTACAACGCCGCAGGGCAGCGCAAGGAGGCGATCAGGTATGCCGGCGTCGTGGATGCATCGCTGCGTGGAGCGGACCTGACTTCCATCACCGGTTCGCTGCTCGATACCTCGGATATCCACCAGTACTACGAGTACGACAGCCGCGGCCTGCTTGCGCGCGAGATCGATGGCGAAGGCAATGTCACCACCTATGCGTACGACGCGTACGGCAACGTGGCGCAGCGCGTTCGTGGCCGCAAAGTGGATCCGAATCTCGTCAATGGTGCGCTCGCGCAGACCATCCAGGTTACCGCCAAGGCCGTCGGCCAGGTAAATGGCACCTGGCCGAGGCTGTCGGTGTATATCAATGGAAGAATGATCGGGGCCTTCACTCTGGGCTCCGACAGCGCAACGTTCTCGGTCACCAACTACGGCTCGCTCAGCACCTCGCTGGAGATCCAGCTCGCCTTCGCCGACAACGCGACGAGGCAGGCCGTCACCTTGCAGTCCTGTTCGATCAACGGCCTGTCGGTGCCGGTGGCTGGCGCCATGGTGGTGTCGTCGGCCACGGCCGGCAAGCAGGACAACGCCTGGAGCACCTCGCTCACCGCCAGCCAGCTGCTTCCGCTGTGGTCACAGCCGTCCGATGCCTACGAGCGCACCGACTATCAGTACGACGCCGAGGGCCGGCTGCTTGCCAGCACGGTTCGCGACCTTGCCGGCGCCGCTGCGCAGTCGGCGGTCTATGCCTACGACAGCGCCGGCCGCGTGCTGCGCGAAGAACACGACGGACGGGTGACGCAATACCGCTACGACGCTCAGGGCCACCGGATCGAGCAACTGGACGGGGAGGGCAGCGCGGCGCTGGCTGCCCTGGGCGATGCCGCTACCGACGCCGCCAAGGATGCGGTGTGGAACCAATGGGCCGCGCACTTCAGCTATGACGCCATGGGCCGCCAGGTATCGGTCGCCGAGCCGGGTGGAGCGCGCACGCTGCTCTACTACGACGCGGCCGGCCATCTTACGCAGCGGGTCAACAACGCCGGCGAAGTGACCGCCTATGCCTACGACGTCTTCGGCCAGCTGAGCCAGACCACGCAATACGCCAACCGCCTGGCCGCCGACACGCTCGCCGGCCTGGTCGGCGGCGCCTTGACGGATACGCTGAAGAACAGCTTCGACGCGCTGGGCAGCGACGGCACCGCCAGCATCGTGCGCTGGACCTACGATGCGCGCGGCGCCATCCAGCGCGGCACCGATGCGCTGGGCTACACCACCGACTACGGCTACAACACCTTCGGCGAGCTGACCTCCACCCGCCGGCAGATCGACGCCACGCACAGCGTGGAGACCGACGCGGCCTACGATCTGCTCGGCCGCCGTACTTCCAGCACGCAGGACGCGGGCGGACTGAACCTGGTCACCCGGGCGATCTACGACGCGTTCGGGCGCGTGATCGAGGAAGTCGATGCCAACGGCGTGCACCGCACCCGGCAGTACGACCGCAACGGCAACCTGGTCGCGATCGCGGACGGCCTGGGCGGCGCCGTCCACATGACCTACGACGCGGCGAACCAGCTGCTCACCCGTACCGATGCCAATGGCGCGGCCACCCGCTATCGCTACGATCTTGCGGCGCACCAGATGGTGATGACCACGGCCGAGGGGCTGGTCGTCACCACGACGCGCAATGCACAAGGCCAGGTCATCGGCATGGTCGACGGTGCCGGGCGCAGCACGCAGTACACCTACGACCGCGACGGCAACCTCACCGCCACCACCACGGCCACCGGCACGGTGACGGCGAGCTATGACGCGGCCGGGCATGTGTTGTCGAGCACCGACGCCAACGGCGTTCGCACGAGCTATGGCTACGACGCGGTCGGCCGCGTGCTGACGCGCACGGTGGATCCGGATGGCCTCAAGCTGGTCACCACCTACGCATACGACGCCAGCGGCCGCGTCATTCGCGAAACCGATGCGGCGGGCAAGGTCACCCAGACCGCCTACGACAAGGATGGCCAGGTCCTTACCGTGATCGTCGATCCGGACGGCCTGCGCCTGATCGCGCGGTTCGCCTACGACGGCCTTGGCCGCACGACCCGCGTCACCGAAGGCGATTCCGACAACCCGGCCAGCATGGCCAACCCGCGCATCACCGAGCGCCAGTACGACAACGCCGGCCGCCTGGTGGCCGTAGTGGTGGCGCCGGACACGCTGGCGCTGATCACGCGCTACGGCTACGACGCCAACGGCAATGCGGTGAGCGTGACCGACGCCGGCGGCAAGGTCACGCGTTATGTGTACGACGCGGAGAATCGCCTGTCGTATACCGTCGATCCCACCGGCGCCGTGAGCCATGCCGTCTACGACGCCAACGGCAATGTGGTGGCGCGCGAGCGCTATGTCGCGCGGATCGACGTCTCCAGCCTGCCAGCGACGGCGACCGCCGCGGCGGTCGAGCAGGCGCTGGCAGCGGCCGGCACCGACAAGCGGGTCAGCCGCTATGCCTACGACCAGGATCAGCGGCTGCGCTATTCGCTGAGCGAAGGCGGCGCCATGGTCGGCCTGGTCTACGACGGCAGCGGCAACGTGGTGCAGCGCCAGGAGTTCGGCGCACTGTTCAACCCGGCCAGCTTCACCCTGGCCGACGCCACTGCCGCGGCGACGCAGACGCCGCCGGATCGCCTCACCCATTATGTCTACGACGCAGCGGGCCGGCAGCGCTTCGCCATCGATGCGCTGGGCGATGTGACGGAGACCCGCTACGACGCTGCCGGCCAAGCCGTGGCGACGGTCGCTTATGCGCAACGCGATGCACTGACGGCACCGCCGTCGATCGAGACGATGCAGGCCTGGGCGGCCGGCCACGCCGACGCGGCGGATCGCCAGACGCTGTCGTTCTATGACGCCGCCGGCAGGCTGGCGTATCGGGCGGACGCCGAGCGTCATGTGAGCGCCTTCGGCTACGACGCCGCCGGCCGGGTGCTTTCCACCGTGCGTTATGACGCCACGTTCGCCTCCATCCAGGCGGGCATGAGCGTGGCCGCGGTCGCCGCCCTGCTGAACGGGGCGGCCGGCGTCAGCGCGCAGAACAGCTACGACGCGGCGGGCCGCCTGATCGACAGCACCGATGCCAAGGGCGCGGTGACCCACGCCGTGGTGGACGCGGCCGGGCAGGTGGTGGCGCGGACCGTGGCCTACGGCACGGCGCAGGCCGTGCAGAGTGCGCTGGTGTACGACGACGCCGGCCGGCTGACGCAGGAAACCCGGGCGGCCGGGACGCCGCAGGCGGCGACCACGCGCTATGTGTACGACGCCGATGGCCGGCAGGTGCAGGTCATCGATCCGCGCGGCGTGCGCCTGGTCACCAGCGACGATACCGACGTGCTGGAACAGCGCAAGGCGCTCGGCGTGGTCTCCGGCAGCCTCGGCAAGTCGGTGGCGCAGCTGACCGCCGCGGACATCGCCAAGCTGCTGTCGTACTACACGACCACCACCACGTACGACGCCGCTGGCCATGCCACCCAGGTGGTCAGCCCCTATGGTGCGCCGGACGCCGCCGGACCCGTCTACGCGACCACGACGAAGTCCTACGACGCGCTTGGCAACGTGGTCAAAGTCGTCGATCCGCGCGGCAATGCCGGTTACTTCTACTACAACGCATCCGGCCAGCTGGTCATGCAGGTGGACCCGCAGGGCTTCGTCACCACCACCGATTACGACAGCGCCGGCAACACGGTCGGCGTAACGCGCTATCTGTCGCCGGCGACTGGACAGGTGGACGAGACCCATCCGCCTTCCGTGAGCGCGCTCGGCCAGGGCGCCCGCACGTTGATGGAATACGACCACCTTGGGCGCCTGACCAAGACCACCGATGCGCAGGGGGGCGTCGAGTCCTACGCCTACGACAGCTTCGGCAACCGGACGCAGTACACCAACAAGCTCGGCGGCGTCAGCATCTACGCCTACGACCACCTCGGCCACCTGGTCAGCGAGACGCTGCCGATCGCCACTACCACCGGCGCGGGCGCCGCGATCGCGGTCACCAATACTTATACCTACGACGCCCGCGGCAATCGCATCGGCAGCGTCGAGGCCGTCGGCGCGGCCGAGCAGCGCAGTACCACGTATGTCTACGACGCCCTGGACAGGGTCGTCTCGATCGTGCACGCGGCGGTCGGCACTTATGTCGCCGGCACCGGAGCTGGCACGGCCACGCCGACGGAAAGCAAGACCTACGATCTGCGCGGCAACCTGGTCACCAGCACCGACGCCAACGGCGCCACCACCACGTTCTACTACGACGCCGCCAATCGCCTGATCGGGCAGGTCGGTCCGAGCGGCACCTATGCGCGCTTCGAATACGACGCCGCCGGCAACCAGGTGCGCAGCCTGGTCTACGGCAACCCGGTGAGCCTGCCGGCCAGCACGACGGTACCGCCGGGCGCGCCCTCCGCCGCGGTGCGCGAATTGCGCTCCACCTATGACGCCGCCAATCGGCTGATCAAGACCGATCAGCCCAATATCACCGTGGCGCACGCCACGCCCGGGGCGAACGACAGCCTCGACTTCGAAGTGCCGATCACCACGGTCAGCAAGACCTGGACCTACGACGCCAGCGGCCAGCTGGTGCTCAGCACCGACGGCAACGGCAATGCCAGCCGCACCTGGTACGACAAGCTAGGCAAGGCGATCCTGAGCATCGACGCAGAGGGCTACGGCACGGCCTGGACGCGCGACGCCAACGGCAATCCGCTGCAGGAAATCCGCTTCGCCGCGCGCTACGCGAGCGACCCGGCGACGATTACGGACGCGCTGGCCACTGCCGCGGCGTGGACGCGCGGCGCCGACGATCGCACCACCGACTACACCTACGACCTCAACGGCCGCGTGCTGACCCAGACGTTGCACGGCGTGAAGTACGGCAGCGTGGACAGCGTCGGCCGCCTGACCGAACTGACCGGCGACGCGACCACCGCCTACGCCTACGACGCCGCCGGCAACCTGCTGCGCCGCACGGATGCCAACGGCAACCAGTTCAGCTGGACCTTCGACCTGGCCGGACGCAACCTGTCGTCCGCCTCGCCGAGCTTCACCGACCAGAACGGCGCCGCCGTGCAGCTGCGCACGGAGTACGTCTACAACGCCTTCAACCAGGTGCTGAAAGAGACCCAGAAGGGAGCCTCGGCCGCCGACGATCGCGTCAGCCTTTACCAGTACGACGCCGGCGGGCGCCTGGTCGCCAAGACCAATGCGCTGGGCATCACCACGTCGATGGACTACGACGCGGCCAACCACCTGACGCGCCTGCGCTACAGCCTGACCGATTCGGCCGGCGTGCACCGCAACCAGGTGATCGAGGTGTCCTATGACGCCAATGGCCAGGAGGTGTCGCGGCTGACCAGCATCGATGGCAACACCGGCGTGCAGCAGCGCACCAGCTACAACGCGTATGGCGAGGTGACCGGGCGCGGCACCGGCGCCAGCGGCTGGCAGGAATACACGGACTACGACAACGCCGGCCGCGTGCTGCGCTCGAATGCCGGGCAGGGCATCACCAAGATCTACCTGTACGACGGCAACGGCAACGCGACGATGGCGATCGAGTCGCAGACCGCCGATCTCAACGCGGTTTCGGTGCTGAACTCCGCCGGGGTGACCGATACGTCGGGCATCTTCGGCACGGCCGGGCTGTACTGGACGCTGACGGTGTACGACAAGCGCAACCAGGTGGCCGACGTCATCCATCCGGCGATGGATATCAATGGGTCGTACCTGGCGCTGGATGCGCATCTGGTGGGTGGCAGCGGCCCGGGGCAGATCGGTGCGGCGGTGGGCGGGGCGGTCGGCCCGGCGCAGCCCCAGCTTCCGGCCATCGATCCGGCAAATGCGCTCACGAAGACGCCAGGGAGCTTCGGCTCGGGCGGCGTCGCCGTGAAGTGGACGCAGAACAAGATGAGCGCGGGCAACTTCAGCTTGGCCGTGTCCGTTGCGGATCTCTCGTCGCTGTTCGGCACCTACGACATCAGCATTACGGTAAGCGCGCAGATCTACTCCTGGGCCACCGGCCGGCAGACGACCATTGTGAGCGCGACGACGACCGGCTACGGATCGGGCAATCCGCCTACGGTGTCGGCGACGTTCCCGAGCAGTTTCTACGTGGGCGCGGACAACGTCGATGGACAACCGCCCTCCGGCGGATACGCGCCCGGCACTCAGGCCGTGCACTTCACCGTGACCGCCAAGGTCATTCCGCGCAGCACCGGTGTCGCCAGGGATCTGGGCACGCTGACGGCCCAGTCCGGCCTGGATTGGGGGCGTCCCGCATCGCCCGCCAATGGCAGTTATAACGGCCAGTTCGGGCTCTCCGTCGCATCGATGGCCAACTCGATCCGGCTGTCCGACCAGGACAGCGCTCAGCTGGGCAGCGGCGCCATGGCGGCGCAGATCTACGTACGCCCCTGGAAGACCGGGCCTTTCGTGCAGGTGCCGATCACCCCGGGCAGCCCCGCGACGGTCAGCCTGAGCGGCCTGGCCCCATCCAGCTATTACGAGGTGGTCTACGCCGCCGAAAGAGGTGACGGCAGCATCGTCCGCTGCCAGCAGTACCAGGTGTATACGGATGCCAGTTCGGGTCTCAACGGCATCTGGAGCGTCACCGAACCCGCACTGCAGATGTTCGGCGGCGGCGCCTACATGGTCACCGACAAGGCGCTGGTCGGCATGGACATGCGCACGGCGAATGGCACGCGGGTGAGCTGGGCCAGCTTTGCGTATCGACCGCGCGGCTCCAATGCGGCGTGGGCCTGGGCGAAGGATTGCGCCGGCATTGCCTATGGTTCGACGTCCATGTCGCTGGTCGGGGTCCCGCCGGGCGACTACGAAATCAACCTGTGGATGTTCGACAGCGCCAACAATGCCGTACAGATGTTGGAAGGGCGGTTGGTGATGGGGGCTGACCCGAGCATCCTCCTGAACTATCCACGCCCCGCCGACAACGCGCTCACGCTGACCAACCTGCCTGCCACGGCCACCACCGCGACGGTGACCATCACCAGTGGCGGCCAGCAGTTCAGTTCCGGCCCGCTCAGCATCTCCACGCCAGGCAGTTTGGCCTGGACGCTGCCGCAGGCGGTGTTCGACGCCTCCGGCGCATCGACCACCTGGTCGGTCACGGTGAGCATGAGCGATGGCCGCGTAGAGCCGCCGACCACCTATAACGCCACCGGTTCGGTGGTGGTGGGTTATGGGCGCCCCAGCGGCCAGCCGCCGATCACCGTGCAGGGCAATGTCTATACGCTGACCTTCGATCCGCGCGACACCAACAGCCAGCCGATCGCCGCCGGCCAGGCCCTGCTGCTGCGCTACTGGCCTGACGGCGCCGATATCGCCAATCATCCCGAGCTGATCCAGCGCCGCATCATCAGCAAGGCGCCGGACGGTAAATACCAGTGGGACAGCGTGGGCCTGGATCCCAACACCAGCTACACGTACTACTACGACGTCTATGCCACGCTCGACCAGGCCAGGACGGGCGACAGCGCGGTTTCGCTCAACCGCACCGGCGGCCACTTCAAGCCGCAGAACGCCGCCAATGCCGGCCAGGGTTCGCGCTGGGTGATCTCCAACATCCACAACAGCCAGGTCACCGTGCATCGTCGCCAGACGCACAACGCGTTCGGCGAAGTGGTGAGCGAAACGGACGGCCGCGGCAACACCACCACGCTGCAATACAACACCGCCGGCCAGCTGACCGCGAAGATCGACCCGCAGGTCACGGTCACCTACGGCAACGGCTACCAGACCCGCGTGTCGCCACAGACGGCTTATGTCTATGACCGCCTCGGCCAGCTGGTGGGCACGCGCGACGCCAACGGCAACCTGAGCACCCAGCGCTGGAACGACGCGCTGGGCAAGGTGGCGACGGAGTTCCACGCCGACAACGGCGTGGTGGTGTACCAGTACGACGCGCTGGGCGACCAGCGCGTCAAGGTGGAGTCGCTGGATATCGGCAGCGTGGGCGCGGCCAGCGCGCGGCGCACGGATTACACCTACGACAAGGGCGACCGCCTGGTGCGGGTGGATCGTCCCCAGGTCAATGGCCAGCGCGCGTACGACGTGTATGTCTACGACGAGCTGGACCGCCGCATCTCGCACAGCAGCCTGCTGGGCACCGACACGGTCGACTACGACCTGGAAGGCAACGTCAGTCGCGTGGTATCCGCCGCCGGCCGCACCACCACCTACACCACGGTGTGGAACGCCAGCCTCAATGGCGGCCAGGGCGGCTGGGTGAAGACCACGACCTTGCCGTACAACCTCAACTCCTCGTACGCCGAGGACAAGGTGGTACGCACGCAGATCGACCAGAGCGACGTGTTCGGCCGCGCCCTGCAGCACACCGACCTGGGCGGCCGCACCACCAGCTTCCTCTACTACAACAACGGCCTGCTCAAGCAGCAGGGCAGCACCAGCTACACGTACTACAACAACGGCCTGATGCGCACGATGACCGACGGCAGCACGGGCATCCGCGGGTCCTACGAGTACGACAACAACGGCAACAAGACCTTCGAGGGTTTTACTTCCCAGAACGGGCAGTGGGCGTTCCAGCAGAGCGTGTCGACGTACGACGAGCTCAATCGCCTGGTGAAGGTGGTCGATCCGCGCTACACGATCGACTACGAGTACGACGCGATGGGCAACCGGATCCACATGAAGTCGGTCTATACCGACGGCATGGGCACGCCGGGCCAGGTGCAGGACTACTGGTACGCCTACGACACCATGAATCGCTTCACCACCACCATGGGCCAGCTCAAGGACGGGCGCCGCGGCACGGCGGCCAATGACGCGACGGCTTATGTGGGACGCGGCAGCAGCGGCGACGGCGTCACGATCGGCTACGACGCCTTCAACGAGCGCGTATCGGCGACCTATGCCAGCGACGGCCATACCGAGTCCTACGCCTACGACGGCCAG
>JGI24739J22299_10000047_pt1 | contig 33784 bp, 56 predicted proteins | sample KBSCornC5_FD_22299 | JGI IMG/M metagenome (IMG submission 22299)
CGGGTTGCGGCGGGGGCGCCATGCTGCCACGAGCCAGCGCGAGCGCCGCGCGCAGCGTGCCGATCTCGTTCGCGGCTTCCTCGCACAGGATGCGCGTGTCGGTGTTGCGCCCGCCCAGCAGCAGCCGGTCGGCGTGATCTCGCAGGCGCTCCACTAGATCGGTCATGTGCGGTAGCCGCGGCGCAGATACGCCGCCTGCAGAAGCTGGTTCATCTGTTGCGGTGCGTCGCCCATCATCCCCTTCGCCACGTAGTAATCATTCGGCAGTTCCATTCGCTTTGATCCGAAATCATCCGATGGTGTCTGGATCGGGCCGGTATAGGTACCCGGCGGGGCGCGTGACGGGATGGGAACGCCGCGGCCGAAGGTGTAGCCGTCCGCCTGCATGTCCGGCGTGCGCCGCCAGGTATCGGCCATCCGCGGGTTCGCCAGGTATTGCTGCAGCGCGGCCGGGTTCTGCTGGAAATATCGCTGCACCTCTAAGGGCAATCCTTCCAGGCCCGGCACCTGAAGCAGCGCCCCGGGAAGCGATGCGTTGTATTGCGGATAGGGGCTGACGCCCGGCTCGACCAGCGCATTGCTTGGATCGCCTGGCGGCATCGCATACCGCAGCAGGTTACCGCTCACTGCACCATCTGCCCGTTGCCACCGTCACCGCCCTCTGGCGGCTGTGGCGGCTGCATGGTCTGCTGCAAGCCGCTCTCGATCTCCGCGTGCCGCTGCAACACCGGATGCAGCTCGGTCTGGAGCATGTCGGTCACCATCTGCCGCACGATCACCTGCAGGCTCATCGGGTCAATGTTGCCCACCGCGCTCATGCGCTTGGTCTCGGCGTCGTAATCCTTGATCGCCAGGTCGTGCGCCTTGTCGCCCAGCATCTCGCTCTGATGCACGATCTGCGCCTTGAGGCTGGCAATCTCCGCATCGGCCTTCTGCAGCATCTGCGACGCCTGCGCGTGCATCTGCTGCGCCGCCTGCTGCATCTGCGCCACCTGCGGATCAGGCCCCGGCTTGTATTGCGGCGGCAGCCCGCGCTTCAGCCGGTCCGCCAACTCATCGGCACCCGGGAAGTCGGCATTGGCGGCCCAGAAGTCGCCCACGATGGCGAACGCCTGCTGGTTCTGCGCCAGGATCTGTGAGAATGCATTGAACGCCTCCTGCCGGCGCGTGCCGTAGGCCGGGCCAACGTCGGCCTCCACGTCGTAGCGCCCGACCTGCGGATTGAAGATCACCCGCACATCCATCGGGTTCTTGTCGTCCTCGTCCACCTGCTTGGCCTGCTCCGGGCTGATCGGCTGCGGCCCGTCCGGCGTCATCGCCATGTGCTGATGCGCGTCCGGCGCCTGCGGCATGATATGCACGTCCGATTCCGTGCCGTCCTCCGCCATGATCTTCGTGACCCGAGCCACGTCATACACCTTGGGGATCAGATCGAGCAGGATGCGCCCCACCTGCCGAATGCCTTTGGCCTGGTTGTCGATGTAGTGCGCGGTGCTCAGCTCGCCCTGCCGCTGGCGTGCGTCGATCGCCTTGCCGGACCGCTCGTTGCCCGGCATGCCGAGGTCGGCCTGGTGCTGGCCGGACACCATCATCAGATCGTCGCGCGCGAGCCGCATGCCCTCGATGTAGGCCTGCGGCATGACGGGCGGCGGCGCGCGCTGCGGCGGCGGTATCGGCTGGCCGGCGTCGTCCATGCCGTTATACGTCAGCACGGAGTAATTCTTGACGTTGGCCGTCTTCCACATCTCCTCGTGGCCTTCGATCGCGGCCGCGGGGGCGATAAATGGCGACTTGCCTTGCAATGCCACGAACTCGACTGCGGCGGATGACCAGTAGTTGTCGATGCGCTGCGCGTCGATCATCGCCCGCGTGTGGCCCTTGCGGTCCATCTGGCCGTCAATCACCGTCTCCTCGCCGATGAACGGCACGATCGGGATGTAGCGGCCCGGCCACTCGTTGCGCTCCACCACGCGGTTGCCGCGTATCTCGAACCACTCGATCAGCGGCACGGTGATGTCGCGCGTCTGCTGGATCAGCGGCTCGATCGCCTCGCGCTGCTCATCCTCGATCTCGCTCTCGCGCACCTGCGTGCCATCAGCCAGCAGATGCAGGCGATCGTTGTCCTCGTTTCGGCGCCAATATTCCGCCACCCGGACATGATCGCGGCTGTTCCAGTCGTCCGCCTCGTGGTCAAGCGCGGCCGATGTGGTCTCGCCGTCGTCATCGTCGTCTTTTGGGATATCCTCAAAAACAAACGCGAATTTCATGTCGGCCTTGTCGTAGTCCTTCGCATCTGGGTCGATGTAAACGGAGCGTGGATCAGGTACACGACGTATGAACAGCTCCTGATCGAAACTCTCCTCATCGGCGTAGTCGGTCACAACGCGCACGTAGCCAATGCCGCTCTCGACCTGGTGGAATATCGCCGTCGAGTAGGCGTCCATCGCCTTGGACTGATACTCAATCCTCCTGATGATGCCCTGGAACACCTGCGCGGCCTCGAACGTGGCGCGTCCGCCCACTGGCGTCACCTTGATGGCGGCCTTTTGCTGTCTCGCATCATTTACGATGAGAAGATTGTGCTGGCGCACGAGGTTGTTGGTGAGACACGGCCGGCCAGCGCGCTCGTTGCGCACGCTCTGGTCCCACTGTGACATGTTGTACGCGTCGCCGTTGGCGAAGCGCGTATCGGCCAGGCCGTTGGCGCGCGCGGTGGTCTCCCACGTCACGCAGCGCTCGAAGCGGCGCTTTGCCTCGCGGATGACCTCGGCGTCGCCGGCGCGGATGCGCGTGCGGGCCATCAGGGCGTCTTTACGATCGGCTGCATCCAGGCTTTCACCCTTACGCGCAGCTTGGTCCGCATGAAGCCGATCGGACGCCTGACTTCATCGAAATGCCATTCGCTCGGCGTGCAGTCGAAGCTGTCGCCGCGGTCCATCTGGACATCGCCCCAGTCATTATCTGGCAAGTCGTCACTGATCCAGCCGCGTGCCATCAGACGCCCATCCATGCCGACGAGCCGCGGTCGGTGTTGAGCCGCAGCGGGCGCTCGGTCTCGCGCGGCTTCGGCTTCTCGTCGCGCACACCCAGCGCCAGATAGCGCATGCTGTCGGACCCGTGGCTCGCGAAGTCATGCACCGGATTGGAGCGCCATGTCTGGCCCGCCTCGTTCCATTCGCGCCGGTAGTTGCGCAGCGCCTTGATCCCGTTCGCGCAGCGTTCCGCATCGAACCAGCAGCGCGGTAGCACCATGCGTACCGCATTGATGCCATCAGCGACGCTATGCTGCTGCACCTGCCGCGTCGGACGCACGCCAAGCCCGTGCAGCGTCTCGATGCGGCTGCGTCCGCTGCCCAACTCGCGCACCGCCGCATCATGCGGCAGCAGATGCTTCTCGTAGAGGTAGGGGCGTGTCGCCAGCAGCTTCGCGTAGTGATCGAGCCCCACGCCGCTGTCCTCGATGTAGTCGATCAGGCGCCACTCGCCGCCTCGGGTGATCTGCGCGCACCAGATGGCGGTGCTGTCGTCAATGCCCAAGTCCCAAGCCGTCCACACCTTCAGCGCCGGATCGTATGGCACGCGCGTAATGCGGCCTTCGCGCTCTGCCTCATCCATCAGCTTGCCGTAATACGTTCCGCTGTTCGGCGAGGCGAAGGAACATTCCAGCTCCTGCGCGAACTCCTCGATGCTCATCTCCTGCCGCAGCGTGGCGATCGCCTCGTCGGACAGCGCACCCGTCTTGCGATAGTCGAGCAGGTATGAGCTGTAGCCCGGCGTTGTCTTGGCGCGATCGTAGGCCGCCTGCAGCAGCCCGCGTCCCTTCGGTGTGCCGCTGCGTACCAACGTGCCGTTGCGATCGGCGAGCATTGGCTCGATCACCAGCGGCACCAGCGTCTGCGGCATGTCGTCGAACTCGTCACCGATCACCTCGTCGGCATAGCCGCCGCGCCAGGCGTCCGGGTTGTCGGCACCGCCGCACTGGTAGACGCCGCCGTTGGCGAACTTGACCGACAGCTCGCTCTTGAACACGTCGGAGACGATCTGCGCGCCCTGGATGGAGCGTGCCGCACGTTCGACCTGATCCCACAGTCCGGTGCGCTTCCACATGACCGAGTAGGGCAGCAGATGCACGACGCGGGGCAGCGGCTTGCGCTCGGTGAGCGTGCGCTTGATGCCGCGCCACATCAGGCCGGTTGTCTTGCCGGCGCGGCGGTGGACGACGGCGACGATGCGCTTGGCGCGGTCATCCACGAGCGGGCGTTGCCACTCGCGCGGCGAGAACGGCAGGGTGACGGTCTGGCGTGGCGACATTAGGCTCGGCTCGTGGCGATCTGGCGCATGAGCGCGTCTGACAGCCGCCGCCAGCTATCGACCGACACCTGCGGATGGTAGGCGGGGTAAACGTGTGCCGGTGGCAGCCGGTGCCCAAATCGCAGACCGAGCTTGTAGGCCCGCGCTGACACCTTTGCCGGGGATATGCCCAGCTCAGACGCGAGCACGGCGATCGGCGTGCCGTCGCGTTCTGCTTCAGCCAGCCGGCGCAACTGCGCCTCGGTCCATCGGTGGTAATGCGTTGATGCCATTGGTGCTGCGGTGTCGGTCCGCGCCGATTGAGGCGAGATAGGTTCGTGACTCCGCTGGCGGCGGATGGCGGAACTTGTCGGAAAATGCCTCTAACGCTGCGTCAGAGCGGATTACGCGTGATAATCGCTGTTATTGCGCGTCACTCGCGCGTGATGCGGGCCGGGGGTGTTGTGGCACCTTGCCGGCCCTGGCCCCGCAACCACGGGAGACGGCCCATGGACAGGGTTGGCGTCAGCATACGCTAATCCGCCGCCTCGGTGAACAGCGGGCAGTCAGCGCCCGACCAGCGGTTGATGCGGTGCGCGATATCCTCCGCGTGCTGTGCCTCGCGCTCGATCAGCAGCGCGTCGCGGCCCTCCAGCATGGCGGCTTCACCTGTCGTGCCGCTGCCGGCGAACGGGTCGAGCACGGTGCCACCGGGCGGGGTGATGAGCCGCACCAGCCAGCGCATGAGCGCCACGGGTTTCACCGTGGGGTGTCGGCTGTCGGCGCGATCGGATGCGTCCGCCTTGGCGCTGTAGAAGAAGCGCGCGGCGGTGCCGGTGTCGCCATGACCAGCGAATGGCACCCTGTCGCGGAACCCGTAAACAACGTCTCCCTTGGCTGGCACGCTTGGCTCGTCGCCACGAATTGCTGCCTGCTGTCCCCTGTCGGTGCCGAACCGTGCGAACGCGTCCAGCACCTCGGGCGAGCCGTCGTGCAGCACGTTGGCAGGCCAGCGGCCCACCGCGCTCGATGTCGCCGCGGCATAAGGGCGCCCCTGCGCCTGCGTCCATGCGTCATCGGCGAAGCTGTGTTCTGATCCCATGCCGCGGGGTGTCGCCCATTTGAGCTGTCCGCCATCGCCAACCCTGCACGCATCCACGTTGATGGCGCCGGTGCCGTGGCGCAGGACGTTCGTAGCTACGCTGCCCTGCAGCGGCTTGCGCGCGAGGATGATCGGCTCATGGGCGGGCTTCAGCGCCGTGCCCCAGCCGGACCATTGCTGCGCTTCGGGTGTAGCGGGGGCGGTAACGGCACTATCCGACATAGCGTTGACCGTGACGCGACCATCATTCTTGAAACTGGTGACAGTTGTTCGCGCGTTTGGATTGCTGCCCACCACCTCGCGTGTTGCGCCCGCTGCCTTGTCGATCGCCTTGGACACATCGAGCGATTTAGGAAATCCTGAGCCGTACAGCCAGCAGAGCGTGTCGCGTATCTCGAAGCCTGCATCCTCGATGGCGCAGGCGAGGCGATGTGCAGTTCTGGTGCCGCCGAAGCAGACCATGTAAGCGCCGGGCTTCATCACGCGCAGCACCGCGCGCCATGTGTCCGGGCGGAACGCGATGTCGCCACCGTCCCAGCTCTTGCCCATGAAGCCACGAGCCATTGCAGCGAACGGATTGGTGGCCTGTCCGTCGCATATCTTGGTGAAGTTCTTCTCGACCTCTGCGCCGTTCGTGCGCGAAAGCCGCTGCACCATGCTGGTCAGATGATATGGCGGATCGGTGACGACTGCGCTGATGCTGTCGGCGTCGAGCGTCGGCAGCAGGTCGAGGCAGTCACCGTGCAGCACCTGCAGCGTCAATCCGCGTGCCCCTTTGCGGTGCATTGATCGCTCAACACATGACAGCAGCCAGCTTGCGCGGGGATGCCACCGATCTGCGGTTCCATCAGTCTTTCGCCTTCGGCTTGCAGATGCAGGTATCGTCCTCACGCCGCATCCACCATGGCCGACCACATAGGATGCAACGAGCCTCCATCAGTCGATCGGCCCCTTGGCAGTCACCGTGCAGCACCTGCAGCGTCAATCCGCGTGCCCCTTTGGCTCGGCCTCGCTCCACTCGATCGCGGGCTCGTCGGCCTCGATCTGCGGCGCGGCTGACACCGCCTGCACCGGCGCGTCGGCCCATCTGAAATCAACCACGAGGGCGCCACCCTCGCCTGATCCGGCGATGGTCAACGGCAGCACCTTACCGACGAGGCCCATGAAGGCGACCGGGTTCTCCTCGGCCTGGCGCATGAGGTATTGGGTTCCGCCGACACCGGCCAAAGCGCCGAGAATCATGCCTTTTATGTCAGCATTGTTGCGGTTGAGCGCACCTTTCGGCCGTCCCTGCCCGCTAGTGCGCGTTTTCGGCATAAGTCGGCACTCTTTGCGCGTCACTTCCGCGTGGAATGAGACAATCCAGCCTGACCGTGACCTCGCGCATCTGTCCGAACAGCAGCAGGCCGACGGTGGCGGTGAGGCGGTTGACGGCGAGCACCACTCCCTCATGGTCCTTCAGGCTACCCGTGGCGAGCCTGCAAGGGGTGCCAGGCGCCCAGGAGGCACCGGGGGCTTGCACAGAGCGGCGGGAGGCGTCNCCCGCCTGTACGGCCTCTACAGCGCCCGCACGGACCATGTCTGGTTTTCGCTGGCCTGAGCCGAGCATCCGGGCGACTCCTGGGGTGTGCCAGATCGGCGTCCAGGGTTGCGTCTCGGCCAGCTGCACAAACAGGTAGCCGGTGAAAAGCGGACGCTCGACCTCGTGGATCAGCGTATGCAGGACGCGATCACGGACCCGTGTGGTGTAGAGCGGGAGGTATGTGAGATATCCGGCCTGCCTGAGATTCGCGGCGGCCCAGCGTTCGCTTTGTGGGTGTGTCTGGCACGCGAACCAGGCAGGCTTGCCTCCGCACCGGGAGTGCATTCGTTGCACAACCGGCTCCGAGGACGCTCGGTTCATATGCACGCGAACAATCGGCCTGTCAACCGTTGCGAGTGCGGCGCTCACTGGCGGGTCTCCAGGCTGTCGGAGACGGCGGCGGCGATGGTGGCCCAGGCGCCGAGGGCGAGCTGCGCGCGGTCGAGCTGGCCTGGGATGGCGCAGAGCTCGTCGATGATGGCGCGGGTGAGGGTGACCAGCGCATCGGACGGCTCGGGGTCGCCAGGTGACGGCGGCGGATGCGTCAGGTGCAGGGTCATGCGGCGGCCCTCGCCTCGGCGCGTCTGCGGAGATCGGCACGCGCTGCGGCCAGCACTTCGGGGCGCGCATAGATCGGCTTGGGGCGATGCTCCGGCGTCACCGCCTCGATCATCTCCTCACGGTCCAGTGAGGACTTGCAGCCGGGTGCGGCGGCATAGGTTCGCAACTGGAACAGCGTTCGTCGAACAGTCGCCGCTACCGCTGCCGGATCAGCCTTCGGTTCGTCCTCCGGCGGATCAATCACCTCGGCCTCGGCGCGCGGCTGCAGGTAGTCGTCGGGGTTGCCGCTGGCAGGGTCGAACGTGTCCTTGCCCGGTGCCGCCACCCCGCTTTCTTCCTGTGTTGAAAAATTTAGACTCCCTCTTTCTTCTTTTTCTTTTCTTGTCCTGTCTTGTCTTACGCGTTCCGCATCGCGTTCATCCGGCGTGTCGAAACGCTGGGTGAAACGCGTTTCAGAGTGACCGGTTCCGTTTGTTTTCCGTGCCTTAGCCTCGGCCTGGGCTGATCGCCAGCGGCGCAAACGCTCCGCATCTGCCTCCCTTTTTTTCGAAGATTTCAGCCGACACTCGTACGCTTCGAGCGCTTTCTCAGCGAGGAAGGGGTGATACCAGCGGTTATCGGCGCACAGAATAAACCCGTGCATGGCCACCGCCCGGTGCCTCCGCCATGCCCGCATGTCCTCGCCAAAGTCGGCGATCATGCACAGCATCTCCTCGTCATTGGGCAGCGATCCTGCCGGATGCTGCTGCATCGCCTCCCACCACAGCTTGATGGCCGCGATGCCCCCCCGGCCGTCCTTCCTGGCTGCCAGATACCAGGCGCTGGAGAACATCCGGTGCCCCCACAGCGGCATCCAGTCATAGCCGCGCAGGTTGCAGTCCGATGGCGTCAACGGGTCGGGGAGTTCGGTCATGACACACCTCTTGCGTTGCGGCTCAGAGGGTGCCAACTTGCGGGCGTACGGTTCCCGCAATGCCGGCACACCCCGGCCGTTTGATCAAGTTGCAACCCGCCCCTTGCCTTGACCGCGAGGGGCGGTTCTGCATTGTGGCCCTGTGGATGATTCCAGGCAACCGCGTCCATACGTTCCCCCAGCCGCTATTGGTTGTCGTCGATCGCCGCGACGCGGTAGCCCGCCGGCGCCTCGCCCGCCCGCGCCGTCAGCACATACCCGCCTTGCTCGATGTCGCGCTTGCCGGTCAGGATCAGGCGGAACCCGAACACGTCCGTGAGTTCCCCCACCAGGCTGCCGTCGACGCAGCGGTCGATCCTGCCGGTCCAGGCAGGCGGCTCGTCGCTCATCCCGTCACCCGCCCCACAGCGGCGTCAGCGCCGGCACGCCCGCCCAGCGGCGCATCGGCCCGCTTCAGCGCATCCGACAGCCGGCCACGGTCCACCGGACCAACCAGCCGCTTGCCGAGCAGATCGATGACGGTATCGACGGGAGGCTGCGCCTTTGGTGTGTCGGGCGAGTGCTCGCCCACCGGCGGGCCGCCCTCGATGGCGATGGTGCGCAGGTTCATGCTGCAACTCCTCCGATCGGCAGATCGTCCAGAGTGGGGCGGCCGGACACGCGCGCATCGACGCACAACCCAACAACGCCAGTGCCGGGAAACAGATCGTCCACCTCATCGCCACGCTGGACGTTCAGCAGATCAAGTATCCAATGCACGACGGCCGGAGGCTTGGCGCCGACCAGGCCCTTGCGTAGCGTGATCTCACATGAGAACCAGTCGCGGACTGTCGGTTGCTGGCGCGACCGACGCCGGCCACCCCGGATAATGACCGGCTCCCAGGCATAGGCGACGCCGACATTTGGCCTGAACACCGCAAACGGCTTCACCCAGGCACACACGCGGCAATCGTCGGCCAACATTGGAATCAATGTTTTCAGGCTCGGCGAACTGGCAGACATCGCCCAGCCATCGGGATATTCGCTGTTGAGCCGCCCGATCAGATCGCGATGCGTTTCCATGTCATTCCATATCAACGCATCGGGGTGGTCATTCGCGTAGCGCGCGCCGCAGCCGAGATAGGGCGGGTCTGCATACGCGAACTTCACTGGACGCTGCCTTTCAGCGGCACGCAGGCTTCTCTCAGCGCCCGCTCGCAATCCTCAAGACTGCGGATCAGCATCACGTCGGCCCCGCAGTAAATGAGCTTCTTGTGCATGGCCTTCTGCGCCGCTGACATCACACCTCGGGCGCTCTTTAGCTCCAGAAAGATGCAGCGGCCCCGAAAGCAGATTCCAATATCGGGAATTCCACTGACCACACCTAAACCTTTCATGCGCGCCGCCTCGCGCGGATTGCGCTTGCCGCCATTCGGGATCGCCCACGCCATTGCATCATGCGGCAGCGCCCAGCGCAGGAAGGTGATCACGGCACGCTGAAGGTCATCTTCGAGGTGCCCGCGCCGCGCGATCTGCCGTGCGATCACCGACGACGTGACCACACCGCCGATCATGCCCTTGGTGCCCGGTTTTGTGCCGGCGAGAAAATCGCGCCGATGTGCCGCGCCAGTGGCAGCGGTATTTTGGCAATCATGGCGCTGGCCATCTTTCGAGCGGGAGAGTTCGATGATCCCCGGCGCAGCGGGGAACCGTCCCAGCCGAAGCCTCCACCATACGAACCAGCGCCATCTCTCTCTGCTTTGACGCCTGCCAGTTCGCGGTTTCTCCACGACCTGCCGGTACCCCTGAACGTGGGCGGCATCAGCGCCGGCACATCGCCCCAGAGGTAGAACGACCCGAAGTTCCACCGCGCACACCCGACCCACTTCTGCGCGCCTCGCACGTTCTCGACGATCAGCGGCACATGCCGCCCGGCCGCCTCGCACGCCTCGCGCTGGATGCGGAAGCACGCCTCGAATAGCGCATTATCTGGCGGTGGCAGCGCCTTGGCGCGCGACCAGGGCATCGCGCGGTAGCTGTACGCCTGGCACGGCGGCGAGGCGACGATCAGCGCCGCGTCTTTGAACTGCGAGCCGTGCAGCGTTCGAACATCCTGGAGCACGAGCTGCGCCGGATAGCGGTGGCCGCCGTATTCGTGCCGCTCGATGTCGAAGCCGATCACGTCATAGCCTTCCGCGAGCAGGCCATCCGCCCACCCGCCCAAGCCAGCAAAAAGGTCGATGGCAAGCGGGCTCATGCCCAGCCGCCTCGGTAGGGCTTCGCCCGCGCCGCCTCGCGCTTCGCCGCGGCAATCTCCCGCTCGAGCGACGCCTTCGCCTCGGCCACCATGTGCGGCGCCATCACCTGTGCGGGATGCCGCCCGCGCGTGGCCTGCGCCTGCTGCAGCGCCGACTTCACCGCGCTCATCGTACGCCCCAGCGCCTTGGCGATCTGGCGGTGCGTGCTGCCCGCGCGCAGCATGCGCTTGGCCTCGCCCAGCTCACGCCCGGTCCACGGACGCCCACTCAATGCCGCGCCTCCTCACGGTGGGCACCGCCGCGCGGCACGTAGCACTTGCGCTCGTGCTTCGGGCAATAGGGCGAACCCGGCGTGATCACCGGCGCCTCGCAGAATACCCAGGGTCTGGAACTGGTCATTGGATAGCAGCAGTCGCCGAACACCGGCACGGCCGGTGGGCGCTGCTTAAGCGGCACCCACGGCCGCCGCGTCCGCTTCACATACGGCACATACACCGTCTTGATGCCGTCGAGATGCCGCCGGCACATGCCCGCCACCTGCCCCTTGGTCCGCCCGATGCGCGCACCGATCGCGGTGAACGACAGCCCCTCGTCGCGCATCTGCCGCAGCGCAGCAATCAGCTCGGCCGTGGGTGCGCGGGGGTTCATACGCCGCACATCCCCTCGCACTCGTTGCCGAACAGGTCGGGCTGGCCACGCTCTGACCACGTTGAGAGGTCCGCCAGATGCAGCGGCACGCGGCTGCGGTGCATGAACTCCTCCGCGTTGATGCCTCGCGCCTTGTCCTGCCTTAGCGCCGTATCCATAGCCACCGCGTCGGCCCACTCCATCGGGCGCGTGTCACGCATTTCGCGCCAATAATCGTCACTGTGGTACGGGCAGCCGACGCACGCTGACTTGGCCGGCGTCGGGAACTCGTGATCCGTCAGCCAGCGCAGGCATTCGCGCCGCGTCATGCCAGCCTCGATCAACGGATAGCGGTTGACCATGTAGGCTTGCCGCGCATCACGCATCCGATGCGCCTCGTCCAGACTGATCCCCAGCCAGACCTCGACCGTTCCGGCCGCGATGGACGCCCGCCGGTCAACGCCGAGCAGCGAACGGATTTCGCGCATGATCGGCGTTAGCTTGTATTCGCTGCTGCACTGCCGCCGACCCATGCCGGCCGAGCCGTCCGGATTCGTGGTGTGCCACGGGATGGCGGCGAACCGGCCGCCCGTGGTGTTGCGCCGTTCCAGGATGCCCGTGCGGATGTCGCCATTGGATACGCGCCGCACCGGGAACGGCAGCACCGTCTCCAGCCAGTCGAGGTGCTTGTAGACCGCGGCCGGCTCCCAGCCGGTATCGGCGAAGATCGCGCAGTCCGGCATCGGCGTTATCTCGCCAGCCGCCGCCATCAGCGCCATCGTGCTGCTCTGCACCCCGGCCCCGAGCGAGATGACGCGGATCAACACGCGTCCGCCAACGACGGCAGCGGCGGCAGCGTCACCTTCCCCGCCCGTTCCACACGGACCACCACCTCACGCCGCCGCGGATCGTCCGGCGCCCGGATCACCGGGTCCTGCCGGCCGGGCAGCCCCAGCCGCCGCGCCCGTGCGATCACCGCGTTCTTGGTGGTGTGCAGCTGCACCGCGATCCTCGGCGTGGACAGCCCCGAGGCCCAGAGCGTGCGCAGCACGGCCAGCCGCGCCTCGGGCCACACATCGGAGGCACCGCGCGGGCTCATTCGGCCAGTTCCGGCACGCGGTTGCGGCGGCGCACAATCGGCGCGTCCCACAGGTCGGGGCGCAGCAGATGGCGCGGTATGCCGGTAAACTTGGCGATGGCTGGCACCCGGCCGGCGGGAATCTCCGACCACATCGAGACGTTGGAGCGCGAAATCCCCAAATGCTTGGCGATCCGGCTGGACAAGCCGCGCTGCGAACGGACGAGGGCCAGCCCGGTGAGCACGCTGCTTGCCATCGCCAGGACGTTAAGCTACCTTGAACCAAGGATCAAGCCAGAGATGATCGGAAATTCTGTCGAAACGTTAGGTACGTCGGAACTCGGCGCGGCGTATGCTGCCGGAATGACGCTTGGAAGCAGGATTCGCGCCGCACGCATCGCCGCTGGCCTCACCCAGAGCGCGGTGGCCCGCCGGCTGAACCGATCAAAAGTCGCAGTTTCCCAGTGGGAGGCCGATATTCACCGCCCGTCGATCGATGACCGGGTGGACCTGTCCAAGCTACTGGACATCCCGTTTTCCGAGATGTTGCCGGAAGCCGATCCCCTCGAAGGTCAGCTAACCATCATCACGGACCCAGATACTCAGCGGCTGGTGCGCCTATGGCCAAAGCTAGGCGCAGACATGAAGCAAGCACTAATGATGTTCGCTGCCAAGTTCGGTCTGCGGGATGAGACGGAGGTCCGTGACCCGCCAGTTCCTGCATTGCAGCGCAGAATAGGCTAAGATCATCTGAACATTTCCGTGAGGCGGGTCCGTCTCTCGCTTGCCTGTCCGGTTCAGATGTGCTTAACTTGTTGCAGTCGATCAGATAGAGCGAGCCGGCACGTTGTTCCATTTCGACGTTCAGTCCTTCTTTCCGGTAATGATGCAGACATCTTGCCGTGTAGGCGGTTTTGGTGCGCGTTATAAAAGCGTCAATGCCGCGTGCTCCGTTGGCAGAACTGCCAGTGTAATCGCGCCGCCATCTGGCCGTGTCCCGCTTTCCGCTTCTGCAACAAGAAGCGTTAATCCACCACTTGTGAGCGGTAGCCGCTTGATCTTGCCGCTTAGTGCGAGTGCGATGGAGGGTTCACGCCGACAAGATTTGACCCACGACGCCGAGGCGGGACATGGGACGACGGCCGTGGCCCGCCTTTCTGTCACGATCGCCGCTGCCGTCCCGGCCGCATCGGGTCGAAATCGCCCGCGCGCTGTATGCCCACTTCGTCAATCTGATGACATTCGTCAAAGACAGTCGGCTGCCGGCGCGCGAGCGGCGTCGGATTCACCGCGAGGCCGGACAGGTGCTGCTGCTGTACGAACGATTGAGGGTGCCGCACCGTGTCGTTGACCCTCCCAAAATTCCCCGCCCGCGTCGCCAGAAGCCGCGAAAGTCAGGCGATTGACCGCGACCAGCGCGACCTCGAAAGGCTCGAGGCGATCGAGCACGCCATCGTCGCCACCGCCGTGATGCTGACGCCCGAGGCGTTCGACCTCGAACACCCCGCGAGAAAGTGGAGCCCGCTCGATCTGCTGGCCGATCTGGCGGCGTGTTGGGGCGACATCCAGCGCGAGCGCGAGAACTACCGCGGCGCACTGGTGATCGAGGATGACGACGCATGAGCGAGTACGAACTGGCCGGCTACCTGATCCGCGTGACCGACGTGGCCGTGAACGTGTGGGACGCCGACGAGCTCATCGGCACGTTGCTGCCGGGCACGTCGGACGAGGTGCTGGCGGCCTGGATCGCCGGGCACAAGGCCGGCCACAAGCGCGGCGTCGCGTTCGGCCGCCGCCTGCTGCAGCACGATCTTCGGGAAATCCTTGGCGTGGACAAGAGCGATGGCTGACCGCGACATCACCGATCTGAATGAGACGATCAACCTCGCGCTCGACGATGCCATTGAGAAGATTCAGACACTACGAGCCGATCTGGAGCGCGCCCGCAACCTCGCACTCGCCGTGCTGATCTACCACGATCCCTACTTTGATCCCGGCGACGACACGTTTGTTGCGTGGACCGAGGCAGCGGGAACCGCCGACTGCTCCCCTAAGACACTCTGCAAACTCGCACGCAAGGTGCTGGAGGATACCAATGTCTGACAACGCAAGCGTATTGACGAACGCCACCACGGCGGTCGAGCGGTGGCGGCTGGAGATATGCGACGTGGAACGGCAGATCGACGTGCTGCAGGTGCGGCTGGAGCTGCTGCGCGAGCACGTCGCCGATGTCACCGGCGAGCGCCGGCCGCGGCGGAACAAACGCCAGTGGCCGCTGGCCGTCATCGGCGCGTCAACCGCCGAACCCGAGCACGAGCCGGCGGCGTAGCCATGTCGGTTGCTCCTTCCCCGTTCCAGATAGAGCGCGCCATGTCTGCTGCTGGGCAACTGCGCGCTGAACTGTTGGCGCAGGACGCCACGATCGAGCACGACGATCAGCTCCTGCTGGACATGATCGAAGGCAGCACCGACGTTATGGAGACGCTCGATCGCGTCATTGAAGCCAGCATGGCCGATGCGGTGCTGGCCGAGATGGCGGCGGCACGGGCGAAGCGCCTGGAGGCACGCAAGGCGCGGCTGCGCGATACGGCTGCCCGGATGATCGAGGCACTGGAGATCAAGGGGCCCATCGAGCGTGCCGCCTACACGGCCAGCATATCGCACCGTACGAAAGCGATCCTGACTGACGCGATGCAGCTGCCCGAGGCGTTCTTCCGTCACGCGCCCGACATGGTGGCGGTCGCCAAGGCCTTGAAGGCAGGGCCGGTGCCGGGCGCCACGCTATCGAACGCAATCCCGACGCTCACTGTAAGGACTCGCTAGATGAACGCCTTGACACCAATCTCCGCACCGATGGCATACGGCGACATGGAGCGGCTTGCCGCCAGCATCGCCAAGAGCGGACTGTTCGGCATGAAGACCGCCGATCAGGCGCTGGTGCTGATGATGATCGCGCACTCCGAGGGCCGTCATCCCGTGCTGGCCGCACGGGACTATGACATCATCCAGGGGAAGCCCGCCAAGAAAGCCGAGGCGATGGCCAGGGATTTCCTGAGCGCCGGCGGCAAGATCGAATGGCATGCGCTCAGCGACACGATCGCGGACGCCACGTTCTCCCACCCGGCCGGCGGCACGGCCCGCATAGTCTGGGACTTGCCGCGCGCCAAACAGGCGGGGCTGGCGGGCAAGGATCTGTGGGCGAAGTATCCGCGCCAGATGCTGCGCAGCCGCACGGTGAGTGAAGGCGTGCGCACGGTCTGGCCGATGGCCACGAGCGGCATGTATGAACCAGGGGAAGCCCGCGACATACCGGCCGAGCCGTTTGCCGGCACCACCATTGATGCCGCGCCAGAGCCTGCCGGCGAAGCGCCAGACGCGCCAACCGCCGAGGCCAAGCCCCGCCGCACGATCAACGACTGGCTCGCCGCCTTCGCGCTCGCCGCGCGCGACGTGCAGTCGGCAGAGGCGGCCAATGCGCTGATCTGCGGGGAGGAATCGCTCCAGATGAAGGAGCACCTGACCGCGAAGAATGATCCGCGCCTGGAGCGCTACACCGCGATCGTGTCGGGTGTGCTGCAGACGTGGTTCGCCGAGCCGCCGGCGGATGACGACGCGGTGCCGGAAATGGCAGGCTCAGCCTGAATGCAGGAACGCCAGCCATGAACCAGACGACGGAGACGGAGCCTGCTGCATGGCTCATCTGGTCTGGTGAGCATAAGGCATGGTGGCGCCCCGACGCGAAAGGCTACTGCGAGTTCATCGGTGGCGCTGGACGCTACACGCGGTCAGACGCGCAGGCGTGGTTGGATCATGCTGGACCTGAGAAGCAGCTTGAGATCGTGCCTGATCCCTACGGCCCATTCGCAGAGGTATGTTTCGCCAATGACTGACCTCAACCAAACGATCCGGCGCTGGTTTTGATGGCAGCCGCTACCATCTGTCCATAGTCAGACTGGATTACTGATCCGTCGAATGGTACGGCCCAGAGGCAATCAGCCTGATCGGATACCCAGTTGATCACCCACGCAGCAAAGCCGCCGGGATTATTCAACGATTGCTGTAATACGCTCTGCCAGTTGCTGCCCCGCGCCGACGAGCCGTCACCATCGCCGGTCTCGGCACAGATGACCGGGATCGCGCCGTCCTTGCTTTGATAGGCCGTAAGCGCCGAACAGATCGGCGACCAATTCATGCCGTTAAACAACATCCACGAATAATAGTGCATGTCCCAAACGACGTTGCTCATGGCGCCGATCGCCGCATGATCCATGCTGGTGATCTCGCCCATCGGATCGCCGCAACACAGCATTACCGGAGCGGTCGCACCGACCGCACGAATCGCGTCGTGCTGCCCCTTCATCATGGCGCTGATCGCAGCACCCCCGCCATGCGGCTCGTTCTGGGTGCCATACCAGACGCGGGGGTTGCCCTTGAACGTGCCCGCCATGCCGGACAGCCAGGCATTTGCCGTCACGTCACTCGCCGCCACCGCGTTGCCCGTGTAATGCAACTCGATCTCGACCACGACGCCGGCCGCGGTCAGCGCATTCACCCAGGCGATGACCGCCGCGTCCTGGGGCGATGGCAACGCACCGCGCCAGCAGGCAAAGCGCACGAAGGACAGGCCGGGGAACGCAGCCAGCAGCCGCGCCGGCGTCACCCGGCCGATGTCGATCGAGCCGTCGCCCCAGGCCCTCGTGTAGCAGACGTTGACGCCGCGGGCGCGGAATGGCGTGCCATCCGGCGCGTAGATGCGGCCATTGCTGACCTTGTAGAGGCCGCTGGCGGGGATCGGCTGCGGAGGTGGGGGCGGCGGTGGTGCCGGTGTGACATTGGTCCAGCTGCCAGGCGTGCCGCCGTAATTCCAGACCCCGCCGCTATTCGTCACCTGCTGCGCTGGCCCGGCCTTGATCTGCAGCTGCTTGACGTTGGCGGTGATCGGATCGAGCGTGTCGTTGATGGCGATCTGTCGGCCTGGGGTGATGTTGAACCGTCGCCCCGCGTTATCCCACAGGTAGGCGTCGGTCCCGGTGATGATCGTGCCGGATGGCGAGGCGCTGTGTTTGGTGGGATTCTGCCACGCCACCCAATTTCCACTGGCGTCGCAGTACCACCAGTTCCCATCGGAATTGAGCTGACAGCACCACCCGGCGTAGGCGTAGAGGCGGGTCACGCGGGCCGAGGCAGCATTGAGCACGCCGTCGCGCCAGATGACATACGGCGCTCGCGTCGGATCGGTGGGCAGCCGCAATTCGTAGGTATGGCCCCATTGGTCGATGATGCGCGAACCCGGCGCCGTCACATTTGCGCCGGTCGGCGAGATGAGATGGGCAAGTGTGACGGTGCCGGACATGACGCCTCCGATCAGGGAGCGGGGGGAGTGACTGGGGTTGGCGTGTTGGTTGTCACGGCCGCCGCAAGGCTGTCCGCGTTCGCCTGGATCGAGGAGCCAAGCGCGTCGAAGGCGGCGAGTTGCGCCGGCGTCGCGCCCGCCGCCTGCGCGGCTGCCACGGCTGCGGCGATCATCGCCGGAAAGCCGTTGATCAGGGTGATCGCCGAGGCGTTCACCGAGGTTTCGGCTTCGACCTGCGTGGTAAGATTGGCAATGGCTGCGTCTACTGAGCCTGACATTATTTTCACCTGTAGTTGGAGTTGCGCAAACAGTGGCAGCAGCGATGCGACCACCCTTCCCGCGATTTGATTCTCAAACGCGGTCAGCTCTTGTATGTCGGTATTGATCGTTATGATCATGGGGACTCGCTTATGCGGGGGCGGCTGTTCTAGCCTCGTGCCGCCCGGCATCTGGGCCGGGCCAAAGGAGGCGAAATGTCAGACGATACCTTGCGCGAATTGACGGACGCCGAGCTGGATCAGGTATCGGGTGGGGCGATGAGCACCGAGACCCCATCAGGCAATCCGACCAACGGCCACGGCGAGGGGCTGGTGGTGGTGAACCCGGCGGGCAATCAGCCGCCCGGCCAGCAGTAGCCTAACGTTGTGGGCCGGCGCGGGCTTAGGGGGCAGTGCCGGTCCGCATCATCTGTTCCAGCCGCAGCGCGCGTTCGCCGACCTGGGTGTGCCAACGTGAGGCGATCATCTCGAGCGCCGCGTCGTCCCAGCGATGCTGATGCACGGCGGAGAAGAAGCGGGCGAACTGCGAGAACGTCGGCCAGCCCATGTTAAATGCCATGTTTAGAAGCACTCGCTGCCGCACTGCGTCGAGTTGTCTCCACCAGCTGAGATGATGATCCAGGTCGCGCTCACTGCGAGCAATGTCGTTGGCCAGCATCAGATCGACCTCGCTGTCGGAGACGCCGGTATCGTCGAGGTTGCGGCCCACGCCGATCGTCGTACGCATCCGGCCGTCGTAGTATGGCCGATGGCGTCTGCCCTCGTCGCGTGACAGTTCAGCGCGCAGTGCTGCGGCGTCGTATGTGTCAGGCATCGCTTTCCGCCCTTAGTCCGCGCTCGATCAGCAACCGGCATTCGTGCTGCAGGCTATGTTCGCCCGCGACGGCCCGCCGCCTGATCTCGGCAACCGTGGCGTCGTCGTCGAACGCTACGGAGATCAGCCGCTGCCCCTTGGTGTAGCGCGGGTGGCTGAACCCGTGCCCCGGCTCGCTGCTGTGATACGCACGGGTCATGGCGTCACCGGAGCCGCGGGCGGCCCCTGGCTGATGTAGGCGCCATCGCCGCAGTCGAACATAACGCTGCCTTCGCCGGACCCGATCATGGTGCCGCCGCCATTCGCCGACAGCGTAGCCTTGCCCTTGCAGGAGATGCTGCCGGGATACTGCTTCGCGGCACTGCACCCGGCGAGCTGCACGACGACGAACGCCAGCACCAGCAGCAGGCCGATGACGCCGATCAGCCTCAATACCGCCAGCCCCCGAGGCCGCCGCCGAACAGCAGAAGCACGATGACGATGATGACGATCAGCCCGAGGATGCCAAAACCGCCGCCGCCGTAATAGCCGCCACGGTAGCCGTAGTATCCGCCACCCAGGCCACCGAACAGCAGCAGGACGACGAGAACGATCAGGATCAGGCTCATGGGGTGTTCCTTTCAGCGCTTGCTGCGCTTCGGCTTTGCCTTGACGGCTCGCTTCTTGCCCTTGCCCTCGACCACCAGCGACCGCTTGCCCTGATGCGTCTCGGCGATCTTGCCCAGCACCGAGGAGACATGCTTCGCCGGCACAACCAAGGTCAGCGGCGTGGGGATCGGTTCTTCCGGGACCAGCGGCGTCGCGACGATGAGCACCGACCCCGGCTCGTCCACCACGAAATGATAAAGGCGGGAGTACCAAGGCCGGGTCATCACAAGCCCAGCCGTGTGCGTGTTGCGTCGTCGGCGAGGCCGGTCACCACCAGGTCATGCTCACTCTGATAGCGTCGCAGCGCGGCGGCAGTCGCCGTGCCCATCTTGCCGTCGATCGGCCCGTGATAGTCGCCGCTTTCGGTCAGCCGCTGCTGCACATCGGCGAGGTCGCCGAGCGCGTGCGCAGAGGGCGCGATGCCGGTCGGCGCGGGAGCCGGCGGCGGTGGTGCGGTGTGCGCCGCTGACTGCTGCGGTGCCATCCACGAGCAGCCGGCGAGCAGCATCAGCAGGCCGAGGAAGATGAGTTTCATGTGCGTTTTCCTTTCAGTGAAGCTTCCACCACGCGACAATCACATTGAAAGCAACGATGCCGCCGCTGACCACCATCGCGATCGTCGCGTAGCGCGTGTGCAGATCAGCTATCGCCCGCTCGATGGCCAATGTGCGTTGGGCCTGTGTGTCCATGTCGATCTTTGGCACGTACTCGTTAGCGATGCCGCGCATGGACAATCGTAGGTCGCTGACCTGGCTGGTGAGCGTCTCGTGCTCCGCGCGGGTGATGTACTGTTTCTGCTGGTCGCTCATCGCTCCGCGAAACTCGTTCATCACCGCGAGGTGTGCAGTGAGTGAGGTCAGCGCCACGTCGAGCGCTTTGTCACGTGCGTAGAGTGCTACTTCCAGCGCCTTGTCGCGCATGGCGAACCCATCCGCCATGCGCCGGTCGGTGGCGTGTAGGTCGGCCTCCAGCCGCGTCATGCGCTCCAGCGCATCGGTCACGGACGGCGCTCGTGCAGCGTCTGGTGCATCCGCCGCAGCGCCTCGGCGTTCAGCTTCAGCTGCGCCGCGTTGCGCCGGGACGACAGCGTGGCCACGATCGAGCCGACCGCGGCGACGATGATCCCGGCCGCCTCCAGGATACGCACGATGGCGTCGGTGACGGGGCCGATCTGGTCCGGTGTCACGGGCACAGCAGATACCGCCGGCCGTTCAGGTCGAGATTGTAGAACGCCAGCGACATGCGCAGCGCCGCCGCCTTGGCGCACCACGCGGCCTTCACACGCTTGGTATACTCAGCGACCAGCACCGCCTTGCCGGCCGCGATGAACGGGCTGTAGCTGCCGCACTCGGCGTAGTCGAAGCATTCCTCCGCAATGGCGAAGTCGAAACTCGGGACAACTTGCTTCACCACCTCGGCGCTGTTCTTCAGCGCCACCAGCATGCCGCGGGCGTGCCCGGCAGCGGCAAGCCATCGATCGTAATCGACGCTATCGGCCGTGGTGATGCCGAACCCGGTGTTGGCCGAGTAGAGGTCCACGTTGTCGGGTTCGAGGCCGTCGCAGCCCTTGGCGCGGAAGGCGTCCATGCGCTTCGCCATCAGGTCATGCACGGTCTGGCTGCGCACGTCGAGATAGAACTCGCCCGGCCAGCCGCCGAGCGCATTACCGATCACCGCCTTGGGGAAGTCGCCCTTGTCGGGGCGCCAGTCCTCCCACGAGCCGGCCGAGAAATAGCAGACGACGGTGTGGCCGCCCGCGTGCAGCGTCGAGACGAGCGCGGCGGACGCCTCCTGGCCGTCGATGTCGTACAGCTTGGCCGTGCGGTCGGTGTTCACCGTGCCGCTGATCTGCCAATACCACGAGGTCAACGGTGCGGGGCCTGCGGCGCAGGCGAGCAACGCCGCGGCACAGAGCGCGAGAGCTTTGAGCATGGGGTGACTTTCGGTTGTCGGCGGGGCGATTAGCGGGGCGGCGGCGGCCTAACGGTTCCGTGAGGCGTCAAAATCGCCATTTTCAAGAGTGACCCCTAGAGAGGGGCCAGATGCCACAATTCGCGGGGCGTCGCAGTCCACCCCTCCCCACCGGCTCGTTCGTCACAGTTCCACCCTGGTGGCATGTGGCATAATGATTGCGGTGCTGTGAGCGACATGAAGCAACCTCCGAGTGATCAAGGCGCAAGCCCCGAAATCGGAAACAAGGTAGGCGCTGATGTCGAAAGTCGTCACAGAGTGGGGATCGCGCCCTGCCCACAGCATCGCTAGACGTGATGGGATGGTGCCGTCATGCACCGCCGGCTGCGTACGCCTCCAGCGTTGCCGTCAGATCACGCTCGGCCCGAATGACCTCCTGCCGTGCGGCCGCCCAGCACGCATCGCACGGCATGTCGCACGGACCGGCCGGGTGCAGGACGCGGCAGCGGCGCAACGCCTCGTCGCGGATCAGCGTGTCCATCAGCCGCCGCCCTGCTCGCCGAGCACCAGGCTGACCTCGGCATGAGCGTTGGGGTTCGGGCTGGCGACCGCGCCCGAGGCGCCGGGGCCGTAGAACTCCAGCCCCGCGCCCGCGCCGGTAGGCGTGGTGGCCTGCGGCGTCGGCGGCTGCGGTAGGTCGGCTGGCGTGAGCTGCACGTTGGCGAACATGGCATGATCCTCCCCGCCCGCCATGTCAGCACACCACAACGCAATATGCAATAGCACTGTAACGATTTATATGCTATGTTGCGTGCATGGAACACGAACGACTGACTGCCAGGCTCTCGCCGATGACGATCTCGGACGATCTCGACCGGCGGATCACCGTCTACTGGCACGCCAAGCTTCTGCCATCGAAGGCCGCCGCGATCCGCGAGTTGCTGTCGCTGGCGCTGGACTGGGCGGTCGAGCATCCCGAACCGCCAGCAAAGGGGAAACGGCAATGAACACCCCGACCCGCAAGCCGGCGCCTTCGCGGCCGGATGAGATCGATCGGGACATCGCCCGTCTGGAGGCGATGATCGCGGCGTTCCTCGCCAGCAAGGAGCTGACATGAGCGACGTAACCGAGCAGGAGCTGAAGATGGCCGTCATGCGCGCCGATCTGGAGCTGAAGCAGAAGCAATCGCGCTGGGAGACGCCGCGATCACTGGCGATGATCCTGCTTGCCGTCGCGGCCCTCGCCGCCACCAGCCACCTGGTCGATTGGCTGATGCCGCCCCGCACGCAGACCATCAACGTGCATCTCGACGCGCCGCTGTTCGCAGCGCCGCAGAAATAGGAGCCAACAATGAAAACGCTCGCATTGATCGCCGTTCTCGCCGCCCTCGCCTCACCCGCCGCAGCGCAGTTTCCGCCACAGAACATGACATCGAGCAGGCTCGGCGACTTCACCGTGCATAACGGCACCGATGCCAACGGCAACACCTGGAACGGCACAACAACGCAACTCGGTCCCTACGGATATTCCAATTTCACCGATAGCCGCGGGCACACACTGAATTGCACATCCAGCACGCTCGGCAGCTTCACAACCACCAACTGCAACTAGGAGCGTGTGACGGCGTACCTTCTGCTTTTCCTTTTCGTGGCCTTCATGTTCTGGCAGTGGATGAAGCTGTTTGTCTAGGGCGCGATCAGCGCATTGCGCCGCCGCTGCTCCTCATTGTTGACCAGCACGCCCGTTGCCAGCGGGTGCGGCATCACGCGCGGCCCCGGTGCGGCGGCCACTCGCGCCAGCAGCGGATTGGTTGCCGCCAAGCCCGCCGCTCGGTTGGCAGCAAAGGGAAAGGCGATAGAAGCAGCGGTGGCGACCGGACTGTGCGTTGCCAGCCAGGTGGCAACGGCAGTCGGGCCGGCTTCGGCCAGCGCCAGATAAGGCCCGGTGCCCGACGTGTTGGCCCGCTTCGCCGTCTCCTTCATCGTATCGGCGACCGTGGCCATTGCTTCGATCTTGCGTGCGACGGTCGGATCAGAGAACAGCGCGCGGAACCCTGCCGGCGTCTGCTGGCGCATCCGGTTGAGATCGGTCAGGAAGGTTCCAACCGACGTTTCCTGCCCGGTGCGGCCTGCCGCTCCCGGCGTGGCCAGCGCCATGTCGCGCAACTTGTAGGCCGCAACCTCGTCGGCTGCCTTTGGCATTTCGCGGCGGATCGCCTCCAACGTCGTATCGGTGCTGCCGAGCACGGAGCGGGTCGCCAGTTCCGGGTCCTTGTCCTGCGCGGGATTGTTGCTCTTGATGATCTTTGACAGCGGCCCCTCGATGAAGGCGTGCCCCTCGGTCGAAACCTTGTTGGCATTGTTGAAGGCGTCCACAGCGGACGCCGGCGGCGGCGTGCCAGGCTGCGCCGCGCCAGCATTGCGCGCATCGACTGCGGCGGCAGTATCGTGCATGTCCGCGGAAATGCCGGCATAGGCCCGCTTGAGCTGATCCTTGCCGAGCGACTGGACAATCTCTGGCACGCCCATTACCTGCCCGATCGCCGTCCGCAGCGCCTGCGCCTGCTGCCACGGCATTGCCTGCCCTGTCGGTACGTCCCGGTTGATGGCGTCCAGCATGTCCCACGTCTTTGCCGGGATCAGCACCTTGGCGGTATCAGGCAACCCGGACAGCTTGGCGGTGAGCGATTGCAGCGCCGCACGATAGTTGGTCGGCGCCACCGTCTCGCTGCCAAGCAACTGGTCCACCGGCGCCCAGGCTTGCGCCTGACGCTGTGGGAAAACGGTATCCTTCCAGTTGCGCGCCTCGCGTTGCAATGCCTCACCAGCGGCCTGCTCACTGGACGAGGTGCCCAGCCGTCTCGCGGTTTCCTCAACCGCGCCATTAAACTGCCCGACCACCTTCTGCTCGACAGGATGGACGACGCTGGCGCCGAACGGGGATTTCGAGCCATAGGCTTGCACAATTCGTGCGGTCGAACTGCCGGAAACGTCGCCCACGAGGTTACGGTCAATGCCGAGTTCCTTGTAGGCGGCGGTTGTCGGCGTATCCACGCCGGCTGCTGCACCTGCCACCTTGGTGCCGACCGTCGCAGCCGTGCCGCCGATCTTCGCCCCTGCGATGTTGCCAGCCAGCTCAGCGCCGGGCTGCAGCCAGTTGGGCACGTTCGCTGCTGCGACCTGCCCGGCAGCCGTTGCAGTGCCACCAACGATCGGCGCGGCTGCACTCGGCGCAAAAGCCATCGTTGTGCCTGCGCCTTCGGCCACGTTGCCCACGAACTTTTCGGCCGGCGTGGTGCCAGGGACGTTGTAAGGATCGACACCCACGACATTGCCGACTGCCTTGATTGCCGTCGTCCCCGGCTGTTGGCCGAAATCGGCATAGAGCGCTTTCCGCTCCTCATCGGTAAATCGCTCGCCGCCAAGCAACGGTGCCACAAAGTCATGCGCCGTCTGGAACGCGGTCAGCGCCGGTCGTCCGACAAGGTTGGCATAGGGATCAGAAAAGAGGTTGATGACGTTGCCGGCGATCCTTGGCCCCGCCGCAGCAATTTCCTTCAGTGTGCCGCGCCAGCTCATGTCCTGGCCGGGCTGATCGATCTTCACCGCATCCCCGGCCGGTGTGAGCGTCGCTGCGGTGATCGCGCGACCGGCGGCAATGTCGGGATCGGTCGGTTCATGCCCGGCCGGCACGGCCTTGCCGGCGGCAATCTCGCGCCCGGCCTTCACGTCTGGATCGTTGCTGTCGTCTGCCATTACTGCGCCTGCGTGGATGGTGGAGCACGCCGCACCACGAGCCCCGATGCGGGCTCCCAGCTATACGCCACCCTGCCGTGGAGATTGCCCGACTGCATGAGCACGAAGGTCTGCCCATTGCCCTCGGCGATATGGCCGGTGGCGATTCCCACATGGCCCCCAATGCCGCCAGCCGGATGACCGCGCGGCTGCACCAACACATCACCGGGCTGCAATTCGCCTTCGCCCGGCGTTCCCCAGTTCAGGAAACTGGTGGCGATGTTCTTCGTCGCGCCCTCTGTTCCCGCGACGCCGTTCGCACTCAGCACGCCATTGACGAACGCGGCGCACCAGTTGGCATGGGCCGAATCAAGGCTTTGGCCGTTCTGACGCAGGAAGGGGAGAATGCTGCTGCCGTTGTGACCGATCAGCCCGCTTGCTGTCGTAGCAATCGAACCGCCAGGAGATGGCGGCGATTGCTGGTCGTCGGTTGATTGATCATCCGGCGGCATTTATCACGCCATTGCCAAGGCATTCTGGGGAGGTGCGGCAAACGACTGTTTCTGCCGTGCCGGCCGGGCTTGCTGCCAAGGCGTACTCAGTCCCGGTATCTGCAGCTTGAGCCGCTGCACCATACCGATCGCCTTGTGCAGCTTGTCTGCGGCGGCCGGGTCATTCTTCACCTCGGCGTTGATCTTGGCCTGTTCCTCGGGGGAATACATATTCCACACGAAGCCGCGCGGGTCTGTGATATCCGCCACCTTGGCGCGTGTCTCCAGGTAGCCTGCGCCGGACTTGTCGCCATGCTCCCTGAATGCCGCCATGCTTTGCAGCACCTTGCCCATGTCGTTGCGGATGATCTCGGCATTGGCCGGCGTCGAAAGCAACGTGCCGGCATTGGCCTGTTCCGCCATGTGGCGACCCATATCGGTGGCGCTGCCACCGGCGGCGTCGATCATCGCGCGCTCGGTGTATTTGTGGACGATCTCGAATAGCTTTTGCTCGTTGACCGCACCGGACGGCAGAATGCCGAGCGTCTGAGCCCAGCTGCGCAGATCGTTGATCCCTTGCGCGCCTCTGCCTGTGGCCATCTTGAGCGCATTCAGTGCGTCGTAGGCGTGCCCTAGGTTCTGCGCGCGGGTCTGCACGTTGGGGTAATCCGCCTGGTCGGCAGTATAGGCTTTGACGTTGGCCTCGGCCTGTGCCGGCTGGCCTTGTGGCGGGGCGGCGATTGCCGGGGGCTTCGCTGACGGCGGCGGCGCCGTGACGGGTTGCTGCGGCGCTGGCGCGGCCTGCGTTGGCGCTGGCGCGGCCTGCGTTGGCGCTGGCGCGGCCTGCGTTGGCGCTGGCGCAGGGGCAGGCTGAAACCGGCCCCCACTCAACACCAGACGCGTGCCCGGCGGGGCCGGAATGGGAGGTTGTGCAGAAGGTCCCCCGCTGGCGCCCGGTCCCGGTACGATCTGCGGCGGCCCCCCTCCAGGAACGTCTGGAACGGCCGTTATAGGCTTGGTGACCGTCGTATAGCCTTTCGGCTGGCGGGTCGGGACGCCGTTCGCGTCGCGCGGGATAAGCCCCTGATCGTCATACGGCTCGGATGTCTGGGTTGTCTGCCCCGGCGTCGGACCATGCGGCACAACGACTGTCTTGTTTGCGCCAATCGGCGGCACGTTGGTGACGTAAGTGGCCTGCGGTGTGGCGATGGTCTGCTGCGTGCCGATTTCCTGCCCCTGCCGCAGTTCCGGCGGCAGCAGTGAAATTCGGTATTGATTGATGTATTGACGAAGCTGTGCCGCACCATTCGGCAGATGGGCGAGCGCCGTCATGCCGCGTTCCCGCGGAATGGCCCCGCTATCGATGAGTCGTTGCATCCCGGCAGCCACCCGTGCGTGCAGGCCGGCATCATCACCGTTCAGCGCGACCTCGATCGCCTTCCCGATAGCTTCATTGCCCTGGATGCCCTGGTTCTGCGCTGCGGTGCCCAACTCCTGCCCGCTTAACAGCCCTTGTCGCGCCGCCAATGCCGCGCCCGGTCCCATGCGCTGCAGATTGGTGCGGTACTTTTCAACGTCTAGCGTGCCGTCCGGCTGCACCGCATCGAGATACGCCTGCCCTGATAGCTGGTTGGCCTGGGACTCACGGTTCTGCCATACCGCCTGCGCTGCCTTGTTGCCCTTCTCGATGGCGCCGACCGGATCAACCAGCGTCGGATGCGCCAGCGCGTCCAGAAAGTTGCTGCTGAAACTGCCGCTCATCGTGCGTTACCTAATTGTACCAGGTGTTGCCGGAGGTGTTAAACCCGCCCGCGGGCAGCATGTCCCAGTTGTTCTGGTTGCCGGTCACGTATCCGCTGGTGCCCTGCGCGTTCTGGTACGCCTGGTTCGACAGCAGGTTGTTGGCACCGCCCGCCAGTGCGTTGCCGGCCCCGGCAAGGCCGGCGCCCTGCGCCTGCGAGCCCTGGATCAGTGCGTTGCCCTGCAGCGCCGCACCGAGCGTGCCCTGCACGCCGGTCTGGTTGGCGGCGTTCTCCCCGATCGTCGCCACACCGGCCAGCCGCGTGTACTGGTTCTGCAGGTTGGCTTGCTGTCCAGTGTTCAGGCTGAGCAGATCGGCAAACCGTGTCTGCGCGTTGTTAAATTGGTTCTGGTAGGTGTTGTCGGCCAGCCCGGTCGCATACGTGGCCGCGCCCTTAAGGCTCGCACCACTCACCCCGAGCCCTCGCGCGGCAGCCGCGCTCTGCGTTGCCTTCAGCCCTTGCGCGAGGTTCCACTGATAGCCGGGCGTCTGCTCAAGCTCGGCCTGCGTCATCTGGCCGGGCCGTTGCCCGGAAGCCTGCGTCACGTAGTCCGGGCCGCCGCCGGTCGGGCCGGACATCACCAGCGCCTGGAGATCCGGCAACACCGCCTGTCCGGCCTGATTGTATGGCAGCAGGTCCGCGCGTGTCTGCGCCTGCTGGTCCTTCGCGACGCCACCCGCCGAACTGGCGCCGCCCTTGCCAACTATGCCGCCAATGATCGATGAACCCGCGGACGCGACCGAGGCCGCAGCCGCAACGCCTGCCGCTGTTATGCCCATCTCATTCGGCCCCTATCCACTGGCTGTACACGATGTCGGTCGCTGTGAACCCCAGCCGCTCGAAGATCGGTCCCATGTTCAGCGCCACCTTGGTCATGAAGAACGCCTTTCGCACGCCGACGCCCTGCATGTGCCGCACCGCCTCGCGGATCAGCTTGACGCCGGTCATGCCCCGGCGATGCGACTTGGCGAGGAAATACGCATCCTCGAACCCGCACAGCACGTCGGCATAGTGCAGATGCGGGCGGATCACGCTAAGCAGGTATCCCACCATGCGGCCATCATCGCGCACGGTGACGATCTGTAGCCGTCCGGCCGCCTCCAGCGCCTCATACGTCGCCACGTCCGGCCGCATCGCCATACGGTCCTTCTGCACAGCGATCTCGTCATAGTGTTCCGGCCAGAGTGCCTGGCAGTCGCGGAAGTAGGTCGCCCACGGCTCGAGCTGATAGGTGATCACGGCTGGAAAGGACGGATGTCCACCACCATGCTGATTCGGTCGTCCTGGCTGTTGTTGATGACCTCATGCTCGACGCAGTTGTCGAACCACCAGACGGTGCCGGGTTCCATGAACACGCTTTCGTCGCCGGCCCGGAAGATCACACCAGGCTGCGCCTTCAGTGCGATCTGATAGCGTTTGTAATAGAGCGCCGGCGGCACTCGATCCGGGAATGCAGATTCAGCCGGCGCGATGCGGTCGGTGTGCGGCGGAATGCTCACGCCCGGCGCCATGCGCGAGATGAACACCCGCCCGAGGTGTTCGCAGCCAACGCGCGCCATGAGCGCCGTGAGGATCGCCTGTGCCGATGGCAGGAGCGCCATAGCCGGATGGTTCACGACCTCGATCCGGCTGCACACCTTGTCAACGAAATCATCGTCCGGCGCGTATTCGTTATAGCGCAGCAGGATGTCGTCAACGACGCGGTGCGCCGATTGCGGGTGATAGGTGCGGGTCGTGTTGGTGTTCCACAGGTCCGGCCGCAGTGCCAGCGCATGCAGCAGCGGCAGCACGTCAACGCCCGCGGCGATCTGGCAGAAATGCCTCACGGCAGCCGGATGGCTAGCGATGTGCCGGCCGGCGAATAGCTCCAGTCCTCCAGCGGCCCGAGCACCCGTCGCCTGAACACCCGCACCGTCCCGCCGCCCGCCGTGTCATGCACCTGCAGGATGACCAGATGGGCGATGGTGTCGGCGTTGTAGACCGTCACCTCCTGCACCAGCCGCTGCGTGCTGGCCGCCGGTGCCGCCGCCGCGGCCACCGCCGTCGTGCCGTTGGTCACGGTGCCGGTTTCGCCCGGCGTGAAGGTCGTGGCGGTGTAGTCGCCCCAGCACGCGATCACGTCGCAGTTCGTGCTGGCGACCGCCTCGCCCAGCACGATCTCCAGGCTCTTGGTGGTGGCGTCCAGTATCATGCGTGCCCTGCCATGAAGAAAGCGAACCCGCGGCCGTGTGCATCGCCCGCCAACCGCGCTGCCGCCTCGGCATCGAGTGACGCCCGCGTGTCGGCGCCGCCCGAGGCAAAGTCGGTATCGGCATTGATCCGCGCCAGCTGCTCGGCTGCGTCCGCCGCTGTCCGCGCCGCACGCTCGGTGTCGAGCGCCGCGCCGATCGAAACGTCGGCGGCGATCCGGTTGGCGGTCTCCGCGGTAATCCGCGCGTCCGCCGTGGCCGACGAGACGCCGACCGCGCCGCCGGTGCGCGTCTGCAGTGTCACGAACCACGCGCGCCAGACGGTCGAGACAGCGCCGTCCGCATCGAGCAGCGGCGCGTTGGGGATCGAGGCCGCGAGCGGATTGCGCGCCATTGCTAGAACCCGAATGCGATGTAGTTGAGCGGCGTGGCGGCAGCGGCCGGCGTGCCGAACCTGTCCTGGAACTGCCCGGTCGAGCCGGAGACCGTGAGCGTCGTGTACACCACGATGATCTCGGTCAGCCTGTCATCGAGCGGCGCGGGCGGCTGCACCCAGATGCCAAAACAGACCGCGCTGAACGGCGCGGAGAACGTAAGCGAGTAGACCGAGAGCATGTCGGCCGTGACGCTGCCGCCTCGGGTTGTGCCGCCGGTCGAGACAACCCCGCCGAGCGTGGCGTTGATTGTGTTGATCTCCGCCTGCAGCGCAGCGTCACCCGCGATGCGCGCCGCCGTCTCCGCATCGATGCGCGCACCGAGCGCCACGTCAGCGGAGGCCCGTGCCGCGGCTTCCGCGGCAATCGCGGCTGACAGCGCCGCCTCGGCCGCCATCGCCCGGTCGTGCTCGACCAGCACCGCGGCGTCGATCATGTCCTGGATCCCCAAGAGCCTGACTGCCTCGGTGATCGTCGGGGCGATGATCACCGGCGCCATCGCGGCAGACACCAGGGTTGATGACGGTTGGTCGTAAACCAGATTGCCCGCCGCATCCCGCAGGACGAGCCTGTATAAGCCGTCGCCGTACAGGATCGCGCGGCCTGCCGAGTCCAACACAACGGGGTTGGTGTTCAGATGCCCGTCGCCGCCCGCAGGATCGTTCCACGTGGCCTTGGGCGTCGAGGTCGCAGGCACATACGTCTCGAGCGTGCCCGCCGCGTAGGGTCGCCCGATGGCATCGCACGCCTGGATTTCGGGAAGGGGGAGAAGTGCCGCCATCAGTCGCCTATCGCCATCCAGAAGAATGTCACGTTGGCCGCCGGCGTGCGGGAACCGAAGATCGTGCCCCAGACATCGGCACCAAGGCGATCGGCCTCGGCGTTGAATGAGCCCGACCAGTTGCCGACCGCCGCCCCCTGGCAGATGAACGATGTGCAGGTCGTGGTGAACGGGGTCGGGAATGTCACGCGCAGATGACCCGATGGATCGAGCCGTAGAAACCCGCCCTGCACGCTGCTCGGCGGATTGGGTGCTGGCAGGCCGTCGATGCGTGCGCCCAGCGCTGCCTCCGCGGCTTCCGCCCGCGCGATCTCGTCATCGATCCGTGTGCCGAGTGCCGTATCGGCCGCCTCGCGCGCGGTGCGCTCCTCATCATCGGCGGCAATGCGCAGCAGCGCCTCGGCCTCGATCGCATCGGTGATGCCCATCGCCTGCCGCGCGGTCGCGAGGTCCGCCGCTCCGACCACCGGCACCATGCACGAGCTCACATAGGTGAACGACGGCTGATCCCAGATCAGGTTGCCGTCCGCATCACGCAGCACGGTGCGATACGCGCCGTCGCCGTAGATCAGCGCGCGGCCCGCCGCGTCGAGGCGAATGGGATTTTCGTTCAGCGTATCGTCGCCGCCTAGCGGCGACTTCCACGTATCTTTCGGTGTGCTGGTGTTTTGGACGTACATCTCCAGCGTGCCCCCGGCAAAGGGGTTGCCATCGGCGTCGCAAAATTGCAGTTCGGCAGGAGGCAGCAGCACGCGGATTGCTCCCGGAATGGGGATGACGACGGCGTATTCAACCAGCTTGGCGACATCCACCGCGGTGCCGGGCGGCGGAGCTGTCGTGATATATTCCGCCAGCTTGGCGACGCTGACGGTCACGGAGTCAGGCCGTGGACTTCATGGCGACGTTGTAGCCCGCATCGTTCAGTTCTGCCGTGGTGTAGGCCACCGAGGACGACGGGTTGACCGTCGTGGTATGGCTGTATGTATCCCACGCGACGGTCGGCGCAATGTCGTTCGAGAAGAAGTCGGCGCTGTACGTCCGGTTGCCAAGTTGCACATGCTGCGGCCCGGTGGCGCCTAACGTCACGCGCGCCACCTGGGTCACGTCGAGGATGGCAAAATTACCGGACGGCAGCGCATTGACCGTGTATTGCTGCACCTGTGTGGCGGTGTCTGACAAATTGGGCGTTGCGTCGTTCTCGCGCAGCTCGTTCACGTCGGCTGCCGCGCCGGACCACTCGTGCGTCACACCAAGAGCCACCGGAGCGCGAGTAACGAGCGATTGGTTGCGCGTGTCCTGCGTGGACACGATCACTTCGCTCCAGTTGGCATTTTCCGCCGCGTTGGTTGGCCCAAGACCGGCCACTGTACCCAGCTCCACGAACGCTAGCGCGGTCGAGCCGTCCGTCGTCAGATCGCCAGAGTAATTCAGCACCAACGTACCGTTGATGTATAGCTGGCACGTCCCGCTGACCGCGTAGTTGACCCGTAAATCGATCTTGTCCGGTGCGGACGGACGAAAACTGACACCGGACGTACTGGCGGCCAGGTTTGTGACCATGCCTGCCGCGGAAACCTTCTGCAGCCAAAAAGGCTGCGTCAGTGTGGCGTGGACAGGTTTCAACCGCAGCCGCGTCACCAGGCCGGCGTCGCGAAAACAGAACAGCCCGTTGGTGCCGGCGGGGAGGCTAAGAGTTGTATAATCGAGCGAGTTGCCGCCGAATCGCGCGGTGAACCAGAAATCAGTGGCGGAAAACTGGCGCGAGCGGAGCCATACGTTGTTCCCGGCGCCGCCTGCCGGCGCCGGACTGAGCGCACACCGGGCATAACCGGCCCGATATGCCATGCCCGCATTCGGATTGATCCAGACGTTCGCCGCATTGGTCAGGCCGTAGCTACCGCCGATCACCGAAAAATCGATGTCCTCGCCGCCGCGGAATAGCGTCGTCATGCTCAGCTCCCCGCCGGCGTTGCGTCCACCCACGCACCTTGCAGCGCCGTGGGATAGCTCGTGCTCCACGAAATCTCGAACACACGATCACGGGCCATTCCGAGTCGCTGCCACTGGAGACTGCGCAGATACTGCCCCGACGCCCCGCCATCGATCAGCACCGGCGAACCGTAGGTATGGCCTCTGTCGTCGCTCCACCGAAGGCTGACCTGTGGCGGTTCCGGCAGCGCATTACCGCCGGTGCCAGCCTCCAGGTCCGCGAGGAACTGGCGATAGAACACCCGCTTGCCGTCCGCCAGCATGTGGGGATAACCGCGCACCCGCTTGATAGGATTTCCCGCATCAGTGCCGACGTTCTGATCGAGGATGTATATGTTTCCTGATTCCCAGTCCCCGACGAGCACCTGCCCGTTGCAGTCGTAGGCGCACATGCCGCGATGCCGGTGCTCGGTGCCGTTGGTGTCGATCCACAGCCACTCGTGCCAAAGCCCGGTGGTGATGTCGTGGCACCAGGTCGTGTCAACGTGCGGGAAGGACAGCACGTAGAACGCATGCCCGCCGAGGCTGTAGGTCCACCCAACAGCGTCGTCCACCTTGTCGTAACCGGCCATCGCCGCCTCGATCGCATAGGTGGAAATACGCTTGGTCTGGTAGCCGGCGCCCGACAACACGATGCGCTCGCCGGAGCGATTGGAGCCGAGCCAGTAGACTGCGTTGTCGTATTCGGCCGGCGAGTAGCGCGCGATGCAGCCGTTGTCCACGAACACGCCTTGCATGCTGGTGAAGGTAGAATCGCTGATACCGGCCGCCTGCCCGGTGTTGACGTATATCTCAGTTGTCCGCTGCCCGAGTAGCCAGATCTCCCGCTTGGCCACCTTCAGCGCCACCAGCAGATCAGAAAAGCTCTCCTTGTTGGCGAAGTCCAGCGGATCGAACGTCAGCGCGAGCGAGCCGGTCCAATAGAATTGCGGGGTGTTTGGTTTATTGAAGATGAAATACGTGTCGAGGT